>Ga0210402_10003440_pt1 | contig 14843 bp, 10 predicted proteins | sample IncBWC7MmetaG_FD_161055 | JGI IMG/M metagenome (GOLD analysis project Ga0210402, IMG submission 161055) | Forest soil microbial communities from Barre Woods Harvard Forest LTER site, Petersham, Massachusetts, United States - Inc-BW-C-7-M | ecosystem: Environmental > Terrestrial > Soil >...
AATTGGCTGAAGGCCTGTGCGGGTTGGCTAAAAAACATTACGCCAAAACGCGAGAACAGCAAATCGGTGTTTGCCGGAAGGCTGGCCCCGGAAGCGTCACCATTGTGGAAGGCGAGGTGTGCACAATTGGCCAGCGCGCCACGTGAACGAGCAACCTCCAGCATCGGCTGCGACACGTCGATGCCGAAGACCGCGCCCGCCTCGCCGACGATCCGCGCAATTTCGATCGAGGTGTCACCGCATCCGCAACCTATATCGATCACCCGCTCTCCCGGTTGCGGCGCCGCCGCCTTCAGCGCGGCGGCGCCGAACGGCACGACGATGCGGTCGATCTCCCGCTGCATTGCGACCCACCGCTGGCCCAACGCGCCGTTCCATTCTGCAATCTGTTCGGAGTTGTCAGCCGGCATGGATCGCTCCCGAAGTGTGAAGGATGCCGATGATAGGGACAGACAGTCCCCGATCAAAGCCCCGCACGGTTCTTCCCCTTCACAGCCCGGTTCACCACGTTCACCGGCCACGTGCCCGTCAGAACGCGGCGGACTTCGCTCGGCGCCCCTGCCTGCAGGCCGACCAAGGCCTGCTCGCTGTACCAGGCGACGTGGGGCGTGATGATGACGTTCTCGCGCCCGCGCAACGGGTGTGGATCGGGCAGCGGTTCCGGATCCGTCGTATCGAGCGCGCAGCCGGCGATCTTTTTTGCGTCGAGCGCGCGGCAGAGCGCATCGGTATCCACGATTGGCCCGCGCGCGCAATTGATGAGGAAAGCGCTTGGCTTCATGTGCGATAAGGCAGCGTCCTTGATCATCTTCCGCGTCTCCGCCGTCAGCGGAGGGTGGAGCGACACGAAATCTGACTCACCGAGCAAATCGTGCAACTCCATCTTCTTGCCGGGAATGTCGAGTCCTCCCTGCACTACGGGATCGGCAAAGAGAATGCGCATGCCAAAGGCTGCCGCGCGCACCGCCACCTGCCGCGCGATGTTTCCAAAACCCACGAGACCCAGTGTCCGGCCTGACAGACGGAACATGGGCTTCCCTGGAGGAAGCTCCCAGCGGCCGCCGCGGACGAGCCGGTCATAGACGGCGACCTTGCGGGCACACGCAAGCAGCAGCGCCATCGTGTGCTCGGCGACTTCCTCGATGCAATAAGTCGGGTTGTTGGTGACGATGATGCCGGCTTGCGTCGCAGCGTCGAGGTCGATCGTGTCCACACCAATGCCGTAGCGTGCGATGATCCTGCACTTGGGCATGCGCGCCATTACTTCCGCGGTGATGGGCCCGGCATAGGTGTTGAGCAGAGCGTCGCAATCCTCCGCCTGCGCCAGAAACTCCTCCGGCTTCTTCGTCTGCAGGGGCACCAGCTCGGCGAGCCCATCCAGCGTATTCCTCTCGACGTCCAACGATTCCCAGACGTAGTCCGTCAAGACCACTTTCGCTTCGCCGCTCATGGGTGCCTCGCTTTAGCACGGCAATGCCGGCAGGTCGCTGAAATATTCGGGGTTGGTCTTCTCGACGTCGGCGAGATACGACGACGCGAACTGGGAGTGCATCCCAAGATCGTGATTCCCGCGAAGGCGGGAATCCATTTGTTCTCAAGACAATGGGTTCCCGCCTTCGCGGGGACGACGGTCGATAGACAATGTCTAGCGTGGTGTGGCATAGATCTCCGGATTGCAGCAATTGGGAGGCGCGCGCCCCTCCAGCACCGCGACGATGTTATCCACGACTACGTGGGCCATTGCTTCGCGCAACTCGCCGACTGCGCTGCCGAGATGGGGCGTCAGCACGACGTTGGGCATGGTCAGCAGCGCCGGCTCCACATGAGGTTCGTGCTCGTAGACATCGAGCCCCGCGCCGGCGATGCGCCGATCGGTCAGCGCATGCGCAAGCGCCAATTCGTCGACGATCGGACCCCGCGCCGTGTTGACGAGAAATGCGGTCGGTTTCATCAGCGCAAGCTCGCGCGCACCGATCAGATGATGCGTCTCTGGCTTGAGCGGTGCATGGATCGAGACGAAGTCGGACTCGGCCAGAAGCGCATCCAACGCGACGTAGTCAAGACCGAGCTCCCGCTCTTCGCTCTCTGCGATCCGGCGCGGACCCCAGTAGAGGATCCGCATCGAGAACCCGCGTGCTCGCCGCGCCACCGCGCGGCCGATGCGTCCGCCACCGCCCACGAGTCCAATCGTCTTGCCCCAGACGAACGCTCCCTCGAGGTGAGTCGACTGCGCTCCCGGAAATACCCCGGTGCGTAGCAAGCGATCGCCTTCGACGACCCGACGTGCAACGGCGAGCAGGAGTCCGAAATGCAAGTCGGCGGTCGCCTCGGTCACAAGCGGGGGTATGACGGTCACGGGGATGCGCCGCGCAGTCGCGGCAGCAACGTCGATATCGGATGGCGTGATCTTCATCGATGCAATTGCACGCAGCTTCGGGTTGGCCGCGATCACATCGGCGTCGACGCGGTCCTGAAGCAGACAGAACAGGATGTCGTTCTCGCGCACCGCGGCGAGAAGCTCGTCGTGGGTCATGGTGTGCAGCGCATCCGGGTTCCATGCTACCTCGGCGACGCCACGCAGGCGTTCGATCGCGCTCGGCGCTATGGGCTGCGTGATGAAGACGCGTAAGCGCATGGGGAACACGCGTGGGCGCATGGGAATTCGCGGCGAGGCATCAGCGCATCCAGCGCACGACTCCGGCCACACCGTCGACCGCGATCTGCACCCCGTCCGGAATGCGCTGTGTTGCATCGAGCACGCCCAGGACCATTGGAATGCCGCGCTCCCGGGCGAGCGACGCGAGGTGCGACGTGCTGCCGCCAAGCTCCGCCACCACGCCGGCCACGCGCGGCAGTATTTGACTCAATGCCGGGCCGGCGACCTTCGTCACCAGGATATCGCCCGGCGCCACGCGGGCGAGCTCGCATTCGCAGTTGACCACGCGCGCGCGGCCGGAGCTCCAGCCTACGCCTGCCGGATGCCCGTTGAGCCCCGGGTGGCGCAGCCAGATTTCGTCGGGGACAGGCACCGGTTCCAGGTGCAGCGGCCGCGCCTGGAGCAACGTGAATCCCGCGTCGTCCAGCGCCCATTCGATCTCCACCGGCATGTCAAGGATGTCCTCGACTCGCTGCAGCAATTGACCGAGCTCCAGCGCCCGCGCGCTGTTGAGGCACGGCTTGGAAGCAAGCGTGCGTGGCACGGGGCGCGTCCCATGAGCACAGCCGACACGATGGAATTTGCGGCCGGGCACCGTGTCGCGGAGCGTCAGCTGGCCATGCTTGTCGCGCTGCAAGACGATGCGATCCGGCACCACCTCGCCCTGCGCGATCGCGGAGCCGAGTCCCCAGGTTGCATTCAGGACCATGCCGCTCTCCGCGGTGCGGCTCAATCCGCCGCCGGAGACTCGCGCCGACACAAGGGGCTGAACGAGAATCGCCATGCTGGTGTCGGCGGGGCTCGCGTCATGCGTTGCCATGTAACGCAGTACGCGCGTCGACCAGAGCGCGGCCCAGCATGAACGTACGGCGGTGATGAAGTCGGTCTCGTCCTCCAAGCCGAGGTAGCTTTCGAACTGTCCCGCGAAGCTTGATCCGAACCGGTCCTCGACCAGCGCGGAGGAACGCACGACCATGAGTGCGCCGGTCGTCGCGGCGAGCGCTCGCCGCGCAGCGAGCAGGGGATCGAGAACTTCCTGCACGATCGGTCGATCGAGGAGACCGAGCTTCATCGCCAGCGCGGCGCGGCGCGCCGTTGCGGAATCCGCGGAGCTCACGCTACGAGCGCTCTCCGCGAGACCCGATGCCGCAACCTGAACGCGATAGGCCTCGGCATCAACGCAAAAGCCGTCGGGAATGGGCAAGCCCGCGCGCCCCAGGCGGGCAAGGTTCGCTGCCTTCGGCCCGAAGCGGTCTGCGTTACTCGCATGGGGCGCGGAGAGGGGAACGATAAGCTGGTCGCTCACGGCCGCTAACCTTTCGTCGTCGTTGCGAATGCGGCGGCGCAGTAGCTCCGTGCGAACGACACTGGATTCCCGCTTTCGCGGGAATGACGATTGTAATGTGATGGATTCATGCAATGCGCGACGATCGTCGCGGTCTATGTCTTCACCCTCACGCTTACGCCTTCCCGTAACTCGAATAGCCGGGCATCGGATCGACCACGGTGATCTGCTCGACCGGGAAGTTGGAGATGATCTCGATGCGATCCTTGTGCACGATCAGCATTTCCTCGATGCGTACGCCCCACTGGTGCGTTTTGCCGTGCTGCGTCTCGAGAGCAAACACCATCCCTTCCTTGATTTCGACAGGATGATCGAGCGACCAGATGCGCGAGATCACCGGCGGGTCGTACTGTGCGAGGCCCAGTCCGTGACCCCACAGATTAGCCGCCGCCTGGTCTTCTTCCTCATAACCCCAGGCTTCGTTCGCCGAGGGCCATTTCAACGCGATCTCCCGGGTGGTGGTGCCGACCTTCACCGCCTTGATCGAATCGTAGAGCCACTTGAGCGCGGTGGCGTAATAGTCCTTCTGTTCCTGCGTCGGCTCCTTGCCCACGCAGTAGGTGCGGTAGTAACAGGACTTGTAACCGTTCCAGGTAAGCGCCGCCAGGTCCATGAACACGATGTCGCCGGGCTTGATGATGCGATCGGAGAAGTTGCGCCAATTGGGCCACGTGTTGAGACCGGAGGAGACGATGACGTCCTCGACGTCCTCCATGCCTGGAATCGAATAGAGAAACTCCATGATGTGCGCCGTCACCTTGTTTTCGGTGAGGCCGGGCTTGAGGAATTTCATGCATTCCCAGTGCGCGGCGTCGCCGATTGCGCCGACCATGCGCATGCATTCCTGCTCATCGACATTCTTGACAGCTCTCGCCTCCATCATCGGTGTCATGCCGTCGACCCAGTCGATCTTCGCATCCTTGAAGACCTGGATGATGTTGATGTCGACGAAGTCGACGCCGAGCTTCATTCCCTCGACGCCGCTCTTTTTCATTTCCTTCACGATGGCATTGGTGAACTTCGTGACCTGCTGCAGCGAGGCGGCGCCCGCCGCACCCTTGATCCACGCGTAGGACCAGCGGATGTTCTCCTTGGGGATCCATGGCGAATGACGCGCGATGTGCGCGCCGAGGTCGCCCTGCTCGAATAGCACCGGCGGATCGTCACCGCAAAGCAACGCGTAGCGCAGTCCCGGCTTCAGCCGGTTCCAGCCGGGAGTAAGCGTGCTCGTCACGTAGCGGACGTTCTCGTCATACATGAGAAGCATCGCGCCCAGCCCGTGCGCCTTCATGCGCTCCCGCGCCCGGTCCAGACGGTAATCGCGCAGCCGATCCCAGTTGACTCGTTGCTGCCAATCCAATCCCACCATGCCGAAATTTGCCATTTCGATGCCTCCAGATCACATCACTCATTGACGTTTACGAATGTGATTGACAAAGGCCCGTCGTCCCCGCTCAGTTACCAAAATGAGCGGGGACCCAGCGGCTTTGGTTGCACGACACTGGGTTCCCGCTTTCGTGGGAACGACGAACATTTGCAGCGCATTTGCAACTCCGTAGCTAATCTATCGTCGCCCCCGACTCCTTTGCGACCTTGCCCCAGCGCGCGGTTTCGGCGGCGACGAACGTTGCGAAGTCTTCCGGGGTCTTGCTGGTCGCGACGTCTACTCCGCCGCCGGCAAAGCGTTGCTTCGTCTCCAGCGCCTCCATCGTCGCGAGCAGCGCCGCATGGAGCTTGTCGACGATCGGGCGCGGCGTCCCCGCGGGAACGAATACGCCCTGCCACGAACTGCTGACCATCTCGGGATAACCTGCTTCGACCATCGTCGGCACCTGTGGCAGGGCTTCGATGCGCTTGCTTGTCGAGATGCCGAGCGCCTTGAGCCTTCCGGCCTGGATGAAACTGATCGCCGACGATAGGGTCACGAACATGACCTGCGTTTCGCCGCCGAGCATCCCGGTTACGGCCGGTCCGGCACCGCCTTTGTAGGGAATGTGCACGATATTCAGGTTGGCGAGCTTCATGAACCGTTCCATTTCCAGACGGTTCAGCGTGCTCGATCCGGGGGAAGCGAAGTTGAGCTCGCCCGGCTTCGACTTCGCCAGCGCCACGAGCTCGGCGACGGTATTCGCCGGGACGCTGGGGTTGGCGATCAGGATGCTGGGTACACCCGCCACGAGCGTGATGGCGACGAAGTCCTTCTGCGGATTGATCGACAGATTCTGAAAGATCGCCGGATTGATCGCGATGGTGCCGATGTTGCCAAGGTAGATCGTGTAGCCATCGGCGGGGGCCTTTGCCGCTGCTTCCATGCCGATGTTGCCCGACGCGCCCGGTTTGTTCTCGATGACGATCTGCTGCCCGAGCGCCTCGCCGAGCTTCGGGGAAATGATGCGCGCCACGAAATCCGAAGCGCCGCCCGGGGCAAACGGGACGATCATCTTGACGGGATGGTTGGGGTAGGTCGGCTGTGCAAATGCAAGCGCTGAGAACAACGTCAGCACCAACGCTACCAAAGCCCTCGACGTCACCTTGCTCATAATCCTCCGTCCAGCCTCTTGTGAGGCGCTTCTAAGCGCTTAACCAAACTGGCCTCCTAAGCGCTCAACCCGTTGTCGTCCCCGCGAAAGCGGGGACCCATTTTGACCTTGACCGTCGCAACATGGATTCCCGCCTTCGCGGGAATGACGAAGTTGTATTCCTATTCTGCGGCCCTCAATCCGTGCGGTTTCCTTTCGTCGCCCGCTGCGATCGGAAGCTGTATCGCGCGCTTCTGCCTCGCCGATAGATCGAACGCCTTGGTCAGCATTAACCGATTATGGGCTTCGGTCGCGGTCGCGTGCTGTGTCGGCAAGCTCATCGCGAGGCGATTCAGCCATTGCTCGGTTTCCTCGCGCATCGGGCCGCGCAGCTCGCCGAGGGCGACGTCGCCTGGCGGGTAGCTGCCGAGAAAATCGACACGCCGGCTCGCGTCGGGCGCGTAGCCTTCGCTCTGCGAAATGCTGGTCGCAAGGACGATGTCGCGGTGCGTGTCGTCGATGGTGAGCACGCCTTCGGTGCCGACGATGCCAACGTCGAGGCTGTACACGGCGGCAGGCCAGACCACGGGCAGCGCCCAAGATATGCACGCATGGTAAAGGCTTCCATCCTCGAATGTGATCATCCCGGCGGTCGCGTCGATGCCGTTGCAAATCGGCCCGAGCGCCTTGTCGATCGAAAGTGCATAGACTTCCGCCGGACGTTTCGCCTCCATCATCCACATGACGATGTCCAGCGCATGGGTGCCCGAGATCACCATGGGCGAGATCGTTTTCGGATCGTTCGTGCGCTGATAGTTGTCCAGCGCCACGAGGCGGTTCATGAACGCCCGCGACGTAACCAGCGTCACGTCGCCGAGCTGGCCGGTACGGACTTTTTCCTTCGCCGTCAGCCAGCGCCGGCGAAAGCGCTGTGTATACCCCACGACCGCGTCGACGCCGGACTTCCGGATCGCCTCGAGGACTCGCTCCGACTCGGAGAGCTCGGTCGCGAGCGGTTTCTCGATAAGCAAGGACAGCCCGCGCTCGACCGCGGCAAGAATGGGATCGACATGAAGATGCTCGTCGGTGGCGATGATCGCCGCCGTCACCTCGGGTCGCGCGAGCAGCTCCCGATAGTCGGAGCTCACGAAATCCGCGCCTAGCCTCTCGGCGACGAATTTAGCGCGATCCGGCTTGATCTCCGCCAGCCCGATGAAATCGACCTGGGGATGTCGCGCCGCGACTTCTCCGCGAAACAAGCCAACCCGGCCAGCGCCGATGATGGCGAGACCGATGCGCTTGGGTTTCTTTTTCACCAAGGTGGCACGCTTCTAGGCGACCGCGCGTACTTTCTTGGAGTCCGCGAGCGGCAGCGACACCGGCTGATTGGTCTCGGCCGAGAGGTCTGCAGCGATGTAAACCTCCATCACCATCCGCGCGTGCTCGGGCGTCACCAACACCGGCTTGTCCAGCGCGACGGCTTCCAAAAAATGGATCGTTTCGGCGGCCATCGGACCGGCGTAAGTGTGATCCACCGCTTCGCCGGGCATCGTCGACATCGGCAGCACCATGCCTTTGGCCATGGTGTTCAGCACCACATCGCGATGGCTGTCGTCGACCATGACGGCGCCTTCGGTGCCGATGAATTCGATCCAGGTCGTCGAGAAATTCGGGTACCCCGGTGGCAGCGTCCAGCCCGCGCCGATCACGAACGACACGCCGCTGTCCATCGTTACCGTGATCCACTGCGTGTCCGGAATGGGTGCGCCGGTGGTCTCGCGCATCGTGCCGAAGTTGATCTGCGAGTAGACCCGTATCGGCTTTGCCGGCTCCAGACACCACAGCACGAAGTCGAGGTCGTGGGTCGCTTCCATTGCCGCGGGGGACAGCTTGATGCGGCCGCTTATTTTCTTGCCGAGATTGCGGGTGATGTGGCGACTTACCAGCGCGCTCACCGGCCGGCCGATGGAGCCATCGCGAATCGACTTCCGGACGTAGGCGAACTTGGGGTTGAACCGCTGCGAGTAGCCGATGGTGAACTTGAGCTTGCGCTCGCGCGCCAGGGCGATGAGCTCGTCGGCTTCGGAGAGTTCCAGGGCAACCGGCTTCTCGAGAAATACGTGCTTGCCCGCGGCCAGGCAATCGCGCGCCATCGGGTAGTGCGTGGTCTCGGGAGTCGCCGAAATAATAATCGCTTCGATCTCGGCGACGGCGAGCAGTTGACGATAATCGGTTACCGCGGTGCGGGCATCGGTCGCCTTGGCAACTTCGGCCAGGCGCTCGGGGCGGATCTCCGCAAGGTGCAGGCCTTTCACCAAAGGGTTCGTGGCGCAGGTGTGCGCGCGGATGCCGCCGCACCAGCCAGTGCCGATGATGCCGACATCAATCTGTTTCATTTCGCAAGTCTCCTCCAGACCATCGACTGACGCTTGCGGAAGGTCGCCGCGATGCCGCGCGCCGCGAAACGCGTGCTCTAAGGCCTCTCATTAGAACACCGTGGATTGCGCGACACCAATCGCGATTTGCTATGCTTGGCATACTGTCTCGGCATGCATCGAGCCGAGCCGGTCGTTTGCCTGGCGCCTTGCTCAGGCGAAAAGAAGCGAAGCGCGCCGACGGCAGATGCCGTTTTGTTATCGTTGCGCCAGAGCGCCTCGGAGGAGTTCGAGCCCATGGAACTGCGCAGCATCCAATACTTCGTGCAGGTCGCGGATGAAGGGTGCATCACCCGAACCGCAGACAAAATCGGGATTGCCCAGCCTGCGCTGACCCGGCACATCAAGCAACTCGAGGCGGAGTTGGGCACGCAGCTTCTGACACGCTTGCCGAGAGGCGTTCGCCTCACGACCTCCGGGCGGGATTTCCTCGACCATGCGCGCGCCATCACGCTCGAAGTGTCACGCGCCAGCGAGCACGTCCGCGGCAAAGCCCAGGCGCCCCACGGAAGGGTGGTGATGGGCACCTCGCCGACTCTTGCGCCGCTGCTGCTGCCGGGCTGCGTCGCGCGGGCTCGCCAGCAATGCCCGACGGTGACCTTGAAGGTCGTGGAGGGCTTCAGCCCCCAACTCCTCGACGCACTGCTTACGGGGCGGCTCGACCTTGCACTGATGACCAATCCGCCGCGTACTACCGCGCTCACCTTGACGCCGCTGTGCTCCGAACCCCTGGTCGTGCTCTCGCCTCCCGGCGCGAGAGGGACTCGGCACGCGTTTTCACTGGCCGAGCTTTGTGCTACTCCATTCATCATGACGGTCGGCATTCGGACGCTGGTTGAGCAACAGCTCACCGGCTTCGCTGGTGGGCTGCGCGTCGAAGCGGTCGTCGATTCCGTCGAAGCGATCCGACGGCTCCTCATTTCCGGGGTCGGCATGACGATCATGCCTGTGTCCGCTTTTCACGATGAGATCCGCACGGGAAAATTGGTTGCGTATCCGATCGAAGAAGCCAATCTGCACCGCATTCTCATCCTCGCGCGTCCCGTCGCGGAAGGTCGTTCGGCGGCGATCGACGAAATCGAGCACATCGTCCGCGGCGAAATGGCGGCCCTGATCCAGGCAGGCTTCTTCAGGATGCCCGCAACAGATCCGATGACGCTTAACCGTGGACCCGCCGTGGCGAAGACAAGCACTCCCAAGCGCCGTGCATGATAGAGCGAGTGTCGATCAGTGAGCGGCGCCCTGACGGGAGATGAGAGGAGGTTGAGCGGCATGCGGAGAAGAAAATTTGTGGCCTCCGGCCTGGGACTGATCGCGACCGCGGCCGGTCAAGGGCTCATGGGGACTTTCGATGGAATCGGTCTCCATGCCCAACCTGCGGTTGCGCCGGCAATCCCGCGCAGCCCGCAGGGAAAGTGGGTGAAGCTCGCGCCGTTTCCGCAAGCGACCGGAGAGTTGCTGGGGGCGGCGATCAACGGCAAGCTCTACGCCGCGCAGGGGCTGCTGCCCGGTTTCAAGCCGGCAGGCCTCGTGTACGAGTACGATCCTGCCGGCGACGCGTGGACGCAGAAGAAGCCCATGCCGCATCCGGCCCACCACGCGGCGGTCACGGCGCTGAACGGAAAAATGTATTTGTTCGGCGGCTTCGACCTTCCTGCCGCGGGGCCGCCGGGTTGGAACCCCGTCAACGATGCGTGGGAGTACGATCCGGCGACCGACGGCTGGCGGGCGCTGGCACCCATGCCGACGCCGCGCGGCGGCGGTGTGGCCGCGGTCGTGGGCGGGAAAGTTTACGTGATCGGCGGCGCCGGACCGACGCCCGACGCCAGCGCTCCGGTCATTCGTCCGCGCCAACCGCAACGGTCGCTGGGCACGGTGGAGGAATACGATCCGGCCACGAACAAGTGGCGCGCGCGTGCGCCGATGCCCACGCCCTGCAACCACATGGGCGGTGAAGCGGTAAACGGCAGGATCTACGTCATCGGCGGTCGGCTGAGCGGGGCGTTCATCATCGGCTTTCCGGGAAACATCAACCTGGTGCAGGCCTACGATCCAGGAGCCGACTCCTGGGTCACCAAGACACCCATGCCGACGGCGCGCAGCGGGCTCAACACAGCCAGCTTGAACGGCATCATTTACGTGGCCGGCGGCGAAGTCCAGGACGACAAATACCTGGCGGCGTATCGCGCGTTCGAAGCCTACGATCCGGCAAGTGACTCCTGGTGGCAGTTACCCTCGATGCTCTTGCCTCGGCACGAGTGCATCATGGCCGCTCTGGGTAACAGGATCCACGTCGCCGGCGGATCCGTCCAATCGGCGATTGTGCCGCTCCCGAAAGGGCTGAGCTTCGATACCGATTCGCACGAGGCGTTCGAGGTCGCGCCTTAGGACGGAGTCACAATCGCGATCAAGAGATTGCGACGCATCGTGTGCGCAACGCGTGCACGCAGCCGAGAGTCTCGCGGGGCAAGTGCGTAGAACTGCAAAGGCTGGTTATTCGCTTGAGCAAACGATCCGAACGGCCCCTGGCGAGGCGTAGGCAATCATCGAGCGTCGGGCCGATCCTGAACTTGAGCAGGTCCCGGGCTGCAGAGGTAGCCGTGATGGAACCCGAGCCGTGGATCGGAAGCCTTGGGCAAAGAGATGTAGTCGTGGAGATCCGGCATCTTCACCTGCAAGCGAATCTCGTTGGATGGATAGTCGTAGACCGTTATGTGGTTCAGCCCGCGGTTGGCGGTGAAGAGAAGCGATTGATCTGCTGAGAGCTGACAGGCGTAAACGGAATCGAGGATCGCGAACCTGGAGATTCGCAGCGCGCTGACAAAATGACGACTGTTCGGGAGCGCACTACCGCGAGAGAAGGCGTCAGCAAGCTGTTTGGCGAGCGCCCGTTTGTTGTTGGCCAAGGTCTCAAAGTCGGGCCGTTCGTCGATCATGCGGTAGCGCGCGAACGACTCCAGATCGATGAATACGATCGTCTGGCTCGCGCCGGTGCAGAAGATGAGCTCGCGGTCGGACATGGTGATGTCGGAGTTGATGTGCGCAGGCACGTCCCGACTGCAGACCCAGTGGCGCAACACCTGTCCGCTCTCGACGTCGATCTCGAATGCATACTCCTTGAGGTAGGCCATCGCCCACTCGTGATAGTCCTCGTAATCCTGGGGCAGGACCCTGAACGACAGGCAGTAGAACACATCCTTCGCGGCATCTGTGGCGACGTGCCAACACGTCGTCGGTAGCTCGATCCGGCGCGCCTGTCCGGTCTCGAGGTCGAATATGCCCACTTCCTTCGCCTCGCCGTGCCGGCCCATGCGCGGGTTATCCATCGATCCGTAGACTAGATACTTCCCAGACGCGGTCCGCTTGATCGCGTGGGGCAGCTTGACCCTGTGCGCCCCCAACCTTTCCCCGGTGCCAAGGTCGCGAACGTCGAAGCGGTAGAAATAATCTCCGATGGCCGTGATGAACTCGCGGTCCGAGAGCCAGACGGCGTGAGTGCTTCCGCGCAGTGACGTATCGTTTGTCTCGAAACGAAGCGTGGATTGACGGGCGATGTCGGCGGAGTTGCGCGCGTCATAGACCAACAGGTGCTGACCGGTATTCCCGAGAAAGCCGAAGGTGCCCCCGGGGTTGACACTTACCGAATGGCCGCCCGCGATGCCATCGTAGTAGCTGACTTTGTGCGCATACGAGTTGTCGACAGGGTCGAAAAGAAATTGGCATACTCCGGCCATTCCCTCGAGACCGTTGAGGCCACTGCCATCCAGAGCGATGTGGAACCGGTATGGATACTCTTTCATCGCTTCCGCGTCGACATTGGATCGGGAAGCTTGGCCTCTCCCGCACCTTCAATGCTATAACCGGTGGACGACAGGAGCAACGCTGATTTGCATCATCGCACCCATCGGCAGATAAAATCGGTTCGTGGCGTATCCCTGGAAAGGGTTAGCTGGCCGGTTGGGCGAGGAATCATTCTTGGCGACGCGCAGCATGGCTGACAACGCGAAAGGCGGGAAGAAACGGCCCGCTGCCTCGCGCCGGGCGTCAACCGTGGCCTCGGTGAAACGCCACAAGCGCGGCAAGCCCCTCAAGGTCAGCATCACGCAGCATGTCGGGGCGCAGCCACTGTTGCTGCTCGAGAAGGTCCTGGAAGCCGCGGGCTTCTGGAAGCAAGTTGCGCAGGTTCACCGTGCGCTGGGTCGACCCAAGGATCAGTTCCGGATCCTCATCAAGCCCGATCTGGATTTCTACGATGCGCTAACTCCCGGTGGAACCGATCCCGCACTCGTCGAGCACATGATCGATCTTCTCCACGAGCGCGGTTTTCGCAATGTTGCGCTGGGAGACGGGCGTAACGAGCCCGACGCCTGGCTTCACAATCGCGAACCGTTAGTCGTGCCCGATCTGGTGGGATATCGATTCGCGACAGCAAAGGGCCGCGCGTATGAGTTTGTCGACCTCCAGGGCGAGCTCTCGGAGTCCGACCGGTCCGCCCGCGGATCATCCACCCCCATCAGCAAGTATTGGACGGAGGCGAGCTACCGGATCAATTTTGCGAAGAACAAGACGCACGAAGACTGTGTTTTCGCGCTCTGCGTCCATAACCTTGCAGGCCTCGCCGGCGCCAAGGACGCCAACGGAGCGCCGCGGCGGCGCATTGCGCCGGAGGATTGCCTGGAGATACTTCGCAGGGCGCCGCCCCATTTCAACATCATCGATGCGTTCACCAGCTGTCACGGCGGTGCCGGGCACCGTGCGCCACAGCCGATGGAGACACATGCCTTCATTGCCAGCGCGGATGCGCTGCTGGCCGATTGGGCGGGTGCGGCCAAGATGGGCGTGGATCCTTATGCGTCGCCGGTCAATTCCGTGTCGCTGCGTAACATCGGCCTGCCGGCACACTATGAGATCGACGGGGACCTTGCGCCCTATCCGCTATGGCGCAACGTCCATCCGCTGATCGCCCATTCGGCACGACTTCGCAACCGCTCCGATGGTCTGGGCCAGATCGCCGCGGCCTGGTTTCAGTCCGTGGACCGAGAGCGCTTTCCCCTCAAGGATTTCTACAACGACCGCATCAATTCCTTCGTGTCGCCGTTGATGGCAGGACTCGACGAAAACCCGAGATCGTTCTGGGCGGTCGTGTTCATCAACTACGCGATCGCCAGGATCGACTCGGCGATCCTAGCGCAATATACGATGTTCTCCAAGAACAAGCTGCGACGGCAGGCCGCGCCGCTTACGCTGGACCTCGCCGCGTACGATCGGACGGACTACGAGGCGATTCCTGATTACCTCGCGCGCTACGAGCAGCTGTTGGAGAATTTTCCGGCGAATCGGATGGGCCTGCGTTGGCGGCACGTCGACGGTTCCATTCTCTTCTCGTGCTCGCATGCCCTTCCCATTCCTTACGAGCGCTTCGTAGGTGCGGTCGATATCACCCGCGCGATCCAGTACATGAACGATTACATCGGGGGTGCGACCGTCGCGGTTCGCCGCGACGGTCGGCAGCGCGTCGTCCACCAGGCGGAGCGCAACCTCTACCTCCAGCAGCCCAATTGGATGGTGTTCTTTGGCGGGGAGCTTATCGATGTCGAAAAACTCGAGTTCATCAACTACAAGAAAGACAGCCAGACCATAAGTTGGCGCACCGTGGTAAGCCCAAACGACAGCGCCCGCCATGACGATGGAAGCGTTTCCTTCGCCCGTACCGGAGCAGGCCAAACGACGGTGAGGATATTCGCGCGGCAGCAGTTTGCGTTGCCGCTCTTCTTTCATCTCTTCGACGTCAACTTGGCACCCGGAATCCGGGACCCCATCATCGACAGCGCATATACGACCTTCTTCGCGGGCACGATTGCCAACCTGCAGGCCGCGTACGAGGGACG
>Ga0210402_10003441_pt1 | contig 14841 bp, 11 predicted proteins | sample IncBWC7MmetaG_FD_161055 | JGI IMG/M metagenome (GOLD analysis project Ga0210402, IMG submission 161055) | Forest soil microbial communities from Barre Woods Harvard Forest LTER site, Petersham, Massachusetts, United States - Inc-BW-C-7-M | ecosystem: Environmental > Terrestrial > Soil >...
ACGCGACGCGGCTTTATGAAGCGCTGTCGGGCGAGAAGGTCGGCGCTGACCCCGAGCTCGAAGCGGCCATCGCCGGCGATCTGCCGGTGCCGGCGACCTCGATCTATTCGAAGAGCGACGGCATCGTGAACTGGCACACCTGCCTCTCGCGCCCTTCCGAGACATCGGAGAATATCGAGGTCTATTTCGCCAGCCATGTCGGGATCGGGGTCAACCCGGCCGCGCTGTGGGCGATCGCGGACCGGCTGGCCCAGCGCGAGGGCGAATTCCATCCCTTTGACCGGTCAGGGCCTTTTGCCATTGCCTATGCGCCCCCTGAAAAGGCACAATCGAGCTGAACGGTACAGCCGCTCATGGTGAGGACGCGCGTCAGCGCCGTCTCGAACCATCAGGCCGGCCGGTGGCCACATCCTTCGAGACGCTTGCTTCGCAAGCTCCTCAGGATGAGGAGATAGAGCCGTCTGTGACGTCGTAGGACCAGAAGCGCGAAAAGCGCCAGTCGTGATTTCGGGAGGAAAGCATGGGTGACGGCAAGAAACTGTCCTCGCTGGACGCATCGTTTCTGTATCTGGAGACGCCGGAGATGCCGATGCATGTCGGCAGCATGGCGATCTTCCGGCTCCCTGACGGCTACCAGGGCGACTTCTTCGAAGAATTCAAGGCGATGATCGCCTCGCGCCTGCACATCGCGCCGATCCTGAAAGCACGCCTGGAGAAGGCGCCGCTCGACATCGACCATCCCTCCTGGGTCGAGGACGACCAGTTCGACATCGACCGCCACATCTTCCGCGCCAGCCTGCCGGCGCCGCGCGACCGCGCCACCTTGGAGCGCATTGTCGGCTGGATGCATGCAAAACTGTTGAACCGCGCCCGGCCGCTCTGGGAGTTCTATGTCTTCGAGGGCATGAAGGACAACGAGATCGGGCTTTATTCCAAGATGCATCACGCCTGCATCGACGGCGGCGCGGGTGCTGCGCTCACCAACATGATCTACGATGTTTCCCCTATCCCCAGAAAAGTCGAGCCGCCGGCGGCGAGAGCGAAGATCGAGCAGGAGCCGCGCGACATCGCCGCCACTCTGCTCGATTCCTATCAGCAGCTCTGGACCCAGCCGCTCGATGCGGCGGCGGCCGCGAAAAGCATCGAGCTGCCGCGCTCGGGCAAGAGCGACATCGGCTCGATCCTGTTCGACAACGCGATGTACCAGATCGAGAGCGCGGTGCGCTTTGCCGGCAACATCCCGACCATGCTGAAAAGCGTGTCCGACGTGGTCAGCAAGATTTCCGATCCGAAGTCGCGCGAAAGTCTCGCCAGCATGATGTCGCCGCCGACGATGCTCAACAAGTCGATCTCGTCGGAGCGCAGCTTTGCCGGGACCTCGATCTCGCTGTCGCGGGCGAAAGCACTCGCGAAGACATCCGGCGGCAAGCTCAATGACGTGGTGCTGGCGCTGTCGTCCGGCGTGGTGCGGCGCTATCTGCTCGCGCACGGCGCGCTGCCGAACAAGTCGCTGACTGCCGCGGTGCCGATCTCGCTGCGGGAGGAGGGCAATACCGATAGCAACAACCAGGTGTTCGGCATGATCTGCTCGATCGCGACCAATGTCGAAGACCCCCGGACGCGGCTCGAAACCATCATCGCGCAATCGACCAAGTCCAAGGAGATGTCGCATCCCTTGCGCGCGCTGATGCCGCAGGTCTCCAACATCTCGATGCTGGGCACGCCGATCCTGTCGCAGGTTCTGGCGCTGCTCTACAGCCGGTCCAACCTGTCCGACGTGCTGCCGCCGGCAGCGAACATCACGGTCTCCAATGTGCCGGGGCCGCGGCAGACGCTGTATGCAGCGGGGGCGGAATTGCTGCACATCTTCCCGGTGTCGATCTCGACCCACGGCATCGCGCTCAACATCACCGTGCAGAGCTATCGCGACCAGCTCGATTTCGGCTTCATCGCCGGCGCCAACATCATTCCGCATGTCGAGGCACTCTCTGACATGCTGCCGGAGGAATTTGCCGCGCTCGAAGCGGCCTATGCGCCGCCGGCGGCAGACGTAAAGGGCGCGGCGGAGTAGGGACACGACCATGATTGAAATGCCGCCGCTCACGTTCGCCCAGACGAACGGGATCCGCATAGGCTATTACGATGCGGGCCCGAGGACCGATGCGCCGCCGATGGTGCTGTGCCATGGCTGGCCCGAGCTCGCCTTCTCCTGGCGCAACCAGATCAAGGCGCTGAGCGAGGCCGGCATCCGCGTGATCGCGCCGGACCAGCGCGGCTACGGCGCGACCGACCGGCCGGAGCCGGTCGAGGATTACGACATGGAGCATCTGACCGGCGATCTCGTCGGACTTCTCGATCACCTCAAGATCGACAAGGCGATCTTTGTCGGCCACGACTGGGGCGGCTTTGTCATATGGCAGATGCCGATGCGGCATCCCGCGCGCGTTGCCGGTGTCGTCGGTGTCAACACGCCGCATTGGGACCGCGCGCCAGCCGATCCGATCGAACTGTTCCGGAAACGCTTTGGCGATCACATGTATATCGTGCAGTTCCAGGACCCCGCGCGCGAGCCGGACCGGATTTTTGGCAGCCGGGTCGAGCAGACCTTTGACGCCTTCATGCGCAAACCGGCGCCGCGCGCCCCCGATGCGCCACCCGAACAGCCGATCGCCGGCATCGGCGCCTCGCCCCGGATCAACCTGGCGTTCCCGCAGATGATTGCGAATTACGATGCCAGGCACGATCCGCGCATACCGATCCTGTCGCCGGAGGAGAAGCAGGTGTTCGTCGACACCTTCACCAAAACCGGGTTCACCGGCGGCATCAACTGGTACCGCAATTTCACCCGCAACTGGCAGCGCTCGGAGGGGCTGGATCATCACATCCATGTGCCGGCGCTGATGATCATGGCGGAGAACGACGCGGTGCTGCCGCCGTCCGCCGCCGACGGCATGGAGAAGCTGGTCCCGGACCTGGAGAAGTACCTGGTGCACGGCAGCGGCCATTGGACGCAGCAGGAGAAGCCGGAAGAGGTCAGCGCGAAGTTGATCGAGTGGCGTAGAAAAAGGTTTGGATAAGACACGTCGTCATTGCGAGCGAAGCGAAGCAATCCACTCATCCGCGCGGGAAGCATGGATTGCTTCGTCGCTTTGCTCCTCGCAATGACGGCGGCTGAATGAGGGGGAAATAATCAGCAATGGCGCCGAAGAACAGACTGAGCCCGATCCCGCAGCCGCCGACCAAGCCGGTGGTCGGCAACATGCTGTCGCTCGACTCCTCAGCGCCGGTGCAGAACCTGACGCGGCTCGCCAAGGAATTGGGCCCGATCTTCTGGCTCGACATGATGGGCGCGCCGATCGTCATCGTCTCCGGCCACGACCTCGTCGACGAACTTTCGGACGAGAAGCGCTTCGACAAGGCGGTGCGCGGACCGCTGCGCCGCGTGCGCGCGGTCGCGGGCGACGGCCTGTTCACGGCCGACACGACGGAGCCGAACTGGAGCAAGGCGCACAACATCCTGCTGCAGCCGTTCGGCAACCGCGCCATGCAGTCCTATCACCCAAGCATGGTCGACATCGCCGAGCAGCTCATCAAGAAATGGGATCGGCTCAACGCCGACGACGAGATCGACGTCGTGCACGACATGACCGCCCTGACGCTCGACACCATCGGGCTCTGCGGCTTCGACTACCGCTTCAATTCCTTCTACCGGCGCGACTACCATCCCTTCGTTGAGTCGCTGGTGCGTTCGCTGGAAACCATCATGATGATCCGCGGCCTGCCGATGGAGAATCTGTGGATGCAGAAACGGCGGCGCGACTTGGCCTCCGACGTCGCCTTCATGAACAAGATGGTCGACGAGATCGTCGCCGAGCGCCGCAAGAACACCGATGCGGCCGACGACAAGAAGGACATGCTGGCGGCGATGATGACCGGCGTCGACCGCTCGACCGGCGAGCAGCTCGACGACGTCAACATCCGCTACCAGATCAACACTTTTCTGATCGCGGGCCACGAGACCACCAGCGGGCTGCTGTCCTACACGCTCTATGCACTGCTGAAGCATCCGGACATCCTGAAGAAGGCCTATGACGAGGTCGACCGCGTGCTCGGGCCCGATACCGATATCCGGCCGACCTATCAGCAGGTCACGCAGCTCAGCTACATCACGCAAATCCTGAAAGAGGCGCTGCGGCTGTGGCCGCCGGCGCCGGCCTATGGCATCTCGCCGCTGAAGGACGAGACCATCGGCGGCAAGTACAAGCTGAAAAAGAACACCTTCATCACCGTCCTGGTGACGGCGCTGCACCGCGATCCCTCGGTGTGGGGTCCCAATCCCGACGCCTTCAACCCGGAAAATTTCAGCCGCGAGGCGGAAGCCGCAAGGCCGGTCAATGCCTGGAAGCCGTTCGGCAACGGCCAGCGCGCCTGCATCGGCCGCGGCTTTGCCATGCACGAGGCGGCGCTCGCGATCGGCATGGTCCTGCAGCGCTTCCGGCTGATCGATGTGCATCGCTACCAGATGCACCTGAAGGAAACGCTGACCATCAAGCCGGAAGGTTTCAAGATCAAGGTGCGGCCGCGCGGCGACAGGGAACGCGGCGCGTTCGCTGGCCAGGCGGCAGCGGTCGCGGCGGCACCGAAAGCGCCGCGCGCGCCGACGACGCGCCCGGGCCACAACACGCCGATGCTGGTGCTCTATGGCTCCAACCTCGGCTCGGCCGAGGAGCTGGCGACGCGCATGGCCGACCTCGCCGAGATCAACGGCTTTGTCACGCGCCTCGGCCCGCTCGACGATTACGTCGGCAAGCTGCCGGAGGAGGGCGGCGTCCTCATCATCTGCGCGTCCTATAACGGCGCGCCGCCCGACAACGCCACGCAATTCGTGAAATGGCTGGGCGGCGAGCTGCCGAAGGATGCCTTCGCCAAAGTACGCTACGCCGTGTTCGGCTGCGGCAACAGCGATTGGGCGGCGACCTACCAGTCGGTGCCGCGCCTCGTCGACGAGAAGCTCACCGCGCATGGCGCGCGCGCGATCTATCCGCGCGGCGAGGGCGATGCCCGCAGCGATCTCGACGGCCAGTTCCAGAAATGGTTTCCGGCCGCCGCACAGGTTGCGACCAAGGAATTCGGCATCGACTGGAATTTCACCCGCACCGCCGAGGACGAGCCGCTCTACGCGGTCGAGCCGGTGGCCTCGGCCGCGGTCAATACGCTCGTCGCCCAGGGTGGCGCCACGCCGATGAAGGTGCTCGTCAACAACGAGCTGCAGAACCAATCCGGCCCCAACGCCTCCGATCGCTCGACCCGGCACATCGAGGTCGAGCTGCCCGCGGGCGCGAGCTATCGCGTCGGCGATCACCTCAGCGTGGTGCCGCGCAACGACCCGACGCTGGTCGATCACGTCGCGCGCCGCTTTGGCTTTTTGCCGGCGGACCAGATCCGGCTGCAGGTCTCTGAGGGACGCCGCGCGCAATTGCCGGTCGGCGAGGCCGTCTCGGTCGGGCGGCTGCTGACGGAATTCGTCGAGCTGCAGCAGGTGGCGACGCGCAAGCAGATCCAGATCATGTCGGAGCATACGCGCTGCCCGGTGACCAAGCCGAGACTCCTGGCCTATACCGGCGACGATGACGCCTCCGCCGAGCGCTATCGCGGCGAAATTCTCGGCAGGCGCAAATCGGTGTTCGATCTGCTGGAGGAGTTTCCGGCCTGCGAGCTGCCGTTCCACGTCTATCTGGAGATGCTGTCGCTGCTGGCGCCGCGCTATTATTCGATCTCCTCGTCGCCCTCAGGCGATGCCACGCGCTGCAGCGTTACCGTCGGCGTGGTCGAAGGCGCCGCCAGCTCGGGCCGCGGCATCTATAAAGGCGTGTGCTCGAACTATCTCGCGGGCCGCCGAGCCAGCGAGACCATTCATGCCACCATCCGCGAAACCAAGGCCGGCTTCCGTTTGCCGGACGATCCATCGGTGCCGATCATCATGATCGGGCCGGGCACCGGGCTCGCGCCGTTCCGCGGCTTCCTGCAGGAGCGCGCCGCACGGAAGGCGAAAGGAGCGACGCTGGGGCCGGCGATGCTGTTCTTCGGCTGCCGTCACCCCGACCAGGATTTTCTCTACGCCGACGAGCTGAAGGCGTTTGCGGCCGATGGCGTCACCGAGCTGCACACCGCCTTCTCCCGCGCCGACGGCGCCAAGACCTATGTGCAGCATCTGGTCGCCGCTGAGAAGGAAAAGGTCGGGCGGCTTGTCGAGCAGGGCGCGGTGATCTTCGTCTGCGGCGACGGCGGCAAGATGGAGCCCGACGTCAAGGCGGCGCTGGTGTCGATCCATCGCGAACGCACCGGCGCGGACGCCGCGGCCGGCGCGCGCTGGATCGAGGACATGGGCGCGAAGAACTGCTACGTGCTGGATGTCTGGGCGGGCGGCTGATTTATTTCCGTCGTCCCGGACAAACACGCCCCTAAATCCGATCCGGAAATCGAATGATGAAGTTATCCCGATTCGGCATCTTCACCTTCGGCAAGGTTTGCGCATCCATCGTGTCGCCCGCGCCGATCAATTTGTTTTCCGCGAGAATGTAGGCCGTGAGCGCGTAGACTTCATCGTCGCTGAGCGAGCGCGGCATCTGGAACGGCATGGCGCGGCGGATGAAATCGAAGATCGTGGTCGAATACGGCCAGAAGTTCTTGATGGTTTTCTGCGACGCGGAGATGCCGGCGATCTTCTGATCGCTGACCAGCGCGGCGGCCGCGCCGCCCTTGCCGTTGTCGCCATGGCACGAGACGCATTTTTCGGCGTAGATCACCGCTCCCTGCCCGGGCGTGCCGCTGCCCTTGGGCAGACCGGTACCGTCGGGCAGTATGCTGATGTCCCAGGCGGCGATCGCGGCCTCGTCGATCGGCTTGCCGAGATTGGGCGTCTCGGCGAGCGAAGCGCCGGTCGTCATCGCCAGCCAAAGCGAGGTGGCCAGGATCGCGCGGTGACGCGCAAGGAAGATCGCGCGGCCACGCGCAAGGAAGATCGCGCGGTCAGGCGTAAACATGCTTGACCTCCCCGTTAGTCCCGACTCCCCAGCTGGTGATCGAATTATAGTGCTGATTGGGGAACGCCAACACCGGCGCCGGTTTCGTCAGTTGGCCGCGCACGGCGACGAACTCGGCGCGGGTCGGTTGCACATTGCCGGCTTCGTCCCACGCCCGGCTCTGCAGCGTGGCCTTGCCGCCGTCCCAGCGCCACGGCAGGCGGAAACGGGTGAAGGCCTTGCTCAGCACCGGTTCCTGAAGTGCGGCCTGCGCCCAGCTCTGGCCGCCGTCGGCGGAGACCATGACCTTTTCGATCCGGCCGGTGCCGGAATAGGCGATGCCGGAAATCTCGTAGAGACCGGGACCCTTCAACACCTGCCCATGCGAAGGGCTGGTGATGAAGGATTTGACTTCCTGCAGGAAATAAAACCGGTAGGCCTTGCCGTCGGGGAGGATCTGCGAATAGGTCCGCGCCTCATACATGCTGAGCGCAGGCTGATCCACGAGCTTGATGCGGCGCAGGAACTTGACGTTCATGTTGCCCTCATAGCCGGGCAGCAACAGGCGCATCGGATAGCCGTTGCCGGGCATCAGCCGCTCGCCGTTCTGGTAGAGCGCGATCATGGCGTCATCCAGCGCCTTCTTCACCGGTACGCTGCGGCTCAGATGCGGCGAGTCTGCGCCTTCCGCTATGAACCATTTCGCGGCGGGATCGATGCCGGTTTCCTCCAGCAAGGTCGAAAGCCTGACCCCGGTCCACTCCGCGCAGGAGACCAGCCCGTGCAGCGCCTGAACGGTCTCCTGCATCGGCTCCGGCGAAAACATCGGCGCGCTGTTGCCGCCGCATTCGAGGAACGAGACCAGCGAGGTCATGGGGTAGCGCGACAGCGATTCCAGCGAAAACTCCAGCGGCCGCTTCACCAGGCCGTGGATCACCAGACGATGTTTTTCAGGATCGATAATGGGGACGCCGCCATGATTGATGGCGAAATGCAGCCCGTTCGGCGTGGTGGTGCCATCGAGCAGATGGTGCGGCGTGCGGGCGTGGGAATTGCGCGGCTCGAAATTCGGATTGCTCAGCGTGCGCGCCACCCTGGCCTCGAACTTCGAGGGCGTCTGGTAGACCGGCATGGGCTCGCCGACTTCGAGGCTCCAGGGATCGTCGGCGAGCGGTTCGGCGCCCGCGGATGCCTGGCCAATGCCCGCGCCCATCGCGCCGGCGATCGCCATGCCACGCCCAAGCAACGTACGACGGTCGATCAACCCGTTTCCGGCGGCGGCTTCCAGAGTTCGACCACGCGCATTGCGATCCTTGGCCATCCTCGCCTCCCTGAGCGGGGACGTTATGGATCGCCCTTGTCGCTCCTCGCTACAATAGCGCTTTGCGATATCGCCGTCTAATAGCCAATGCATCGGGCGCAAGTGCGCCTTTGCCCACCTGCAGTTCCGGGCGGGCGGCTGAGCTCGCGTTGCAAGGGGGGCGACGGCGCGCACGCGCTGGTGCCGTGAACGGAAATCCCCCAGGGCGTTGCCTTCACTGCGAGCGCGGCTTCCGCTTCAACAAGAAGAGCGACAGAAGAGACGTCAGCGTCACTGCCGCCATGATCCACCAGCCACGCTCGAAGGCGGCGAGGCGTTCTGCCGGCGAATGAGGATGATCGAGCACGGCAACGAAAATCGCCACGCCGAGCGCGAGTGCAGCTTGCCGCGTCATGTTGAGAACTGCGGAACCGGTGGCGAAAGATGATGGCGGGAGCGCTGCAGTGCCCGCGCCCATGAGCGTCGGAAAGGTCAATCCTACGCCGACACCGGTGAACACCATGCCGATCACCACAGTCGGCATGCTCGGTTCAAGTCCGGGTACGATGGCGAACCAGATCATGCCGGCGGCAAACAGCGCGACGCCGAGCGCCACGACCATTGCGGCGCCAAACCGCGCGATCAGCCGCCCGCCAAGGAGAAGCGCCGTCACGGGCACCAGAAAGGGTCCGGGCGCGATCGCAACGCCGGTTTTCAGGGCCGACCAGTTCCAGCCCTGCTGCATCCAGAGCGCAAGCGACAACAGCATCGCGCCGAACGCGATCGAATAGGGCAGCATGACCAGCGTCGCGCCGGTGAAGGCGCGGATGCGGAAGAGCGCGGGATCGATGAACGGATTGTCCGAGCGCAGGCAGTCGACGACAAAGAGCGCGAGGAGAAGGGCCGCGATGGCCAGCGCAATTCCAACGCCGTAGGACGTCCAGCCCCAGTCGCCCGTCTTGATGATGCCGTAGGTGAGGGCGCCGATGCCGAAGGTTACCAGCGCCGCCCCCCAGGCGTCCGGTCTGCGGACATCGTGGCCCGGCACCTCCGGCAGCTTCCAGTAGCCGATCGCCAGCGCCACCGCGCCGACCGGCAGATTGACCAGAAAGATCCAGCGCCAGCTCCAGCCGACGAGGAGGCCGCCGACCAGAGGCCCGAGCGCCGCGGCAAAACCGCCGATGGCCGTCCAGGTCCGCACCGCGCCGCCGCGCCGCTCGGGAGGAAATGTCGCGAGCAGGAGGCCAAGCGACGTCGGCGTCATCAAGGCGGCTCCTGCCGCCTGCACCACGCGGAATGCGACCAGCGTTTCCACATTGGGCGCCGCCGCGCAGGCCGCCGAAGCCGCGGTGAAGAGGGCAACGCCGAGCAGGAAGCTTGCGTTGCGCCGATGACGCTCGACGAGCCTGCCGAAGAACACCAGCAGGGCGGCGTAGACGATGGCGTAGCCGTTGAGAATCCATGACAGCTTTTCGAGATCGGCGGCATGAAAGTCGGCCGCGATGTTCGGCAACGCGACGTTGACGATGAAGAGATCGAGATTGGCCAGCACGATGCCGACGCAAACGATGGCGAGCACCTGTCGGGGCCGCGTCGCTTCACCCGCCGCGCGCCTGCGTTCGGAAAAAGATGCCTTGCGGTCTGCGGGTTCCGAATCGGCGACTGCCGACGCGGAAGCGGGCACTTTGGCCGCAAGACTACCAGGTTTCATGCCGATCTCCTTTATATAATACAGAACATGATATGTTTTGTTTATTCGCGCAATTTGCTGCCCTTCGATCGCGGGGCGGGGTCAGCCGATCTTCTGGACGAGGGTTGAGATCCGGGTCTGCCGCAGCACCTTGTCGACCGCCGCGTCGGCTGCCGCGAACAGAGGCGGCAGCACACGAACCATTGTATTGTTGACGACGCAGCGCGCATTGCCGCGCTCACGCAATGCGAAGAGGGCGCCGTCGGGTTCGACGGCCTTGTAGACGTCCTCCAGCGTGATCTCCTCCGGAGAGCGCAACAGCTCGACGCCGCCGTGGCGGCCCGGTTTCACCGCAAGCAGCCCCTTGCTCTCCAGCGTCTTGAGGATACGCCGCACCACGACCGGATTGGTATTCAAGCTCCTGGCCAGCTGTCCGGCGTTCGCGCCCTTGCGACTAGCAATGACGCAGAGCATCTGAACGGCTCCGGCGAGAAGACTGTTGGCTGCCATAAACAGAACAATAACAGTTCTGTTTATGAGGTCAAGGGGCGTTGTTGGCCATGTGTGTCGATATCGGATTTGTTTCCCCGCCGCGCGTGACCGATGCCCGGGTGTTCGGACCTTGAAAATTCGATGGATCGCGTCCAGAAATCAGGCAGCAATGCGTCCAAACAAGCTTGTGCCTTCGCGGCATCTCTTATTCGCCGTAATCGAAATTCGAATTTAGCCATATTCGAAATTCAAGTTATGCCTGCGGCACAGAGATTTCTGTAACGCAGGATTGTTATTTTGATACTGACATTTGGAGGTTGCCTATGAATGCCCTCTCTGGTGCTTACATTCCCGCTGCCCGGTCCCAAGCACTTCCTCTCAAGGCCATCGTTCTGTTTTGCGGTCTCGTGTTGGGCTCATTCCTCTGCGTGGCAACCTACGGCCTCGATCTGAGCCCCGGGTTTTTCTGACCCGCGGCCGCCACTTCTCACACCCGGCGATCGGCCAACGCGCGCGTCCGCGCTATCGGCATTGCCGATAAGGTAGCCGTCGAATTGCCCGCAGATTTTGAGCATCGTCCGGATTTTTCCGGCGTGCGGCGGCGTGACTCATCGACATCGTTTCGCGACGGCCGCAGCCGGGCAACAGATTGGAAAGGGACACACTATGGGCAAGCGGAGGCTCGAAATATACCGACGGGCAGTTTCGCTCGCGAACACCGGCAAATTCGACAGCTGGAAAGAAATACAAGCGGAGCTCACCAGGCAAGGTTGCGAGCGAACTTTCGGATTGCTGGCAAGCAGTCGAATTCGGTCCGCGCTCGACCTCGAATGTGCAAAGAGCAGACAAACAATTGCGCAAATGCGGTGATGAGGCCGGCGCCGTCCATGTCGTCCGGTTGCGTCAGAAGTGATGGTTGACGCCGACGGTCGCCGTGTGAATCTGGTCTCGGACCGCGCGCATGGACAAGCCGGCATTCAGCGCCAAGCGAGACGGCATGGAGGCCCCGCCTTGCCCAGGGCGGAGCAATCGACGTAGATTAAGCTCGCGGGCTTTGGAGTGCGGCGGGCTCCTGAAACCGCAACGGGCCGCCCTTCCTTGCCGGGAGCTTGTACATGTCTTGGGATTGGAGGGTCTACTTCGGAAGCCTGGTCGTTTGCACGATAGTGGTCATGTACACGCGGGTCATCTTGAATGATGTAAATATTGCTCAATACGGTCCCAAGGGCGATTTTCGCAACGACCCGGGAGCGGTCGTTAAATCAATTGTCGCTGGTGCACTGTTTGCCGTGATGATTACGGCAGTCATTGGCGCCATGGGTTGAGCGACAGGAGATCGCCTCGGTTGTGCGCGCCGATGGCGCGGATACGCGAATGCTACGCTCTCCTATGCGCGTGGCCACCCGATATCCCTGCGCCAGCTCGACAAGTGATGCGGGCCACAAACCGGCTCGTCGCCTGGCCGTGCAATTTGAGCGCGACAGTGTGACCCGCTTCACAGAACCGCGGTCTGCGCGGGTCCATTCTTGGCGCAAGGGTCGCTCGAATGCGTAGACCGGATTGGGAGCGCGCAAATGGCTATTGCACCGGTATTCATCAGTCATCGTACGGCATACGGCGCCGTCGCCCGTGCCTTGAAGCACGTCATCGAAACCACGTCAGGCGGGAAGATCGATGTCTTCATTTCAGAGGAAATCCCGCTCGGCAATGAATGGCGGCACTCGATCGAAAAGCATTTGCGCGAGGGGCAAAGCCTGTTTCTCATCTATGGCGCGCCCTACGAGGATTGGTCCTGGTGCTTCTACGAGGCCGGCTACTTCACCGCCGTCAATCCTCCACCGTCCGATCGGAAGATCTACTGCCTCATCCGTCCGGACGTCGCCAAGCCGAATCCGCTCAGCCATTTGCAAATGGTGACCGGCAACGGGCAGCTCATCAGGGAGTTGATGGATCTCTTCCAGAGAAACGCCATCAAATTCGACGAAGATCAACTGCGCGAGCGCGCCAGCAAGCTGGAACAGGGACTGTTTGGCCAGATCCGGGAATTCGAGGGCTATCCGCGGATTTATTTCACTGCGTCCGATGCCGAATTCGCCAACGGGGGAATCTCGGCCACGGCGACATTCACCGGCGATGACAACGTGCTGGGCGATCTCTTCACCGTTCAAGCGTCTTCCGTGCCTTGGTGCAAGGTTCAGAAGCTGGCGTATTCCGACGCCGGAAAACAGAATTTCGTATACAAGTGGCTCGAGGAAACGGCGCAGATCATCCTGGCGGCGCGGGAAGATCAATCCATGGCGCCGCAATGCGTCTTGATCGGACGCGGCGGACGACGTTTCCGCACCTTGCTCCACCGGGCACGCACCCAGGGCGATGGCATCTACAGCTGCGAGTTCCTGGCGATCGAGGAGGTCGGCGGACCGCTGACCGGATTGCCGAAGCGGCAACTCTCGCTGTTGACCGGCATTCGCATGGGATACCGGTTCAGATCCGAGGTGATCCAGAAATTCTCCAACGACGTCGATACCCTGTCGGTCGAGGAACGGCAGCTGCGCATTCAACAAATCCCGCGAACGATCGAGGACCTGACGGTGGAGTCGACCACGCGCGGCAACATCAGTCGCGACGACTTCCTGGAGGCTTTCGACGAAGCCGACAGTGAACGGCTGGGGAAGCTGCTCGATTACTGGCCGATCCTGACGCGAGAATTGTACAGATCACTGGGCCTCGCGCCGGACGGAAAGACGGTCGTTGGGCCGGGTCTCGCCGGTCCGGACGTGGCGCGATACCGCACGGCGTTCAATGCGATGCGGCTGCTCAATATCGAGTTCCTGTCGCGTTGCTGCGCGCGCGTTTCACAGATGATGAAGAAATCCGAGCAGGAACTGAGCGATAACGCCAAGGCTCTCGAAGACGCCGTAAGGGCGCTCGCCAATCCGGAGCTCAAGTCCGCGGCCTGAACATGTGCCCGCCAAGAGAAGACCGCCTCGCGGCGGCCTCTCCTGAAATCAGTTACCTTGTCAGGCAGCTCGCTTGAACGCTTCCTGCGCCACCTGATTGGCGCGGTCGAATGCAGCGCGCGTTTCCGTCAAGGCAGCCATAAGTGCAGACCAAGATTGGGTCCCCGCACCGGTCAACTTCTGGAGTTTTTCTTTTGCCTCGGCGGCGTCAGCGTTCATACGATCTACGGCGGCGTCGATTTCGCCCCGACGCTCGAGGGCAACTTTTTTAGCATAGATGCCAAGCTGGTCGGCCGCTTCGCGCCACGCTTTCAATTGGGCGTCGGCCTGGAGCTTGAACGTCGCCTGTTGATGCTCGATCTCTTTGCCGAAGCTCTCGACATATTTCTTGACCTCGGCCTCGAACGAGCGCCAATCAGCCTCCAGCTTCACCTTCGTCTGAATCCAGGCGGACTCGCTCGCTTCCGACTGTTTCGTAATCGTCTCCCGGAAGTCATCGCGCCGCTTGCGCAGATCAGCCAGAACCTTGTTGGCCGTGGCGCTGGCATCAGACTGCACCCCGGCAAGCTTGCCTTCGAACGACGTCACTGCGGCGTTCATTTCGTCGAGGCGTTCCTTAGCCCAATTGGTAAAGAACTGGATATTGCTTTGCGTAGCCATCTGCCTCATCTCCATGGGTCGAATTACACCGCCCCCATCTTGCTGGTTAACATGCCGCGACAATTGCTTTTTTGATCTGCGTCAACATTGAACCCAAGAGCAATGCTTGACCGGACTTCATCCAGCAGGTTGCAAGGTCAGCTGCAGAATGCTGGATGGTGGGCACGGCGCCAGTGCGCCTTTGCCCACCCGACGCTTCTCGGACCGACACGAAGATGGTCGAACGGATCAGAGCTGACGCGAAGCTGACAGTCACGCGATTGTGGTCGCAGCTCGCAGCGATGCTGTGGAATTGTCCCCGCTCGCACCCGCTAACAGCTGCTAACAACACATAACGAGCAATTTCCAGGCTTTTGCACGAAGGTTACGGCAAGCCGAGCCTCACCAGGCTCGATGCAACACTCCTACCCGGGGAGTTCGACATGAGCCTCGATAATTCCACGTCCGCCAAGGCTAATGCGGATGCGGTCAACGCCAACTCAGCACAGGCGGATCCCGCTTCAAGTCCTGTCCCGCCATCAGGACGGCCGTCGATGCGGCGGCGCGCCCTGATCGGAGCCATTGGCGCCCTGGTCCTCGTGCTTGCCGCGGTGTTCGGCATCCCCTGGATCCGGTTCACTCTCAGCACCGTTTCGACCGATGACGCCTTCGTGAACGGGCACGTGACGTTCGTCGCCCCCCGCGTCCATGGTCAGGTGTCCCGGGTTCTCGTCGATG
>Ga0210402_10003442_pt1 | contig 14834 bp, 12 predicted proteins | sample IncBWC7MmetaG_FD_161055 | JGI IMG/M metagenome (GOLD analysis project Ga0210402, IMG submission 161055) | Forest soil microbial communities from Barre Woods Harvard Forest LTER site, Petersham, Massachusetts, United States - Inc-BW-C-7-M | ecosystem: Environmental > Terrestrial > Soil >...
TCTGGTTAGCCCACAGTCTCAACCGATGGTCCAACCTACATCGCTCAAAGATGGCCGTGAGGATCAGCCAAACAACGTTCGTAACGCTTCTCGCAAATCTCATTCACTGCAAGAATCCAAGAATCGCAGGTCCGGACAGTTTCTATATGGATATCGAAGGGTGTGCCCCGCATACGGCGATTTCGATGCCTACTAATGGCCCCAGAACCGAAAATCAAGTTTGCTAACATCTTGCTAACAACTGCGCCCAAAACTGCCTATTTCTGAGCGAATCGGAGATGGGAAATCGCTTGAAATCCTTGGTATTTAGGTCTCCGAGATGCAATTGACAGGTCGTGGGTTCAACCCCCACTCTCGGCTCCATTCACCCATGTCGGGTCGCTCACATGTGTCGGTCCGCTTACTCTGTCCAACCCTGCCGTCCCTCGCTAAAAGGAAAAACCTAACCCATCGATTAGGAATTTGCGGTTGTCAATTTGATGTATACTTTACGAAGTTCCGAGCGAGTTGTTTTCAGAGGTGTGCCCATGAAAAAGCCCCTTACTCTTTTTGTCGCTCTCTTACTGGGTACGACGGCCGCTTCCGCCGGCCCCAAACCGCAGCCCGGCACGGTTCTTTCTCAGAACTCTGTAGAGTGTGGAACAAAGAAATCCAAGAAGCAGGACATTGATCTCCTCTGCCATCAATATGTCGTCCGCTCCGGCTCCACCGACTACACCATTCGTCAACCGAAGCCTGCTGAGCAGAACTTGATTCCGCTAAACACAGCGATCCAGTTCACCCTTGACAAAAATAAGATGAAATTCAAGGTGAACGGAAACTCATTCGAATTCATAGTCGTCTCTCAAGCCGCTGCGACCTCTACCCCGAATCGCCAGTAGCTCACGCTGCCGCGCGCTCGCCTAGCAAGACAACGCTCGACCTAATTTGAAATTTCCCCGCTATCTTATCTCAGCGACTCAACCGCACTAGGCTGCCGGTTCCCAAATCACCAATCCTGGGAAGAAACTCGCTAACACGGCGGCAAGAATCGACCCGGGAGGTGCTGATTCGTCTCCCCATTTCAAGGCGCCTCCCTGAAATTGCAATCCCACTGCAAAGTGGCCATCGGGCAGCCGCTGACAGTACACAACGCGAGCGAGCCTGCGCAGATCGCCTTGCAACGAGGTAATCATCAACCGTTCGTTCAGTTCTCGAGCATGGCCAGTCAAGACCCTCATTCCAAGTGAACACACGTTTTCCGTGGCGGTCCGCTCCGCCAGGTCCGGGTCCAGTATGGTGGAAATCTGAAGCGGGATTGCTGCCTCAATTCGCTTTTCAGATCTTCCAGACCGCAAGGACATTAGTGAAGTAACCTTCCCAACCGGAGTGTGCCGGCTGACACCGGGCGGGGGGGAGCCAATCGTTCCTCACCATCGACAGACCTACTGTGCCGAGCACTCTCTCGTTCCTGCGCCGGTTCTCCAGCGCAGGCGTTTGCCTGCGTCTCCCGCGCAAGTTCCGATCTTCCCGTCTTCCGCTCTTTCACGGCACGATCGGTTTACGCTCTAAATTCTTCAATCAAAATAAGCGGCGGCATAATTAACTCAATCGGGTGAATCCCCCATTTAGGGCGGGGATAAACTTGGAAAGGTGCCGTGGCAAGATCTGATGGTTCAAGGTTGGATCAGGCCGTTTCGAATCGCGTAGCGAACCAGGCTGGCTGTTTCGTGAATGTCCAGCTTTTTCATCAGGCGCGCGCGGTGCGATTCCGCGGTTTTCACGCTGATGCCCAGGTGCGTTGCGATGTCCTTCGTGGACTTACCTTCGCCCACAAGCTGCAACACCTGCCGCTCGCGCGCTGAAAGCGGATCGGGAGTGACATAAGTTTTGGAAAGATACGCATCCACCACCGCGCGCGAAATGTTGGGACTCAGATACACCGACCCGCGACATACCTCTTGAATCGCGTGAACCAGGTCGGATCCCGCCTGGCTCTTCAACACGTAGCCTCTCACGCCGGCGCGCAGCGATTCCGTTACATACTGTTCTTCATCATGTTGGGTCAGCAGAATTACCTTGGTCTTTGGTGAAGACTTCTTCAGTTCGCGCGCCGTATCCACACCGTTCAGCAGCGGCATGCTTATGTCCACGATGGCGACATCGGGATTCGCTTCCATCACCGAGCGCAGGGCCTCCTGACCGTCTGACGCCTCGGCAACGATTTGAAATCCGTGCTTCTCCAGCAGGGCTCGCAGCCCCTGGCGAATCAGCGCATGATCATCTGCGAGTAGAACTCGTATCGGCATAGTTTCGAAGCCAGAATAGGAATTCCGATGGCAGGCAACAATCCGGTGATCGCCGGCGTTTTTGGAGGGGTAGAAACCTGAATGAACTGGGTTGAATGTCCTGAGGGCTGCGTCAGGCGGAAACAAGCTTCAGCCGTCGCACCGGACCTGAAATTCCAGTGCGACGCCGCATGAACTCTGTTGCGAATTTGCACTAGGGCTGGATCAGTCCTCGGCGCACCGCGTAACGCACCAGGCTCGCCGTCTCATGGATATTCAGCTTTTGCATGAGCCGCATCCGATGCGATTCCGCCGTCTTCACGCTGATGCCCAGCACTGTTGCCGTATCCTTGGTGGACTTGCCTTCGGCAATCAGCTGCAACACCTGGCGTTCGCGCACCGTCAAAGGATCCGCAGGCCTTTCTGATTTGTTCCGGTAGGCTTGCATCACCGCCCGCGAAATCCCCGGGCTCAGGTAAAACTCCCCTCGGCACACTTGCCGGATCGCCTGGATCAAGTCGTTGGCAACCTGATTCTTGAGCACGTAACCCTTGACGCCAGCCTCCAGTGCTTCGTGGATGTACTGCTCCTCTTCGTGTTGCGTCAGCAGAATCACTTTGGTCTTCGGCGCGGTGCGGAAGAGTCCCCGCGCGGCATCAATGCCATTAAGTGTCGGCATACTGATGTCCATGATCGCAACATCCGGATGGTGAGCCTCGATCAGTCGCACGGCATCCTGTCCGTCGGACGCCTCCGCCATCACCTGAAAGTGTTCACGCTCCAGAAGGGACTTCAGTCCCTGGCGAACAAGCACGTGGTCATCCGCGAGTACGATTCGTGTTGGCATCATTACCCTCCAATGGAAGTCGAATGGAAACTTCAGTCCCGTGGCCCGGGCGCGATTCAATCTGCAATGTTCCGCCGATGGCGCTCACGCGCTCGCGCATGGCGACCAGCCCCAGTCCCTTGCGGGGCATACCCTGGCCGCGGCGCACTTTGAATCCCGCGCCATCGTCCCGGATCGAGCAGCATTGCGTGAATTCCTCTCTCCACGCGCGAATCCACACGTTGCTGGCCTTCGCATGCTTCACGGCATTCGTCAACGCTTCTTGCACGATGCGATAGAGCGTCGTCTCCGTTGCCGTTGGCAGACGCCCGGAAAGTGTCGCATCGATGTGAATGGGTAAATTCGCCCGTTTCGAAATGCCGTCCGCCAAAAAGCGAATCGCCGGAATCCAGCCCAAATCATCCAGAATTGTCGGCCGAAGTTCGTGCGAGTAACGGCGCAGATGTTTTTCTACTTCGTTCAGAAGCTCTTTAATTCTGGTGAACTGCGCTTGTTGCTCCTCCGGCATTCCCATGGCAACTTCCGCCAAGGCCAGGTGAACAGCGACCAGCAATTGCCCTGCCTCATCGTGCACCGCGTACGCGATGCGCTTGATTTCTTCCTCCAGGGTTTCGTTCAATTGCCGCAGTGCCTTCACGGCATCCTGAAATCCGCGATGCGCCATCTCATACGGCGAAACGCACTCCCCCAGAAATTCAGCGCTGGCCCGTAGCAGTTCTTCCTGGCGCTGTCCGTTTTCCGCCGCCCGCATCAGATCAATCACTGCCTGGTGGTGCAGCGATGCCAGTTCCACGACGCTCAATTGCTCCTCAAGCGCCCGCCGCCCCAGTTCATAGGCCCGGCCCAATGCCAGTTCGCCGCCCTCGGTCGCGTATTCTTGCAGGGCGGAGTGGTACTCTGCTTCAAAATTCTCCAGCTTTCCCTTCCGCCGAACCGCGGTCTTCATGGGTTTATTCCAGTCAGCCGCGCCACCAGCACCAGCGCGTCGTCACTCCTATTCCGGTATTTGTTCAGAATTCTGTCCGCTGCCCGTTGTGGATTCTCCCGCGCATTCAGGCCTGCTGAAAAATCGCTCTGGATCCCGTCCGTTGCGAAGACCAGAGTGTCTCCCTGCGAAACCGGCAGAACGCTTGCCTGAAGAGATGGCAACTTGGACCCCACCACCCCGGCGCGCAGCAGCAGCGACTCTTGCGCATTTCCCTTCGCTGCATCCGCTCGCACCAGCACCCCTTGCACATTGCCAACGCCAAGCCAAGTCATCATTTTTTGCTCCGATGAAATAAACGCCAGGCTCAGCACCGCTCCGCGCGTCCCCTTCAGTTTCTCGTGGCATTGTTCCACGAGCGATATCACCGGTTCATCGACCGTAGCTCGGAGAAGCGCTGCGGCGGTCCTGGCGGCCTCGGCGGCTTCTTCGCCGTGCCCGATGCCGTCAATCACTGCAATCAAAACACCGTTTTGATTGCAGCACACCATATGCAAGTCTCCGGACTCGCCCTCGCCAGTGTGCGCGTGTTTTGCCAGTCCGTATTCGACCATCGGCTCGTTTATTGTCTCCACTTCTTCACCGCCACCAGGGTTCCCTTGCCGGGTTGGGAAGTTATCTCGAACTCATCCATCAGCCGGCGCACTCCCGGCAGTCCAAGTCCCAGGCTTCCTGAAGTGGAAAAGCCATCGCGCAAAGCCTGGCGAATATCAATAATTCCGGGGCCGTCGTCGGATGCAACTACCAGAATGCCGACGCCGCTGGATCCGCTAATCCCTCTCAGTTTGATCTGACCCTTGCGTGCGTAGGAAACAATATTGCGTGCCAGCTCTGAGATTGCCGTGGCAATCAGCGTGGCATCACCGGAGGAAAAGCCAAGCTCGCTCGCCATGACCCGCCCTTTTTGGCGCGCAATGACGATATCCTGGTCGGAGTTGATTTCCACCCGAATTTCCCCGGCCGACACAATCGATCACCCTCACTTCGTCATTTTGAATTTTTCGTTCAAGTACGCCAGCCCTTCTTCCAGATCCAGTGCGGTCGCGACCCCTTCGAGCGTCAATCCAAGTTGCACCATCGCAAACGCAACTTCCGGCTGAATTCCCACGATCACCGTTTCCGCGCCGCGCAGGCGAATCATGTGCGCAATCTCTCGCAGGGTGCGCGATGCGAAGGAGTCCATCACGTCCATCGCCGTAACATCCACGATCACCGCGCGCGACCGAAACTTCACCACCTGCTGCACCAATCCCATTCGCAATTGATTCAAGTCTGCGTCGGAGAGAGCGGCTTGGAACGTCGCAATCAAAAACGCTCCCTGTTTGAGAATGGGAACTTCCACTGGCTTTTTCCTCTCCCGGGACTAATTGGGTTCTGTGATGGACGCTACTTTGTATCCCAACAGTCTTTCTGCTTGTTCGATCCCGCCCTGCAAATCGCCCACCGTGTTCATCTTGCCCAGGTCCACGCCAATCGTTACCAGTGTTTGCGCAATTTCGGGTGAAAGGCCGGTCACGATGACCGTCGCGCCCAAGAGCCGCGAAGCTTCGACCGTTTGCACCAGGTGGTTTGCCACCGTAACGTCCATCGCCGCAACACCGGTGATATCGATGACGACGACTTTTGCGCGGTTGGTGCGAATTCCACGAAGCAGTTGCTCCGTCAATTGCCGCGCGCGCTGCGGGTCGATCACACCGATGATCGGCAGAATCAGCAATCGCTCGCGAACCTGTAGCACTGGCGTTGACAGTTCGCGGATCGCTTCCTGCTGCTGGCGGATAACGCGCTCGCGCTCTTGAACGAAGCCGACCGCCACCGTGTTCGCAATGCGGTTTGCCGCTGGTTCGTAGGCGTCCAGAATGCGGTTCAGTTTCTTGAAATCGGTCTGGTATTTCGCGAAGAGGGAACGCGCCAGCACGTCGCGCAACAGCAGCACGATTCCCACAACTTCGTGCGTTTCAACGCCGCGGGGAATAATGCGTTCGGAAAGGTTTCGCGCGTAAGCTTGCAGCGCTTCGAATGCTTCCGTTTCCAGCGCTTCCACATAACTGTCATACACCGAGGTTGCTTCCGCGAAGATTTCTTCCTTGGTCATCGCGGTCAACAGGCGCGTTTCCGAAATGCGCACCACCCATTCCTCGCGCAATTGCGTTCGGTTCTGCCGAAGGTGGGCGACCAGCTCGCGAAGCAATTCTGATGGTTCTTCCGTGCGTTTGAGGTCGGGGTCCGGGATATTGCCATCTCGCTTCGCCATGAAAATTTTCTCCTGGGCGCAGATTGTCCGTCGCCGGGCCAATCCACGGCGTGAATCCGATAGGGACTTGACAGTGAATACCATCGGAAACCTGGTTCCTCAATCAAGTAAAATACCTCAAGACGCCTCAGGTAAACACCTTAGTATTTTATTGTTCGCAGATAGAGCTGGCAGCCTACCGAATTCAGTAACTCATTTACTATCATTTTGTTAGTTGCTTTTCAGGCCTAAAAAAGGCGTGACCCGAACCGCCGGGATGGCAGGTTTCTTCGCTCCGGGCTCCGAGATTTACCCTATTTACAAAGGGAAAGACTTCTGGTGGTTCGGCGTCCGGGTCTCCCGGGTTTCGGGTGATTCCGGAGCGGATCGTCAAGTTTGCCACCCTGAGCACCCGACGCAGCGCTCCTGGTTAGGAAACGGCGGCCTTCCCGGCGGTGTGGGACGTTTCCTTCGCCCGGCTCGAGCTTGGTTCGGGACCCGCCCAGGCGCGGCGAAGCTCTTCGGCCCTGCGGATCACCCGCTCCGTCAGGTCATCCGCCGGCTGCACGATCTTTGCCGAGTCTTTTTTCGCGTTAACCGGGAAAATCTCGAGAGTTTCCAGCTTTTCGAATACCTGCTTCATTGCCTTGTCAGGATTCCGCAGGAAGTCCGTGCCACGAATCCTCGTGAAGACCCACCCCATTCGTTCCAGCACTGCCTGACGGTCCATGTCCTCCGGGATTTTTTCCAGCGCGTGATACCGATCGCCGTCACATTCAATCGCCACCCGCCTCCGGTCACCTTCGACAACCAAATCAATTCGGAATGCACCCACGCGCCATTGCGGATGTACTCGATATCCCGCTGCCAACAGCCGTTTCATCACTTCACGTTCGAACGGCGATTGTGCGCGATTTTCTTTTTCTTCTAGCGCCCGCATCAAGTGGGTCGGATCCTGGGCATGCTCGATCAGTTGCCGGCGCAAATCGTCGGCCTTCAAATCATTTTGCGGGCTCAGCGAATGCACCACCCACATCTGATCGCGCGCGCGGCTAGCAGCCACGTTGAACCGCTGCTTGAACAATTCTTGATCGCGCAGGGAAAGCGGGCCGCGCTCCGCCGTATCCACAAGCGAAATAAACACCACATCGCGCTCATCGCCCTGGAATTGCGCCGCATTCCCGCAGAGCAACCGGTGATGCTCGCAGAGGTCCGGCGAAAGATGCTTCCGCAACAGGTTATCGATCTCCAGCGCCTGTTCGTCGCCAACCAGCGATACCACTCCAAAACTGGTCGGTTGCCCCGACTCATTTTTCTGATATTCCGGCTGCTCCATCGCCGCGGTCAGCAGCGAAGCCACTCCAATCGCCTCCTGCCGGTTAACTTTCCCGTCGCGGCTGGATCCGCCAACCCGGTACGCGACTGTGTGCGGGCGCACCTGCACCCGGCTGGCATCACGCAACGGCTTGATCCGCTGGTCGTAGGAAATCATGTTGCTGAACTGGATGATTTCCGGAACGCAGCGGAAATGCTCCACCAGGCAAGTCGTCCCGCCAAAGGACTGCCGCGCCAGATCGTAAATAGAAATTTGGCCGTCATAGAGATCGGAGTTCGGCACGCCCGGCAGGTACTGGAAAATAAGATTCTGGATGATCCCAAGGTCTTGCCCCACCGCGGACGGGCTCACCTGTTCGTGGTCGCCGACAACTAGCGCCGTCTTGCCAAGATAAAGTGCCACCAGTGCCATCACATCGCTCTGGCTCGCCTCATCGATAATCACCACGTCAAACCGCGTGCTGCATGGATCAAAATTCTCCACCACGCGCGACAGCGGCATAACCCAGACGGGAACCGCACTCCGGCATTCGGACATTTTTCTCGCGGCTTCCGTGCGCAACAATGAAACGCGGAGCCCATGGCCTTTGCCAATCCGCCGGATGGTGTCCAGCCAGCCGACCAGCGCCTGCCGTTGGCGCGACGAAGTCCGCCGTGCCTGTGCAGACCACGCTTGTGTATCAATCAGCCCCACGGTCGCGCGCCGCAGTTGCTCGCGCAGTTTTTCGCTCTTAGTCTGCAGAGTTTCAATCGAGACGCTGGCGCGCCGGTCCAGTTCATCGTTGAGCTGCCGCCAGGTCCACGCCGATGCCGGATCGCGCGGCGGTTCGCCTCGGCCATGCGCACCGGTGCGGTTTCGAATCGCGCCTGCCCATGCGGGCGCTGCGCTCTCCAACTTTGCAAGCAGCGCACGGCGCAAATCCAAATCTGCTTGCTGGCTCTTGAGTTCCAACAATCGCTCATAGGCCTCGCGGTACTCGCTCGAATCCTCGTCGATGACAGACGAAAGCAGTTTCGCCGTTGCTTTAGAAGCTTTCGCCGCCCGCCCCGCCAGCTTCAGGCGGGCTTTCAGATCGCGAAGTTCCTCCTCGAATTGCAGGAGCTTCTGCTTTTTGATACGCGATTCAAGAATCGGGAGCAGGGAATCGGTCACCGCCTTTCCGATCCGCACAAGCTCGCCATGCGCTCCGACGACTGCGGGTTGCTCCGCCAGAAATTTGTCCCACTTGAAATCCAGATCCGTCAGCTGTTCTTGCAGGGGGAGCCAGGTATGTTCGTGCCATCCCAGGCAGTCCTCCTGCGCGTCGCAATATTGCATCAACGTTTTCTCGATCTCGGTCCCCATCTGCCCGGACGCCGGAGTCCCCAGCGTCGCCATCTGGCGATCCCAGCGGCCGCAGAGTTCCTGCCGCAATTTCTTCAGTCGCGCCAATCTCAGCAACGCGATGAAATGGTCCGAATTGCGCGGCGACGCGTTGTTCACCTTCGCTGTTTCGATGAATTGGCCCCACGGCTTATGAGTGAACAGCGTGAACGAGCCAAGTTTGCCGCCCGTCTCCAGATGGGCAAGAATTTCAGCGGCAATCCGCTCCTGGTCCTCATTGGAAGGATTGTTGGGCAACTCCGGGCCGTACTTAACGAAAGATTCCTGCGCATTCGCCGCATCACGGTGGACCAGCCGCACAAGCTCCACCAATTGATCCCAGGGTTTCCGGTGAGCCCCTCCATATTTCCCGGCGTAGACCGCTTCGAGTTTCCACTTATCTTTTCCCGACAGGGGCTCCACGGCTTGCAACAAACTCGTCGACAAAGCCTCCAATTCCTCGGGACTCCCCTCCGGAACTCCGCTTCGCCACAAATCCGAGCGCAACTCCAGTTCTTCCATGCTCAACCGGTTTCGCTCATTCAGCGAAGCTTCAAACTCTTCCGGCCTCGGCAGTTCATGAAGCTCCGGCAAGTGAGCCGCAAGCTCGATCTCGTCCTCCCGCGAAAGGGAAGTGTTCGTCCGATACAAGTCGGCCAATTCCCCGGGAGTAAGAGGCAGAGGAGCTACTGCGGCGACGGGGCCTGGAATCCAGCCAAGAGATTCCTTTTCCTTTGCTACACTCCGCGCCGCGTCGGCCGGAGGCCACGTCTTGCCCGCAATGACAATGTCGCGATATTCGTCCGCCCGCGCTTCCGCAAGTTGCTTTCGGATTTCCTCCAACTTTTTCACAATGTCGCCGCGTACCGATTCCAGTTTCTTCGCTTCCAGTTCCAGCGAAACCGCATCGGCTCGTGACAGCCGTTCCGCGATCGAGCCCACTGCGCTTTCGAGCTGCTTCCGGCTCTCCAGATCGCTCTCCAGCAGGCTCACACACAGCGGTCTCAGCTCCGGCACAATGTGGTGGCGCACCATGCGCAGTGCTTTCGTCGCCTGGCTGGTAACCAGAACGCTCTTGCCCTGCGCCAGCAAATGCCCGATCAAATTTCCGATCGTGTGCGTTTTGCCCGTGCCTGGCGGCCCTTGCACCAGCACTCCCCTGTGCAATTCCAGTTGCTGCGCAATTCGAATCTGTTCGGGGTTGGCGGGTTTGCTCAACAGCACTTCTCCCGCGGTTACAGCCGCCTCCGCTGTAGCCGGCTCCGCTTCCTCCAAAGCTCGATTGGGAGACTCCTCGCCAACGATGTTCAACAGCGACCATGGAAGATCTTCCCGCGTCCGCAGGTCCGCAAGGATGCCTTGAATGGAAGCGGCGAATCCAAGCGTACGTGCGCGCAGAAATACCAGCGGGTCGCGGCCGATGCAGGGATCGCCCTGCTCTTCCGCCGGCGCCCTGTCCTCAAGGAACTCTCCCCGCGGCGACAACTGGATAACCAGCCGCTTCAAAAATCCCGAAGTCGATCCATTCACCAGCGGATGAAAACCTCCCTGCTCCAGTTCTTCACGGCACCGGCCAATCGCGCGCCCGTCCACGTCAGTCATCGATTGAAATAACGCCGAATACAGTTCAACGGGGTGATCGGCTTCGGAAAGGGTGAATTCCGGTACAGCCGCGTTGAAGTGCAATTGCAGGCGCTGCAGCAGAATCGGATGGTAGATATTTCCCTCGGGCCGACGCCAGCTAAGGATGCCGTCCCCCAAAACCAATTCCACGCGCTCGGCTTCGCGTTCAATCCGCCCATAGAGCGCGTACAACGTCTCAAATATCTTCATCGCCGCCCGAGCCGGCCGTTCGCTCTGCGTCCATTCGTCGCGAGACGCTTTCCAGCGTTCGAGCGCCGCGCCCCTCGCCTTGTTTTCATCAAAGTTCACAACGCGGGGACTCCCGGACGGATCCGCATCAGCCAGACTTTCGCGAATCGCGATTTCCTCCGAAGGGTTCTCCCACCCAGCTGCCAACCAATTCGCAATCTCCTCCGGTGGCTCCGGGGGACGCGTCAAAACAGGACGCTGGACTTTCACCAGAAACTCCCCAGCTCCCTGACTTTCGGCGGTCTGATTTTCCTTCGTGGTTTTTGCTTTCGAAGCGGTGGATTTTGCCGCCCCGCGCTTGATCGTCGGATGGCTCGGCAAGCCATGAAGCCACAAGCTCCACGGCTGCTCGCGAATTTGCCGTTTCGCGGGGTTGCGGTGCTGGTTCAGCGCTTCCAAATACCGGAATACGCGCGTAAGTTTGTCGCGGGCGATGCGCAGTTTATCGGAATCCATGCGGGCACACCTTCTAAGGACACGTATAGATGCTGAATTGGGCTGTGGAACCCTCAGAGTAGCAACGTCCCTGCCCCTTGCTCAATAGAACTCCAGTAGTACTCCACGGCCCTCAGTCTTAAGCCACAAAAATAAAGCACTTGTGGTACGCCGCCCCGCATTCCTGGCCCTATATTTTTCTCTACGCGCGACACCCTTATTTCATAACCGGGCGGCAGTCAGTGGGAGAGTTGGCTTTTTGAAGCCAGACCGCTGTCCCGGTCGGTGCCCTTATCCGAGTACTAAAGAACGAGATTCAACGCTCTTCAGGAGGATCAGGATGCGAGCGACAACCGTTGCGGCTCTGTTTTTCACCACGGCCATTTTGGTGCAGCCCAAAGAACCACCCCCGTATGAAAAGGCCGTTTTGGTTCAAATGGACTCCTCGGCGTGTGGTTACTCCGAAAAGGATGGCAAAACCATCGCCGGAGAGATTTTTGGCACCGACGGTCAGCACAAAAATACCAAGCAGCTCTTGTGTCAGGAATACGTCCTGCAGACCGACCGCGTGACCTATCGAATCCAGCCGAAGGACGATAAGCACCCCGTGCTTTTGCCCGTCGGCGAAACTGCGCAATTCCGGATTCACAAGGACAAGATGCTCCTCCGGGTTCCTGAAGCGGATGGCAAGGAGCGCGAATACATCGTTCTCTCCATGACTCCCCGCACGGATGTCGCTGCCAATCGGCCGACGACGGCCGCAGCGGCCGGAACTCGCTAGCCTTTCGAGCCACGGCGATCGTGCACAGGCTCACGCCGATAATTGGGCCGAACCAGTCGACCCAATTTGGGATGCAGGGATTCCACCCTCCTGAATTCCTGCAATCCTTTTTTCCTGACCCCATCCTCGATTTCTCTATGGGTAACGAATTACTTTTGGTGTGTGCCGATTTAAGTTTCCCTTGTCCCTCCTCGTTTCCTGCTCCAACATGAATCGCAGTGGGGGTTAGGCCGAGTGCGGCCGGGTCATGGCGTCCGTTCTAGAAATCCAGAATCTTCACGTTTCTTACTTCTCGCGCGAAGTCCGCTCTCGCCCTGTTTTGTCGGGCGTAAGTTTCGACTTGATGCCGGGGGAAATCCTGGGCGTTCTCGGTGAATCAGGCGCGGGCAAAAGCACGCTCGCCACGTCGGTCCTGCGGCTGCTTCCCTCGAACGGCCACATCGCAAACGGCGCCGTGCTATTTGAAGGCAAGAATCTTCTCCAGATTCACCCAGAAGGACTTCGTCAAATTCGTGGAGCCCGGATCGCTCTGATTTTTCAGGAGCCCTCCCTGGCACTGCATCCCACCATCCGTGTCGGCGAGCAGGTTCGTCAGGTCCTGGCCGCCCACCAATCCTCAAAGGACAATGATCTAAAGGAGCGGACTCGCGAAGTCTTCATTCAGCTCTTTTCGCAGGATACGGACCGCATCATGCGCTCGTACCCCCATCAGCTCAGCGGCGGCCAGCGGCAACGCGCCCTCATCGCCCAGGCCATCGCTTGTAATCCCTCGGTTGTGATTGCCGACGAACCGACAGCCGCGCTCGATCCCGTGACCCAATTGGAGATCATTGACGTTTTTCGCTCCCTCCGGAAAAAGCTCGGCCTCGCCATGATTTTCATCACCCATAATCCCGCTCTGCTTTCCGGTTTTGCCGATCGCATTCTGATCCTCTACGCCGGCCAGGTCGTCGAATGTGGTCCTGCGGACACTGTGCTCCGATCGCCGAAACATCCATACACCAGCGCGCTGTTCGAATCCCTCCCGGCCCTTTCCGGGGGAAACGAAAAGAAGAGCAAAGACAAGCTCCCGGTAATCCCCGGCAATTCCTTGGCTTCCTCGCTGCCGCGGAAAGGTTGCTCTTTCGAACCGCGCTGCTCCTTGCACATGGATGTTTGCAGGGAACTTGAACCTGCATTGGTAAAGTTGGGAGCGGCGCACATCGTTTCGTGTTTCAAGTACAAGGAGTGAAGTAGCACCAAGCGGCCGAAACATGGAACACATTCTAAAAGTCGAGAATCTCGTCAAACGCTACGCGAAGCAACACTTCGCCGGCACGCCACAAGGCTTTCTCGCTCTCGATGGCGTCTCCTTCACCGTTTCCGCCGGCACCACGCTCGCCGTCGTCGGCGAATCCGGCTCGGGCAAAAGCACGCTCGGATCATGCATCGCCTGTCTCGAAACGCCTACCGCCGGCAATCTTTGGTTCGAAGGCAGAAATCTCGCCCACGCCGCGGAGGCCGACCTTCGTAAAATTCGCCCCCAAATCCAGTTGATCTTCCCCGATCCGGCGAGTGCATTAAATCCAAGATGGAGCATTCTAGACATCGCAGTTGAACCATTGCTTTTGCAGGGGAAACTTCGTCGCAAAGACAGAAACATGCGCGCATGCTCGTTGCTCGAACGCGTTGGCCTCTCCGCAGACATGGCCGAGCGACCAGCGGCGGAACTAAGTGGCGGTCAACGTCAGCGGTTGGCCATCGCGCGCGCCCTCACGCTCGAGCCCAAAATTCTTATCCTTGACGAAGCTCTGTCCGCTCTCGATTGCTCCGTGCAGGCCCAAATCGCAAACCTTCTCCTGGAATTGCAAAACAGACTGGGCATGACTTTCCTCTTTATCACCCACGACCTCACTATGGCCGCTCACCTCGCCGATGAGATCGCCGTGATGAGCCACGGCCAAATTGTCGAGCAAGGTTCCTCCTCGAGAATTATGCGAAGTCCCGCTCACGGTGCCACTCAGCAACTACTATCAGCCGTGCCACAACTTCCTCACGCCCCAAGGCCGGCTGCAAATCGATGAGTTATCTCCTCCGCCGTCTCGCGCACGCCTTCTTACTCATAATCGGCGTCTCCATTCTTGCGTTTCTCTTCACTACGCTCGCGCCGGGCAACTACTTCGACGAGATGCGCCTGAACCCACAGATTGCTCCCGAAACACTCGTGGCACTGCGCGCCCAATACCAACTCGACCGCCCGCTGCCGCTTCGCTACATCTCCTGGCTAAATTCCGTGTTCCACGGGCAGATGGGCTTTTCCTTCGCTTACAACGCCCCGGTTGCGCCGCTGCTGCTCGTCCGCGCGAAAAACACTCTGCTCCTCACAGTGACCGCAACACTTCTGGCCTGGGGCATCGCTCTCCCGCTCGGAGTCTGGAGCGCCGAACGCCTCGGGCAGTTCCCTGATCGCGTAATTTCCTGGGGCACTGCGGCGCTGCTCGTCGTACCCGATTTGGCGCTAGCTCTCGGTCTTCTCGTACTCGCCGTAAGAACGCATTGGTTCCCAACGGGCGGCATGACCTCGGTAGAGTTCGAATCTCTTTCCACGCTAAACAAAATTCGCGATCTCGCTCTGCACATGATGCTGCCGGTCGCGGCACTGGTCCTCTCCACCCTTCCGCTCCTCGTTCGTCACGTGCGCGCCGCGGTGGCCGAAGTGCTCCACGCCCCGTTTCTT
>Ga0210402_10003446_pt1 | contig 14821 bp, 17 predicted proteins | sample IncBWC7MmetaG_FD_161055 | JGI IMG/M metagenome (GOLD analysis project Ga0210402, IMG submission 161055) | Forest soil microbial communities from Barre Woods Harvard Forest LTER site, Petersham, Massachusetts, United States - Inc-BW-C-7-M | ecosystem: Environmental > Terrestrial > Soil >...
GATGACGCGGAAGCAATACGATACCGACATGATGCGCCACGCCCGCCTCACCGGTTTCCGGCGCTACCTGGAGACGATCAACATCGAAGAGTTGAAGTACGCCCTGGCCAAGGATGATTCGGACAAGGCCCTCGATTATCTCTGCGCGTTGATGGACCCGGAGAACGCCGATCTCGATCCGGCGACCATCGCGATGCGCCAGAACATCCCCCTCTCCGACATCATGGCGATCTGGCGCAGCGACCGCCTCACGGCCACCATCGGCCAGCTGTACGCGGGCGCTCCCGCCGTGGCCGCGCAGACCGTGGAAGCGGCCCTGGGCACCACCATCTGTTGCCCCCGTTGCGACGGTGCCGGTGAGATCCATGTGCAGCGGGGCGGCAAGAAGGGTTCCTACTGGCTTACTTGCGTGCAATGCAAAGGCGAGGGCTCCGTTCGCAAAGCCGGAGACGCCAAAGCCCGCGAACTGGTTTTGAAAGCGACCGGCGTCATCAAGGGTGCCAACACCGGCACGCAGATCACGATCAACACCGGCTCCTCCGCAGTGGAGAGCGTGATCGATGAACTGGAGCGGCTCCCCGCGCCGATCACCGTCCAGGCCGAAAGCGTCGAGGATTGAACTTGGTTCCCATGAGGGGATGGGGGCCGAAGCGGGGGAGGAGTTGCTTGCCATCTTTCTCCTCCCCCAAAAACAGATTCAGAGTCTAAGCCATGTTTCTCGCTATACGTGCGATTCATCTCTTTGCAAAGTCCCTCCTGCGAATCGCCAATGCCCTGGAAGAAGTCCGCGATCTCTACCGTCTCGAACTTGCCACTCGCGGCATTGTCCCCATCACTCCCGGCATCAAGGATGAAGTCGAGATCGCTTATGGCTACCGGGAGCCGGAGGAATAGATGTACTCCGCTGCGGTAGTCGAGAAGACCCTCTGGAAGCTGGCCAAGTCGCGGATCATCGCCAAGCGCCGCGACATCGGCCAGTGCCGCGAGATCGCCGTTCGCCTGCGCAACCTGATGGACCCCAAGACCGGCCAGTACAAGCGTCCCCTGGTGGAAGGCGAAACGGCCTTCATCCGCTCTGAAACAATTTTGTGCAGGCATGACTTTAGGTACTTCGCGGAGCGCTACGGCTGCATCGACCAGGATGCCTCGATGGGCGGGGGCGTCAGTGCCATCTCTTTCTGGACCTCCCAGGAGAGAGCCTTGTCTTTAATCGCCGCCCGCGAGGAAGAGATCCAGCGCGAGTACGAGAAGCATGGCTTCAGCGACGGCATCCTCTCTGTCTGGCACAAGTCGCGCCAGCTGGGCGCTACCGCGATCATGAGGTTGATCACTCTCCACCGCATGCTCTTGTGGAAACACACCCGCTGTATCGCCGGTAGCCTGGACATCGACAAGATTCACGAGTTATACGTCAGGGACAAGACCATCATCGACAACGTGCCGCCGTTCCTCTCTCCGGCCATCGAGTTCGATGTGAAAGACTCCCACATCGCTTTTGAGAATTTGAAGTCGCGCTTGATCTACCAGATGTCCTCCCAGAAAGCCGGAGTCGGCACCGGCCAGCAGTTTGACATCTCGCACATGACCGAAGTCGCCCTCTGGGAATTCGCGGAGCGGTTGAAGTTCGACTTCCTTCCCGCTGTTCCCCAATCCCCCTCCACCTTTGTCGCTTTCGAATCGACTGCCAATGGCCGGGGCAACTTCTGGCATGACTTCACCGAAAACGTGCGGCGGAAATTGGAAGGCTTTCAGAGTTGGATTTACATCTTTACTCCCTGGTATATCGAGACCAAGAAGTACCGCCGCGCCGCCCCCGATAACTGGCGTCCCAACCAAGCCACCATCGAGCACTCTGAACTGGTGGAGCGTACCTCTCCCGAATTCTGCGGGGAGAGAGTCACCCTGAACCGGGACCAGATGTATTGGTACGAGACTGAGTATGCCCTGCACAAGCGGGAAGGCTCCCTCTACATTTTCCTGAGTAACTACTGCGCCACCCCGGAGCAATCCTTCCAGCACTCGACCCGTCCCGCCCTGCCGCCGGAGACTATCGAGTGGATGCGCTCCACCTCGCAGCTGGGCATGCCTTACAACGTGGAACTGGTGAGGGCCAAAGTATGAGCGAAGAGATCCGCAACCTTGGCTTCCCGGCCCTGTATAACATTGTTGGCGCGGGCCGCTTGGAGCAGATGCACCCCGCCGAATGGGACGGCGATCCTCGCGGCATTGTCTGGATGTGGGACGCTCCCTACAAGGGCTCCACTTACGTCATCGGCTGCGATCCCACCGTGGGCCGCACCGGTTGGAATCGCTTCTCCCGCGTGCGCGAGGACGCGAAGACCGATAACGGCGCTATCGAAGTGATCAAGGTGGGCAAGGACGGTAAGCGTGACATCCAGGTGGCCGAATACGCGGCCCCTGTTGACGCCTTCGACTTAGCCTACGTAGTAAACCTCCTGGGCCGCGCTTACTCAGGCACCGATGAGGACCAGTGCAAGGTGATCATCGAAGTCTTCCCCGGCCCCGGCGCGGGCACCCTGCAGCAGTGCCTGGAACTTGGCTACACCAACCACTTCAAGTGGGAGTTCTACGGCAACACCCCGGCCACCCCCACCCGCTCCATGGGCTGGCACGCTTCGAACAAAACCAACCGGGATCTCTGGGTGAAAGCCTCGCGCCATCTGGTCCTGCAACGCTGCGTTGTCAAGTCCCCTTGGCTGGCCGAAGAGTACGCCAACTGCCGCATGGACATGGAGCGCAACTATGCCGAAAACCCCTACGGCCATGACGACCGTGTCCGCGCCTTCAACCTCGCCCTCTGGATCGCTAACTCCTGGAGTATGAACATCGAGCGCACCACTGAGAAAGTCGAGACCCATGAGCCGGTGGACTGGCAGGGCTCCGATATGAGCCTGGAAGAAATTCATGAGGGCTGGAACAGCATTTTTGACAATTGGTAGTAACGTAGAAGGAGTAACTCAGTTACCCCTCGTAAGTAAGATTACAGATAGGAGAATTCTCTATGAGCTATATGCACATTACAGGTTGGGTTCGCACTGGCAAGCCCAGCTATCCCGGTGGCCCCGTGGACCCCGGCTACGGAGTGGGTGAGGAGCACCCGGATCAGGGCCTGCCTCCCGGCGTCCCCGGTGCACCCGATCAAGGACTGCCCACACCTCCCGGTATCTGGCCCCCGGATATGTTGCCGCCATTGCCGCCGGGAACCGATCTGCCGCCGGGAATCTGGCCCCCCACACGTCCCACGGTCCCCTCGCATCCAATCGTGATCCGGCCTGGACGCCCCGAACGCCCCAGCCATGGTCTGCCACCGATAGGTGGACACCCCGATCATGGTTTGCCGCCGGTCCCTGGACACCCCGATCAGGGTTTGCCTGGAGCACCCGGACATCCCGATCAGGGTCTGCCGGGACAACCGCCCGCACCGGACCAGGGTCTGCCTGGAGCGCCCCCGTCAGTGGACAACACGCTTCCTGGAACGATCTGGCCCCCGTTGCCCCCTGGCACGGGTATCGCTGGTAAGGCGATCATCCTGATCTGGGTGGTTGGTGTTGGATACCGCTGGCTGGTAGTCCAGGGCCCCGATGTCTGGCCCCCCGTGCCCCCGCAGCCGCCGGTAGCCCAGCCCAAGTAAGTTGAGAAGGGAGGGTGGGTCTGTACCCATCCTCCCGTTTGTTACACTGTAACTTATGGCCGATATCCTCACTTTCGAGCCAACCAACAGTTCCCACGTCCGACACCTCGCTTACGATCCTGATGTCCGCGATCTCGAAATTACCTTCGCCAACGGATCTACTTACCACCACTCCAACGTTCCCCCGCATATCTTTGCGGCCATGACCCGCCACCCTTCCGTAGGCCAGTATTACCATCGTGTAATCCGGGTCCACTACCCGATCCGAAAGCCCTCTCATGGAAATCACAAAGAACAAAACGAAGCACGTTGAGCCGGATCTGCTCGATCCCGCCTTAGTCCTCACCATCCAGGACCTGACTGAATTAAGCAGCTTGACGGGTAAGCTCATCACCGACCGGGAGACTCTTGTTCATGCGATGAAGGATCTCTCCACGGTCTCTGTGGAAGGCGTCGAGATCAACCTGGAGTACCGCTTGCTGACCCGTCTCAAGTCGCGTTGCCTGGATAAGGACAACTTCCCCCGCTGGTTGCGCGAGGTGGTCATTCGCCAGCTGCATGACTATGCTGGTTGGTAAGGAGTAACTATGCCTCTCTTACGATTGATCCTCTTAGTCCTGGCCTTCTGCTGTTTCCTGCTCAACGGTCTGAACGTCGCTGCTCCTCGCGGTAACCTGATTGGTTTCGGTCTTGCCTGCTGGGTCCTGGCCGAACTCCTGTTGATGAAATGATCTGCCCTGACTGCGGGAAGCATTTCGAAGTGGGCGACTGGCCCTTCCCCTGCGCCGGTCTGGGCCATGCTCCCGGCTCCTTCTGGAGCGGGGATGCGCAGCTGCGCAACGACGAGAAGGTGGTGATCCACGAGGGCCCTAATGGCGAGATCAAGATCCCTGGGCGCGGGGACCGCCCGATGCACCCGAAGCTGGCCGCAGAAGGCTACGTGCGCCGGGAACTGAACACCATCTCCCAGATCCGCGAAGTCGAGCGCAAGACCGGCCTGCGCCACGAGCGCTCCCACTACGACTTGAATTCCGCCCGCGCAGATCGCGACTTAGGCTCGAGTTAGCCTAACTCCACCAGGATCATTTAGCGGGCTAAGGCCCTTCCCTTTACCATCGGTCCATGGGATCTTCTGTCGTTGCCGGTCCTCCGACCCCGCCTCGCCTGCCGATCTCTCCGGTCCCCAGCACCCAGTTCAACGGCAACAACGTTAGTAATCCCACCATCTCCTGGCTGATGGAAGCGGTCATCGAATCCGAAGCCTTCCTTTCCTCCCAACCTGGGTTCGATCAAATCAGCGCAGCCATCGACGCCATCATGAGCACCGATGAACTGGTCCGCGCCGATACCCGCTCCACGTCCCCCGGCATCCTCTCCACCACGCGCACCAACCGGATCGCCAAAATAGCCGAAGACATTGCGGCGATGATGACCGACACCCGTCCCTTCTGGGACTACAGTGTCGCCAACCGGCGCTTCGAAGAGCACGCGCAGATCTACGGTAAGTTAGCCACCTTCTGGTATCAGCGGCGCAACATCGACTTACGCCTCGCGGACACCATCAAGTATTACGTCGTTGGCGGCACCGGCTACCTGCACCTTTTCTGGAACCCGGACATCGAGGACATCGACGCCTGCGCGGAGGACCCGCGCAACGTCCTGCCCCTACGTCCCCTGGGCTACGAGTCCTGCGAGTCCTGCCAGGGCATTGTCGTCAAGCGCAAGGTCCCGGTCAACTATATCCGCGACAAGTACGACATCGACGTCAAAGCGGAGAGTGACGGCTCTGCCATTACATGGTTGAATAAGATGCGGGATTCCGCCGCAGACGTCATCTCCCCGATCTGGACCTTTCGCAAGGCTCCTACCACCGACACCGAACTGCCCCGTATTCCCTCCGTCACCCTCTATACCTGCTACCTGAAAGACGACCGGCGGAACACCCGCAAGGACATGGGCGACGACTACACCGGCAAGCCCCTCCAGATGGGCACCTGGGAAGACGGCAAGCCGGTCAACAACTGGTCCTACAAAGTGGAACTGGGCGACAAGCTCTATCCCAACCGCCGCACCATTTCCTGGGTAGGCCAGCACATGCTTTACGACGGCCCCAGTTACTACTGGCACGGCCACTTCCCGATCCTGAAACTGACCTTGAATCCCTACCCCTGGACATGGCTAGGGAAGGCTCCGGTCTGGGACCTCCTGCGGCTGCAGACATCGCTCAACCGTCTCCTCCGGGTGGTGGACGACCATGCGGCGCAGGTGGCCCAGCCGGGGTCGATTCATGATAAGAACAGCGTCTCGCGCTCCCAGTTCGATAGCTTCGACACAAGGCGGGCAGGGTACAAAATTTATCAAAATCCCTTGGCCGGTAAAGGCATTCAGATCATCACCCCGCCCCCTCTCGACCAATCGATCTGGGAGCACATCAAGTGGATTCAGACTGAAATGGACGAGCTAAGCGGCGTGAGCGCCATCGAGCAGCTGATGGGGCTGAAGCAGCTTCCCTCTAACGACTCCGTCGAAGCCATCATCCACCAGATGACCCCGGCGATCCGTATGCGTTCCCGCATCCTGGAAGCCTTCACCCGCGAGTTAGCCATGCAATTGGCGTATAACTTCTCGCAGTTCTACACCCTGCCCATGCGCGTTGTAGAGCTAGGCCCCGGTGGCGTCACCCAGGACGACTTCGACTTCGACCCTGGCTCTATGATCCCCGACTTCGTCCACGATAGCGACTATGACTCTAGCGGTGCGATCAGTCCCGAAGCCATCCTGCGCGGCCCCATGCCGCGCTGGGACCGTGCCAAGGAGTTCTTGCGCCGCTTTGTCTTCAAGATCACTCCCGGCTCCTGGCTGAACTCAGCCCAGGTGGAGCAGAAGATGATTTACCTGCAACTCACCCGCGCCGGTTGGATGGACATCTTCACCCTCTGGGAAGTCCTGGGCATCCCCAACATCGGCGTCCTCCCGGACAACGTGCGAACCATCCCGGAGCGCATCCTCTACCAGCAACAGATGGGCCTTTCCGGCGATATCAACGCCGCTGGGCGCAAGGCTTCGGCCCAGGCTCCCCGCGAGTAGTTACCAAGGAGAGTTAGTCATGTCGCCGCAGGGCATGCCCGCACCTCCCGACCAGCAATCCGGCATAGCGAATACTCTGGCTGGCAACGACCCACCTGTTAGCGCCTATGGGCAGGAGATGGACCGGTTGCGCCCGATCATGGATGACAAGATCAACAATTTCATGGAAGCCCTGGCTGGTCCAGCACCGGACCAGAATACGCGGGAGCAGGCTCAGGGAATGCTTACCGGCGCACTGGGCATCGATCCCGATGACATCTTGCACCACTATGTCAAATACAAACAGTCGAATCCGGTTCGCCGTGGGCTCACCGATGTCATGGTGCATCACCTTGTTAACTCCAATGCGGATTCCTACGTTAACGATGTGCTGACCAGGAAGATGCCCTGGTTTGAGAATCTGGTGAGGCCGCAGGATGCGGAGATGGTGCGCAGCCCCCAGTCTGAAGCCATCGCTACCTACCAACGTGCGGTTCTTTCCAACCTGCGAAACCTCTTGCAGGACAAGAAGTCCAGGGATGCCGTGATCAAGCACTTGACGGATTTCAGGACGCTGGAACAGCCTATTCCCTTTGTTCGATCCAAGGTGAATTACCTGCCGCCCCCGCCGGAATAGCCAGTTACAAAGTAACTTCACCTACTACTGTAAGTTTAAGCCCCGTTCCTCCCCACGCTATAAATCAATTCAGTAACATCGAAATGCCTACCTCGCTACCACCGTTGCCCCCGGATATCGGAGACACTTCCAAGGGCGACCCGGACACCCCTCCCGGCGCGTCTGCATTCTCTGGTGGCATGTCCACCTCCATGCAGGCCGTCCAACAAGTCGAAGACGGGTTGAAGAAGCTTGCCTCTGGTATGCCCTCTCTTCTCCCCATGTGTGCGCAAATGATCTCCCAGCTGCGCATGGCCGTACCCGATGCGTTAGGAGCCGCCGCAGGCGCGTCCCCCGCTGGAGGTCCCACTGGTCCCGCGATCACTGGGATGGGCCAGAATCCGACTGCGCTTCCGCCGCCTCCCCCAACGCAATAGGAACTTATGAACACTTTTAAAGAGTTGATGGTCTCCGAACTAGCCGCCGCTGGCCTTTCTGACGATCAGGTCACCGCCGCGCTGGAGAAGATCTACAACAACGAGAAGCTAAGCCCGAAACTGAATGCCCTGGTGAAGACCGCGACCGAAGACTACAACGCCCAGGTGGGGCGCGTGAAGCAATACCAGGACTGGTATCCCCAGGCGAAGGGCGAGTACGACCGCATGGCTGCGGAATACACCAAAGCCATGGAGGAACTGACTGCCTATCGGGCAACCGGTGGCCAGCCCCAGTTCGACGCGACTAAGTACATCTCCCGCGAAGACATGGCCCGTATCATGTTGCAGGAACGCGCCGAAGCAGGCCAGCGTTTCGCCAGCGTCATCAAGGACACTGCCGCAATCACCGCCCGCCACACCGTCCGCTTCAAGGACGAGCCCGACTTCGCGGCCATCGACAAGATTGCGATGGAAAACAATCTTCCCCTGACTGCGGCTTATGAGAAGTACATACAACCCCGCGTCCAGGAGCAGGAAAAGGCGTCCCAGGAAGAGTGGAAGAAGCAACAGCGCGAGGAGATCGAACGCGACCTCCGCTCCCGCTACCAGCTTCCTACGGAGACGGTCCCCGCCGAACAGTCCCCCCTCTATCGCAAGGGGGAGGAAGCGCCCAAGGATATGGATCAAGACTTACTGAACGCTTGGCGCAGCGTTCCCGCGAAACCTTAGTGAGTCCTGGTGACACCGAAGCCGGGGCTTGGGAGAATCTAAATGCCTGACAATCTAGACCAGATTAACGTCACCACCAGACGCTATATCCGTAAAAACCCGGCTTTGGTGGACGATATCTATAACCAGGACCCGTTGAATTACTTCTTGCGCCAGAACCTGCGGGAAGACTTCACCGGCGGCTCCACGATCAACGAAGACTTCCTCTACGCCAGTATGATTGGCGGGGCGTATTTGAAGGGCAAGAACTTCAACGTCTCGCAGCGTCAGACTGAGCAGCAGCTGCGCTTCGACCTGAAGTACCAGCAGATTTCCGTAACCCTCTATCAGGAAGATATCCAGGTCCTGAACAAGGGCGACCTCGCGGCCATCAAGCTCTTGAAGGCCCGCGTGGACCAGGGCTACATGTCCCTTGGTGCCATGGTCAGTATCGGCACCTACATGAACGGAATCACCGCCGGTTTTGTCCCCAACGTCAACGGCCTTGCCGAAGCCCTCAACGACGGCACAACCTTCAGCTGGGACAACAACACCTATCCCACCTACGGTAGCCTGACCCGCGCTACTTACAGCCCCTCCCTCACCTCAGTTCCCGTCAACCTGAACGGCGGCTCCATCGAGTACGACATCATTGACTCCGGTTACATGGATTGCTTCTACGGCTCCGGCCAGTACGAAGCCAATATCATGGTGACCACGCCCAAGGGCTTCTCCTATGTGAAGACCAAGTTCCAGACGCAGCAACGCTTCCAGGACGTGAAGCTGGACGTGGGCGTGGGCTTCCGGGGCCTGAGCTTCAATGGCGCGGTCATGGTGGCTTCCCGCTACTGCCCCGGTTCCTACCTGACCGGTCCTGCCGGTGCGGGCACCAACGATCCGGTGGCGACCACTTTCCTTACGGAAACCTCCAATGGCGCGATCACCGCTTACCCGGACGGCCTGCTCTCTAACAATCGGGAGGTGCTCTTTATCCTCAATGCCCGCAAGCCCTTCCTGAACTACTACGTCTCGACCGATGCCACCTTCGGCGGCGGCTTCCGCGATTTCGTTCCGGCGGCGAACAACACCACTCTCGTGGGCCAAGTCCTCTTAGCCCATAACTTAACGGTCCACCCCCGTTACCACAAACAGATCTATGGATTCGCCAGCTAAGGAGAGGAGACTAACATGCCAAACGTAAATCGATCCCTTGTTCCCTTTCTTGGCCAGACCGGCAATCCCGATACCGCCGTGGAAACATCAACCCCCGGTTATGCCGGTGGCGATCTTGGCACGGCCTGGGACTATAACAACCGGACCTACATGAAGGTCACCCTCGCCGCTGGCTCCAATGCCGGGGCGGCGAACCAGCTGTGCTTCTGGGCTGACCGCGCCAACTATATCGTGACCAACGTCAGTACCCAGGCCAACCTGGGTGGCGTGGCCACCAGCTTCCGCAACAACGTGGCTGGCATCATTCGCGGCACGGTTCCTCCTGGTGCTGGCTTCTTCATCCTGATCCGGGGATACAACATCCCGGTGAAGGAAGCGGGCGCGGCGGCGGGCGGCATGCTGCTCACTGCCAACACCGGCACCAACGCCGATGCCCTTGGCACTGCGGTAGCTACCTACCCCGGCACCCAGGTTATCGGTGTTGTGGTCTCTGCCACTACCGGCGGCAACTGCGGCGCGGATATCGACATCGGAAACATCCCATAAGGAGAAAGATTATGGCCGCAGTCACCGTCAACAAAGTCAAATACAACGTCGATGGAAGCTTACGGGACCAGATCTATAACATCTCCGGCAATAGCGGGGACTTTCTCCAGATTGGCTACTTCAACGTGATGAAGATCGACACCAACCCCGGCAGCCTGATCACTGCCGCTGTTTCCGCCCAGGGGACCATCCCCGGCACCAGCATCATCACGTTCACCTCTAGCGCCGCCATGGTGAATGAAATCGTTGAGGTCCTGGGTAACTAACTTGTGGACGACTTCACCACATGCTGGAATCGGGTTCTGCTGCGCGTACCGGCGGCGGGGCCCGATTTGTCTCAGGACCTGATCCGGGACGCCTTCAATCAGCTGGCGGAACGCCGGGAGTGGACGTGGCTGATGAAGACCAATTCCTTCTATTCGCCCATCTACGTAACCGGTGGCACAGTTTCTGCCATCGACAACTCCGCTGTAGTTACCGGCGTGGGCACCACCTTCATCCAGGACATGGTCACCAAGCAGATCCGCATCGGCGCGATAGGCGGCTCTTCCTACCCGACCTATACCATCACCCAGGTAGTGAGCCCGAACATGCTGGTCCTGGACCGACCCTGGGTGGGGCCCAGCCTCTCCACCCAAGCCTATGTCGTCTTCCAGTGCTACTTCATCGTTCCCACCGACTTCCAGTACTTTTATTCGGTGGTCAACCCCAGCGGCAACTACCGGCTGAACCATGACGCCACGCAAGCGGAGTTGGATTCTTACGACCCGCAGCGTTCCCAGTCCGGTATCGCTTACGCAATGGCTTACTATGACACTACGCAAAACCACCAAGGGATTATTGGACCAGCCCTTCGCATCCAAGGGAGCGGCTCGACCCCAGTCACCACAACAGCAGTTGGCTACAGCTACCCCGAAGACTCAATCTACTCTATTACGATCACGCAGGGGGGCAACTCCGGGACTGCTCAATTCTCGTGGCTCCAAGACACCGGGACTACGTCAGGCACCGGAGTTATAACGAGCCTCAACCCCATCGACCTCTCTAACGGGGTCCAGGTGTTCTTCCCGGCTGGCGTCTACGTTGCCGGGGATGTCTTTGTGATCTCTTGCCAAGCCGATGCCACGAGCGGCCTGCCGCGCTTTGAGATGTGGCCCCGGCCCATCAATTCCCCCTATGTCTACCCCTACCAGTACGCCTGCAAGCTACCGGCCCTGAGCGACGAGAATCCGGTCCTGCCAAACTTTGTGGCGCGGCGCGGCGATGTTCTGGTGGAGATGGCCCTCACCAATCTGGCGCTCTGGCCGGGGACCGCCGATTCACCCAACCCCTACCGCGACGTCAACGTGGCCAACATCCATCGCGCCACTGCGGAGCGGCTGATCTACGAACTCGAAAAGAAGGATGACGACACCGGCATCAAGAATCTGACCTACCAAGGTCTACCGTATATGGGGCCCTGGCGGGACGGCTCCTGGCTGCAGCGGCACGCATTCTATCCCGACTACTAAGGAGACTTATATGGCTGACGAGAAGATGAAAGGACGCGAACCCGGAGAGGATGGCACCACAGTGGGCCAGATCGACACTCCGATGTGCAGTGCCAACGTGGGAGACAAGGGCGGTAGCGCGACCCACTCCTACAAGAGCATCACCAAGAACGCCACTGGAGAGGGCGGCGCGGATATCTTTGGCCCCGGCGAGAACGGTAACTGGGACACGCAGATTGACATCAAAGGCTCTAACAAACCCGGTAAGTACTAGAGGATGACTTGCCGTACACCCAATACACCCAGTCGAGCTTCACTGCGGAACTAGCGCAGATCCTAAGTGATCCGAACCATGTGTATTGGGCCCAGGATGAATTGGTGAGGGCTCTCAACGAGGCCATGCTTTTGTGGGGAGCCATCACCAGCTATTGGACCATCCGCTCTACCTTCACCACTTCCTCAGGAGCCCCCTTTTACGACCTCGCGGCGCAATTCCCTGCGCTCCGCGCCCGCACTTACACTTTCGATGACTTAACCAAGGAGATGCAGTACCACCTCCTGGAGCCCCCTAGCGGCGTGGCGGGCACCGGCATGACCGATCAATTCACCATCGGCCAGATCACCAATTCCCTATCCCGCCGCCGCAACGAGTTTGTCATCGACTCGCGCATCCCCCTGACCTTCGCCGTGATCCCCGGTCCCGTGCCCCCGGCCAATCAAGTGACCCTTTCCCAGTCGGTGGCGTTGATCGCCCGCGCCGCCTGGATCGATACAGCCACGGGCAAGATTACGCCCCTGCGCCGCACCGATAGTTTCGCGGCCCAGTCTTACCGGCCCAACTGGAACCTGACCCCGGCCAAGCCCTACGGCTACTCCCAGGTGGAAGCCATGCCGGGGACCATGAACGTGATTCCCCCTCCCATCGCTGCGGGTAGCATCCATCTCACCTATGCCCAGACTCTGCAGCTGAGCGTAGCCGCCGCTACCCCCTTCCTGGTCCCCGATGAACTGGTGTGCGCTCTGAAGTATGGCGCGTTGAACGATGTGCTCTGCACCAACTCGCAGGGCTTCGATCCGATCCGCAGCAAGTATTGCGAAGAGCGCTATAGCTCTCTGTTGGACCTTGCCGTCCTGCACCGCTCAGTGATCCAGGTGCGTGTGAGCAACAAGCTGATGCCTTTGGACACCTTGGCCAGCCTGGACTCGCACAAGCCCTACTGGCAGACGGCTACGGGCATCCCGCAGATCGCGGCCTGCGCTTACGACCTCTTAGCCTTCTACAAGGTGCCCAACAGCGCTTACACGATTACCTGCGATCTGGTGCAGTCCGCGCCCATCCCCCACCTTCCCGGCGACTTCATCCAGCTAGGCCCCGAAGAGATGCCCTACATCTTCGACTACTGCAGGCACGTCTTGCAGATCAAAGTCGGTGGCGTCGAGTTTGTCCAGTCCATGCCCCTCCTGGACAACTTCCTGAAAGGCGCGACCCAGCGCAGCAAGCTGATCACTTACAAGGCCCGCTACCTAACTCCGCTGTTCAGCCAGTCCCAGAAGGAGGAGCAGGAAGCCCCTGCCGCATAAGCATGCCGGAATTCCAGAGGAAGCCATCCCGTTTCACACACAAGGGCATGCAGTGGAACCGCACCATCGACACCATCCCGGACGGGCAGGTTCTCTATGCGAAGAATGTCCGCATCACCCAGCAGGAAACCATAGAGACCCGTCCCGGCCTTGCCGATTTCGCCAATCTCGCTGGAGGGGGACGCCGCTTCATCCATTCGATTGCGGTCCTCAACAACTCCAACACTGACTTAGTCGGTTTCACCAAGGTCTACACCCTGGGAGTTAACGAGGGCGGCACCTTCAACCAGTTCTATGTGGGAGCCACGCCAGCCGATCTGCTCAACACCAGCTTGAACCCGATCCGCATTCCGGTCTCCACCAACAATGTGCTCTCCGGCAATCCGGTTTCGTTTGTGGATATGGCTCCGGTGGGAACCAACATCGGCTGGAAGTATGTGGGAGACGCCAACCTCAACTTCTCGATAGGCTACTACCCCGGCGACACCACGGCGCACATGGCGCGGGCCATCACCCAGGGCATCACCCCGCCAATCAACACTACAATCCCCACCCCCGGCGATCCCGGCCCCCTGGTGGGCTCCTACCAGTGGGCCTTCGCCTATCGCAACAAGTGGACCGGCGCGAAGAGCAACCCATCGGCCCTGACCCGCGTCTCCCTGGCCACTCCCGGACTGGTCCTGGACGGCACCACGCACGGTGTCGGTGTGGTGCAGGCTCCCTCTACTCCCATCGACCCGCAGACCGGAAACCCGGACTTTAACATCCTGATCGATATCTACCGCTGGGGCGGCACGATCTTCGACTATCGCTATGTGGGTACGGTGAACGGCCCCGGCAACACGCTCTTCTACGACAACCTCCCGGACGCGCAGATCGCCACCGCTCCCCGGCCCCCCAGCGTGCTCGACCCGATAACCGGCGTGGCCCGTCCCAACCTGCTCCGGCCCTTTGTGGTCCAGGTGAACGCGGTCTATAGCGTATCCCCGGACCAGATCTTTAAGCAGGCAAATGGTACCTGGGTCCTGACCAGTGCGAATGATCAGTTCGATGTCAACTGGCTCCCCGGCAGTCTGATCTCCATCGACAACCAAGCCTATACGATCTATCAGGTAATCAGCCCTACGGAGCTAGAGATCACTGAGGATGTCAGTGCTTTCCTGGTGAGTTCCCAGTATTACCCCTGGGCCACGGCGACGGGCACCCTGAAAGCCGGAGCCGCCTTGCCTCACATGTGGGGCCCCTATGGCACGGGCGGCACGGGCGGCGCTTACATCTTCGGTTGTGGTGGCACCCATGCCGATTCCGGCACTCTCTACTGGACCAACGGCAACGACCCGGACTCCACCGACCTTCCCAACTCGTTGATCGTTACCAGCCCCTCAGAGCCCCTGCGCGGTGGCTGTGTCTATGACGGCACCCCCTTTGTCTTCTCGACAGAGCGCATGTTCCGCATCTACCCCTCCTCAGTTGCCGGTCAGTTCACCGTGCAGGAGGTCCCCGGCGGCAAGGGTCTCTGGGCCGAATACTCTCTCACCGTTCAGAGCACCGG
>Ga0210402_10003449_pt1 | contig 14808 bp, 12 predicted proteins | sample IncBWC7MmetaG_FD_161055 | JGI IMG/M metagenome (GOLD analysis project Ga0210402, IMG submission 161055) | Forest soil microbial communities from Barre Woods Harvard Forest LTER site, Petersham, Massachusetts, United States - Inc-BW-C-7-M | ecosystem: Environmental > Terrestrial > Soil >...
TCGAATACTGAATATGCGACGATGTCCACCATCAGCGTGGGACGGCGGCCGAAACGGTCGGCCATCAATCCGAACAAGAAAGCACCCAACGGGCGCATGGCGAGGGTAAGAAAAATTGCCTCCGTAATGGCCGAGACTTTTGTTTGAAACTGGGTGGCCAGAGCATTCACACAGAAAATGAGGATAAAGAAATCGAAGGCGTCGAGCGACCAGCCAAGAAAGCAAGCAATGAATGTATTTCGCTGCACTGAGGACAGCCTGCGAAAATGGCCGAGAAATTCCATTGTTGCGTCGACGAGATGTGTTCTGCGTGGCTGAAGTCCTCCGATGCTAACACAGGGTGAATTGGCAGGAAGAGCGACGTTACTTTGCCGAAGTTCTTCTATTGACTTAGGCGTGGACCTCGACAGCTACGAGGGGTAGTGCCGTCTCTTCTGCAAGGGGTAACTCGATGGTCACACGCGCACCGTGTGGCTCCACGTTTTCTATTCTGAGATCTCCGCCCCGTTCCTTGACGATCCCGTAACAGACGCTCAAACCCAGCCCGGTTCCTTTGCCGACGGGTTTCGTGGTATAGAACGGATCAAGCGCCCGGTTCAGATTGCCAAAACCTGGCCCGGTGTCTTCCACTTCGATCACTGCCCGCAGTCCGCTCTGGTAGCCACGAATGCTCATCTGCTTGCTGCCGGGCAATCCTTCCAGAGCATCGCTGGAATTATTGACCAAGTTCAGCAGTATCTGCTTGAGTTCATCCTCACTAACCGCCAGGGACGGCAGGTCGGGTGCGATGTCGAGCTCAACTCGAATGTTGCGTGTCCGGGTGTAGTATTCGCGAAGAGCCAGCACGTCCTGCACTAGCGGAGAAAGCTGCACAGACTGTGTATCGCGCGCACCTTGACGCGAAAATCGGAGCAGGTTGCCAATAATACGTTTCATGCGACGAGCTTCGCTGACCAACTTCGTGAGCTGATCGCGAACCGGTGGCGCCACGATCGCGTCGCCTATCAGTTCGCCGTATCCCATGATCACGGTCAGAGGATTGTTCAACTCATGCGCGACTCCAGCCAGCAGTTCGCCCAGGGCAGCCAGTTTTTCCGACCACACCAGTTGGGTGTGCAGAGCTTTCAATTCGACGGCGACCGCAAGATCGGTTGCGAGCATTTCGATGCGGGACAATTCAAGTGCATCGATCGCATTCGGTTCTCGGGGTGAAGACAATCGGATGCAACCCACGGTTACGCCTCCAGCCGAGCAAAGCGGTATCAAAAGTTCTTCGCCGTTTTCCCAGCGCGCATTCGAGTTTCCGCGCAATGCAAACGGGATCGCTCCAGGCGGGATCAGCAAGTACAAATTCTTCCCCATGAGCTGCGCATGGGAACACAAGGTCTTAACGTGATCGAGCGTCCAATTCAGTGCGTGAACTTCCAGGTTCCGCAGAGACTCCGGCGACAGCCCACTGGAGCCAGCCACTCGCAGCCTACGCTCTGCATCTTCGAGCTGGACTACGGCCACACGGAAGTTGCTGACTTCGGTGATTGCCGCCGCGATTGCGGGACACATGGTATCCGGTCTGGCGCCGCTCAACAGCCGGGAAGTAATCGCCGAGAAACGTTCGAGCTGGCGGTTGAGCGCTTGTGCTTTGTGCTGCATGACTGAGATCGATTTTGACTTGTCCTCCACCACGGCCAAAATCATTCCAAAAGCGACGAAGAACTTGGGTGTGTTCCATAGCTCTCCAGGAATGATCAAGTTCGGAGCGATTCGATCGATCAGCAACCCGATGGGAAACACTGCACCCCAGCACAAGAATCCGCCGGCAATCGTCAGCATGGCAGGCGATCTTCGCCGTTGGTTCCCACAAATGAACACGCTCGGCAAGCCAAACCCAATTCCGAGGAGTGCGATCGTCCCTTCATCGAAGGAGCCGCGAAGAGCGGCACCAATCGCCCACGCCCCCGCAAGCGAACACAGAGTAGTTACGGCCACGAGGTACAACGTCTTCCTGTTGAACCGGAGGAAGAAGCATGCTGCACCACCGAAGCAAGTTACCAGGCACAAGACGTAAGGCCAACGTGCGTGGACATCATAAGCCGTACATGCTACGTACGTGACCGAAGGCACAGCGAGGATAAATAGGAGAAATATTCGCCTCGCGGAATTTTTCACTACGAAGGAGACCGAGACTAGAAAACAGATTGCAGCTGCCTGCAGCGATCCTGAGTCGACGGCCAGCAGAAGGGAACTGACGTGGCCCCGCTCTGGTTCCAGCAGTTGTGCCAGGAAATGCGTGAACACGAGCGCCCATCCGAACGTCCAGAGGGTCAGGCGGGGGCTACGTGCCTGGCGCTTCAGACACACAAAAATAACTACCAGCACGCCTACGGTGAGAAATGTCGGAATTTTTTCGAGAATCCCCATCAAGATTACCTTGGGGGAGTCGAATGGTCTCAACAGTAACCAACCGTAACCCCGCCGGTCAACGCCAGAACGTGCTATGCGGGTGGCACCAAAGTTGGGGCAGTTCGGGCTCGGCTCGGTTAGCCAGATTCAGACCCATTGCACGGTCTGATGTAGACTGAGTGTCGCTTCAAGGAACCCCCACGTATGAAATTGCTCAGTCGGAAGAAAGAATTCTTGGTGAAAGTGACTGCCCTCAGTCTAATCAGGCTGTTATTGCTGGGAGTAGTGGGGCTAGCTTTCGTGCTGACCGTCCCCGCCCGTGCTCAAGACTTCGACGCCTACAAGGTCCGTCTTAGCGGTTTCTGGGCTTACTCAACTCCTTCAGGAAGCCTGCAAGGGTCCTCTGACAGCGAGACGATCAATCTGCAACAAGATCTCGGGTTCAACAGCTATTCGACATTTGTCGGCAAGTTCGACTGGAAATTTACCCGCAAGAACCATTTGTATTTTGTGGCCACGCCGTTCAACTCATCCCGGCAAACGATACTCGATCGCACGATCGACTTCCAAGGGCAAACCTTCGTCGCTGGCGCAACGATCCAGAGCAGCCTGAAGTCATATCTCTATGCTCCCGGATACCAATACGACATAATCCGGCGAAAGCGCGGACATCTTGGAATCGGAGTGCAGGTCGATCTCTTTGATGCTTCAGCGAAGATAAGTGCGGCGACCGTCAACGGCAGTCAATCAGAAACGGCGACCGGATCGTTGCTGGCCCCGATTCCCGTGGGCGGGCCTGAATTCCGCCTTTACTTGACCAACTCGCCAAAACTTTTTGTCGAAGGCAACGTCTACGGGATGTACTTCGGTGGCTACGGGAACTTTGTCTCGACGGCCGACACGATTGGGTGGACTCTAACCAAGCACCTGAGCTTTAACGCTGGCTACCAGTTGGGGTCGCGTCTCGTAGTGACCAATAACTCAAGCTCCGACCGTATCGGTCTTCGTTTGACCCAGAAAGGCGCCCTCGCCGGAGCCGAGTTTTCGTTCTGATGCCTGCACGCCGGGTGTACGATGCCGTATGAAACAAATCAACGCTCTATTGCGCTCGTTCAGCGGGCTGCTGCTCGCCTTGCTGGTCTTTCAAGGGTGCAACGCACTCAACCCGTTGTGCGGGAGTTCTCGGCCAGTCCCGGTCATTGGGTCGCTTTCTCCGAACACGATTACGTTTGCGCAGGTGCAAAAGGGCTTTGTGCTCACTGTGAATGGGAGCCAGTTTGTTTCGTCTTCGGTAGTGGTGGTCAACGGAACGACTCTAACCACTCTTGCTACCAGCAGTCAGCAGTTGCAGGCCACGATCACGACCGCTGTAATCTCCACCTCCGGTAGCGCCAGCGTGAAGGTCAATACTCCTAGCGGGAACTCGGGCAATCTTGGCTGCAGCAGCGGTGGAACCAGCGGCTCCCTCGTCTTGACTATCACCTAGGCAAGAGCGCGTGTAGAATGTGCGGTCTGCGAGATTTCAATCGAATCGCAACCGAACCGTGGCACCACAGTTGTCGCTCGCGTGCCTCTCAAATCGGGACCAGAGAAACGCCATGGGTCATAGATCCTCCGAGTCCAAATATTAAATATAAGAATGCGGCGAGTTTTCGGTTTCACTGTTCGCGTAGTCGTCATCTTATAGAGTCTGACACCGCCGATGACAAGCTGCTCGTTCTGACGCTTGTTTCACAGCAAATTAATGCTCCCGCACCGGATTCTGCCGCTATCTATTGGTACATAGTGAATCCTTCGCTGCGCAGTTAGCATCTTTTCTGCTACTGAGGTTTTAGCCGATGGCCTACCCAAGGAAACCCGCGCTCATCTTTTTGGTTTCGTTGTTGTCGGTCACGGTCTTGATCAGTTCCGGGTGCAGCAAGACCGAAGCGAAACAGCCGGCTCCGCAACCGCTGCCGGTCAAAACCGAGACTATCCAACTCAGTCCAGTTCCCCAAGTCGACGAGTATGTGGCGACCGTGAAGTCGCGCCGCTCGGCGAGCATCCAGCCACAGGTGGATGGTTCGCTCACCCAGATCCTGGTGAGGTCCGGCGACCATGTGCACGTCGGACAAGTGCTGATGACAATCGATCCGTTGAAGCAGCAGGCGACGGTTGATCAGCAACGCGGCACCGAGTCTCAAAAGAAAGCGACCCTCGACTACAATCGGCACGAATTGGACCGGCAGCAACAGTTATACGAGTCAGGGGTTAGCAGCAAGCAGGAATACGAAATCGCCGTGCAGGCCTACGAGAATTCCAAAGCGGACTGGGAATCTTCGACCGCCGCACGTGTAACCCAGCAGCGTCAGCTTGCGTACTACAATCTCACCGCTCCGTTCGATGGAATTGTCGGAGACATCCCGGTTCACATCGGCGATTACGTGTCGCAGCAGACGTTGCTGACTACCGTAGACGAAAATGCAGAGTTGGAAGCCTACATTTATATTCCCACGGAGAAAGCCAGTGACGTCCGCATGAACCTTCCGATCGAGATCATCACCAGCAGGGGTGAGTTGATTGAAAGCACGAAGGTCAATTTCATTTCGCAGCAAGTGGACAACTCGATCCAGGGCATCCTGGTGAAGGCTCCCATCCACGCTTCGCTTGACAAATTCCGGAATGCTCAACTAGTCAAGGCGCGGGTGGTGTGGAGCAGCGCTCCGGCGCCCACCGTTCCGGTCTTAGCGGTTACTCGCATAGGTGGCCAGTCGTTTGTTTATGTCGCAACCCAAGCGGATCAGGGTACCGTTGCCAAGCAGCGCGCGGTTACGCTCGGCGACACGATCGGGAACGAGTACGCTGTCACGGGCGGCCTGAAGCCTGGCGAAAAAGTCATTACCTCCGGTATCCAGTTCCTGATTGACGGCGCGCCCGTACAACCGATCAGCTAGAGCAAGCGAGATTCAAGGAACGTAATCCAGTTACAGCGTTCGCCGCCAGCAAAGACAAAGAAAGAGGATGTGCAGGCTTGGTTGATTTTTTCATCAAACGGCCTATTTTTGCCACGGTTTGTGCCCTGCTGATTATTCTCGCAGGCGCTGTGTGCATTCCGACCCTGCCTATTTCTTTGTATCCAAACTTGTCACCGCCGCAGGTCACGGTGACCAGCAATTACGTTGGTGCCAACGCCCAGGTGGTGGAGTCCGCGGTTACGATCCCGCTGGAGCAGCAGATCAACGGTGTCGAGGGAATGCACTACATCACTTCGACCAGTTCAAACGACGGCACCAGCAGCATCAATGTAACCTTTCGCACCGGATACGACCTGAACATCGCCGCAGTCGATGTCCAGAACCGCGTTGCCACCGCGCAAGGTCGCCTGCCGCAGGAAATCAAAAACACCGGCGTCACCATTACGAAGGCCAATCCGAATTTTGTGTTTGCCGCTGGATTCTACTCGCCCGACAACAGCCTTTCGAACCAGTACATCTCCAACTACATTGACGTTTATGTCAAGGACGCGCTGAAACGCATTCCGGGCGTAGGCGACGTCGTTATATTCGGAGAGCGCAAATATGCCATGCGCATCTGGCTCGATCCCACGAAACTGGCTGCACGCCAGTTGACGGCGGCGGATGTAGTCGCGGCACTCCAGGAGCAGAATGCCGAAATACCCGCCGGACAGTTGGGACGTCCGCCTGCGGATGAGAAGCAGGACTTCCAGGTCACGCTGCGTGTAGTGGGGCGACTATCAGAGCCCAAGGAATTCGAGAATATTATTCTCAAGAATACGCGCAACGGGATCGTGCAAATCAAGGACGTTGGGAGGGCAGAGGTCGGTGCCGAGAGCTACGATACCAATCTGCTGTACAGTGGACATGAAGCTGTGGGCGTGGGCGTGCAGCAGCTTTCGAACGCCAACGCGCTCGACGTGGACAAAGCGGCCAAGGCCGCACTGCTGGAATTGTCCAAATCGTTCCCGCCGGGAATCAAGTACGTAGTCGCTTTCGACACGACGACGGTAGTAGGCGATTCAGTCAAAGAAGTCGTCACTACGCTCGAAGAAGCGATCCTCATCGTCATCATCGTGATTTTCATATTCCTGCTCGACTGGCGAGCCACAATTATTCCGGCGGTCACGATTCCGGTCTCGCTGATTGGCACTTTTGCCTTTATCAAAATATTTGATTTCTCGATCAATTCGCTGACGCTCTTCGGCATTACTCTCGCCACGGGCTTAGTGGTCGATGACGCAATTGTGGTCATTGAAAATGCCCAGCGTCACATTAACGAAGACAAGACCGATTCGCATACAGCCACATCGCTTGCGATGGCGGAGGTGTCGAGCGCCGTGATTGCGACCTCGCTGGTGCTGATTTCCGTATTTGTGCCGGTCTCTTTCTTCCCGGGGACCACCGGAATTCTTTACCGCCAGTTTTCATTGACCATCGCATTTTCGATTGCCATTTCGCTCTTCAACGCCCTTACCCTTTCGCCGGCTCTGGCGGCTCTCCTGCTGCGGGGCGAAGAACACAAGTATTCGGTTTTCGACTGGACCCGCATCGGATGGCTTTCGCGCGGGTATAGCAAGTTCGCACATGGCGTAGACGCCTCAATCCGGGGCTTGGCCGCTGCGTATGGCAAAGCCATTTGTAGAGTGTTGAAATTTCGATACGTCATGGTCGTGCTGTTCCTGGCCGGATTGGGAGCCACGGGGTACATGTACGTTCACGTTCCCACGGGATTTGTACCGCAGGAGGACCAGAATTATTTCATCGTAGTAGTGCAGGCGCCGCAGGGAGCCTCACTCACCTACACTACAAACGTCGCCAAGCAAGCGGAACAGATTCTGCGAGCTGACCCGGATGTGTTCGGCACATTTGCGGTTCCCGGCTTTTCGCTTTCGGGTGGCAGTTCGTCGAACTACGGCTTGATCTTCGCTCCGCTGAAGCCGATCGACGACCGGAAAGGTAAGGGACACGCGGCGAGCGATATTGTTGCCCGTGTAGGGCCAAAGCTCTTCGGTGTTCCGGGCGCGATTGTGGTGCCGTTCGAACCGCCGGCGATTCAAGGCATCGGAAGCTTCGGCGGCTTCCAATTCGAGCTCCAGGACTTAGGACGCAATACTCTGCAGGACATTGACACCGTTGCTCACAAGATCGTGGCCAACAGTCACCAGCGATCTGACCTGCAAGGATTGTTTACGAGCTTTACCGCGAACGATCCTCAACAGCTGGTGCAGATTGATCGTGAGAAGGCAAAGGCTATTGGAGTGCCGATCAATCAGGTCGCACAGGCGCTCGGCGTATATATGGGTTCGCAGTATGTGAATGACTTCGACTTCAACAACCGGTCATACCGCGTCTACGTCCAGGCCGATCAGCCATTTCGTATGAATGCGCGGGACCTGCGGCAGTATTACGTGCGCTCGGACAACAATGGATTGGTGCCACTCGGAAATATCGTCTCGTTGAAGGAGACCTCGGGACCGCAGGTCATTAATCATTACAATCTGTTCCGCTCGGCGGAGATTGATGGCGCGGCTGCACCCGGTTTCAGTTCTAGCCAAGGCCTGAAGGCAATGGAAGACCTGGCGAAGCAGAACATGCTGCAAGGTATGTCTTTCCAGTGGACGGGGCTGGCGCTCGAGGAAGTGGAAGCGGCGGGCAAGGCGATCCTGATCTTTGCTCTCGGTATCCTGGTCGTGTATCTCACGCTTTCCGCTCAATACGAGAGCTTTGCGCTGCCATTCATTATCTTGCTGGCTGTGCCCACGGCGGTTTTGGGAGCGCTGCTGTTTATCTCGATGCGTGGAATGGTGGATGACGTTTATGTGCAAATCGGCCTGGTCATGTTGATTGGGCTCTCGGCGAAAAACTCAATTCTGATTGTGGAATTTGCTGAGCAGTTGCTGGCGCAGGGTCGCTCGATCACAAATGCAGCAATCGAGGCTGCCGAATTACGATTGCGCCCGATCCTGATGACGTCGTTTGCGTTTATTCTCGGTGTCTTGCCACTTTATTTCGCGACCGGAGCAGGCATGCTGGGACGGCACTCGGTGGGGACGGCCATCGTCGGCGGTATGCTGTTCTCCACCGTTTTGAACTTGTTCTTCATCCCGGTGCTATACGTCATTCTGAAAACACTGCTGACGTCGTTGTCGTCCAAAAAGCAAGAAGAGGCAAAGGAGTTAGTGAGTGCCTCGTAAGAAAAGCTTGGCTATTTGTCATTCTGACGAAAATAGGGTGATTGATGTTTGAGAGCATTCTTTGCCAGGTAACTGAATACGATCCCGAGGTTCTGGACTCTCTTATCGAGCTTGCGGTCGAGATCGCTCGCGAAGGCCGAGAGGGAAGACGGATCGGTACTCTGTTCACGCTTGGAGACGAGCAGGCCGTTCTGGCAAGGTCGAGATCCCTGATTCTCGACCCGCTGGTCGGGCATCCGGAGTTGTCGCGCTACGTGAGTGATCTCAATCTTCGAGGGACGATCAAGGAACTGGCGCAACTGGATGGTGGCTTTGTGGTCAGTCGCAGCGGAATCTTTCTTTCTGCTTGCCGTTACCTCGACGCGGTGGTTTCGAGCGCAGACGTGCCGCTGGGACTCGGCAGCCGTCACATCGCGGCCGCAAACATGAGTGCCGTAACCAATGCTGTCGGGATCGTGGTTTCCGAGAGTTCGGTGGTTCGACTCTTTTGCCACGGCAAACTGGTCGGAGAAATCATTCCGGAGCTGTGGATGATCGATCACGCAACGCATCTTCGGGGGCCGCTACGCAGAGAGAACGTGGGCGATGTGACCGTACTCACGCCAAACTCGCAATCAGCCTCGACGGCGACTTAAGATCCAGAGCGAGGTTCGGTTTACGGCTGTGAAATGCATTCTCGACCTCCCAATCTTATTCGTTATGGCTCCCGCCGTGCCTACTTACACATTGCCAGCCGCTGACTTCGACAGAGAGGCCCGTCCCGTCGCTGGGAGCGCTTTGTCGTGTAGCTCTCCGTCGCCATCTTAATTTGACCATTAAGTATGACCATGGTAAAATTATCAGACTACCTGGAATTTATGCAAGAAGTAGCGATTTCCGAATTCAAAGCCAAGTGTCTGGCGCTCTTGGCCCAAGTTTGTAAGACGAAAGAGCCGATTCGTGTTACCCGCTTTGGAAAAGCGATCGCGGAGGTTACCCCTCCCTCGTCAGTTCAAGGGCGGGCTGCTTGGATTGGCTCGATGAAGGACTGCATCGAAATCGTCGGAGATATCATTTCCCCAGCCAATGAGGAGGGCGAGTGGGAGGCGCTTCGCAAATGAAGTTGCTGCTCGACACCCATATCTGGTTGTGGGCTATCCAGGATTCCAAGCGGCTTGGGAAGCGGCTTTTGCGTGAACTGAAGAATGAAGCGAACGAACTGTGGCTCTCTCCCATTAGTACGTGGGAAGTGCTGACTTTGAACTTCAAGGGTCGAGTCCGCTTACATGGCGACTTGGCGGATTGGTTAGCGCAGGCGACAGCCGGTACGCGCGAGGCACCACTTACGCACGAAATCGCTTTGGCGGCCAGGCTACTCTCTTTGCATCAGGATCCGGCCGACCGCATTTTAGCAGCTACCGCCCAGGTCCTCGACCTTACGCTTGCCACGGCCGACGAGCGACTGCTGGGGCTAGGGGATATCCGCACAATTGCTAACCGGTGACACGAGTCATTGTTTGCGTTTTGAATTAACCTGAGATTCATCTGTCCTTTCTCCACCAGATGGAATCTAAGAAGCTAGCCCATAAATGATAAGGAGAACTGTGATGTCTCCCCTAGGTCCCGTGGAAACTACGCTGCCGACGTCGAAGCAACCACTTTCGCCGGATGAGGTACGAAAGATCGATAGCTACTGGCGTGCAGCGAACTATCTTTCTGTTGGCCAAATCTATCTCTTAAAGAATCCGCTGCTTCGTGAACTCCTGAGAATTGAGCATGTGAAACCCCGCCTCCTGGGACATTGGGGCACGACTCCCGGGCTCAATTTCATCTACGTCCATTTCAACCGAATCATCAAGAAGTACAACTTGAATGTGATCAACATCACGGGACCAGGTCACGGCGGCCCCGGAATCGTGGCTAATGCTTATCTCGAGGGCACCTACACCGAGTTCTATCCTCACATTCAGCAAAACGAAGACGGGATCCGGAAACTCTTCAAGCAATTTTCTTTCCCGGGCGGAATCCCAAGCCACGCCGCCCCTGAAACTCCTGGCTCGATCAACGAAGGAGGAGAGTTAGGGTACTCCATCGCGCACGCCTATGGGGCGGTCTTCGACAACCCTGATCTGCTGGCCTGTTGCGTTGTCGGAGACGGAGAGGCCGAAACCGGTGCGCTCGCGACTAGTTGGCATTCCAATAAATTTCTCAATCCCGCGCGGGACGGAGCGGTGTTGCCCATTCTTCATTTGAATGGCTATAAGATCGCGAATCCCACGGTGCTGGGGCGTCTGAGCGATGAGGAACTCACGCAGCTGTTCACCGGATACGGTTACAAACCATACTTCGTGGAGGGCCACGAACCCGAGCGCATGCATCAGCTCATGGCGGCTACTTTGGATTCTGTGATCGCTGAAATTCAGGGTATTCAACACACCGCACGCTCAGAAGCGTCGCCGCATCGCCCGGCGTGGCCCATGATTATTCTGCGCAGCCTGAAAGGCTGGACAGGTCCAAAGTTTGTGGATGGCAAACCCGTCGAGGGAACATGGCGGGCTCACCAGGTCCCGGTAACGGACTTGGCAACGAAACCAGGGCATCTGAAGATTCTGGAAGACTGGATGAGGAGCTACCGTCCCGAAGAACTTTTCGACGAAGAGGGAAAGTTTATTGCAGAACTCGCTGAACTTGCGCCCAAGGGAAATCGGCGCATGGGAGCGAATCCCCACGCAAACGGAGGCCTGCTGCTCAAAAGCCTGCTGCTCCCCAATTTCCGCGACTACGCGGTTAAGGTAACCGGGCCAGGTAAAGAGATGGGGGAAGCCACCAGGGTTTTCGGAACCTTCTTGCGCGACGTGATGAAGTTGAATCTTGAATCCAAGAACTTCCGCGTGTTCGGTCCGGACGAAACCGCTTCTAATCGCCTGGATGCCCTGTATGAAGTGACGGACAAGGTCCTCATGGAGCCGCTTCTGCCTACCGATGAGCACGAATCGACCAACGGTCGGGTCGTCGAAATGCTCAGCGAGCACATGTGCCAGGGTTGGCTCGAAGGTTATCTGCTTACCGGGCGTCATGGCTTTTTCTCTTGTTATGAAGCGTTCATCCACATCGTGGATTCGATGTTCAATCAGCATGCAAAATGGCTGAAAGTTTCAAGCAACATCCCCTGGCGCCGTCCGATTTCGTCGTTGAATTATCTTCTTACCTCGCACGTCTGGCGTCAGGACCACAATGGCTTCAGCCATCAGGACCCCGGCTTCATCGACTACGTCGTGAACAAGAAAGCGGATGTTGTCCGCGTCTATTTGCCGCCGGATACAAACTGTTTGTTGTCGGTTGGCGATCACTGCCTGCGAAGCCGCCACTATGTGAATGTCATTGTCGCGGGTAAACAACCGGCGCCTCAGTGGCTGAACATGGAAGCAGCAATCGAGCACTGTACAAACGGAATCGGAATCTGGTCGTGGGCCAGCACCGATCAAGGCAGTGAACCAGATGCAATCATGGCCTGCGCTGGTGATGTGCCAACTCTCGAAACGCTGGCTGCCGTGGATTTGCTTCGTCAGCACTTCTCAGACATCAAGATTCGCGTAGTCAACGTTGTCGATCTCATGACATTGCAGCCTCCTTCGGAGCATCCGCATGGAATCTCCGACCTTGACTTTGATTCGATGTTCAGTACCGATAAACCGGTCATCTTCGCCTATCACGGTTATCCTTGGCTGATTCACCGACTCACGTACCGGCGTCGCAATCACGACAATATGCACGTCCGCGGATATAAAGAGGAGGGAACCACCACGACTCCTTTCGATATGACGGTGATGAACGAGATTGATCGTTTTCACCTAGCCGGCGATGTGGTCGACCGCGTGCCGCGACTACAGCGTGTGGGCGCGCACTTCAAGGAATTCCTGCGAGACAAGCTTGTCGACCACAAACAGTACATTCACGAGCACGGCGACGATATGCCGGAAATCCAAAATTGGACTTGGCCGTACTGATGAAAATCCTTGTGCTCAATTCTGGTTCGAGCAGCCAGAAGAGCAGTCTCTATGAGGTTGGTGACTCCGTTCCTGACGACCCACCTCCCAGCCAGTGGGAGGGCAAGATCGAGTGGGATGGCGAGGTTGCTGAAGTCTCGCTCAAGAATGCGAAAGGGGCTGCCCGGAAAGAACGCACAAGAGTCGGCTCCCGCGCTGAGGCCATAGAGCAGCTGCTCAGGACTCTTTGGGACGGCGATACGAGAGCGGTTTCGGCGGCTTCTGATATTGACCTTGTCGGACACCGGGTCGTCCACGGCGGCCCTCATTATGAAGATCCCGTAGTTATTACAGCTGAAGTCAAAGCGGCCATCGCCAAGGTTTCCGCCTTTGCTCCACTTCACAATCGCGCCGAATTGGAAGGGATGGAAATCGTCGAGAAACTGTTCGGGCCAGTACCGCAGATTGCAGTTTTCGATACTGGATTCCATCGCAAAATGCCGTTGTCGGCTACGGTTTATCCAGGACCCTACGAGTGGTTTTCGAACGGAATTCACCGCTACGGATTTCACGGCATCAATCATCAGTACTGTGCCGCCCGCGCCGCGCGATTACTCGGTCGGGACGTGAATTCGTCGACACTCGTGAGCTGTCACTTGGGTAACGGCTGCTCTCTTGCGGCGATTCGGGACGGCCATAGCGTAGACACGACAATGGGCTTCACGCCACTCGAAGGCTTGATGATGGGCACACGGTCGGGATCGATCGATCCTGGCGTTCTCACATACCTCATGAAGCAGAAGGGAAAATCGGCCCAGCAACTTGATGAGATCTTGAACAATCAATCGGGGCTGCTTGGAATCTCGGGAATTTCCGGTGACCTGCGGCAAATTCTCGCTGCGGTCGAGCATGGTCACGAACGGGCCAAACTTGCGTTCGACATTTACATTCATCGGCTGCAATCCGCTCTTGGCGCGATGATTGCGGTGCTGGGTGGCGTGGAAGCGATCATCTTCACTGCCGGAGTTGGAGAAAACTCTCCCGAAGTGCGTGCCGCGACCTGTGAGAAGTTTGGGTATGTCCAGCTAAAGCTAGATCCTCGAAAGAACTTCAACACTTCTTCGGACCAAGACATCGCCGCGTCTGATTCGTCCGTTCGCGTGTTAGTAATACGTGCGCAGGAAGACTGGGCAATTGCCCAAAGCTGCTGGAATCTCAAGCAAGCCGGGCAACCCGCTTCCACGGTGGTCAAGCCCGCCGGAATCTTCACCAAAAACTAGACCGCGCTGGCACCGCGCAAGACACGATGACGGTCGAACCACCAAGCCCAGGGAATAAGAACTACGATAGCGACAATCCCGGTCCAAGCAATGTCAGCGATACTGGAGGGTGGATCACTAAAGCGGTCGCCGATGTACGCAATCAGGAGGAAACCCACATAGGCGAGGAAACCGTAACGTCCGATATGGTCGTGGGCGCGTGTGCTGCGCACATAGAGCCAGACGCCGATCGTGAACATGAGGATCTCCACAACCAGGGTTCCGGCGATCGAGTTCCACAATCCGAGACCGTAGCGACGGCCGCCTGGATAAAGCGGCATGTCGGGTCGATGGGTTACCCAGTCCAGAATCCAGTGGCTTACGACGCCGATCCAAATGGCAATCGTGCCGGGCAGATAATGCGCGATCCAGTAATACACCAGCGCGAAAGCAGTGGCCCATATGATGCACATCAGCAAGCTGTGTGACCACGGGTAATACGTAAGATCAAGCGACGTGAAACGGGTGTTACCGGGATCAATCCGAGCGCGCTCCCAACCGAGCAGCAGGAACATGGGCCACAACATGTCGGAAAGCAGGGGCGCAGCAAGAAGCGGTACGCGGCGCGAACTTCTTGGCAGCAAGACCCATGGCGAAATGACCAATGAACATTTGCGATCAGCTTAAATCCTAAGAGGCCGCAGCCGCTGCTGATTCTATCGTTCGAATCGCATATTCGTTATATCCTATCGACAGGTGGTTTATGTGGGCGTCTAACTTTCTAAAAGCAATCCGCCCGCCGGAACACCGCTTGGCGTGGTCGGTTGCCATAGCGGCGGATGCCATTCAGATCTTTGCATTGCCGTTCTTTGCCGAAGGGGGCCTGTCGCCGGCGGACACGCTACTCGACCTGACTACGGCAGCCATCCTTATCCGATGTCTCGGCTGGCACTGGGCGTTCTTGCCGACGCTTCTTGCGGAAATGATTCCTGGC
>Ga0210402_10003450_pt1 | contig 14807 bp, 12 predicted proteins | sample IncBWC7MmetaG_FD_161055 | JGI IMG/M metagenome (GOLD analysis project Ga0210402, IMG submission 161055) | Forest soil microbial communities from Barre Woods Harvard Forest LTER site, Petersham, Massachusetts, United States - Inc-BW-C-7-M | ecosystem: Environmental > Terrestrial > Soil >...
CGTGCCATGGCCGTGGCGGTGCACGGATGCCAGAACGTGGTGGGTGCCCTCGGGAAGCCTGTGGAATTCGGCGTCCAGATCAGCGGCAACCTGGGCCATCAGGCCGTCGAGCTTCGGCCCCCAATCCGATGTCTCGAGGTGGCCGATCTCGTCCCGAAACGCGGTTTCCATCTCGTAGATGTCGGCGAGATTTTCCTTAGCAACCTGAATTCGATCGCCCCTCAGGGCCTGTTTCAACCCCAGCCGCGTGTCGTCGAGGTGATCCAAGGCGATGGTGATGCTCATCGCAAAGCGCGACCCGGCAATCGCGGCGGCCCCTCTGCCGTCCGCGGTCGAGGTCGCAAGACGGATCAGTTGCCACCGCGCCTCCAGATGCCTGGCAACGGACGCCAAAGCGAACGGCACCGCCTCGCTGCCCTGCTCGGCGGCGAATGCATCCAGCAATCCCCGCACACTGGCGAGCACTTTACCGTGGAGATCGTCGATCTTGGGCGGCAAGGCCCGGTTCAACTTTTCCAGTGCATCACGGACCCGCAACGCGGCCATGACCTTGGTCAGGTCGTCGAAAGCGGCCCGGGAGGTGGTGTATTGAGCGAGGCCGTTCCGCGCACGCTTGATCCCCTCATCGGACTCGAGCGTTCCTTCGAGCGATTTGAGCACCTTGGACTGGAAGTCGCGGGCGACGACGCGCGCCTTCGGCGCTTCGCCCTTGATCAGCGCATCCCTGATCGTGTCGGAATAGTCGCGGGTCATGGTCGGCAGGAGGCTGTTGCCGATCCATTCCCAGATCGGCGTCAGCGAGCCGCGCGAGATCTGCGCCGGACTGGTCCGCTCCGCCGGACGATTGACGAACAGTGCCTCGATCGGCTGAAAGAAGTGCCGCGACGGATTGCCGAGGCGATCCTGGGTCTCGCCGCTGCCGCGAAACTCGGCGTGCAGCAGCGCAAGCAGCACGTCGGCGCCGGGCATCGTCTCGCCGTACATCTGCATCCGCTCGATCTCGGCGAGCAGATTCTTGCGCGCCTGCAGCGACATGTGCTTGAGATAGTCCCGGACCCGGTCGACCGGCAGATCAGCTTCCATCATCGGCGCCATTGCCTCAAATAGGTCTTGCGTGCCGATGATCGACCCGCCTGGCCTTCAGGTCCCGGGCTCCTCGCCATCGGCTGGTCGCGATGTGGCGACCACCAAATCCGTGCCCACTTTGCGGGGCACACCATCAAAAAGCGCTACACTGATGCATGATCCGGAGATCATGCCTTAAACTATAAACCCGGCGAGGTGGTGCAAGACAGGCTCAAACTGGATACCGCTCCACCCCGCTCGTTTCGCAAACATTCCCAGCCAAAGTTGAAATCAGCGCTAATTTCGCGTTACGCAGTACTACTGAGGTCGTTCAGGGGGGTCGCGCGCCATCCGCAGGACATACCCCCCGGCCATCCGGAGTGCGCATCACCGGAGTACCCGCTTCATCGCCCTCGCGAGCTCACTCCGCCACGTCGTACTGTTTGGCGAGATGGTCGCCGATCTGCACCAGCATGGCGACGCATTCGGGATAGCCGGGCTTGGCGACGGTCGCGCCATCCGCGCTGGCACGGAATTCCCAGGAGCCCCCGTCACGAATCACCGAGATCACCATCCCCTCGGGACAGTCGGCGTGAACCTTCAGCTCGGCCCTCGCCATCGCAATGAGTTCGGCTGCGGTCTTTGCGGGCTTGCTCATGGGCCGTCTGCCTCCGGCTGTTCTCTCGAGGCCACGCTTCGTCGCTGCGATTGGACACGCCTCGAGGCCGGTCAGGTTGCCGCTTTGCCGCGCCCTTGTCGAGAGGACGGAAGGAGCTACCTGGTCGCGCCGACGCGGCGCAGGCCTGCGATCTCCGGCAGCGCGGCCGCGGTGTGTTCGCCGCCCGCGCCATCTGCCTGCGGCTTGGTCGCCGTGTCGGGGAAACGCGCCTTCATCTCGCGCAGGAAGCCGTCGAGCGTGTCGACGCTCGCGGCCATCTTCGCGATCTGCGCAAATTCGGCGCTGGAGCCGGAGGCCGGCTTGCTCGCGACATCGAAGGCGATCTTGTCGGCTTCGCCGGTCATCAGGGGCGCGTATTTTTCGCGGAACCGTGCCAGCCCGATGGCGTCCTCGGCCAGCGCATAGCCGATCACTGCGCGCAGGATGTCGCTGCGCTCCGCGGCATTGAGCGGCTTGAAATCGCGGAAACGGTCGCCGTAATACAATTCGATCTGCTCGGACGCCTCGCGCCAGCGGCGCGCTGCCCAGTAGATGTCCGAGCGCAGCCGCATTGCCTCGCGGCCGGAGATGTTTGAGACGATGTCGAGCGCGAGGTCATGGCGTCCGACGTCGCTCTGCGCTCGCGCCTCCAGCAGCAGCCGCTGCTGGCGCAGCTCGCCGTTGAGATCGGCGATCCGCGTCGAGCGCAGCGCGGCGATGGCGCGATCGGGCTTGCGGTTGGTCAGGTAGACCATGGCGAGCCGCGCGGCCACCTGCGCGCGCGCGGCGCCTTCGAGGCGCTTGTCGACCTGATACTGCAGAAGCTCGGCGGCCTGGTCCAGCAGGTCGACCGCGACCAGACGGTCGGAGAGCCGCCGGATCATCTCGTCGCCGCGGCGGCCGATCGGCGTCAGCTCGCGATACTCGTAGAACAGGCCGAGCGCCTCGATCGGCGGCAATTCGTCGCCCTTGGCGCTGAGGAAGATGTCGGAAAAGAGGTCGGAGGCGGCATCCTGGGCCTGCCGCGAGATCTCCGAATTGGGTGCGAGCTTGGAGGCCTGGCGCGCCGCGGCCAGCGCCTCGAAATAATGCGCGGTGTCGCTGTAGATCTGTGACAGCATCTGCAACGTCCGCAGTTCGATGGCGTCGCCCCGCCAGGTCAGCGCGAGTATCTCCAGCTCGTGCAAGGCGTCGGTCTGGTTGATCTCGTTGCGGCGCTGCTTCAGCGCGACCTCGAGTTGCTTGGCTTCCGCGGCCGCCTCCCGGTTGGGCGACTTGATCGCATAGGTGTAGTCGTCGAGCGCGTCCAGGTCCTGGCCGAGCGCTTCGGCAAGGCGGCCGCGCAGCACCGTGAACTGAGGCTTCATGTCCGCAGGAACACCCACCACGTCGAGTTCGGCGCGCCGCTTCGAGGCCCCCGCAAAGTCCTTCACCTCGAGCGAGGCGCGCATCGCGTCCAGCGTGACGATGCGCTGCAGTTCCAGCGGCAGCGACGCGATCGCGAACTCTACGTTCTTGAATTTCTCGCGCGCATCGGCCCATCTGGCCTGCCGGGCAAACGCCAGCCCCTTCCACAGCTGCGAGTCGTAATTGTTGCCGATGGCGGGATTTGCCAGATCCTTCAACCCCTGGTCGGGCCGGCCCATCAGGATGCTCGCGATCGCGTGGATCATCAGCACGACGGACTGATCGGTCCTCGGATCGCCGTCGGAGACGATAAGGTTGGCGACGCCTCTGGCCTCCTGGTACAGGCCGCGCGCCATGTAGAAGCGGGCGAACTCGAGTCTCGCCTGCGCGCGCTGCTCCGGCTCGGCGGCGGCCGCCGCCGCAATCAGCGCGTCCTTGCGCGCGATGAAATTCTCGGTCTGGTTCTTGTGCCAGTCGTCGATGTCGAACAGCGGCCGCACCGCGGTCGGCGCCCGCTCGCTGGCGACGCCGACCGACGACAGCGTCAGTCCGCCGGGCCGGCCGACGATGATCTTGTCCGGCGCAAGCTCGACGGCGACATCATCCGAATTCGGACGGATCGCGACGCCGTGCGCGGAATCGAGCACCGCGAAGTCGACGAAATCCTGCCGCTTGATGAAGCCACGTACCGGCGGCGGCGCGGTCACCACCAGCAGCGTGTCACCGGCGTCCGGATCGACCAGCCGGTGCAACCGGCCGGGACCAGACAGCGACACCGCGACATTGGCATGCGCGGGATCGGTGACGTTGCGCACCAAAGCGAGCGGCTGCGGCGGGTTCTGCACCTTGTCGGCAAAGATCAGCGTCCACTGCGTGCCGCTGGCGCGCTCGTCCGAGATCAGCGACGGCATCAGCGGGCGATTGAGATGAATCCGCAAGGCCTGGCCGTTCTCGAGCGGCACCAGGGCGACGTCGCCGATGATCGTGCCGCTCTTGGAGCGAATCGGCTCGAGGTCGAGCGGCCTCGCCGCATCGAACACCAGCCAGACCGTATCGCCGCGGCGGAACGAGGCCGCCGGCGTCGCCGATGCAAAGGAGAATGTCAGGCGCAGACCCTCGCTGTCCCTGATCGCCTCGACCTTGCCGGCATCGCCGGTCATTGACGCTTTCGCCGCGGCGTCCGGTGCCTTCATCGCCGCGTCAGCGCCCTCACCCGCAGGCGGCGGAGCAGCAGACCGGGGCTCGGCCTTGGGCGTTTCGGTTGCGGCTTTCGCAACCTCTTCGGGTTTCGCCTCAGGCGGCATTTCGGGCCTGGCTTCAGGCTTTGCCTCAGAATTGACCTCAACCTTGGCTTCAGGCTTCGCCTCCGCTTTGGGTTCAGGCTTGGCTTCGGCCTTGATCTGCGGCGCGGGCGCCGGGGCGGCCTCGGTCTTCGGCGCCTCGGAAGCCGCAGCTGCCTTCGCGGGCGCCTCCTGCGGGCTCGCCATGTTCATCTGGCGGGCGATCGACTCCGAGGTCGGCGGCGAGATCTGCAGCGCGGTGACCGGCTTGTCGGCGCTCGCGCCGGCCGGCTTGGCGCCGTGCGACGCCTCGGCGGCCAGCGCTTCCTTCGGCTTCTCCGGCTGCTGGAAAGCGACGTCGACGATGTAGTTCTTCTCCTCGCGGAAGGCGTGCACATTGACGTCGCCGATCAGCGCGATCTCGACCGAGGTCGTCGCAGCGTCAACCTTCTGGTTGATCGAGGCGACGTTCGGCGGGGCTGCGACCTTGGCGTCGGCCAGGTCGAAATTGAGCATGCCGGAGAACTGCACGATGAGCTTCTGGTCGTTCAGGACCGACGAGCCGCCGATGCCATCGGGCATTTCGAACACGAAGCGGACGAAGGTCGGCTGCACCAGCGCGCGGACCCGGATCGGCGGATGTTTTTGCGCCTCGGCCGCGGCCCGTTGCAGGCGCAGCACGCGCTCGGCGGCGCGCGCGCGTTCGGCAAGCTCCCGCACCACATCGGCCGGAAGGCTCGGCGGCGGGCCTTTCCAGCCGTCGGGCAGCATGTCGATGAACACCCGCTCGCCGGCCGCCATGGTGCTGACGGTCACCTTGCGCACCAGCGACATCCGGATCGCGGTGCCGTCGGGATCGCGGCGGACTGACGACACGTAAGGCGGCACCGCATCGCCCAGGCCTTCGATCGGAACATCGACGGGCCGGTTGAAGCGGATCACCAGGATCTGGCCGGCGCCGACGACGTCGGTTGCCACTTCGTCTTCGAATTTCAGAACGAGGCGGGCAAAGCCTCCAGGGGCCGAGAACGTCGCCTCGCCCTTGACCGGCTCGACCCTGACCGGATCTCCTTGCGCTGCAGCCGGCGCACCGAAGGCCGGCAGCAGCGGGAGCAGGCCGAATGCGAGCAGCCAGCCCCGCACGCTCCGCGCCCAGGCGCGGAGAAGCAAGCCATGTCCAGCGGCGGCCTTTCTCGCCATCCCAGCATATCTTCCGGTTCAACGATGCCCGCAGGCGAACTCCGTCGCCTCGGCCCGTCCGAATGTAGGATCGGCGCATTAAGGACTTGTTAACGTCGTCTCGTTGATTTCGCTGGCAGTCAATTTCGCAAGCAGAACGCCGTCACTCCACGATCTTCTTCTTGAGGGCGTCGCAGGTCGTGCGCACCTCCTCGGTGATGATCGAGCAGGACTCGATGTCGTTGAAGATGCGCTTGGCTTCCTCGCGGAAGTGGGCGGCGGTGGTCTTCACGTCCTCGAGCATGCCGAACACGCTCGCCGTGATCGCCTCGCACCGCTTCGCGGTCTCCTGGCCCATGGCCTCGATTTCCCTGGCCGCCGCCTCGTATTCGCGAATGACGGCTTCGGCCGAGAGTTTTCCGATCTCGCTGACCCCGTCGAGGTGTGTGACATAGTCGGGCAACGGTACTGTGCGGTTCGCAGGCGGCGCATAGCTGCGCACCTCTTCGCCGGGGAGCGCCGGCGGGCGTTGCGGTGCCAAGGTGGCGATATCCTTTTCGAGCTGATCGGCGATACTGAGCTTGATCTCGTTCCGGTCGAACGCTTTCACGGCCGTACTTCGCATAACAAACTCCTTTGGTTGGAAAAAATCGCGCGTCCAGAGGTGGATAAAATCGCCGCCAGCCAAAATTGTTTTTGTCGTACTCCTGCGGTGATCCGATGCTTCAACGCTAGAACATGTATCGGCCGACCAGACGCTCGCACGCCCCCCGCCAACTCCCACGTCGATTAGATCGATGATTCGTGGCGAAATCCGGAAAATAGTGTTGCCGCCGTGCCGCACTGAGGACGAGATCAACCACAATCCACAGCGTGCTCACCTAGACCCGAGCTCAGCCTGCTCCGCGGGCGTCACGACTCCGTCACACGACGCCGTGCTCTCTGCAAAGTACCACAGGACCCCGGATGGGTCGAACACGCTAGGCGACGGTCAGGCCCCACGGCTCAGGGCGGGGGCGCCACCGGCGGTGAAACGCCGAACTCACCAGCCAGTCAAGTAAAGCGATGTGTTGCCACGACGCGTGCACGTCGTTTACGAGGACGTGCATCACGGTGTTTTCGGCCAACTCCATGACGGAGTAGCCTTGGAGCAGGAAATGCGTGTGGGCCAACGTTCAGTTCAGCGAGCGCACCCCCCGACCGAGCAGGCTTCGAAACCGATCGCCTCATCGAAGCGCAGACTTGTCTCGAAGTCCTTCACCGGAAGGAAGTGACGAAACGCCGGAATCCCGGGAACAAGACAAGCAACAGGGTTCACCGACGGCTCCCTGGTTGGCCGCCGGCGCGCTATTGTTCTGACGTCAACTCAATCATCCGGCGCCCGCCATTCATCTCCTTCAGACTGTTGACGTAGTTCTCGGGACGCGTCCAGCGAGAGGGCGTCTTCAATCCCATGTACTCTGCAATATTGCCGATGAAGCCGGTGCAATTGGCTGTCTCGGCGTTCCAGACCGGCGAACTCGCCTGCAATTTCTTGATATAGGCGAATACCCTCTTGGCGTCCGCCTCGTTCAAATAGACGCGGTAGCTCGCGGTCAGATATTGCGGATCGAGATCCCCATAGCTCGCCCCGGTCTCGGACGGCACCCAGCTGAAATAGCCAACCATATATTCCAACGTGTCGCCCGCGGGCGTCAGCCCCGCGACCTCGACCTGCCGCTCGCTGGTCTTGCCATACCAGACGAAAGCGTGCCCCCAGCTCGCGGCTGTCCTGGCTCTGAAATCGACGTAGTACGGGCCCCTTGCCGACCCGCCCCCCAGCCGTCTGCTCGAGCGAGGTGCAAGCGCCTCGCTCGAAACAAGCGCATTCGCGTCAGCGGTGCGCTTCTGTTGCCAACTGACACCAGTTGCAGCCTCGACCGCAGAAGCCGATCGCGTTTCGCAGGCGAGCGAAACAGCGAGCGTGCAGACGCCCGCAAGCAGGCTCAGGCCTGATCTCATCAGTCTATTCGCCACGCCTTGTCCCTTCTCGTTACGTCTAACAAGACAGTCGAGCCGTGAGCCGATATTCGATCAGTAGGCCCGGGTCACGACCGGCCCTTTGCCGATCGGGCTCTTGCCGATCGGGGCCTTGCCGATGGGAGCCTTGCCAATCGGCATCTTGCCGACTTGAGCCGCCTGATAGACCGGCTGCGGGTGCGGAAGATCGGCGGCAGCCGCAGCACTGACAAAGGCAAAGGTTGCAGCAGTTGCAATCAGAAATTTGACCACGTTACTTCTCCTTAAACGTTAGAAGGAACCGGGCGCACTCCTCACGATTCGAGGAACAAGAACTAACCGCCCGGGCATACCCCTTCAATTGCTCTGCACAAGAAAACTCCGAATTCGTTCAGAGTGCGGCAGATATGGCACGCTCGGGAACTCCGGGCCGCTGAGATCACGATTCACCGCTCCGCGTCACGATCGTGTGAAGTTCAGGCGCCCTTGGGCTTTAGGTCGTTGTTTGAGCGTGCTCTTTTGCGCAAAGCCGCCTCGCACTTTTCCACATCATCTTCTAGTTCGGCTTGGTCGGCACGACCTTGCCTTCGATCTTCGGCAGGTCGGGTGCGGCCACGGATTTGTCAGCCCCGGCCCGGCGCGCCATTTCGACCGTCAGCCGTTCGGCGACTTCCGGCTGCATCAACCCCATGATGTCGGACATCTTCTGTGGCTTGATCTGCACTGCGATCTCGATCAGCACACCCATCTCCAGCCGGTCGAACACTCTTGCCGCATCCTTCGGCTTCATGGCTTCATACATCGTGATGATGTTCTTCAGCCGCGCGCTCTCGGCCTCGTCCTTCTGGCCGTTGGCGGCCGTGATCCGCGCTTCCGTGGCCTTGATGTCCATGCTCTGCTGCTCGATGCGCTTTTCGGCGGCCTTCAACAGGCTCTCGCGAATGTCGATCTCCCGCGCGCGGGCATCCAGCTCCTGCCGCCGCGCCTGCAGCCGTTCGAGAATGGCCCGCTCCGACGCCGACACCGGCGGCGGAGTGTCGGCCTCGGCCTTGGTCTCGGGCGCATCGGGTTTCGGCGCCTCGGCCTTCTCTTCTTTCTTCCCCTCCTTCGCCGCGCCCTGGACGGAGCCGGTGACGTCCTCCTCCTTCGCTCCGCCGGGGAAATTCAGATTGTCCTGCGCCCAGGATTTCTTGGCCGCACGCGCGCCGTAGTCGAACACATAGCCGCCATCGAGCACGAGGCCGGCGATCTTCAGCACGGCGAGGCCCGCGATCGCCACCACGACGACCGGAATGACGCGGATGTCGCGAAGCGGTTTCATGCCGCAAGGCCGCCGGCCCGCTGGCGCTCCGAGAACGCCTGCGCGGCGGCCGCGATCTGCTTGGCGGGCGAGACCGGAGTGGCCGGCTCGACGTCGGGCGCAGGCGTGGCCGCCGGGGACTGTGGCCGCGCCGCGATCGCGATCTTCGACAGGCGGCGGACCACGTAGTCGCTCTCGGCGAGCTGCTTCTTCAGATGATCCGACATCTGGTTGGCCTGATCGAGCTGGGATCCGAGATTTTCGTTGACGTCGCGCACGGTGAGCTTCAGTCCGCCGATCGCCCGCTCGGCGATCTCGGTCGCGGTGATCAGTTCGGCGATGACCGCCTTCAGCGAATGCTCATCAGCCTTCAGCCGCGTCAGCCGCTTGTTGAGCAGCATGCAGTAGCCGATCGTAACGAGCAGCAGGACCGCCACCAGGGCTTCGATGGTCATACCGACGGTGTGGCTCATTGGGCCTCCAGCAACTTGTTCTGCTCGTCCGCCCGCTCGAACATCGCAAGCGTGGTGTGCGGTTTGCGCAACGGCTTGGTGACGCGGATCGCGACGCGGTCGCCGACCCGCCCCATCCTTCCCTCCGTCAAGGTCACGTCGCCGCAGCGCACCGACACCAGCGCATCGGAGCGCAGATCGAGCGGCAGCGTGTCGCCGACCTTCAGCCGCATCAGCTGCTTCAGCGGAATGTCGGCCTCATAGAGTACCGCGTCGACCGAGATCTCGGCCTGCGCGATCTGGGTGGCGAAGTGCCCTTCCCAGACCGGGTCACGGCCGAATTTCTCGCCCATGAACATCTGCAGCAGCACGCTGCGGATCGGCTCGATGGTCGCATAGGGCAGCAAGAGCTCGACATTGCCGCCGCGGTCCTCCATGTCGATCCGCAGCCGCACCAGGATCGCCGCATTGGCCGGCCGGCTGATCGCCGCGAAGCGCGGATTGGTCTCGAGCCGGTCGATGGAGAATTTCACCGGCGACAGCGGCCGGAACGCCTGCTCGGCATCGGAGAGCACGACCTCGATCAGGCGCTTGACCAGATTGGTCTCGATCGTGGTGTAGGGCCGGCCCTCGATGCGCAGCGAGGAATTGCCGCGCCGGCCGCCGAGCAGCACGTCGATCATCGAATAGATCAGGTTGGAGTCGACGGTGGCGAGCCCGAAATTCTCCCACTCCTCGGCCTTGAACACCGAGAGCACCGCCGGCAGGGGAATCGAATTCATGTAGTCGCCGAAGCGGACCGAGGTGATGCGGTCGAGCGACACTTCGACGTTGTCGGAGGTGAAGTTGCGCAAGCTCGTCGTCATCAGCCGCACCAGGCGGTCGAAGACGATTTCGAGCATCGGCAGACGCTCGTAGGACACCATCGCCGAATCGATGATGGCGCGAATGCCGGAATGGTCGTCGAGCGTGATCTCGCCCGCCGTGAAGCCCAGCAGGTTGTCGATTTCCTCCTGCGAGAGGACGCGCTCGCCATTGTTCTTGGTGTTGCCGAAGTCGCGGCTGCCGTCCTCGACCATCGCGGCCCATTGCAGGGCCATGGTCTCGGAGAGTTCATTGGCCGCGGCCGCCTTCGCGGCCTCGGCGGGATCCTCGGAATCCAGCGAGGCTTCCCATTGCGCCGCTATTGCATCTTGATCGACCGGATCGTTGCCCGCCATGACCTTAAACCTGCACCCTCACTGGACCACGATTTCCTTGAACAGCACCGCGCTGATCGGGATCGGCGCCACCGCCGCGTTGACGCGCTTGGTCAGCTCTTCCTTCAGCCGGAACAGGCCGGCCGAGCCGTTGATGTCGCTTGGCCTGAGCTCGCGCAGATAGGTCTGGAAGATGTCGGTCACGCGCGGCATCGACGGCTTGATCGCCTCGACCTGCTTCTCTTCCTTGACCTCGAGCACGACCTTGACCTTCAGATATTGCACGCGCTCGCCCGGCGCGCCGACCAGGTTGACCAGCATGTCCGGCACCTCGACGAAGGCCGGCGGCTTGGCCGCCACCGCTTCGGCATGTTTCTCCTCGCCGGAATGGCTGAAGAACAGGAAATAGGCCGCAGCACCACCGCCGACGAGGGTCAGCGCGGCCACCACGATGATCACGAGCTTGAGCTTGCTCTTCGGTGCAGGGATGGACGCGCCCTCAGCCGCGCCGCCGTCCGCCTGTTCGCTGTCCGCCATGGCCTGATCGCCTCTCAGCTCCGCTATCGAGCTCGATCACGCCAGGCTGCCAATGACGCACAACAATTGCCCCCAGCGCACGCGCGCTCATTCGGCGACGCTAGTTAAGAATGGTTAATGGAACCTTTCTTTCGCGTATCAGGTAGGAAAAAGTTGCCGGGCAGACATGGTCAACAAGACCTTATTGCCGCCCCTTCTTCCTCCGGCAAAACGGCTAAGCCTTTTCAAGGTCGTGACTTTTCGGATTGGCACGGCTTTCGCTCTGTTTGTCCTGCGAAGCACGACGGCTTGGGAGAGCCGAGAGGCTTCATCAGAGGTCCGGACGCTCATCAGCCTTGGGAGAGGCCAGTTCGTCCGGATCGCGGGAAAAAGGGGGAGCACCACCGATGGAGAACTCACTTCTCGTCGGACTTTCGCGGCAGATGGTGTTGGAGCGACAGCTCGACGTCGTCGCCAACAACCTTGCGAACGTCAACACCAACGGCTTCAAGTCCGATCATTCGCTGTTCGAGGAATATCTTCGTTCCGGCGCGCATGAGGACAATTTCGTCTCGACCGACCGCCCGATCAGCTTCGTGCAGGACCGCGGCACCTTCCGCGATTATTCGCAGGGCTCCGCCCAGCTCACCAACAATCCGCTGGACGTGGCAGTCGACGGTTCGGGCCTGTTCGCGGTGCAGACGGCCGCCGGCGAGCGCTACACCCGCGACGGCAACTTCCATCTCAACAATCTGGGCCAGCTGGTGACGACCTCGGGCGACCCCGTGCTCAACGCGGCCGGCGCTCCGATCGTGTTCCAGCCGACCGACCACGACATCAACATTGCCGCCGACGGCACCATCACGGTGCTGGAAGGCGCCAGCCGGGCCGATTCGATCCGCGGCAAGCTGCGCGTGGTCAGCTTCACGGATGCGCAGCAGCTCCTGAAGCAGGGCGGCAATCTGTTCGCGGCCGGCGAGGGCAGCGCGCCGCAGCCGGACCTGAAGTCGACGGTGCAGCAGGGCTACGTCGAGAAGTCGAACGTCAGCGCGGTCACCGAGATGACCAACATGATCGCGATCTCGCGCGCCTATCAGAGCGTCGCGAACATTCTGCAGCAGCAGAGCGACCTGCACAAGAACGCCATCGAGAAGCTCGCCGACGTCCCGGCCTGATCATCAGTACCCGTAGCCTAGAGGAAATTCGACATGCAGGCGCTCCACACCGCTGCGACCGGAATGGCGGCACAGGAACTCAACGTTCAGGTGATCTCCAACAACATCGCCAACCTCCGCACCACCGGCTTCAAGAAGCAGACCGCGGCGTTCCAGGACCTGATCTACGAACACGTCCGCCGCGTCGGCGCGCAGGCCTCCGAACAAGGCACCATCCTGCCCGTCGGCATCGATCTCGGCGGCGGGGTGAAGACCGTCGGCACGCCGCGCTCGATGACGCAGGGCACGCTGTCGCAGACCGGCAACGATCTCGATCTCGCGATCGGCGGCGAAGGCTTTTTCAAGGTCCTGATGCCGGACGGCACCTTCCACTACACCCGCGACGGCACCTTCCAGATGGACAATCAGGGCCGCATCGTCACCGCCCAGGGCAACCCGGTGCAGCCGACCATCACGATCCCGAACAACGCTTCGGGCATCACCGTCAACGCGCAGGGCCAGGTCTCGGTGACGCTGCCGGGCTCGACCAACTCCACGGTGATCGGACAGATCCAGCTCACGAAGTTCATCAACAAGGCCGGCCTGCAGCCGGTCGGCAACAACGAGTTCACCGATACGCCCTCCTCCGGCCCGCCGCAGGACGGCATCGCCAACGCAGAAGGTTTTGGCACCATCACGCAAGGCAGCCTCGAACAGGCCAATGTCGACGTGGTCTCGGAGATGAGCGACCTGATCGCCGCGCAGCGCGCCTACGAGATGAACGCCAAGGTGGTCTCGGCCGCCGACCAGATGATGCAATCCACCACCGCGCTGTTCCGCTGATCGGGGGCGATGATGACCTTTCGCATGCTGCACCTGGCGACTGCTCTCGCCGCCGCGCTGTTGGCGAGCGGGCCGGCCCATGCCGGCGACGACGTCATCGCGGCGCCGGTGCTGCGCGGCAACGTCACCGTGACCGGCGACATCGTGCGGGTCGGCGATCTCATCGACAATGCGGGCAGCTTTGCCCTGGTCCCGGTCTACCGCGCGCCGGATCTCGGCACCACGGGCACGCTTGCGACCGCGCAGGTCATCACCGCGCTGCGCGCCCATCAGGTGATCGGGGTCGAGACGCGCGACATCAAGCAGATCGCGGTGACCCGGCTCGCGCGCAATGTCGACGGCAAGGATCTCGAGCTCGCGGTTGCGCATGCAATCGAACATCGCGGCGGGCTGGGCGACGCCGCCAATCTCAGCCTGACCTTCGACCGCGAGCTGCAGGACCTGCGGCTCGACGCCTCCTTTACCGGCGCGATGCAGCCAACCGCCGTCCGCTTCGAGCCGCGCAGCGGCCGCTTCGACGTCACCATCGAGATCGCCAGCGAGGATGCGCCGACGCCGACGCGGCTGCGTTTCACCGGCACCGCGATCGAGACGGTCGAGGCCGCGGTGCTGACGCGCAATGTCGAACGCAGCGATCTCTTGAAATCCTCCGACATCGTCATCGAGCGGCGCACCAAGGCCGAGGTCGGCGGCGACGCCGCGACCCGCGAAGGCGCGCTCGGCATGCAGCTGCGCCGCCCGATGCGATCAGGCCAGCCGCTGCGCGTCGCCGATCTCACCAAGCCGGATCTCGTGCAGCGCGACCAGGCGGTCACGGTGGTCTTCCAGGCACCCGGGCTCTATCTCACCACCCGCGGCAAGACACTCGACAACGGCACCGAAGGCGACGTGGTCAACGTGATCAATCTGCAATCCAAGCGCACCGTGACCGGCGTCGTCACCGGCCGCGGCCAGGTGACTATTCAAACCGGGACGATCCAGACCGCGCCGCCAAGGCCGGATCCCGACATCACCTCCTCGATCACCCCGGAGACCGCCGCCCCCGTGTCGGTCGCCACGGTCGGCACCCAGCCCATCGCCAAACCAGAGTAAGGTTCATGTCCAGTTTTCAGTATCGTCGTTTTGGCCGTATCGCGCTGGCCGGCGCCTCGCTTCTGGTCCTGAGTGTCGCCACCGGCTGCTCCTCGATCGACCGCCTGTCGCAGATCGGCGAGCAGCCGAAACTGACATCGATCGAGAATCCGACCACGCAGCCGGGCTACAAGCCGGTCCAGATGCCGATGCCGAAGCCGGAGTCGGTGTCGTACAATCCGAATTCGCTGTGGCGCAACGGCTCGCGCGCCTTCTTCAAGGACCAGCGCGCGCACCAGATCGGCGACCTCCTGACGGTGACCGTCAACATCACCGACCAGGCCAATTTCGCCAACGAGACCCAGCGCAGCCGTACCAACAAGGAGGATTCCGGGGTCACCGACTTCCTCGGCTCCAAGCTGCTCGGCGCGCAGGCGCAGAAGGTGCTTCCCGGCCGCATCCTGACCGCCGACGGCAGCTCGTCCAGCGACGGCAAGGGCTCGATCCAGCGCCAGGAGACGCTGGTGACCAACATCGCCGCCGTGGTCACGCAGGTGCTGCCGAACGGCAATCTGGTGGTCGAGGGCAAGCAGGAGATAAGGGTCAATTTCGAGGTGCGCGAGCTGATCGTCGCCGGCATCGTGCGGCCCGAGGATATCCAGAGCGACAACACCATCGATTCGAG
>Ga0210402_10003451_pt1 | contig 14798 bp, 9 predicted proteins | sample IncBWC7MmetaG_FD_161055 | JGI IMG/M metagenome (GOLD analysis project Ga0210402, IMG submission 161055) | Forest soil microbial communities from Barre Woods Harvard Forest LTER site, Petersham, Massachusetts, United States - Inc-BW-C-7-M | ecosystem: Environmental > Terrestrial > Soil >...
GGGTGATCGGCGCATCGATGTCGTTCGCAGCCAATCGCAAGGCCGCCTGTATCTTCGTACGCCTCTCGAAAGATACCGTGCTCGACAAGAGCCTGTTGGCGTGGCTCGAGCAGCAGCTCAAGCACCTGAAGATCGAGCCGAAGCGTCTGTGCATGCAGGTGACCGAGGAGCTCGCGAATCAGTACGTGAGGCAGACGAAGGAGCTGGCGGAGAGTTTGCGCAAGCTCGGCTTTCGCTTCGCCTTGGAGCACTTCGGCACGGGCCGGGATCCGCTCAAGCTGCTCAATGACATCGAGATGAACTTCATCAAGGTCGACGGTTCCTTGATGCAAGGACTGTCGACTAACCAGATCCAACAACAGCGCGTAAAAGGCTTGGTCGAGGCCGCGAAACGCCAGGGTATCGAGACGGTCGCCGAGCGCGTCGAAGATGCCAACACCATGGCGGTGCTGTGGCAGTTGGGGATCGAGTTCATCCAGGGCTACTTCGTGAATGCGCCCGAGGATGTCACGATGTCGGGGGAGCGCTAGTGTCTCGGCACAGTGAATTTGAGCGGCACGATGGCTTGGGGTGATGGGAATCGTCAAGGCCCGGAAGACCAGGGCCTTGACGCTTCCCATCACTCCAGGCCGTTCACGCAGGACGCTCAATCTCACGGTGCCGGAGGATGAGTTTCGAATGGCTATGATCGGTCGGGTGGCCTCATGCGCACACGTAGGCCGACCGGCTCGAGCACATCAAGCGGGCGCCACTTCGAGCCGATCGACCTGTTTGTAGGCGCGCGAGAACCGCTGGCGGCGTTGCCCCTTTTTGTCCTGGTACTGCTTGAGCTCCTCGAACTTGAGCTTCATCGGCGCGCTGTTGCCGCTGTAGACCGTCAAAACCTCTGCCGGCGCCACCACGGCCATGGCCACCAGGTACTCGTCGCGTTCGGCGGATTTCTTGCCCGGGATGCCGAACAGATTCTGTCCCTTGCCGGCCGTCATCTCTTCGATCTGGTTCACCGGCAGGGCCAGCACCTCGCCGTCGTTGTTGACGAAAATCGCGAGCGCGTCCTTGTTGCCCAAAGGCTGGGCCGGCAGCACGAGCGCATTCTCCGGCACCTTGAGCACCGACTTGCCCTTCTTGTTGCGGGCGTAGATTTCCCGCAGGCGCACGGCAAATCCGTAGCCCGCATCGCTCGCCAGGAGCCATGTGTCGTCCGGTTCACCGATCAGGACCGCGGCGAAGGTGGCGCCGTCGGGCGGATCCACCGTGCCGGACAGCGGCTCGCCGTAGCCGCGTGCGGCAGGCAGCTGGTGCGCATCCAAGCTGTAGGCGCGGCCCGTGGAATCGATGAACACCGCCTGCTGTAGATTGCGTCCCTTCGCCGATGCCTGGTATTCGTCGCCGCTCTTGTAGCTCAGTGCACGCACATCGATGTCGTGACCCTTGGCCGCGCGCACCCAGCCCAAGCGCGACAGCACGACGGTGGTCGGTTCGCTGGTCAACAGTTCCGTTTCGGAAATGGCCTGCGCCGCCTCGCGCTCCACCAGACGCGTGCGCCGCTCATCGCCGAACTCTTCTGCATCGCTGATCAATTCCTCGCGCACCAGCTTGGTCAGCCGCGCCTTGCTCTTGAGAATCTTTTCAATCTCATCGCGCTCCTCCGCGAGCTTCTTCTGCTCGTCGCGGATTTTCATTTCCTCGAGGCGCGCGAGCTGGCGCAGCTTGGTGTCGAGGATGTACTCCGCCTGTTCGTCGGTGAGCTTGAAGCGCTTGATCAGTTTGGGCTTGGGCTCCTCCTCGTTGCGCACGATGCGGATGACTTCATCGAGATTCAAGAACGCAATCAGCATGCCGTCGAGAATGTGCAGGCGCGCGTTCAGCTTCGCCAGGCGATGACTCAGGCGGCGGGTCACCGTCGATTTGCGAAAGCTCAACCATTCCAGCAGCAATTCCTTCAGGCCCATGACGCGCGGACGCCCGTCGAGCGCAATGACGTTGAGGTTCACGCGGTAATTGCGCTCGAGATCCGTGGTCGCGAACAAGTGCGCCATGAGTGCCGGGATATCGACGCGGTTGGATTTCGGCACCAGCACCAAGCGCGTCGGATTCTCGTGATCGGATTCGTCGCGCAAATCCTCGACCATGGGCAGCTTCTTTTGCTGCATCTGTGCGGCAATCTGCTCGAGGACCTTGCTGCCGGACACCTGGAAGGGCAGCGCATCAATGACGATCTCGCCCTCCTCGATCTCGTACGTGGCGCGCGCCTTGAAGCTGCCGGAACCGGTGTTGTACATCTGCACCAGCTCATCTCGCGGCGAGACGATTTCGGCGCCGGTCGGCAGATCGGGTCCCTTGATGTGCGCCATGATCTTGCGCGTGCTCAATTCCGGATCGTCCAGGAGCGCGACGCAGGCGTTCACCACCTCGCGCAAATTGTGCGGCGGAATGTCGGTTGCCATGCCCACCGCGATGCCCGATCCGCCGTTGAGCAGCAGATTCGGCACGCGCGCCGGCAGCATGGTGGGTTCTTCGAGCGAGCCGTCGAAGTTCGGCGCCCAGTCCACGGTATCGGCGTCGAGCTCCTGCAGCAGCAGATCGGCATAGCGCGTGAGCCGCGATTCGGTGTACCGCATAGCGGCGAAGGATTTCGGATCGTCGGTCGAGCCCCAGTTGCCCTGCCCATCGACGATCGGGTACCGATAGGCAAAATCCTGCGCCATGTGCACCATGGCCTCGTAGCAGGCCGAGTCGCCGTGCGGATGGAACTTGCCGATCACATCGCCGACGGTGCGCGCGGATTTCTTGTGCTTGGCGCCGGCCGCGAGCCCCAGCTCGCTCATGGCGTAGACGATGCGCCGCTGCACCGGCTTCAAACCATCGCCCAGATGCGGCAGCGCCCGATCCAGGATCACGTACATCGAATAATCGAGGTAGGCGCGCTCGGCGAAGCTCTTTAGAGGTTCTTTCTCGACACCTTCGAAGTTCAGCTCTTGCTCTTTCATGGCATGACCGCGTGCGCGCTAAACCTGCGCGAGGTTGCCCTTGTTCTCGAGCCACTCGCGCCGGTCGCCCGCGCGCTTCTTGGCGAGCAGCATGTCCATGAGCTGATCCGGACTGTCTTTCGCGTCGATGGTCATTTGCACCAGGCGGCGTGTTTGCGGGGCCATGGTGGTCTCGCGCAACTGCAAGGGACTCATTTCACCCAACCCCTTGAAGCGCGTCACCACCGGTTTGGTGCGCGGACTCTCAGAGGCGATGCGCTTCAAGGTCTTTTCGCGCTCCGCCTCGTCGAGCGCATAGATCACTTCCTTGCCGGCATCGATGCGGAACAGCGGCGGCATGCAGACGTAGATGTGGCCGGCAACCACCAGCGGCCGGTAATGCCGCAGGAACAGAGCGCACAGCAGGGTGGCAATGTGCTGCCCGTCGCTGTCGGCGTCCGCCAGGATGCAGATCTTGTGATAGCGCAGGCCCGACAGGTCGCTCGCGGCCGGATCGACGCCGATCGCGACGCTGATGTTGTGCACCTCTTGAGACTGCAGCACCTCGCCGATGTCGGCCTCCCAGGTGTTCAAGATCTTGCCGCGCAGCGGCATGATGGCCTGCGTCACGCGATCGCGCGCCTGCTTTGCCGACCCGCCGGCCGAATCGCCTTCCACCAGGAATAGCTCGCCGCGGGCCGGATCCTGGCTGACGCAATCCGCCAGCTTGCCCGGCAATGCGGGCCCCGCGACGACGCGCTTGCGCGCGACCTTCTGGCTGTCCTTGAAGCGCTGCTGCGCATTGGCAATCGCGAGCATCGCGATTTTCTCGCCCTGATCGGAATGCTGGTTGAGCCACAGCGCGAAGGCATCCTTGATCACCCCTTGCACGATGCCGGCCGACTCGCGCGAGGAGAGTTTTTCCTTGGTTTGGCCGGCGAATTGCGGTTCGCGCATCTTCATCGAGAGCACGAAACTCACACCATCCCAGACATCCTCAGGCGTCAGCTTCAAGCCGCGCGGCACCAGATTGCGAAACTCGCAGAACTCCCGCACCGCATCCGCCGCGCCGGTGCGCAGGCCGTTGACGTGCGTGCCGCCTTCGGTCGTCGGAATCAGATTCACGTAGCTTTCGGTAATGCTGTGCTCGGACTCGAGCACCCAGGCGAAAGCCCAATCCAGCGACCCGCCCTCGATATCGCGCTTGCCGTAAAAGGTTTCGGCCGGCAGCCATTCGCCTTTGCCGAGTTCTTCCGCCAGGTACTCGTGCAAGCCGCCGGTATAGAGCCATTCGTCCTTCTCGCCGGTGACTTCATTCTTGAGCGTGACCCGCAGGTTCGGACACAGCACGGCCTTGGCGCGCAGCACCTGCTTGAGCTTCGGAATGGCGAACTTGTCGGTGTCGAAATATTTGGGATCCGGCCAGAACCGGATGGTGGTGCCGGTCTTGGACTTCGGCACCTCGCCCACGACTTCGAGCTTGGATGTGGCCTTGCCGCCGGCAAAGCTGATGTTGTACTCCTTGCCGCCGCGGCGGACCCAGCATTCCAGGTTCTTCGAGAGCGCGTTCACGACCGAGACGCCCACGCCGTGCAATCCGCCGGCGTGCTGATAAGTCTTGTCGTTGAATTTTCCACCGGCATGCAGACGGGTCAGGATCAGCTCCACGCCGCTGATCTTTTCCTTCGGGTGGATGTCCACCGGCATGCCGCGGCCGTTGTCCTCGACCTGACAAGAACCGTCCTTGAACAGCGTGACATCGATGCGATCGCAGTAGCCGTTCACGGCTTCATCCACGCTGTTGTCGATTACCTCATGCGCGAGATGATTCGGCCGCGTGGTGTCGGTGTACATGCCGGGCCGCCGGCGCACCGGATCCAGTCCGCTCAGTACCTCGATGTCGGAGGCCGTGTAAGACGATGCCATCAGTTACCTCATCCTCGAAGGCGCCGAAGTTTAGCATGCCGATCTGCGATGGATCGGCTGGCACGCGTTGCGCGATTCGGCTATCTTTCATGCCATGGGAATCGCCAATCAGCAAAATATGACTCGCACCATTCCGGTTCTGCCGCAACCCTACGGCATTCGGGTGCGGCTGCGCCAGGGAGATCCGTTCGCAAAGTTGGTCGGCGCCGATTGGCAGAAAACGCACTGGTTCTTCACTGCTGCCGAGCGCGATCGGACGCTCGAGGACATGTCGCGCAAGCACGAGTATTCCCGCATCGGCGATCAACCGGCCCTGGTTTTCGAAAAGGTGGAGAATCTCGGCGAAAGCCGCAGCTTCTAAGGCGCGTAGCGCCTAGAAAGTTCTTCCCAGGAACAAGTAATAGGCGCTGTGCCCGGCCGTATCGTAGCCTGATCCCAAGTAGACCGGACCCAAAAACGTGTCGAACGCCAGGAACAATGACGCGTCCTTGTTCGTCGAACCGAAACTCGCGGCGCGGCGCGTCTGCCAGGTGTTGCCCATCTCCAGCGACATGCCGATATAGGCGGGAAATTCAAAAAATCCCTCGCCGCCGCGCCCAATCTTGCGGAAATAAATGGCGCGGGCGATGGCGTAGTCCGGACCGAACAGGGAATTGGGCGCAAGACCGGACAAATTAAAGAATCCGCCCAATGAAAACAAATCAGGCACGTCGGTCGCTTTGATGGTCCCGCCCACCACGCCGCCTGCTGAGGCCCAGAGCAACAGGGTATTGCGGCCGAGCGAGCGGGCCATGAGCCAATCCGCCTGCACTTTGTCGAAGGCCGTATCGGCGCCCAAGTCGGTGCGATTGCCGTTCCACTGAAGCGTGAATTGGGATCCCTCGCGCGGAAAATGTAGATTGTCGAGCCGATCGTAGCTGAACTTCACGAACAGCTCGCCATTGTTGTATTGCGACTCCACCAGCGACGGATCGCCCAAGCGCACCGTCGCGGAGCCGTTGGTGCGGTGATAACCGACTCGGATCTCACCCCAGTTGCCGAGCGTGCGGCCGATGTCGAAAGCGGCTTCCGCCTCGCGATCGCGGTAGTCCGCCACCAGCACGTCATTGTTGTAGAGCTGCAGATCCCGCGCTTCGATGCGCAGGCTGGGCGCGATGAACCAGGTGCGCGTGGCATTCAAAGGCTGATAGAACTCGCTTGCCACTTTCGGATCGCTGCCGATCTGCACATCTGTCACCAGCTCGCCGCCCAGTTTGTCGAGTTCCGTCAAGATAAATCGCGCCGCTGCGTTGTAGCGGCTGTTGCCCTGGAAATTGTCCTCCAAATCCAAACCAAAGCGCACATAGGTAGGGCCCCAGGACTTGCGGCGGGCGCGTATTTCGATGCCGGACTCCGCATCGGCGCCTTGACCCTGCTCCACCAGCGCGTAATCCAGCGTCTCGAAATTGCCGAGGCCGTACAACTCGGTGATGCGTTCGCCGACCGCATTCACGTTCAGCGGCTTACCCACCAGCGGCTGCATCTCCGCCAAGATGGTTTTTTCATAGCGCTTCGACTGCTCATCGACCCGGACGAACCTGATCGGGGGCAGACCGGGTTCGCGCGCCGCGCGGCGCACCAGATAGTCGTTGTACGCCACATCGCCGGCACCGAGCGCTTCGAGCCTCGAGAGCATGCCGCGCGCGGCTCTTTCGCCCGCGGCGATGGTCGAATTGGCCGAAGTGAAGTCGGTGGAGCTGGTGGAGCCCAAGGTGGGCTCGATCAATATATCCGATGCGCTCAAGGTGGCGCGTTGGCGATCCGTGTCCTTGCGCACCAAGATCGCGAGCATCTGGTTGGAGATCGACAGGGCCGAGTCGAGCGCCGATCGCGACTGCAGTGGGTAGCTCACGTCGGATACGATCAGGATATCCGCATGCATTTGCCGCGCCACATCGATCGGCAGATTCTCTGCGAGGCCGCCGTCGACCAACAGCAGGCCCTGCGTCTCCACCGGCGCAAACAATCCTGGCGCCGAAATGCTCGCCCGCATGGCGATCGACAGATCCCCTTTGTCCAGCAGCACGGCATTGCCGGTCTCCAGGTTGGTGGCGACCGCGCGAAATGGCGTCGGCAGCGCGTCGAAGTCGGTGCTGTTGCTGAAAGGCAGGGTAAGCTGGCGCAGCGTCTCCTGCAGTTTTTGCCCTTGGATAAAACCCTTTGGCAACAAAATTTGGCCGTGTTTCAAGCCCAGCGGCAGGCGCACGAGAAAATTTCGATCGTCCTGCTTGCGCCGAAATGCCAGATCGCGGCGCGGCGGCGCATCGCGAAACGCCTCCTGCCAATCCAACGTGCGTATGGTGGAGTCGATCTGCGCCGCCGTCATGCCGCTTGCATACAAGCCGCCGACGACCGCGCCCATGCTGGTGCCGGCGATGCAATCAATCGGCACCTTCAACTCTTCGAGAACCTTGAGGACGCCGATGTGCGCCATGCCGCGCGCGCCGCCCCCCGAAAGCACCAAACAGATGCGCGGGCGTACCTGCGCGACGCCCGTCGCGGGCGCGCCGCCGGAAGTCGGCACGGCCGCGGACTCCGCATGGACCCATTGACAATTCGCCGCCAGCGCACAGGCCAATCCGAGACGTATGGCGAGTTTCCCCATGATGGGGAGAGTTTAGAGCACTACATCGATACTGGAAGCGGTAAAGGTGTTGCTGGCGCGGTCGTACAAGCCTCTGGCCACGAACTGTGTCGCCGAGGTCGGCGTCGCAAAGGTCGTGGTGAGTTGGGTCACGAAGGCTGCAAACTCATTAAATGACAGGATGGGGCTGGTGCTGGATTCGCTGATGGCGCCGGCACCCACACTGAATCGCGGCGTGAACAGCGGCAGACCATTCGCCGCGGGAACCGCCACCGCCGGAACGATGCTGGGTGAGGCACTCAAGGTGGTAATGTCGACGCTTTCGGCGCCGATGCGCAACTGGCCGGAGCCGAAGGCAGCATTGGTCAGGTCGATCGCCAAACTGGTGGCGGTGAGCGGGGCAAACGGCGCCGGGGTGCCGCTTCCCGTCCAAGTCACCACCAGCGTGCCGGGTACGCCGGGCTCCGCATTCACGCTCTGTGCGAGGAAATCCGGCGGCGCCGATCCGAAGGGCGCAACGTACCCGTCGATCCACAAGGGATCCCCTGCCGCTGCGGTGGGAAGCGTCAATGCAGCGGTGTTCACCACGAAATTGGCCGCGGTGGGATCCTGCGCGGCGCTAGTGCCATTGCCGGCAAAGTTATAGACGCTGACCGGATAGTTTTGGATGGCCTGCAGATTCAACGTCAGGCTGCCGGCGGCCGAGGAAATCAACGAGCCGAACGCCTCGGTTGACTGCAGGCGCACCGAGCCTGTGTCCGTCGACGAACCGGAGGAGTCGAGAATGGCCGCACCGGAAGCCGCCGCGGAATAAAGTCCCCGCGCCGTGATGTGTTGTCCGACGGCAACCGAGTTGTAATTCAACGCCCCCAGCGTCGAAAGACCGTCCGCGGTCACCAGCGTGCCGGGGCCCAAGATCACCTGCGAATCCAAGTCTTGCGACTGAATCAGCTGGGCCGCATTCGCGAAGAGCGTCGCGCCGCGCAAGGTCAGCGTATTGCCGCTGCGCGCGATCACATCGCCTTCCAGGCCGTAAGTGAAAAAATCTTCCAAGGTGCTGCCGGCGACAACGTACTTGGAATGAAAGACGCCGGCGCTCACGCCGGCGGCGGGCGTCGGAGTCGGCTCGAACGTGGTATACGCCGCTGTTTCGGTGGAGCCCGCCGACGTTTGCGACAATGCCGTGATGCCGGGCGTGCCGACATAGGTGATGCCGTCCAGGGTATAGACGGTATTCGCGTCGTTGAATATCGTATTCGTACCCAAGCTGTTCACTTCATCGAAGAACGGCCGTACGACCACGGTGTACGTGCCGACGTTGACGCTCGAATTGATCAGCGGACCGCGCACCCTGATCAGCTTGCTGTCGGCCGCCGTGGTGGCCACCGACAGGAAGGGCTTCACCGTCAGCTTCGGCGGGCTGGCCGTCAGGTCGACCTTGTTCGATGCCGCGATGTCGTAGTTGATGGCGAGACGCAGGGCATTGCTCGTGGCAAAGGTGGGCTGCAGGACCAACAGGTTGCTTGAATCGAAAGTAACGGTCACCGCGATCGTGGTCGGCACGACACCCGACGGATCGACAATGGACACCTTGACCGGCGCACCGTTCACCAGCACAGAGATTTGCGCATTCGTATAATCCAACGTGATGATGGCGGAGGTGTAGGTATCGACCGGCAGACTCGCGGTTGCCCAGAGCTCCGACAAATTGGTGAGCTTGGTGAAATCGACGACCTCGGGAACCGCAACCGCGGAAACCGCACCGTTTAGTTTACCGACCAGAACCACTGAATCGATCGTCACCACGTAACTCGCGAATTGACCTGGGTCGTCGGTCGTGGTCAGCGTGGTCCATGCCACGCCAAAGCCGCTGTTCAAATTGTTGTGATGACAGCCGGCGGCAATCAAACCGAAGACACACGCGCAGAGCAGCGCGGCCAGCCGACGAGCGGCCTTATTCTTGATCGATAAATGCACTACTGGTTCCAATTTTGAGGGAGGGGGACTTAGGTTTAAGGCTGCGTAGAATAAAGGCTTTCGAGACCTCGCGCGCAGCAAAGTTCCATTTGTCCGCCCCGGGAGCCTGACTGGGTATTGTGCTAGCCGCCCCTGGGCCTCGGCACTTGTTGGGTAATGCAGTGAATATTGCCCCCTCCCAAGAGGACTTCGCGGGTCGGAACGCCGAGCACGGCACGGGTCGGAAACAAGCGCTTGAGCGTGCGCATGGCCGCCGCATCGCGGCGCTTTTCGTACAACGGCATGACCACGCACTTATTGGCGATAAAGAAGTTGATATACGAGGCGGCCAGCCGGTCGCCTGCTCGGCGAGGATGGCTGCCGGCGTGAGGATCGATCCCCGCGGCTTCCTCGGCGGTCATGAATAAGGGCCCGGGCTGATGAATTTTGTGAACTTCCAAGCGGCGGCCGCGGGCGTCCGTGGCATGACGCAAGCGTTGATAGGCATCCTGCGAAATCTCGAACTGCGGATCGGAGCGATCATCCGTCCAGGTGAGTGCGACATGTCCAGGACTCGTAAAGCAGGCCAGTTCATCAATATGACCGCCGGTCTCGTCCAGGTAGACGCCTTTGTCCAGCCAGATCACCTTGTTTACCGCCAGATACCGGTGCAGCTGCTCTTCTATATCGGCGCGGGTCAGATGCGGATTGCGATTCGCATTGAGCAAGCACTCTTCGGTCGTCAAGCAGGTGCCCTGCCCGTCCACGTGAATGGCGCCGCCTTCCATCACGAGCGAGGTGCGATACCGATCCGCAGCCTCCATCTCCAACACTTTTTGCGCCACCTGATCATCCCGGTCCCAGGGAAAATACAAACCTCCCTGCAGCCCTCCCCAGGCATTAAAGGTCCAATCGACCCCGCGCCGCCGTCCTTTCGCATCGATGACGAAGGTAGGGCCGCAGTCGCGCATCCAGGCGTCGTTGCTGCTGATTTCAACGACGCGCACGTTGCGCGGCAGTCGTGCGCGCGCGTTCTGAAACTGTGCCGCGGAGACCCCGACGGTCACCGGCTCGCTGCTCGCGATCGCGGTCGCGACCGCGGCGAATGCCGCCTGCGCCGGCTTCGCGCCGAGACGCCAGTTATCCGGTCGCTCGGGCCACAGCATCCAACATCCGGAATGCCGCTCGAATTCCGCGGGCATGCGGAAGCCGTCTTTAGCTGGTGTTGATTTCAAGTTGCGCAATGCTCGTCTCCGGTCGCGCATGCTAGCATTGCGGCTGCATTTTTGAGGAGCTTCAAGGAATGTCAGACGCCAAGCCCGTGAGTCTAAAGATCCCCGCCGGGGGCGAGAAGATCACCATCTCGAACGGTAATTTGCATGTGCCCGATCAGCCCATCATTCCGTTCATCGAGGGCGACGGTACGGGCCGCGACATCTGGCGCGCCAGCGTGCGGGTATTCGATGCGGCCGTGAAAAAAGCCTACGGCGGTAAGCGCAAAATTCATTGGATGGAGGTGTTCGCCGGCGAAAAGGCCAACAAGGCCTACAACACCTGGTTGCCGGAGGAAACGGTCACCGCATGCCGGGATTACCTGGTGTCGATCAAGGGTCCGCTCACCACGCCGGTGGGAGGCGGGATTCGATCCCTGAACGTCGCATTGCGGCAGCTGCTCGATCTGTACGTTTGTCTGAGGCCGGTACGCTGGTTCAAGGGAGTACCCTCGCCGGTCAAGACGCCCGAGAAGGTCGACATGGTCATTTTCCGCGAAAACACCGAGGACATTTACGCCGGAATCGAGTTCGAACAGGGCACCGCTGAGTGCAAGAAATTCCTCGATCTATTCAAGCAGAATTTTCCGAAGCAATACGCCAAGATTCGGTTTCCCGACAGCTCAGGCATCGGCTTGAAGCCCGCATCGAAGGAAGGCACCGACCGGCTGTTCCGCGCGGCGGTGAAGTACGCGATCGACAACAAACGCAAGAGCGTCACGATCGTGCACAAGGGCAACATCATGAAATTCACCGAAGGTGCGTTTCGCGGTTGGTCCTACCAATTGGCTGAAAGAGAATTTCCGAATCAGGTATTCACCTGGGAGCAATGGGAGCGTATCAAGGCGGCCAACGACGAGAAGGAAGCCAATGCGCAAATGGAGGCGGCCAAAAAGGCAGGCAAAGTCATCATCAAGGATGCCATCGCGGACATCACCCTGCAGCAAGTGCTCACGCGCCCGGACGAGTTCGACGTCGTCGCCACCATGAATCTCAACGGCGATTATTTGTCGGACGCCCTCGCGGCGCAGGTCGGCGGCATCGGCATCGCCCCGGGCGGCAACATCAACTACATGACCGGCCATGCCGTATTCGAAGCCACGCATGGCACCGCACCCAAGTACGCGGATCTCGACAAGGTCAATCCCGGGTCCGTTATTCTGTCCGGAGAAATGATGTTCAGGTACATGGGCTGGCTCGAGGCGGCGGACGCCATCATCGGCGCCATGGATCGCTCGATCGCTCAGAAAACCGTGACCTATGACTTCGCGCGCCTGATGCCGGGGGCAACCGAGGTCAAGTGCAGCGAATTCGGCGATATCTTGATCCGAAATCTCTAAGCGGATCAGCGCTCGAGCATGATCAGCGTGCGGCGCCTGCGACTCGACGCGGCTTAGGCTGAGCCTGCGAGCGCTGCTTCAAGATATCGAACGCCGCTATTCGATATGCCTCGGTCATCGTCGGGAAGTTGAAAATCTGCTCGATGAAGAAGTCCGCGGTGGCGCCGGTGGCGATGGCGGCCTGTCCCAAGTGCACGAGTTCGGTCGCGCCCTCGCCCAAAACCTGAACGCCCAGGACTCGCGCGCTGGCGCGTTCGCATAGCAAGGTCAGAAATCCCGTGGGCTCGCCGGCGATATGCGCGCGGGCCACTTCGCTGAAATCGGCGCGGCCGACCAGTAGATCGATTTTCTTGGCGGCTGCCTCGGTCTGCGAGAGTCCGACGCAGGCAATCTCGGGAATGGTGTACACACCGCTCGGCACCAGACTCGTGAGCGCGGGCGGCGGCAGCCCCAAGGCGACCAGTGCCGCTCGGCGCCCCTGGTCGGCGGCGGCGCAGGCCAGCGCGGGGGGCCCGATGGCATCGCCGGCGGCAAATATTCCGGGAATATTGGTTTCAAAGCGTTCGTTCACTTGCACCGTGCCGCGCGAGCTGATGAGGAGTCCAAGGCGATCGAGCCCAATGCCATCCAAATTGGCGACCCGGCCAAATGCGGCAAACACGATGTCGGATGCCAGCGTTTCGCCGCCGCGCAGCTGCACTTCGACCTGCGAGAAGCCGTCGAAGCGCGCGCCACTGACCTCGGAGCCGCCACAGTATTCGCCCCCCATGGCGCGAAACGCCGCGAGAAATCCGCTTCGCAGCGCAGGGTCGAGAAACCCCAGGGGCTCGGCGGCCTTGTCGAGAATCGTCACGGTGCAACCCAATGCCGCGAAGATCGAGGCGTATTCGCAGGCGATGACGCCGCTGCCCAGAACGAGCATGGAGCGGGGAATATACGGCAGGCTCAGGACCGAATCGCTATCGACAATGTGCTCGTGATCGACTTCGATGGCCGACACGTGACGCGGCCTTGATCCGGTGGCAAGCACGACGCGCGGCGCCTGCAGCAAGCGGCGCGAGCCGTCCAGGTGCTGAACCTCGATGCGGTGTGCATCCAGAAAAGTGCCTTTGCCGCGGATCAATTCGACACCGTTGCGCGTGAGCTGGGCGAGCAGGTATTTGTCCTGGGCGGCGATGACCGCATCGACGCCGTGCAACAGAGCCGACAAGGGCGCATCGCCGCGCAGCTCGACCGCCAGCGAGGTTGCACTGCCCTGCATGCGCCGATAGCGCAGCGCCTGTTCGCGCAGCGCCTTGCTCGGGATGGTGCCGGAGAGGAGACAGGAGCCGCCCACCTGCGGCTCACGCTCGACGATGCAAGCGCGAAATCCAGCCTTCGCCGCTTGAATCGCGGCCTTTTGGCCGGCAGGACCCGACCCTAGGCAGATGAGGTCGAAATCCGCCGCTTGCATTTAGGTCCCCGCCAGACTGAGGATGTGGTCGCGCTTCGCCAGCATCGAGCGCCGATCGTCTGGAAAAACCCCTAGCTGCTCGAACACCGGGCTCTCGAGCACCACTTGTTCATCGAGAAGCAGCGGATGCAAGGTGTGCGTGGCGAGCAGGTGCGCCGCATGCACGGTTCCCGCCAGATCGCTGTGACTGGATTTTCGGTAGTCGCGCCAATCGCTTGCCGCGTCCTGGACATCGTCGGGCAGGCGCCAGCTGCTCATGAGGAGCCGGCCGAAGCGCGGTTCGAATTCAACCACCAGATCAGCGAAGGTCTTGGCATCCATCACGCTGCGTTGCCGGCTCTCGAATCCGGAGAGAATTTTCAATGCGAGCGCAGCACCGGTGCGATGCATGAGCGCCGCAAGGAACGCGCTCTCGACATGCTTGCGCCGCTCGCGCGCGATTTCCTTCGCCCACAGGCCCGCCAACCAAGCCTCGCGCCACAACTGCTCCGACTCCGGCTCATGACCGGGAGCCGTGAATACTTCGCCGCGGAGCATCACCGCCATGGCGATGTTGCGCACTTCGGCGACCCCCAACCATGACACAGCCTGCTGCAGTGAGACGATGGGAGCACGCGGCCGCAGCGCCGGTGAGTTCGCGACTCGCATGATTTCGCCGGCGAGCGCAGGATCGGATTGAATCAGGCGCGCCAGTTGCGCCGCATCCGTCGCTTGCTGCGCGGTGAGCTCCGCGAGCTGCGCGCAAACCCGCGGCATCGGCGCGATGCTCTGCGGACTCGCCAACGACTCGCTCAAATAGGCCTGCGCGGCTTGTGAATGCAGCGTGGAGGGGACAACGGAAGATTGAAGACTCACTTCTTGGCACCTGTCACGACGTTCTTGTCGACCTCATGAAGATCGGCATTCGCGGGCGATGCTTGAGTCAGTCGTGGATTATGTAAAGTATTTATGTCAAATCAATATGTTAAATGCCCCCCTTAAGCGAACGCTCGCTCCAGCGCCTGAGCCAGGTCTTCTCTAAGGTCACCCTCATCCTCGAGACCGATCGACAAGCGCACTGTCCCCTTGCCGACGAGGGATGCCACCCGCTGCGAAGGGGTGTAGGTGCCCCCGTGCAGGAGTTGCGGCGGCATCACCAATGATTCGGTGGATCCCACGCTCGCCGCGATCGAAAATAATTTCAAGGATTCCGCGAACCGCGCTCCTTCCTCGTAGCCGCCGTCGAGTTCGATGCTCACGATGCTGCCGAAATCCTTCATC
>Ga0210402_10003453_pt1 | contig 14793 bp, 13 predicted proteins | sample IncBWC7MmetaG_FD_161055 | JGI IMG/M metagenome (GOLD analysis project Ga0210402, IMG submission 161055) | Forest soil microbial communities from Barre Woods Harvard Forest LTER site, Petersham, Massachusetts, United States - Inc-BW-C-7-M | ecosystem: Environmental > Terrestrial > Soil >...
CAACCTTTCTGGAAGGTTTCTATCGATCTACGACGATCTCGATGAGCTTCTGAAAAGCGCCACTGACCTGGAGCAAAAGAATCTTTATGTACTGAAAGTGGAACGGCTCGCCGTGCCTCCCAGTCCAGCCATGGCTTCGATCCTGGCTGCTGCCCGCAAGTCCGAGTAACAGGCCCTTTCTTCCGGCGGTCGTCGGCTCTCACCATCTGTTATCCTAATCGGCTGTGCGGATGATCTGGTGGTTCCTGATCCTAGGTGTCAGTACGCTGGTCGTAGTGTGTGTCGCGATTGCTTTATATGTTCATCTCCGACGCCATTTGCAGAAGACGCACGACGCGCACGACGGAACCTTGAGTAAAACCAACCGCCGCGCAGAACACTGATGCTGCACTGGAGAAATTCATATGACAAGGTCGGTGGTTCAAGCTCTGCGCACTCCGCAAGAGCGCACAATCGATACCTTACGGCAGGTCGCACTCATTGTGGCGGCGAGCTTATTCGTGGCATTGTGCGCCCATATCACCATTCCACTGTTGCCTCTGACTCCCGTGCCTCTGACGGTGCAGAATCTCGCGGTGCTGCTCGTTGGTCTCATGCTGGGGAGCCGGCGAGGATTTGTGGCATTAGTTGTGTACCTCGTCGAGGGCATGTCAGGCCTGCCGGTCTTTAATCCGACGGGCCCTGGTGGATTCGCACAATTGTTCGGAGTCACCGGCGGATTCTTGCTGGCATATCCGCTGGTCGCCTTCGTCGCGGGATATCTCTTCGAACGCGGCTCCAGGACCTTCGCGCGCGCCGCCCTTGCAGGGATCGCCGCTGAAGCCGTGCTCTTCGCTGGAGGGCTAAGCTGGTTGTATATTTTCACGCACTCGCTCGCGAAGGCCGCATATCTAGGCCTGTACTGGTTCATCGGCGCAGAAGTGATCAAGGTGATGTTGGCCGCCGGAATCTCAGCCCGTTGGCGCCGAACACAGTGACTTTGTCGCTGAAGATAGAGAGCGGTTGCGATTAGGGCTATTGGTAGAGAGCGGTGGATCGTTGTCGTCAGACCCAGCCGCGAAGCGGTGCAAGAATGCAGCCCACGGCGCAAGCCGTGGGAACCGGGTTGGGTTCGATCGACAAGCCCCGAAGAGGCGAAAGAAGCTGTTACGAACGACTTGCCACGACGTGGCCAGACGATTGTTGGGAAGCGATGAACTTTGATTCTGTTCACCTCCAGCCGCGAAGCGGCAGCATGTGAAAGCCCGGCACGGAACTGACGGGTGCAGACTAAGAATAGATTACAGGTCCCCTAGGGACGGCCCAGGCGTGACGCAGGAGTCCACAACAAAATGACAGCCGTATCCGATACTGAAAAAACAATTAGCACCGCCGCCGATGTCCGCGAAATTACGGTCGCCCATAGCCCCGACTCCGATGACGCGTTCATGTTCTACGCTTTGGCCACGCACAAAATCCGCACCCCGGGCCTGCGTTTCACCCACACGCTTTGCGACATCCAGACGCTCAACCAGAAAGCGAAGGAAGGCGTCTACGATGTCAGCGCGATTTCCTTCCACGCCTATCCCTACGTGCAGGACAAATACGCGTTGATGGCCTGCGGAGGTAGTGTCGGCGAGGGATACGGCCCCATGATCGTTTCGCCGCGCCCGTTCTCGCAGAATGAAGTCAAGACCAAGCGCATCGCGGTGCCGGGCACCCTGACCACTGCCTTCCTCGCCCTCCACCTGTTCGCTCCCGGCGTCGAAACCGAGGTTGTCCCCTTCGACCAGATCATCCCGCAGGTTTTGGAAGGGAAGTACGAAGCGGGCCTGATCATTCATGAAGGCCAGCTGACCTACGACAAGTCAGGCCTGCACCGCATCGTGGATCTAGGCAAGTGGTGGCAGAAGGTTACCGGATTGCCGCTTCCTCTCGGAGGCAACGCGATCCGCCGCGCGCTCGGCCCACAACTCATGCCTGCCGTCACGCAGGCTCTCCGCGACAGCATCCAGTATGGACTCGATCATCGGGAAGAAGCCCTGGCATATGCGATGCAATTCGCCCGCGATCTCGACCCCGCGTCCGCCGATAAGTTCGTCGGCATGTACGTCAACGAGCGCACCCTCGATTACGGTGCAGACGGCCGGGAAGCCGTGCGCCGCCTCCTCGACATGGGCCACAAAGCCGGTATCATCGGCCCCGAAGCGCACGTGGATTGGGTGTAGAGAGCGATGAGCAATGAGCTTTGAACCGCCTCCTCATTTCACGTGGAAATGATGCTCTTTTAACAAGGCCCAATGCGGCGAGACTGTGGTTCGCTCATTGCTCATTGCTCATTGCTCGTCTCTCGAAGCTCATAGCTCGCAGCTCGCATGTCCCAAACCCTCCTCATCGACGCCGACGACACCCTCTGGGAGAACAACGTCTACTTCGAGCGCGCCATCGCCCGTTTCATTTCATTCCTCAACCATCACGAGTTCGCGCCCGAGCAGGTCCGCGAGGTGCTCAATGATGTCGAGCGCGAATGCATCGTAAAACACGGATACGGCCTCCACAGCTTTGCCCACGCTCTTGTCGATACATTCGAACGCCTCAGCCCTGTACCGGTCACCCCCGAGCTTCACGAACAAGTCCTCGGATTCACACGCATCATCGAGAACCACGACATTGAGTTCCTTCCCGAAGTCCCTGAGACCTTGAAGTATCTTTCGCAAAGACATCGTCTGATCCTCGTGACGAAAGGCGCCCAAGCCGAGCAGTCAGGAAAGGTAGAGCGTTCAGGAGTGACGAAGTATTTCGCAGCAACAGAAATCGTCGCTGAGAAGAATGCCGAGATCTACGCGAACATCGCCGCGAAGTACGAATGCAGCCACGATTCTACCTGGATGATCGGCAACAGCCCGAAGTCCGACATCAATCCGGCCTTGGCCGCAGGCCTCCACGCGATCTTCGTCCCGCACGGCGACACCTGGATCCTCGAGCACGAAGAAGTAAACCCCGCCCCCGAGGGCCAAAAGCTCCTGATAGTAGGCCGCTTCGCCGAACTCCGCGACCACTTTTGAGGAGTGCGAACAGAAGTGTGCCCCATCCTTGTCGCGTTTTGTTGCGAAAGCGTGAGGACTTTGACTCTCGACTCATGTGGCGACAGCCGCCTCGGCTGTCCCGCGAAGGCGAAGCCAAGCGGCATCTTCCCCAAAGCCGGGAGCGCAATCTAATCGTGGTGCAAACCCCAAGCCGAGGCCAACCGCTCAAACATCGGCACAACTCCCACCCCAAACTCCCCCGCAATCCGCGACCAGTCAACCTGCCGAGGATTCCCCACAACCGCCCGTCCTCCCAACTTCACGCGTAGCCGACGATTCAACCGCTCCAGTTCCCGCCTCAAATCGCCCACAACCAGCGACTCGCAAGCAGCGTTATAAATACCGTGCGCCGCCCGCTGCGCTTGCAACAGCTTCAGAAACATCTCCGCCACATCCTCCACATGAATCAGCAGAATCCGCTCTGCCTCCGCATAAGGAATCTCAATCTCCGCCGGTGTAGCCGTCCCGAGATGCTCGAAGATCTCGCTCCTCCAGGCCGACGTCGCGGATCGCGCCCCGGGGCCCACAACCCGCCCGATTCGAAGGCTCACGAATTCCAAACCGTGCGCCTGCCGGTACGTTTCTCCTAACTGCTCGACATACAACTTCGCAGCACCATACAAATCTTCCGGTGCAGCTCGATCCATCTCCGTCACGACCTGCTCCGCCGGGCAAGTCCCATAAACGCTGAGAGAACTTCCGAAAATGAATCGCCGCACGCCAAACTGCCTCGCCATTTCCAGCAGGTTGAGGCTGCCTCCGACATTGACCTGCGTAGCCCGAGCCGGCTCGCGCTGTGCCATAGTCGGAAGAATCGCCGCCAGGTGCACGATCGCCGCAATCGGCCGGGCATGGAACAACGATCGAAGCTGCTCCCGGTCGGTAATGTCAATGCCGATTTCCGGGCCCAATGAAAAATGGTCCGTACCCGGCGCCGCCGGTTCAGGCTGATCCAACGCCAGCACTGAATAACCTGAACGCTGTAAAAGTTTTCGCACGGCGTGCCCGATGAGTCCGCGTGCGCCGGTTACCAGCACCGAGTTGGAAGGAATTTCCATCAGTCAGCAGGAATCACGTCTGTTACTCTCATTTCAGTTACTATCGCATCAAACTAACCAACACTGCTCCTCTCGCGCTCGCCATTCTCCGCATGCTACCCTCATTTTGCTCTGCGATCTGGCTCCCACTTCGTCGGTGGCGATTCAGACCAATAATCTAAGACGGTTGCTGCACACGGTCGAGGCGCTTTCCGAACTCGGGCCGGCCCTAACGGCCGAGCGCGAGTTCTCGGAAACCTCGCGCCTCATGCTGTCTGCGGTCATGGAGGCAGCGGGCGCGCGCGAAGGCGCGCTGTTTTTGTTTAGCGACAAGCCCGCCGTGCTGACATCCTCCACCGCGCTGGGATTCGCCCTCATGCCGGATCCTGCCTTCATTCCTCTCCTCCCAAAACACGTACACGCCCTCACCGCGGCGCGCGGCCCCATCGTTCTCAATTCGTCGACCTACTCGGTGTTCCTGAGTTCGAACGGTAACGTCGCTCCCGAACTCTTCAAGTGCCTCGCTCCGCTGAAAGCCGGAGGACGTCTTGCCGGCGTCATCGGCCTTGGCCGACGCCCCGGCGAAGCGCTCTACGAAGACAGCGAACTCGACGCCCTTGAATTGCTCTGCAGCTACGTCGCGCTTGCGGTTCAGAATCATGCCCTGACGCAGACGATCGCGCAGCGCGTCTCCGAGAACTTGCGTCTGATGGCCTCGCTGCACGGCTTCTATGACAATGCGCTCGAAGCCTTTGCCACCGCCATTGACGTCAAGCATGTCAACATTCATGGGCACTCCTTGCGCGTTGGCCGATACGCCGCCGCCATCGGAGACGCCATGGGCATGGACCCCAACGAAGTCGCCTCCCTGCGCAGTGCCGGATATCTGCACGACATCGGAAAAGTCGCCGTCGACCGCCGCCTCTTCGGCAAAACCAGTGCGCTCGATCCCGATGAATTTCGCGAGATGGCCGATCACACCACGGTCGGCCACCAGATTGTCCGCAGCGTGACGTTCCCCTGGCCAAGAATCCCTGAGACTGTGCGCTGGCACCACGAGCGCAGTGATGGATCTGGCTACCCCGATAAGCTCACGCAGGAAGAAGTGCCGATGTCGGTGCGCATCATCGGCGTCGCCGATTCATTCGACGCCATGACCAGCGCTCGCCCGTACCGCGGTCCTTTGTCGGTCGGAAGCGCACTCAGCGATCTAGTGCGCCTGGCGCCGGAGAAGTTCGATCCCAACATCGTCCAGGCTCTCCTGATTCAGGTCCGTCGCGATGCCGTCGGCAGCAGCCGGGTCCCGCTGCTCGAAGGCACATCCGTCAACATCGCAGCCACCGACATTGACCACTTGGCTGCGACCCTGCAATATAAAGTCTCGCGGGGGAAAGTCATCTCTATCTAGCCACGGTGGGTTTTTGACTCTCAGTCCGCTGGCCGATGCTGCGCCGCAAACCCCGTATTTGCAAGCGACTCCAGTCCAACGCGAACTTCCCGCGCCAGCAACTTTTTCCCCCGTCCGGGTTCATAATGAAGGAGTTTTCATCTTTCCGGGGAGTCCCGATGCGACCCAGCCCGACTCGCGTAGCGCTATTCCTTCTGTGTCTCAGCCTTGCCTGCGCCGTTCCGCAATTACTCGCCCGGAAGAAAAATGAGCCCGTCGAGTCGGCCTCGAACGAACAGAAGCGCGCGGTGCACGCTCTGAATCGCCTCACTTTCGGTCCTCGTCCGGGCGACGTGCAACAGGTCATGGCCATGGGCGTCGACCGCTGGATCGACCTCCAACTTCATCCCGAAAAAATCGCCGACAAAGACGTGGATGCCCACCTCGCATCCCTTCACACTTTGCGCATGAGCACGAAGGAAATCCTCGAGGACTTTCCCGATGGTCAAATGGTGAAGCAGGTCGCCGAAGGCAAGCACTCCATGCCTTCCGATCCGGCGCGCCGCGCGGTGTACCAGGTGCAGGTGGCGCGCCTCGATGAAAAGCAGGAAAGAAAAGAGAGGAAAGCCACCGCCCAGCCTCCCACTCCGGCCGAGCCTGCGGCTGCGGATGGCGCCAAGACCGCCGAAGAACTCGCCGCTGCAGCGGCCTCCTCAACAGATTCCCCGTCGCCCGATGCCAACGAGATGAATGGAATGACAACTAACGTCGGCAGAAATGACATGTCATCCACCGCCAACGCTGATGTAGTCAAGCCCAACCCAAGTCCCGCTGATGCGGCCGCCGCGCGCCGCCGCGAAGATCGACTCTATGCCGACCTGAAAGTTGAGGGACTCATCGATCTCTCGCCGAACGAGCGCTACAAGAAAGTGCTCGCCATGTCCGCCGACGAACAGGTTGCATTCGCCGATAGACTCAGACGCGGCAAGGGGGAGAAATTTCTCGAAGGCCTCGATCCCAGGCAAAAAGAAGTCCTGCAGGCCTTAAACTATCCGCCCGCGGTCGTAGTTGATGAACTCTCTCAGGCTAAGTTGCTGCGTGCGGTCTACAGCGAACGCCAACTCGAAGAGGTGATGACCGATTTCTGGTTCAACCACTTCAACGTCTTCATCGGCAAGGGCCCAGAGCGGTTGCTGGTCACCAACTATGAGCAGGCTGTGATCCGTCCGCATGCACTCGGCAAATTCGAAGACCTGCTCGTCGCAACCGCGAAGAGTCCGGCCATGCAGTTCTATCTCGACAACTGGTTGAGCGTGGGCCCGAACTCCCCGCAGGCTGAGGGTGCACCGCGGCACGCCGCTGTCCGGTACGGTCCCTACGGCCGTCCGCGTGTGCGTCGCGGACCGAGTCCCGGCGGGAAGAAAAAGAACAGCGGGCTCAACGAAAACTACGGCCGCGAATTGCTCGAACTGCACACGCTCAGCGTGAACGGTGGCTACTCCCAACGCGATGTCACGGAGGTTGCCAAAGTCTTCACCGGCTGGACCATCGACAAGCCTTTCGACGGAATGAGCTTCCGTTACGATCCGTACATGCACGAGCCTGGACCGAAGTTCATCTTGGGACATCGCATCAAGCCCAAGGGGGAGGACGAGGGCAGGGAAGTGTTGCACATACTTGCGACTAGCCCACAGACCGCGCACTTCATATCTCTGAAGTTGGCGCAGCGTTTCATCTCCGACGATCCGCCGCCTACGTTGATCGATCGCATGGCTAAAACATTTCAGAAAAAGAAAGGCGACATTCGCGAAGTGCTTTCGACCCTTTTCCACTCGCCCGAATTCTGGGCCGACGGAACGTATCGCGCCAAGGTAAAAACTCCCCTGGAGTTCGTCGCCTCCGCCGTTCGCGCCACCGGAGCCAGCGTAGACGACGCCTTACCCCTCGTTCGCCAGTTGAACAACATGGGCATGCCTCTTTACGGAGCGCAGCCGCCCACCGGCTACTCCATGAAAGCCGAAACCTGGGTCAGTTCCGCGGCCTTGCTCAACCGCATGAATTTTGCATTGGCTCTAACCTCAGGCAAGGTCCGGGGCGTAAAGTTGGACGCGGTGCAACTCGCAGGAGGCCTAATTCCTCCACCGGATGCATCTGCCACGCTCTCTACCATGGAAGCTAAGCTTCTAGAATCTGACGTGTCGAAGCAAACCCACGACTCGATCGTGACGCAGCTGGAGACGCCGACAAAGAACGGCGATAACAAAGACGAGCCCCCGCAGCCCAAGCCGTCAGACGTAAACACGATGGCGGGATTATTGTTAGGTTCACCAGAATTTCAGAGAAGATAGTTGCCGTAGAGACGTTGCTCGCAACGTCTCTCTCACCATCTTTCCGAATGCTGTCAGCAAGACGTAGCAAGCTACGTCTCTACGGAGCGTCACGTCATGTCCATCACTCGCCGCATCTTCCTCCGCAACAGCGCTCTCGCCGTCGTCGGTACGGCTGCGGTCCCAAGCTTCCTCACCCGCGCCGCTTTCGGAGCCACCGAGAACGCCGCCCGCTCCAAGCGCCTGGTCGTGATCTTCCAGCGCGGCGCGGCCGATGGACTGAACATCGTCGTCCCACACGGCGAGCCCGAGTACTACGCCATGCGCCCCAGCATAAACATTCCCAGGAAATCGGTTCTCGATCTCAACGGCTTTTTCGGACTGCATCCGTCGCTCGCGCCCTTTAAGCCATTGTGGCAGCAGCGTCATCTCGCGATCGTTCATGCTGCCGGATCGCCCGACTCCACTCGTTCGCACTTCGATGCCCAGGATTTTATGGAGTCCGGTACGCCCGGCATAAAGATCACCGAAGACGGCTGGCTGAACCGCTCCCTGCAAAGCCTGCCCGCAGCCGCGAAGGATTCTCCGTTCCGCGCGATCGCGATGGGACCCTCGCTTCCCCGCATCCTCAGCGGCCCCGAGCCCGCGGTCGCAATGAACAACATCGACGACTTTTCCGTCGGCGGAAAAAGTCCCAAGCCTTCGCGCGCCGCCAGTGCGTTTGAAGCCATGTACGACCACTCGTCCGACAGCGTACTACACACCACCGGCGAGCAGACTTTCGACGCAGTCAAGATGTTGAAGGCCGCCGATCCCGGCAAGTACTTGCCCGCGCCCGGGGCGATCTATCCCAAAGGACGCTTCGGCGACAGCCTTCGCCAGCTTGCGCAACTGATTAAAGCAAATCTGGGCGTACAAGTTGCTTTCGCCGACATGAGCGGCTGGGATCACCACGTCAACGAAGGCGCAACGGAAGGCCAACTCGCCAACGTGCTCGGAGATTTCTCGCAATCCCTAACCGCGTTCTGGACAGACCTCGGCGATCTTGGCGAAGACACCGTCATCGTCACCATGTCGGAGTTCGGACGCACCGCGCGCGAAAACGGCAATCGTGGCACCGACCACGGCCACGCCAACGTGATGTTCGTCTTGGGCGGCCCAGTCAAGGGAGGCAAAATCTACGGCCGCTGGCCTGGCCTCGATCAATCGCAATTGTACGAAGGCCGCGACCTCGCCCTGACCACCGACTTCCGCCATGTAATCGGCGAAGCCGTATCGAGGCACCTGGGCAACCAGAATCTCGCGCAGGTTTTCCCCGCCTACAACAACCAGCCCGCAAAATTTCTCAAGTTTCTAGCGTGACGCGGCGCCGCATCCTGTCGGCTGTGGCGGGGGCGTCTCGCCCCCGCTCCAGTGGAGACCAAGGAAGGAGTCACCTTCTCTCTCCCAGTCTCACTCGTCATCCTCCACCTTCGCATTCGGGGTAGCCTGAGGACGACTCGCAGTAGCATTCCCCGCATACGAAGGAATCACGCAGGAAGTCGAGTCGCAACGCACCTCCGGGTAAGCGAAAAGCGATTCGTGTCCCCGGCCATCGACCGCACTCACGGAAACGAAGAAGCTATCGCCGGGATTGAGTCCCAGCGCCTGAGCAGAGATCACTTGATCATCTTCTTCTTCCGAAAGCACGACCCGCTGGCGATAGAAGTTTTCGTTGACGGACCGGGCGGCGATCACGAAGTGGTCAACATCATCCGAGCCGGTGAAGCTGGGTCTGATGCCTTGCACGGAGTTCCCACTCGCCGCGAAGTTCTGTGGGGAATCCGGAGCACGCGCCAGACTTGCCGCCACAGCACCGATGACCTGCGCAATGCTGGCCGCGTAAGTGGGAGTGATGAACTGGACCTGGTCATGGGGAGAATGCTGGTGGGTCGTGATGAAAGACGTGTCCTTGCAAAACGCGGGTATCTGTGCGGGCGGAGGACAGGGTAAAGGTCCGCCACAGCTGTTGTCGACGGGCGAGGGCGAGCACTCGAAGGTCTCCATCAAGCGCACCGCCGGATACCCGTTATTGATGAAGGACACGTGGTCACTGGCGCGTCCGGGCCGATCTTCCCGCAGCTTTGGAGCCATGGTTAAGGCTGGAACGTAAGCGCCACCCCAGGTTCCGACATAGCGCATCACACCTCGCGAAGGTGACGTGTTGTCGGTGGTGCCGTCCGGATCGGTACTGAACCGCTCCCGTGGAATTCCCGAGGAATACAGCCGGAAGTTCTGCAGATCGGCGGTTGTGTTGGCGGTGTTGTCTCCGCCGGGTATGTCGGTGTTCAGCATCGCGATTACTCTTGGCGCGTGGAAGTAGCGAGTGAGGTTGGCTGCGATCGATCCCGATCCGAACAACCCCTGTTCCTCGCCCGAGAACGCAATAAAAACGATGGTTGCGTCGAAACGATGTCCTTCATGCTCACGAGATCCGCCGAAACCGTTACCGGCCAGCACACGCGCCAGTTCCAGCACTACAGCACTCTGGGCACCTGCATCATTGCCGCCCGGCGCATCGGAAGTGTTGTCAAAAACATTCGTCGTGCGCGAATCGTAATGCCCGCCAATAATCACGAGACGATTCGGATTCCTTCCTGGCAGCCAGGCGATCACATTGTAGGTTGGGGTGCTCGGACAGACGGGATGGGTGAACGGGTCAAGCCTGACCTGAAGTCCGGGAATCGCGCTGTATTGACTGAATAGGAAGTCGCGCGCGGCAGTCACGCCACGTCCCGGTTGCGGTTGGTCGGAACAGGATTGCCGGGTCCCGAAGTTCTGCAGCGTGCTGGCAGTGTTCAGAATACGGTTCGAATCCACATTGCTGATGATGTTGCTGATTTCCGGATCCGTGGTCACGCCAGTGCTGGGGGCAAAGCCTAACAGACCGAGGGCCAGCGCGACCATGAGCAGCAAACCCATGTTGATGTGTGTTCGCTTCATTTCAAGTCTCCTTCACGTTCGGACATTACGGTGGTTGGTTGGGGCAAGGTGTGTATCTTCGTTCGGGAACCAGCAACGCCTTAATAGTCCAGGCGTCCGCGAAACTTCTGTCCTAATCGCAGGGGCGGGAGCACAACCGCAGGATCATCGTAGTGATACTTTCGGGGATCAATCCGGTAGTTGCCGTATTAATTCATTGGTTAACGCAGAGTTATTAACGCGCAGCCGATCAAAACTCAACATCGCGATCGAGTGCTGTTTTTCTCAAGGCTCGCTAAGGGGAAGAAACTGTCGGGTCAACTCCGGTAACACCGTAGCTCAAGCTGCGATCGACCCGTCTGTTCTCACGGAGTTCACCGGAGACAATTTCTCTCCATTCTGTCTTGTGTAATCAACCCACCACTCCGCTGCGAGAAACGTGGTCGTGAACCCCAGCCAGAACGCGATTCCAAAGAACTCGTGAGGCGTCAAGCCTGCGCGTCGCGAAAAAGGCTCCGACAATGGGCCGTGTGGTCGCCACTCCTAGCCCAACTCCGTACGCGCGAATCATCCATTCGCGGTGCCGTGCCACTTCCTTGCGCCGGATGTGCTGGTGAGCCCGCATCAGACAATACAAAAACACAATCGCGAACAGCGTGGTAGCCGCCGTCTCATTCGGCCCGCCAATGGCCATCGTGTAACTCATGATCAAGGCCGAAACGCCAATCACGAGTCCGCATCCGAACAGTACCCTTCCCATCCAGCGATGCACCTGCAAATGTTTTGCCCGTATGCGCCGCACGAACTGCAATGGAGCCAGAACCAGAAACAGGCCCCCGGGCAAGATGTGAATTAAGGTCAGCACTAGATGTCGTGCGAAGCCGGCATCGAGAACCGCCGCAGGTGAGGACTTTGAGGAAAATACATTCGGCCAGAGCAAGACTAGCGTCCGGCGCGCCACCGCTCCCAGCCCGATCACCGCCAGCACGATCACTCCGGTCCAGATAAAGCGACTTGCTCGCTTGGATACGGCCATAATGCTGCTCTCGGATATTGATTGTACAATGTGTATATATAAATATGAAACCGTGAGGTCCCTCATCAATTTGATGACCCGTCTTCTGAAGGAAGAAGGTCGTTGCGATCATCCGGAAAAACCCGGAAATCGTTGTCGCAAAGCCGTTATCAAGGCTGCATCCGCCCGTGTGGAAACCATCTCCAAGGGTGAAAATCCTCGTAGCCACGCCAGCCACAACGTGATCGCCAACAGAACCCCGGTGATCGCCACGTTCGGCCACGAATTCAGCCCCCACTGCCCCCGCCACGCCAACTGCACTGACGAAGAGAATGGCGCCAAATAGGGAATCGGCCATTGGTAGCCATCCGGCCCGCGCGATCCCGCCAAGTCTTCCAGCAGATGAAGATGAAAACTCAATAGAGCAAGCCAGGCTGCCTTCGATCGATGCCTTGCAAGGGCAAACGCCACAACCGTGACCACCAGCGCAAAGGCCAGGGTATGCAAGGAATGGTGATAAAGCGTGAACCACAACAACGGATGGGACGAATTCCGAGTGAGCAGTTCAGGAATGATGCCCAGACCGTCGATGTCTGGCACAACACACGCCAACGTTACGATCGCGCGATCTTTCCTGTCCAGCTTTGCGAGGTTTGCGACCATCCAGCCCGTGAGGAAATGAGTAATAGGGCTCATGGGTGGCCGGTGTCAGATATCGATGAACACTTCCCCATCCTCAACCTTGATCGGATACGTGTTCAACTTCTGATCAGGATGGTCCACCGCCACGCCCGTCTTCGGATCCCATTTCCAAGCGTGCCACGGACAGACGATTTTTCCGTCCTCCACCATGCCCTGTCCCAGCGAGCCTCCCTGGTGCAGGCATTCGTTGTCTATGGCGCTGAGCTTGCCCCAGACGTTGGCGATGCAGATCATTCTTCCGTTGCAGGGAAAGTTCCGCGCTTCGTTGGTGGTTGGTAGATGAGCCTGGGAAATGATCCGGGTGAAGGCCATAGTTCAGTTCGGGACTTTTCTGAGAGCCGACAGCTGATAGCTAGCAGCCGCCAGCTATTTCGGCTGCAACGTCTGCGCGATCATGATCTGGCGCTTGAAATTCTCCACCATATTCGGATCAAGCCGCACCTCGGTGGGCTTCTTGGCCAGCGTCATGGTGTCAATCTTGTCCTGCAGCTTCAACAGGGCGTAAAACAAATTTTCCGGCCGTGGCGGGCACCCGGTCACATAGACGTCTACCGGCACAATCTTATCCACGCCCTGCAGCACCGCGTAAGTATTAAACGGACCGCCCACCGACGAGCATGCGCCCATCGAGATCACCCACTTCGGGTCCGGCATCTGATCGTAAATGCGCTTGACCACCGGCGCCATCTTCAGCGTCACGGTGCCGGCCACGATCATCAGATCGCTTTGCCGCGGGCTGGGACGAAACACCTCCGATCCAAAACGCGCGATATCAAACCGGGCCGTCGATGACGCGATCATCTCGATCGCGCAGCACGCCAGCCCAAACGTCATCGGCCAAACCGCCGATTTCCGCGCCCAGTTGAAGACGTAGTCCACCGTCGAAATCAGAAAATTTTTCTCAAACTTGTTTTGCAGCCACCCGCTCATGCAGAACCCTCGCAGTCGCGTACACAGGCAGAATAGGGAAGGCGGGGAAGCGCTGTCAATGTTGATCCCACGCTCCTCTCCGGAACTATCGACCATCGGCTCGGAACGTCCTGTCCGTACCCGCAATGCCCCTTCGATGAATGCCTTCCCGTTTATTTCACTTGACTACATCGGCAGCCAATACTATTTTGTCCTAGGCCTTGAGCCGACAGGCCTCCAGAAATGCAAAGGACGATCCCACCCGCATGAACAAACCGATTCAGCGAGACCTTTTTCCAGGGGCGCTAGAGATGATGATTCTCCGAACTCTAAAGCGACAGCCCATGCACGGATATGCGCTGGTCCAGCAAATTAAACGAAGCTCGAACGACGTGCTTCAGATCGAAGAAGGCTCGCTGTATCCGGCTCTCCAGCGCCTTCTCAAGGAAGGTTTTGTAAAGGCGGAATGGGGTATCTCTTCTACGAACCGCCGCGTCCGAATCTACAAGTTGACGGCAGCTGGTGGGAAGCATCTGGAGCGTGAGGTATCGAGCTTTGAGCGAATGCTTAAGGGTATTACGCAGGTTCTAGCGCCGGGTGAATTATGAATTGGCTCAGGCAGTTATTTTCGCGCGGACGGCTGAACCGTGAGTTGTCGGAAGAGATTCAGGCGCATCTCGACGAGAAAGTCGAAGAATTGGTTGCAGAAGGAATGTCCCGGGAAGAAGCGATGCGCTCCGCGCGGCGGGAGTTTGGGAATGTGGGACTCATCGAGGAAGACTGTCGCGAAGTTTGGGCATGGCCGTCCGTAGAAGATGTTTTCTTTGACATCCGTTATGGGCTACGCTCGCTGACCCACAATCCGGTGTTTGCTGTCGTCGCGTTGTTGACCATTGCGATTGGAGTCGCAGCGAACGCAGCGGTCTTCAGCGTCGTAAACAGCGTACTGCTGAAGCCGTTGAATTACCCGAAGGCCGAGGAACTGGTGGCGCTGCATCAGGTCGCTCCGGGAGCAGAAGGACTTGCGGATTTTGAGAACGGTCTTCTTCTCTCGCCGTCGATGTATTTCACATACGCCGACCACAACCAGACATTTCAATCGTTAGGCGTCTGGATCACTGGTACGGCCAACGTCACGGGCATGGCGGAGCCGGAACAGGTGCGGACGGTTTCTGTAAGCGATGGCGTGCTCCAGACACTTGGCGTGCCCCCTGCACTCGGGCGTTGGTTCTCGCAGGTGGATCAGGTACCGAACGGTCCGGTTAGGGTGATGCTGAGCTACGGGTATTGGCAAAGGCGTTTCGGTGGAGACCGGACGGTCATTGGACGAAACATCACGGTTGATTCGCAGCCCAGGGAAATCGTTGGCGTAATGCCGCAAGGATTTCGA
>Ga0210402_10003454_pt1 | contig 14792 bp, 15 predicted proteins | sample IncBWC7MmetaG_FD_161055 | JGI IMG/M metagenome (GOLD analysis project Ga0210402, IMG submission 161055) | Forest soil microbial communities from Barre Woods Harvard Forest LTER site, Petersham, Massachusetts, United States - Inc-BW-C-7-M | ecosystem: Environmental > Terrestrial > Soil >...
GTTTTGTCCTTGCGCCAGCGCAAGTAGGGCGTGCGTGTGAAGCAGAATTCCGACCCTCACGCCGTACAAAAACAAATCGCGACGTCATCCTGAGCGGACGAAGTCCGCGAAGGATCTCGCGCGTAACAGCGAAAACTCTCCGCTCGGCCTCCGCGACATCGATCCGAAGAAGTTCGGGTGGCGCAGTACTTTGCGCTATGGCTGATTGCTTAAACCCTCGCTGCCCAACAACGGCCGGGTGGCCCACCCTTCCGCGTTCTATGCGGAGGGGGCCTTAACGGAACAGCACACAACGGCATGGGTCCACCACAATTTCTCCGTTGACTCAAGGTCCCAAAGCGGCTAACATAAGGGCAACCATGTTAGCTTTTTGATAACAGCGGCTCTTTCAGGTCTTTGACAATTGAGTTCCCCGCGCGCAGGCCCTTCTTGTCACTCGCAAGAACGATCCGCCGCCCGGAATTGCCCACTAAGTCCTTTAAAAGGGATATTTTAGAGCGAACCTGTAACTTAGGCCGTGCTTTCATAGACTTACAAGGCCGAGATATCCCCTTCTCTAAGTCCTTTAGAAGGGATATTTTACGAGGGTATCTCCAAACCACTGCCTTTGTTTTCATAGATCTAGCAAGAAAATGCAAATTTCGGGGTATATACCCGTTATTATAAGGTAAACATGATGTCGTCGTGTCGGTTCATGAGTACACACACACCGGCAAGGCTTGCTACCCCTAATTTCAGAGTTCGCGCGAAAGAATGGTGATGGTTTGCGGATCGGTCGTATCTCGTGCCTCTGCCGAAATGAGAGGCAGGCGAATCTCAACCATCAGGCCGCCCTGTGGGCGATTTGATACCCTGATCGTCCCGCCGTGCAGGCGCACAGCACGATCCGTGATCGCTAGGCCCAGACCCACGCCGCCAGTCTGGCGTCCGCGAGCATCGTCGATGCGATAAAACGGCCGGAACAATTTATCGAGCGAGTCCTCAGGTACGCCAGGGCCGGAGTCGGTCACGCGCACGACAGCTTCCGGCGCACCCGCACCATTGTGTTGCCCGACGCCCTGCTCCAGGCGCACTTCCACGCTTGTGCCATCGTGGGTATAACGGATGGCGTTGCGCACCACGTTCTCGATTGCGCTGTGCAGCAAGCTAGGACTACCGACAACCACGCAGTCATCGACCACCGTAGCCTCCACCCGGCAACCACGGCTTTGGGCCTCGAACGCAGCATCCTTGGCAATCTCATGGACGACCTGTTCGAGGTGGACCGGGATCTTCTCGATGGATTCATCTCCGGCTTCGAGGCGCGCAATGGTCAGCAGTCTTTGGATGAGCTGGTTGAGGCGATTGGTTTCGCGATCGATGCGGTCGAGTGCGCTGCTGGCTTCAGTCCCGCTGCGCTGCCGAGCCAGTTCGAGTGCGACGTTAAGGCGCGCCAGCGGGGATCGCAACTCGTGCGAAATGTCGGTCAGCAAGCGGCTCTGAGCATTCACCAGGTTCTCCAGGCGTTCCGCCATGCGATCGAAATCGCGCATCAGTTCCGCCATTTCGTCGTGCCGCCGGGAGCCGGGCATGCCCGCACGGGCGGTGAGATCGCCCGAGGCAAGTTTCTGCGTCGCGGCCCGAAGACGCACGATAGGAGAGGTCAAATACCGCGCCAGGATGTAACACACCAACCCGGAAGAAATGACAGCGATGAGAATGCCCAGGCCGGGCACTCCGTGCGGTCCGAAAATTGGATGCTCCTCCGGAGGCAGGTCGATAATCAGCATGTAACGGCGCCCGTTGTCGGCGGTGAGGGTTTGCCGCAGTGCTTGACCGGGCCCGAAATGTCCCCAGAAGCTGTCGGCGGTGCGGACTTGGCCGCGCCTTACACGTTCGATCCAGTCGTGGGGCTTACGGCCCAGAAGTTCGCGGCCCTGGTCATCGAAGATAAAAAGCCGGACGTGCTGAGTATCGTGGACGTTCCCCAAGTACATTCGCGCCCCGTCCGCGCCGCCCGACTGATAGGCTTGCAGAGCTTCGTTGAGAAATTTCGGTTCCAGCGCCTGAAGATTGGAAATTTCCCTGGACGGGCGCATCGTGAGAGTCACGATGATCGCCAGGACCAGGAAGAGCGCTTGCGCCATCCAGTAGGAAAGAAAGATCTTTAGAAACAGGCTTCTCATGCTTCCTCGACTTTGGCAGGGGCAGCCTTGGCCTGCTCGCGGGGATGGGCGAAGATGTATCCGACGCCACGAACGGTTTTGATGTGGTCGCTGCCGTTTTCGGAATCGCCCAGCTTCTTGCGAACTTTACTGACGTGCATATCGATGCTGCGGTCGAAGGGAGAAAACTTGCGGCTGAGAACAGCATCCACCAGGTGTTCACGGGTCACCACCCGTCCAGCCTCGCGCATTAAGACATGCAGCAAATTGAATTCGACCGAGGTTAACTCCACCGGCTTGCCATGCTGGCGAACAATTCGAGTGGCGGGATCAAGTTCAATATCACCGACCCGGACGACTTCGGGGATTTGATCCTCGCCCGTTCTTTCTGCGTCTTTTTCCGCGGCCTGGGTTCGACGCAAAATGGCTCGGATGCGGGCCACCAGTTCGCGGGGATTGAAAGGCTTGGGAAGATAGTCGTCGGCGCCAATTTCGAGGCCTACGATTCTGTCCACGTCCTCACCGCGTGCGGTGAGCAGTAGAACCGGAATGCGTGACGTGTTCCGTATCCGCCGCAGCACGTCGAAACCGTTCATGCCGGGCAACATTACATCCAGCACGACCAGCAGGTAATCCCCGTTGAGCGCACGATCCAGACCGCGATTGCCGTCGTGCACGGATTCGATCTGAAAGCCCTCGGGCTCGAGATACTCCGCTACCAGGCTGCACAGCTCCACGTCGTCGTCGATAACCAGAATGCGATCCACTTTTCTCATTTTAGTTAGGCGCGCCGATGACCGTGGTAAAGAATTGTCAATACAGCGGTTAGCGCGCTTTACAAAACTTTACTCCGGTTGACTGACTCTTTACCACCAGCGAGCGCGAAAGGTGTTTCTATGATCATACGCAATCTGAGGTTTTCCGATCTACGGGGAATGCTCACAGGAGAGGTTATGAAATTACGCAGCAAAATGTCGTTCGCAGCTTTGGCTATCGTGCTGGTGGCGGGACTTGCGATGGCGCAGCATCACGGCGGCCCACGTGGTGGTGGTGATTTTTTTGGCGGGCCCATGTTGGGATTCTTCACGGATTACCTGGATCTGACCGACGCACAACAGGCGCAGATCAAGCAGATCATCGCTAAAGAGAAACCAGCAATGGAACCTCTGTTTAAGCAGGAAATGCAGACTCATGAACAAATGATGCAGCTCATTCAGAGCGGCACGTTTGATGAAGCCAGGGCACAAACAATCGCGACTCAGGGAGCACAAGTTCACGCGCAACTTGAAGTGCAGCACGCACGCATCGCCTCCGAGGCTTACCAGGTTCTTACCGCGGACCAGAAGACCAAGCTGGCCCAGTTCATCACCAAGAAGGAGCAGCGGTTCGAGCAACACATGCAGGAACATGAGCAAGGAGCGCACTCGCAGGACGCACCCAGTCAGTAACGGAATGTGAGGGTAGGGGGAGGGACTGAGGGGGTTCCCTCCCCCGGTGGTGCTTCGTTCCAAAGATTAAGAAAGGCGGGTAAGGCATTGGCTACTGCAGTCATTCCAACGAATCTTGTCGAGGTTATCGCCAGCGAGATGGCGGTTGGTGTGGATCGGGCCGTCGAATGCTGGATGTCGCAGATTGAGCACGCACTCACCGATGTGCATTTGACGTCGCTCGGGCGGCTGAATGCTGTCCGCGAGATACTGGACGAATACAAAAACTTGACCGGAAAAGTGCAACTGCAGGGCAGAGGATCTTCCGCGCTGCTGGAAAAGGTCTGCTGACGCGATTCTCTCTTGTGAGAGGGTGACCCATGGATGTTGATCTTCTTTATGCTTACTTGATCGATTCCACCTGGTTCTTTCTCGGGAGCTGGGTGGTGGCGCTGTTGACTGCCGGCGCGGTGGCATTCGCTGATTGGTCGCTGCCGCGAATCGCGCCGCTGATGGGGACGATGCGGCGAAACTGAAGCTCGGGCTGGTAGAATCGCATCTAAACGAGCCGATGCTGCCGAGAAGCCTGCGTCCCCTGATTCCCTACTTTAAGAAGTACCGCCGCAGCTATGTGGTGGGGACGATTTGTGTCTTCCTGACCAATGGCGTCTGGATTCTATTTCCACTGGTAATTCGGCGTGCCGTGGATGACCTCCATCTCGGCATCACTCGACACAAGCTGGTCACGTATGCCTTGCTCCTGCTGGCAGTGGCGGCTGTCAAGGGAACCTTCCAGTTTCTGACCCGTTGGATCGTGATCGGGGTTTCTCGCGAAATCGAGTTCGATCTGCGCAATGACCTCTTCCGGCACCTCGAAAGCCTCTCTTACTCCTACTACCAGCGGACGCGAACTGGCGACATTATGGCTCGCGCCACCAATGACCTGAATGCCGTCCGCATGCTTTTGGGACCGGCAATCATGTATTCGGCGAACACCATTGTGTTTACGGCCGGCGCGCTCGCCTTCATGCTGTCGATCAGCCCCAAATTGACTCTCTACGCCTTTCTACCTCTACCGATCGTCAGCGTCACCATCCAATATTTTGGCCGCAAGATTCACGAGCGCTTCGAGAGAATCCAGGCGATGTTTTCTGATATCTCGGCTCGAGCTCAGGAGAATTTCTCCGGAGCTCGTGTGATTCGCGCCTACGTGCAAGAGGAGGCCGAGATTGCGGCGTTTGAAACTGCGAATCAGGAATACATCAAACGCAGCCTGAAGCTGGTTCGTTTGATGGGCATGCTTTGGCCGACGCTCGAAACCATGCTGGGACTCGCAATTGTGCTGGTGCTGTGGCTGGGCGGCCGCGAGGTGATTACGGGCCGCATCACCGTGGGCGGTTTTGTTGCCTTCAACACCTACATGGTGCAGCTTACCTGGCCCATCATTGCTCTAGGTTGGGTCATCAATATTTTCCAGCGTGGGACGGCTTCGATGGGACGCATCAACGAGATTCTGGTAGAGAAGCCGGAGATCGAGGATCGAGAGGAAATCCAAGTCAAAAGCAGCACGAGTGAAACGCTCGCGCCTACACAGATACGTGGAGAGATCGAGTTCAGGCTCTTGAAGTTCTCCTACGGTTCTACTCCGGTTTTGCATGACATTAATCTCCGCGTTCCGGCTGGAAGCAGCCTGGCGATTGTGGGCCCTACGGGTTCGGGCAAGACCACGCTGGTTAGCTTGATTCCTCGTATTTACGACGCCGAACCTGGAACTGTGCTGATCGACGGCATCCCCATCCGCGATTATCCGATCGCGGCCCTACGCCGCAATCTCGGCTTTGTGCCGCAGGAGACTTTCCTGTTCAGTGAAACGGTGCGTGAGAATATCGCCTTCGGAAAAGAGGACGCCACGGACGAAGAGGTTCGCGCGGCGGCGCTGGCGGCCAGCATTGGCGAGGAGATCGAGAGTTTTCCCGAGCAATATCGGACGCTGGTGGGTGAGCGCGGCATTACCCTGTCCGGTGGCCAGAAGCAGCGCACTGCAATTGCGCGAGCCATCATTCGTAATCCACGCATTTTAGTTCTCGACGATGCACTCTCCAGCGTCGACACCCATACGGAAGACAAGATTCTCAATCACCTGCGCGAGATTATGCAGGGGCGAACCACGATTTTCATTTCCCACCGGGTTTCCACTGTGCGCAACGCCGACCGCATCGCCGTCCTCCACGCCGGAAGAATTGTCGAGTTGGGTACTCATGACGAACTGGTCGCCAAGGACGGGTACTATACCGACCTCTATAACAAGCAATTGCTGGAAGAAGAGTTGGCGGAAGTGTAGTTCAGATGTTCAATTGAAAATTGAACACGCTAGCCCCTTTTGAATTCTTAAAACATGAAGCGTGTCGTCATTCCCGAATTGCTCGACGCCGATTCCGGCACGCCTGCCGAGATCGCCGCTGCTCTCTGCGACATCCGCCAAATCAATCGGTGGTTCGGGGGCATCGCGGCTACGCAGTCGATGATCGCGCAGGTGGCGCAGAAACGTGGTGCCCGATCGCTCTCGCTCTTAGAAGTGGCGGCGGGCACGGGATACGTCCCTCATGCTGCCAGTGCACGCATGGGGAAATTGGGAGTCCGGCTTCAGGTCACGCTGCTGGACCGCGCCCACTCGCATCTGAAAAACGGATCTGGAAACGGAAGCTCGGCAGTGGCTGGAGATGCGCTGGCGCTCCCTTTCGCCGACGGAAGTTTTGATTTGGTGAGTTGCTGCCTTTTCACTCATCACCTGGAGCCACCAGAGATCGTGCGGTTTGTCAACGAGGGTCTGCGCGTGAGCCGTACCGCGGTGATCATCAACGACGTGCTCCGCGACCCAATTCACCTCGCCCTGGTTTATGCAAGCCTGGTGCTTTATCGAAGTCGATTCAACCGCCATGATGCACCCGCTTCGGTGCGCCGCGCATACACCGTTAAGGAAATGCATCAGATGCTGGGGCAGACCACGGCCGCGCGGGTGGAGATTGCACGCCGTCCCGTGTTTCGTATGGGTGCAATCGCGTGGAAAAGACGGAACGATGTATGACTTGATCGTGGTCGGCGGCGGGCCAGCGGGAAGTTCCGCAGCCATCACTTGCGCTCGCCATGGTGCTCGCGTGCTGCTGCTCGAGCGCGGGCAGTTTCCCCGCCATAAGGTTTGCGGCGAATTCGTGTCCGCTGAATCTCTCGAGCTTCTCTCGGACCTGCTGGCTCCGCAAGACGCGGGGCTAGTCGCCAATGCTTTTCGAATTGCTCGAGCTCGTCTTTTTCTCGACGGTAGCATGATTGAGACGGCATTCGATCCGTGCGCAGCCAGCATTTCGCGGCTCGACCTCGACGCTGCTCTTTGGGATTCAGCAGAAAGAAGCGAAGTTGACGGCCGGCAGCAAGTTGTCGTGCAAGGACTTTCCGGGACGGGGCCGTTCCTGGTCACAACCTCTGTGGGAGAATTCGAAAGTCGCGCGCTGATCAATGCCTCGGGCCGTTGGTCAAACCTGAACCCGACCGGGACCGACATGACGCAAATACCAGTGAAATGGCTCGGGCTCAAAGGACATTTCGCCGAGGCACCTCCACTAGCTTCCGTCGATCTTTATTTCCTGGATGGCGGTTATTGTGGAGTACAACCGGTCACTCTCAGGGGCGGGGAGGAAAAAACCGAAAGGGTCAACGTCTGCGCCATGGTGAGGGCCGACGTGGCCAGCACTTTGGCGGAAGTATTCGATTGCCACCCCGGATTGCAGAAACGGAGTCAGGGATGGCGGCCGATTAGCGAGCCAGTGACCACATCGCCGCTCGTCTTTCGGGAACCGCAACCGGAGCGAGACCATATTCTGATGACTGGCGATGCCGCGGGTTTTGTGGATCCTTTCGTCGGGGACGGCGTTTCTCTCGCCTTGCGGAGCGGCACTCTGGCGGCCCAGTGTCTGCTTCCGTTCTTGGCTGGAAGGATTTCGCTGCCGCAAGCTGCGCGCGACTATCGCTCGGCGTACGAGAGGCGGCTCACACCCGTGTTCCGCACCGCTTCGAGAATCCGGCGGATGCTGAGTTTGCCGCAAAGCGTGCGGATTCCAATTTTTCGCTTACTCGAAAAGATGCCCGCGATCACAAGATATTTGGTGAGAAGAACCCGGTAGGCCGCGTACTTCACTCCGCCAGGACCGGTGGAACCGGCCCTTCACTTTACCTGACGACCAGTACTTCGCGGATGTTATCGCGGGTGAGGAAAAACTTGATCGAACCGAAGTCGCGGAACAGATTTTCCACGTGACGGTTGTTAAAGACCCGCTGCAAGCGGAAACTCTTCTCGATCGAAGTATGAAGCACACCCGTAGGACCTCGGCGCAAATCTCTGCGCGCTTCGACATGTTGCATCTCCAGAATGTCGTTGTCCACGATGTGGTAGCGGTAGCAAGGGGCATCCGGTCCAGCTTCGCGAGTATGAAAGAAAGCGAGCAGCATGCCGCCGGGTTTAATCGTTGACCAGAGGCGGGCGACCACGGGCTTGACCAGGCTTTCCGGCATATAGTCCGCCAAATTCCAGCACAGCACGATGTCGAACTGCGCCGCCGGGTAGACGAGGTTGTCGGCTAGAAAGCGCCTGCTATCCAGAATAATCTGCCCCTGTTCGTCCTTCGTGATCAGAGCCGGATCAGTCGAGGCCTCGAGTAAATCTTCACTGTAGATCTTGTGCCCGCGTTGAGTCAGATAACGGATATTGGCAGCAGACGTAGACCCGATATCCAGAACGCAGATTGGTTCTTCGGATTGCAGCGTGCGCGAAACTGCGCCCAGTCCGCTGGAGCGGCGGGTTAGCCGCTGCGTCGTAGACACAGGTCGGACCTCCTGACCGGGGACGGTGGTGGATGGACGAAAAAGTTTCATGAAGCTGTGCGTAACGGATGCCATGGCAAATTCCCGGCGTCCGGTTCAACAGAGTCCCGCAATCTAAATATATCGCGGCCTGGGCGGTTGAACCGGCGAAAAATTCTATTGCTTGGTTACTGGAGTACTCCCCACTGCAACGCTCTTCGCCTCGACCTGCAACTCGGGCTTGGTTGCGGGCGGTGAGCTGGGCTTGGCGGCTTCCCTCTGGATTTCTATCTTACCCTTGATGTAAGCTCCGTCCTCCATCGCGATTCGCTGAGTGACAATATCGCCGACGATGACGGCAGACTTCCGCAACTCCACCCGCTCGCTGGCTCGTATATTACCTTCCAGCTTGCCCTGGATCACCACAACTTTTGTGTTGACATCGGCATGCACGTGGCCGTTCGGTCCGATGACCAGATTGTTCCCGTGCAGTTGGATCGTGCCTTCGACCGTTCCGTCGATGTACAAATCCTCACTGCCGGAAAGCTCTCCCTTAATCACTACAGATTTACCGATGTGTGCGAACTCTCCGGTCTTTGGCAGGTCCATACCTAGGGTTCTCCTTTTGAACGCACGGCCGCAGGTAAAGCGGGAATAACGGATTCTAAACTATTTGGTCGATTCTTGGGGGACAAGGCGCGAGATCTAGTGAAAAAAATTGCAGAGTTCGAGCCGCATTTCCGTTGAACATCCCTTGATCCCCGTTATCAGCGGCCAAAGCCAGTGTACAATTCCGCTCGGTCTACAATTCAAGAACCGAAGCTCCCCGGTTTAGCGAAAGAGTGGTGCATGAAACATTCCATCGTAGTTTCCCTGATTACTGGGGCTGCGCTATCGCTTGGCGCATGTCTCTTGCCCGGTCCAGTTCACGCAGCTGACGAAGTGAAAATCAATGGATTTACCCTTGTCGTTCCCGAGTCCAGCATTCCGCATCCTGGCCGCATACACACGAACTACTTTCTCGCCATTCCAGACGTCCCGAATACTACTGGCGGCCCTCCTCCTGGTACCGAGACGCCGGGCTCTTTGGCCTGCGTGTACGAATTGGTGAAGGGACCCAAGGGCTGTCCGATTACCACCAGTACGAAGGTTCCGACCGGCGGCTGGGGAGCTATCGCAATTATCGATGCCGGGGACTTTCCGACGGCGAAGCAGGACCTGCACACGTTCTCAAAATACTTTGGCATACCCGATGCCGACTTCGAGATAGTTTATGCCGACGGCCACAAGCCTCCGGTCTATTCGGGTTGGGACGTCGAAGAGGCGCTGGATATCGAATGGGCTCATGCCATGGCGCCCAAAGCCAAGCTCTTCCTGGTGGAATCTAAGCTCTGCATGTCCGGCACTTGCAAGACGGATCCCTACTGGGATGCGGTGACGGTGGCGAGTAAGTTGGTGGCCAAGAATGGTGGCGGCGTGATCAGCATGAGTTGGGGCGACCCCGAGGCCTCCACCGATTTACGCTACGACAAACTTTTCACTGAGCCTGGAGTCGTCTACTTTGCTTCGAGCGGTGATTCTGGCATCGGAGTGACCTTATATCCCACAGCCTCTCCGAATGTCATATCGGTTGGGGGCACGATGTTCAACCGTAATCAGCAGAATGGGGATTTCATCAGTGAAACGTACGGCGGTGGTGGCGGTGACATCAGCCCGTATGAGCCCAGACCCATCTACCAGGACGTCATCAAGAATATTGTCGGTGACAAGCGCGGGTATCCAGATGTCGCTTCTGACTTTTGCTGCGCCGGCATCTATATAACCGCTTATGGCGGGTGGAACGGGGTCGGCGGCACCAGTTGGTCCTCACCCACTTTTGCGGGAATCGTGAATGCCGCTGGCGGCAAAATGCAGTCGACCCATGACGAACTCACCGTGATTTACAAAGAGTACACAATCAAGAAGGAGTACAAGGCCGATTTCTACGACATCACGCAGGGGGATTCGCGCTGCAAGGTGGGCTGGGACCTTTGTGCTGGAGTCGGCTCGCCACGCACGTACACGGGGAAATAGCTCATTATCACTACACAATGCTCGGTTAGCTTTCTGGTGAAGGCCCTGTCAAATGACAGGGCTTTCGCTTTTCGACTTGCACCCGCCGGGAACAACTTATACAACGGCTGTGAGCCAACTAACGTCTAAGTTAAGACGGGGCGTGCATGAAGCGGATTCACTTCAACACGAAGCTGGCGATCACTATTGTTCTGCTGGCAGGGGTTAATGCGGTCCGTGCATTCTCTGCAGACCAACCTTCTGAATCTCCCATCGAACTGGTGCGTCGCACAGTTCAGCGGGAGATCGCGCCGGGCAACAGCAACGCGAGAGCGATGTTCTTGGATCGCAAGGAAACGCCGCGCGGGTCACAGGCCAAGCTGATTGTCGAAACCCGCGAAGGCATGGCGGGAATGTTGATTGCCATCAACGACAAGCCCCTGACACCGGAGCAACGCCAGGCCGAAGAGGCTCGCCTAGGCGAGTTGGCGAACAATCCCGAGGCGCTCAAGAAAAAGCAGAAGTCGGAGAAAGAAGACGCGGAGCGCGAAACGCGAATCATGAAGGCGCTGCCTGATGCATTCCTCTACGAACCCGATGTGACTACGGTTGGGACTCAGACAATCGGGAAAGCTGGCGACCAGTTGGTCCGACTAAAGTTCCGACCAAATCCCAAATACACTCCACCCAGCCACGTGGAGCAGGTGCTTACCGGAATGCAGGGCTATTTGCTGATCGACGCGGACCAGCATCGCATCGCAAAGATCGATGGAACCTTGACCAAGGAGGTGGGTTTCGGTTGGGGAATCCTGGGCCACCTGGACCGAGGCGGACACTTTCTGGTGGAGCAGGCAGAAGTGATCCCAGGGGACTGGGAAGTCACCCACATGAGCCTGGGCTTCACCGGCAAAGAGCTTCTGTTCAAGAGCCTCAACATTAGATCGGATGAAGTCTTTAGCAATTTTCGGCCGGCGCCTTCGAATCTGAGCTTCGCCCAGGGAGTAGAACTGCTCAAGAAGCAGGAGGCGGAACTCGCGGAGAACCGCCAACAACCAAAGTAGAAGGGCCGACGTGTCGCGTGCGGTTGCGACTTTTTACTGTCCAGCGCGGATTGTTTCTTTGCGGACAGTGAGTTTTTCGACCAAATCCTCACGCACCCGATAGCCGGTGCCAGGTACGTCCTGGATCTGAATTGTACCTTGCGGCGTGACTTCGACTTCAGGTTCGATGACGTCTTCCTTCCAGTATCGTTTCGAGGCGGAAACATCTCCCGGCAGGCGAAAGTTGTGCAGGGTGGAAAGAGCGATGTTGTGAGCGCGCCCGACCCCCGACTCGAGCATGCCCCCGCACCACACTGGGATGTTTCGGGATGCGCAAACATCATGAACTTTCTTGGCCTCGGTGAATCCCCCCACGCGTCCGACCTTGATGTTGATGATGCCGCACGCGCCGAGATCCAGAGCCTTGGCTGCATCGCGCGCGTGGCGGATGGACTCGTCCAGACAAATCGCCGTACGCAGCTGTTGCTGGAGGCGAGAATGGTAATAGATGTCGTCATGCCACAACGGCTGCTCGATCATCAAGAGATTGAACTGGTCGAATTCGCGGAGGTGTTCGAGTTCGTCCAGAGTGTAAGCCGAGTTCGCGTCACAACTGAGGACAATTTCGGGCCAGCGCGAGCGGACGCGCTCAAGTACTTTCACATCCCAACCGGGCTTCACTTTGATCTTGATGCGCCGATATCCCGCGGCCAGTTCGGTTTGAATTTTCTCGAACAGTTGCTCAATCGAGTCCTGAATGCCAATGGAAACGCCACAGGAAACTTCCCGCAGCGTACCGCCGAGAAGCTTCCATAGAGGCATTTGCTTCTCTTGGGCCTCTGCGTCCCACAGCGCGTTCTCGATGGCGGCCTTAGCCATGTCATGGCCCCGCACCCTCGCCATGAGGGGCACAGCCTCTCGTGCGTTCGAAAGCGTCCGGCCCAACACTGCCGGGGCGAGGTAATTCTTGATCGTGGGCCACGCGCTCTCCGTCCACTCGCTGCTGTAGAACGGATCTTCGCCGGCCACACACTCTCCCCAGGCATTGATGCCGTCGCAGTGGACGGTCAGCAGCAGGATTCTGCGGCTGAAAGTGCGCTTAAAGCTTGTCTCGAAAAAGTGGACAAGCGGCATTTGAATTTCACGAAGGGTGATAGCTTCAATTTTCATAGCGTCTAAAGATACTCACTACAGCGATCCGCGCACACGGAGAAAAACTTCCCGGGCTCAGGCTGCGGGATAATTCCACTTCTCATCCCAGCGGCCAAGCAGAAACTTGCCGCTTCCCTGCGGGTCGCGCTCATAGCCTAGCACTGCCAATCCATCGGCAAATGCTCTTTCGAATTGTTCTCGATTGTGGTCTTGCACTTCTTTTGCCAGACTTCGATTTGCGGCAGACGCTTTCCATTCGTAGATCTGAGCCGGAACGGAAATCGTGCTCAGGCTTTGGATATGCGGATTCTTTCCTGTTTGCAGCAAGGTTTCGACACGGTTCGACTTCAGCCACCACTCGGCAACCAAGCGGTCGGTGGGCAGTCCGCCCTGCAACGGTGAAGAGGTAATTCCGTATTGGTTCACGCTATACCGGCGCGCAATGGCACCCAGCTTCTCGATATTGAGATACGCGTTCTTGATTTCCAGCGGATCGAAGGTCCACTCGATCAGCTCGAAACCACGGGCGAGCGCGTCGTCACGCTGGAAAAGTTTGATGCGGCGGCCTAGACCGGCATTTTGATACTGCTTCCGCACCGCCAGCATATGCGAATGCAGGTAGGACTGCCCGCCCCGGACGCCCGGTATTGAGACGGCAAATCCCACTATTTCGTTGCCCGCAAACGCGGCAATCACCTGCCCTCCGATTTTCTCTGCCACGACAAACATGCGCAGCGGTACCAGGTCGGCATCGGAAAAATTCCAGACCTCCTGCTGCAGTCGAACGCAGGCTCGCATTTCGTCTAGCTGGTGGCATTTGCGAATATCGATCGAATCTGCGCTCACCTGGCATCCTGCTCCTGTTGCTTGGCCTGTTGCCATAATGATTCGAGGTCTTCCATTGACGCTTGCTGGGGAGTGCGTCCTGAGGTTCGCAACTGGTCCTCCATCCACTGAAAACGACGCTTAAATTTGTGGTTGGTTTTCTTCAGCGCCGACTCGGGATCAAGCGAAAGGTAGCGGGCAATGTTTACCAACACGAAGAAAAGATCGCCCACCTCGCCTTCCAATCGCTGGCGCAGGTCTTCGCTGATCTGCGGGCGACCAGCTCCGGCAACGCCCCGTCCCTGAGGCTGGGGGCCGGGTGCGGGGAAGTCCTTAAGTTGCTCCTTTAGCTCTTCCGTTTCCTCTTCGAGCTTTCCGAAGAGTCCTTGAATGTTCGGCCAATCGAAGCCCACGTGCGATGCGCGCGAACTGAGCTTGTGAGCCTCCAGCAACGCCGGCATCGCGGCTGAGACTCCAGCGAGAGCCGACTCAGGCTTGCTGTCATTCTTCGCTGACTTTCCGCCGCCGGCCTCCAGGCGCTTTTTCTTTTCTTCGGCTTTGAGCGCTTCCCAGTTGCGCACCACGTCTGACGAGGTTTCGGCCTTCACATCTCCAAAAACATGGGGATGGCGATCGACCAGCTTGGCGGAAAGCCGATCGATCACTTGGTCAATCGAAAACGTGTTCTGCTCTTTCGCCATTTGCGCGTAAAACAGAACCTGCAGCAGAAGGTCGCCAAGCTCGCCGGTTAATTCGTCCCAATCGCGATTGTCAATCGCTTCGAGCACTTCATAGGTTTCTTCGAGTGTGTAGGGCTTGATGGAGTCGAAGGTCTGCTCGCGGTCCCATGGGCATCCGCCAGGACCCCGCAGGCGGGCCATGATGGAAACCGCCCGTTCGAAACGCTCTCCAGTAGTTGGCATGGGACAATCACTGTAAATGAGGCGCGCGTGCCGGAGCAATGACCGATGTCACAAAGCGCATCAATCATGCAGCCCCGGACGCCTTTCTTCGGGGACACAAGGAGCTGACACAAGGAGCTAAAGGAGTCATTCCCCCACTAGCGAAACTAACGTTATCTTTCTCTGTGGGACGCATATGGGAGAGACTAGAAACCGATATCGCCTATCCTCCCTGCCCGGCCTATGGCTACGCATCTAAACCCACGCATGTCGCGACCATGTCTCGAGAACGAGCGTTTCCATGTGATTGTGATTGGCGGAGGAATCAACGGAGTCGCCATCGCTCGTGAATGTGCTCGCGCTGGACGGCGCACACTTCTAGTCGAGCAACACGATTTC
>Ga0210402_10003455_pt1 | contig 14791 bp, 14 predicted proteins | sample IncBWC7MmetaG_FD_161055 | JGI IMG/M metagenome (GOLD analysis project Ga0210402, IMG submission 161055) | Forest soil microbial communities from Barre Woods Harvard Forest LTER site, Petersham, Massachusetts, United States - Inc-BW-C-7-M | ecosystem: Environmental > Terrestrial > Soil >...
CATTCCTGCGGCTCTGGGCGCCAAGCTCGTGCATCCCGATCGGCCAGCTGTGGCGGTGTGCGGCGACGGTGGCTTTGCCATGACGATGAACGGACTGATGACCGCGCTCGAACAAGACATCCCGATCATCGTCGTCGTATTCAACAACAACGCGCTGGGCTGGGTGTATCACGGGTCCGGCCCGTTCGCCGCGGAGTTCAAGGACTTCGATCATGGCGCCATCGCGCGTGCAATGGGGTGCAACGGTGTGCGCGTGACCGAACCCTCCACATTGCGTCCGGCGCTCGAAGCGGCGCTGAAGGCGCGGGTGCCTACGGTCATCGATGTGAGGACCTCGATGGCTGTGTCGTTCGCGGATATCACCTCGCCGCTCGCCACCGCCGCCAATCCGCGGCGAAGGTGAGATGAGAGAACTGGTCGGTGATGCGCGTGACATAACCCGATGCTCCGCTGCGCAGTCAAAGTATACCGAAGTGTCGAGCGCGGTGATTGGAGTTGGCGACCACCGTGGTGTTACCAGTCCACTACGGATTGGTTGCCCACGCGCCACCTCAAGACTGCCCGTACGTATCAGATCCGCCTCGCCTTTCAGGAGCTCTATGACAAGCCATCTGTGCAGGCTGGGGCCAGCTGACTGAAGAAACGGTACTTCTGAGCCACCCATGCCAAATCGCACCAGCCATCGACGCCGCGCGCACCGTGAAGCGTCATTGGGACGGTATTCTGCAACGGTTCGACAGCAAGATCGCCATCCCACCATCCGTCGCCAAGCGATGGTTGGTCTCGGCCTCGCGACCCGCATGCTATCTGAACAGTCCGACGAGCCATCCACCGAGCGGCTTGAAGAGGTCGATCATCCCGGCAAAGCTACCGCATTTATGCGCCTGCGCCAGCTCGAATGAGACTTTCGGTAGCACAGGCGCCACTAACCAGTAGGTTCTCGCCCGACCCCGTTGGTCCGACCGGCTCTGCGTAGACGAGATCTCAAATCAGCGCATCGTATGAAAGGAAACCGACCGTATCACCGCGGGCGATTGCTGTGACGGTCTCGGGTACCTCCACCAACCCATGCGTCGTGGTCAGGGACGTGAGGATGCCGGCGCCGTCCTGGGCATGTTTGTGGGCCTCCATCACACCGTCGGCGGCTCGGACCAGGCGCACGCGCACGTACTCACGTCGGCCGGGCTTCTTGCGATAGGCGAACGCGGACCGCACCGGGAACGTGACCGGTCGCGCCCAGGTCTCGCCGGCAAGACGGGCAATCAACGGACGCACGACAAGCGCGAAGGTGATGAAGGCCGCCACTGGGTTGCCCGGAAGTCCGGCCAGTGGCACGCCATGGATCACGCCCATGGCGACGGGGCGGCCGGGTTTGACGGCCAGTCGCCAGAACACCAACCGGCCCACCGCTTCGACTGCGGCCTTCACGTGGTCCTCGTCGCCAGTCGAGACCCCGCCCGAGGTCAGCAACAGGTCGCTGTCGGCCACGGCTGCATGCAACGCCAGCACCGTGGCCGTCCTGTCATCGGCAAGAATACCGAGATCGGTCACGGTCGCGCCGGCGCGGACAGCCAGGCTGGACAGCAGGTAACGGTTGGCGTCGTAGATCTGGCCCGGACTGATCGGGGCGCCAGGTGGCACGATTTCGTTGCCGGTGGAGAATATTGCCACGCGTGGGGGCCGGCGCACCGGCAGTCGCGTCAGACCCAGAGCCGCGGCGAGCGCGATGTCCTGCGGCCGCAGGCGACGCCCCTGCGGCAGCGCAACGACGCCGGCCGCAATGTCCTCGCCGCTTCGGCGGGTGTTGGCCCCCTGCCGCAGTCCGGCCGGAAGCCGCACCAGTGGTCCGAGCGCTTCCACATCCTCCTGCATGAAAATCGTATCGGCACCGTCGGGCAGGCGCGCGCCGGTGAAGATGCGGCGCGCCGTGCCGGGCGTCAGCGGCGCGCATGTCGGCGCGCCCGCCACGTCGCGACCCTCGATCGGCAGCAGCGTGGCTGCGGTTGCCGCCAGGTCGCCGTGCCGCACCGCATATCCATCCACGGCCGCATTGTCGGCAGGGGGCAGATTGATCGGTGCAACGACTTCGGCGGCGAGGATACGCCCATCCGCGGCCGACAATTCCACCGTCTCGGTCGCGACCACCGGCTCGACACGCTCACTGATCCGCCGGATGCCATCCTCGATCGAGAGGAGACTGCCGCCGAAGGCGAAGCAATCATCGGAGAGCTGGGTCATCGCAAACCGGGTGGAACAGGAACGAGGCCAACGCCGACTCTGTGCCAGGCAGGCACGATCGGCAAGGTAGTGCAGCACTGGGTAGTGCGTCAGTTTAAGTTTGATAGGGAAAGTAGCGCGCGGCGCGACCACGATTCGCCGCACGAATCGGATACTGCAAAACGAAAACCGAAGTATCGCGTTTCCTTGATGTGCAATTCTACGGCTTAGGGTCCGCCTCCGGATGAAACAGACGCTGCCCGCCGATCATGTAGCCGCCGATCGCAGCCTGCCCCTCCGTCGAAGCCAGCCACGCCGCAAATCGCTGCGCCGGCGCCTGTTTTGCCTGCGGGTGCATCTTCGGGTCCAGCAGGATGACGTCGTAACGGTTGAGCAACCGCGCATCGCCCTCCAACACAATCCGCATCCCTGACTGGTGGCCGAAGCTCAGCCAGGTGCCGCGGTCGGACAGGGTGTAACCGTCCATCGCCGCGGCGGCATTCAGTGCAGCCCCCATGCCGCCGCCGATATCGCGATACCAGGTGCCGGCGGGATCGAGCCCGGCGGCCTTCCAAAGCCGCTTCTCCAGCGCATCCGTGCCGCTCTTGTCGCCGCGCGACACGAACGGCGTTTCGGCCGCGGCGATCGCCCCGAGCGCGCCCAGCACGTCCGTCGTGCCCACGACATGCGCTGGATCGCTGTCCGGGCCGACGATGATGAAATCGTTCCAGGCGATCTCCTGGCGGCTCGCCCCGTGGCCCGCAGCCATGAACGCCGCTTCCGCTTCCGGGTCATGAACCAGCAACAGGTCCGCGTCGCCATGTGCGGCGGTGGCCAGCGCCTGGCCGGTACCCTGCGCGACCACATGCACCGTGATGCCGGTCGCGCGCGTGAACTCCGGCAGAATATGCGCCAGCAGCCCGCTGTTCTCGACCGAGGTGGTGGAGGCCAGGAGGATCGTCTCGGGTTCTGTGGCCAGCACGTTCCGCGGCACGGCACCCGTAGCAAACAGCGCCGGCAGCAAAACCAGCATGAACGATCGGCTCGGGCTCACGTCGTTTCCTGTGGCCGCGGTCGGCGCAGTCGCGCCTCCAGCCCGAACGCACACGCACTGATCGCCACGCTGAGGGCGATCAGCACCAGACCCAGCGCCAGCGCGAACGTCAGATTTCCCTCATTGGTCTCGAGCACGATCGCCGTCGTCATCGTGCGCGTATATCCGGCAATATTACCGCCGACGATCAGTATGGCGCCGACCTCGGAGATCGTCCGCCCGAACCCGGCGAGGACGACGGTGAGCGACTCCAGCCGGCCGATCGACAACAGGTGGGGAATGGCCCGCAGACGGTTTGCGCCGGAAACCAGCAGATCGTCGCCGAAGTCCCGCCAGATGCTCTCCATGGCGCGATGGCTGAGGGCGATGACGATCGGCAATGCCAGGATGAATTGTGCGACGATCATGGCCGCCGGAGTGAATAGCATCCCGAGGACACCGAGCGGACCCGACCGCGAGAGCAGTAGGTAGAGGATGAGGCCGACGACGACAGGTGGCAACCCGAGCAATGCGTTGGCCAGCAGAATCAGCGACGCGCGTCCACGAAAGCGGAACACGGCAAGCCCCGCGCCGAGCGGCAGACCGAAGACCGCGGCCGCGACCGTAGCGGCAAGACTGACCGTCAGCGAGAGGGCGATAATGTGCCGCAGTGTGGGGTCGCACCTGAGCAGCAGTCCAAGGATGCGGCCAGCAGGATCGAAGACGTGCGACACGTATTCTCCGCCGATCCCCGATCAACGACAGCCGCACAGAAGCCGCATTGCCACCCGCGCCTCCCGGCCTCCCAACCGGATCAACATACGCCAGCCCGCCATCCCTGGACCAGTGAGGCGCATCGAGGCCGCAGGCAGGTCAGACGACCTCTCGAACTGATCCGGTCGAACGGGTAATCCCTGTTGCATGCCCGACCGAACGACACGCGTTTCACTGCGGCTGGACTTCGGCGACACGGTGCGCCTGGGACCCGGCAAGGTCCGGCTGCTGGAACTGGTCGGCCAACAGGGCTCGATCAGTGCCGCGGCTCGGGCCATGGGTATGTCGTATCGCCATGCCTGGCTGCTGGTGGACAGCCTGAATCAGGCGTTCACGGAACCGGTCGTCATGACGCGGCCCGGCGGCAAGGCTGACCGGCGGGCCGAACTCACGCGATTCGGCCGCGAGGTGATCGGCCGGTTCAATGCGATGGAGGTGGCGGCCCGCAAAGCGGTCGCGTGCGACCTTCGCGCCCTGGAGGGAGCAATCAAGGCCGACGCGGCGCCACCCAGGATGCGCGATCCGGAACATGTGCCGAGCTGAATCAGGCGGCGACCGCGGCTTGTTTCATCGGCGCCGATTTGCCATGATCACGATATACCAGACTATACGGTGATCCCGACCGTGGGCGCGGGCCACCGATCAACAAGACTGCAAAGCCGTCGCAAGCTGGAGCGAAACGCCATGATGCGATCCCTGCATATCGATGCCGCCAAGTGCACCGGCTGCATGCAATGCGAGATGGCCTGCTCCTACGAGAACTACGGGGTGTTCAATCCGTCGAAGTCGCGCATCAAGGTGTTCGACTTCCACGAGACCGGGCGCAAAGTTCCCTATACCTGCACGCAATGCGACGAGGCGTGGTGCCTGCACGCCTGCCCCGTCGAAGCGATCACCGTCGACAAGGCCACTGGCGCCAAGATCGTCAACGAAGCGACCTGCGTCGGCTGCAAGGTCTGCACCATCGCCTGCCCGTTCGGCACCATCAACTACGTGGCGGACACCGGCAAGGTGCAGAAATGCGATCTGTGCGGCGGCAAGCCCGCGTGCGCCGAGGCATGTCCGACCGGCGCCATCACCTACATCGACGCCGACTGGACCGGGCTCGATCGCATGCGGCAATGGGCGGCGAAACTGGACAACCAACCCGCTGCGGGCCACGCGGACTGAGGGAGGCAATCATGGGCTGGCAACGCAAGCTGCTGCGCGTCGATCTTACCGCCGGTACCTGCAAGTCCGAGCCGCTCAACATGGAGTGGGCCAAGGCGTTCCTCGGTCAGCGCGGCCTGGCGACAAAATACATGGTGGAGGAGGTCGACCCCAATGTCGATCCGCTCTCGCCCGACAACAAGCTGATCTTCGCCACCGGCCCGTTGACCGGAACGATGGCGTCCACCGGTGGCCGTTACTCGGTCATCACCAAGGGCCCACTGACCGGCGTCATCGCCTGTTCAAACTCGGGCGGCCATTGGGGTGCCGAGCTGAAGATGGCGGGCTGGGACATGATCATCCTGGAGGGCCGCTCGCCCAAGCCGGTCTATTTGCATATCGCTGACGACGACGCGGAACTGGTCGACGCCGTGGATCTCTGGGGCAAGACCACCTGGGAGACCGAACCGGCGTTGCGGCGCAAGCATCAGGACCCGCTGCTTCGCGTGTCCTCCATCGGCCGCGCCGGCGAGAACCAGGTGCTCTATGCCGCGGTTATCAACGACCTTCACCGCGCCGCGGGCCGTTCGGGCGTCGGTGCCGTGATGGGCTCGAAGAACCTTAAGGCGATCGCCGTGCGGGGCACCAAGGGGGTCGGCGGCATCAAGGACCCGATGGGGTTCATGCGGGCGACGACGGCGGCGAAGCAGGTGCTGGCCGACAACGCGGTCACCGGCCAGGGCCTGCCGAAATTCGGCACCCAGGTGCTGATGAACGTCATCAACGAGGTCGGCGCGATGCCGACACGCAACCACCGCGACGTGCAGTTCGAGGGCGCCAAGGACATCTCGGCCGAGGCGATGCATGAACCGCGCGCGACCGACGGCAAGCCGAACCTGGTGACGAACCAGGCCTGCTTCGGCTGCACCATCGCCTGCGGCCGGATCTCCAAGATCGATCAGACCCATTTTACCGTGGTGAACAACCCTAAATACTGGGGCGCGTCGGGCGGCCTCGAATACGAGGCCGCCTGGGCGCTGGGCTCGGCGAACGGCGTGAACGACCTGGAGGCGCTGACCTACGCCAACTTCCTGTGCAACGAGGACGGCATGGACCCGATCTCGTTCGGCGCCACCGTCGGCGCGGTGATGGAGCTGTACGAACTGGGCGTGCTCACGAAGGAACAGCTCGGGATCGAGGCGCCGTTCGGCTCGGCCCAGGCGTTGACCTATCTGTGCGAGCTGACCGCACGGGGCGAAGGCTTCGGCCAGGAGATCGGACAGGGCTCGAAGCGGCTCTGCGCCAAGTATGGCCATCCCGAGCTGTCGATGACGGTGAAAGGGCAGGAGTTCCCGGCCTACGACTCGCGCGGCATCCAGGGGATGGGCCTAGCCTACGCCACATCCAATCGCGGCGCCTGCCATCTGCGCGGCTACACCGTCGCGAGTGAGATCCTCGGCATCCCGACGAAGACCGATCCGCTGGTACCCGACGGCAAGGCCGATCTGGTCAAGGGGTTCCAGGATGCTACGGCGGTGTTCGACAGCGCCGGCATCTGCGTCTTCACCTCGTTTGCCTGGACGCTGCAGGACGTCGCGCCGCAGTTGGAGGCCGCGTGCGAGGGCGACTGGTCACTGGAGAACTTGGGTGTCGTTGGAGAGCGGATCTGGAACCTGGAGCGCCAATTCAACCTCGCCGCCGGGATCACCGCGGCCGATGACACGCTGCCCAAGCGCCTGCTGGAGGAACCCGCCAAGACCGGCCCGGCCAAGGGCTTGGTCAACGAGCTGCCCAAGATGCTGCCGCTCTACTACGAAGCGCGTGGCTGGAGCCCGGACGGACGGCCGACAAAGCAGACGCTGGCGCGCCTCGGCCTTTGACGCGGCGCCGATGCGACACGTCGTGATCGGCAACGGCCCGGCCGGGGTGATCGGCGCCGAGACACTGCGCGCGCAGCGTCCGGCGGATGACATCGTGCTGGTGGGCGACGAACCCGAGCCGCCCTATTCGCGCATGGCCATTCCGTACCTGCTGGAAGGCAACATCGGCGAGGACGGGACCTATCTGCGCAAGACGGCGGACCATTTCGCCGGGCAACGCATCATCCTGCGCCAGGCGGCCGCCCAACGGCTGGACACGCAGGCTCGCTCCCTCGTGCTGAGCGACGGCGACACGCTGGGCTATGACCGGCTGCTGTTGGCGACCGGCTCCGCGCCCGCCGATCCGCCGATCCCGGGCATCGACTCGCCTGGGGTGCTGACCTGCTGGACAATGGCCGACGCCCGCAGGATCGCGCAAGCGGTGCGATCGGGTACGCGCGTTCTGCAGCTCGGCGCGGGCTTCATCGGCTGCATCATAATGGAGTCGATCACCGCGCGTGGGGCCACGCTGACCGTGGTGGAGATGGGCGATCGCGTGGTGCCGCGCATGATGCCGCCGGGCGCGTCCGCGCTGATAAAGCGGTGGTGCGAAGGCAAGGGCGTGCGTATTCTCACCGCAGCGAGGGTGACACGGATCGATCACGACGCGGGCGGACTGCATGTGCAGTTGGAGCATGGAGAAACGCTGGACGTGGATGTGGTGATCTCCGCGACAGGCGTGCGCCCGAAGATCGGCTTCCTGGCTGGCAGCGGCGTCGCCACGCAGACCGGGATTCTCGTGGACGACCACATGCAGACCAACGTGACCGACGTCTACGCCGCGGGCGATTGCGTGGAGGCGGTGCAGTTCGCGACCGGGACGCGGTTTGTGAATGCCATCCAGCTCAATGCGGCTGACCAGGCGCGCGTCGCGGCGCTGAACATGACGGGGCAACCCACCCGGTCACAGGGCGCCATGGCGCTCAACGTCCTGGATACGTTCGGCCTGATATCGGCGTCGTTCGGCCAATGGCAGGGGGTGGCGGGCGGCGACCAGGTGGAGCTCAATGACGCCGACGGCTTTAAGTATTTGCGGTTGGAGTTTGATGGCGATGTGCTGGCTGGCGCAACCAGCCTCGGCCTGACAGAGCATGTCGGCGTGATCCGCGGGCTGATCCAGTCACGCGCGCGCCTCGGAGAGTGGAAGGCGCGCCTGTTGCAGGATCCCACCCAGATCATGACCGCCTACCTGGCGAGCGCGCAGTCCGCGTCGTGAGGCAGTGGCGATGACAAGTGCTCTCATGGCAGAGGCCGGCGCGATGCCCACGGCAGGCAAGATCCGGGTGACGCTGAAGTTGTACGCATCGCTGACCCAGTACTTGCCGGAAGCGTTCCGCAGGAGCCACGCCATGCCACTGCAGGTGGATCCGAGCGCGACCATCGAGTCGCTTGTCACGCCGCTCGGCATGCCGCAGGGACTGGTCAAGCTGGTGGTGCTGAACGGCGTGTTCGTTCCGCCGAGTGAACGCGCGACCACACAGTTTGTCGAAGGCGACGTACTGGCGATCTGGCCGCCGGTTGCCGGCGGTTGACGGACGACGGGCACCCCGACATTACGCTGCACTTTGAGATGGGCTGCACGCTGGCGGATTTTCACCGACTACTGCCGGCGGTCGCCGCGATCCGCTACAACGCGGCCCTGAACCGGTTCATCCACGAGGAGGACGACAGGTGCTGGAGCGTGCAGCTTGGCACTCCGCGCGAGCGGCCGATCGCTGCGTTGCGGCTGCCCGTGGTGGATGTCGTCATGGAGTTCCGGGGCTATGCGCGGCAGGACGTTGACGCGGTTGTAGAGCGCTTTCTCGCACACTTTCGACGTGGCGGGGGATGAGGGCGGGCGTCGGTTTGGCCCACATTGTAGGGGAAGTTCGCGGGCGGCTTAGCGACGGCGGCGTATCGCATGGGCGAGCACGACTTCGCCGGCCGTGCGAGCATTGCGCACCCAGTTGGAATTGCTGCGGGCGCAAACCAAATAGCAGTGCCCGTAGAGGTCGATCGGGTCAACTGGCAGCGAGATTATCCTCAGGGGAATCGCACTTGGAATTCCCTTGACTTACGAAACAGTGCTTGCCCGATTCGGACGGGATTGATTCTACCCCGGCGAGCCACAACCGCTGGGGGAGACCGTGTTGGACCAGTTTGTCGCCTGCTTCGAGGGGCTGGAGGATCCGCGGACCGGCAATGCCGGCCTCCACGACTTTCACGAACTGCTGATGATCGCCCTGTGCGCGGTCCTGTGCGGCGGTCAGGGTGCGACGCATATGGCAGCATTTGCGGTTGCCAAAGAGCCATTCCTCCGGAGCTTCCTGAAGCTGGAGAACGGCCTGCCCAGCCACGATACGTTCAGTCGCCTGTTCCGTCTGCTCGACCCCGACCAGTTTCGTGCTGCCTTCCAACGGTTCATGGCAGCGTTTTCCGAGGCGGAGCAAGGTGTTGTCGCGATAGACGGGAAGGCTCTGCGCCGCTCCTTCGATCGCGCCAGCGGTCAGTCAGCGCTGCAAATGGTCAGTGCCTGGGCCGCGAACAACGTCTGGTGCTGGGGCAGATCGCCACAGATGCCAAGTCGAATGAGATCACCGCGGTGCCGAAGCTGCTGGCGATGCTGTCCCTGAAAGGCACCATCGTGACCACCGACGCGCTCAACTGCCAGCGCGCGATTGCTCAGCAGATTGTCGATCAGGGCGGTGACTACGCCCTGGCGTTGAAGGGGAACCAGGGCACGCTGCATGATGACGTGCGGCGGTTCCTCGACGATCCGAAGAGCAAGGTCAGCAGAACTGCTCCTGTGGTTGATGGCGATCACGGCCGCATCGAGACGCGAACGGCCACGGTCTCGACTGATATCGACTGGTTGCAGGAGGATCATCAGTGGCCTGGTCTTGTCGCCATCGGTAAGGTGGACCGCGTCCGGGAAACGCCAGGCAAGACCACGACCGAGACCGCGTATTATCTGCTCAGTACAGAATTGTCGGGGGAACGCTTCAACGAGGTCGTTCGCTCGCATTGGGGCGTTGAGAACCAGCTGCACTGGCGTCTGGATGTCGTGATGAACGAGGATCAGGACAGGACGCGGTTGGGCAACGGCCCGCAGAATCTCGCCGTGCTGCGGCATATGGCGCTGAACGTCATGCAGAAGGACACCAGCAAGGGATCACTGCGCGGCAAGTTCATGCGGGCCGGCTGGGATGAACGCTATCTCACCCGGCTGCTTACTCTATTCTGAAATGCGATTGCCCTGAGATTATCCTACCGCTCTTTCGCCCACGGGCTTCGAGAACGTGGAAGTGGCCGCGGATCAGACCAATCCAAACGAGACACGTGAGGATACGTCCGAAGATTCGTTCGACTGCGCCCGGCCTGAGGTGGTCTTGGGGAGCGCTCTGGCCACGACGCGGCGCAGCCATAAGCGCTTGCAGCCCCCGCGCGTGCGCCAGCATGGGGCCAATAATCGCAATGGGTGGTTGCGACGGTGCGCTCTGCGACGGCCAGACAAAAAACCGGACGCTCGTCTGATGGCTCGATCTGGCCAAAACCGGAACGGCGGCTTTTGAATGCGGGACGGCAACAAGCAGACGTTCGTTCGTGGGGATAGCCTACGGCAGCCGCCGACCGATTGTGTTGAAAAGTCTCGCCAAGGAGGTCCACGTGATCGGCGATGGTCCAGCCGTACGGACTGGATGCTGGCGATCGTCGACGCCCCGTAATGTCGGCGTTCGCACTGGCGGTAATGATGGCGAACGCCCGCGGCACGGCGCCATCCAGCCAGCGGAAGCCTTCCCACAAGCCCGTGAACGCAATCGGCCGACCCAAGCTTGGGTCGATCCTGTTGCCAAGTGATTGAGGTCGGCCTCTGAACGCCGAGCGAAGCAGTTGTGTGATTGCATCGGTGACGGATCGCTGCAATTTGTGGGCGAGGCAAATGCATCCGGGGCTCAGTTGGATGACACAAGGACGCTTCACCGAGCGCCTCCCACTCGTCGATGCCTGGGCTTGGTTGGATGCCTGTTCGGATGCTATGGGCTCCGAGGCTGCTCCCCTCCATCAGGCTTTCGGGCGTGTTCTGCCGGCACCTCTCACTTTCCCTGCTGATCGGCCAGAACGTGACCTTGCTCTTGTGGACGGCTATGCGGTGCAGGCCGCGAGCACTCTGGGCGCCAGCACCTACAATCCGCTATCTTTCACCATTGTTCCCAAAGGCATGCCGTTGACCGCGGGGTGTGCATCCGTCTGCCATGCCGGCGAGACATTGCCCTCCGGCGCCGACGCAGTGTTGCCAGTGGACGTCGGCGAGGCGGTCGGCACTACTCTGGAAGTGTGTGATGCCGTCGCGCTCGGGTTCGGCGTCGCGCGCACGGGCCAGGCTGCGCAGCGTGACGGCGTGGCCATCGAAGCCGGGCGTCGATTAGGCATCCCGCAGATCGCTCTGGCGGCATCTCTCGGCGTGACTCAGTTGATTGTCCGACGCCGCCCAGTCGTCACGCTGGTCTTCGCTGGCCCCAAGCCGCCTGCGATCGAGGCACTTTGCCTGGCAATATCCGCCCTCGTGGCGCGGGACGGCGGCGTTGCGCATTGTGCTCGCCGGCACCCCGACATGGCTCGGATGCTATCTTGTGTCGCGCCAGCCGACCTCTTTCTGGTGGTCGGGCGCAGCGGCTGGGGTGAGGACGACGATGCCGTGCATGTCATCACGGCGGCAGATGGACGGATCGACCATCACGGATTGGCCCTAACGCCAGGCGGATCAGCCGGACTGGGCTGGCTCCGCGGAACGCCCCTGCTGCTGCTACCGGGCGATCCGCTGACCGCATTGGTGACGTACGAACTACTTGCCGGCCGGTTGTTGCGCCGCCTCGCAGGACGTGCCACCGACTTTCCTTTCCCGATTCAGCGCTTGGTGCTGTCGCGCAAGATAGTGTCGCCGGTCGGCGTCAGCGAATTTGTGCCTGTCGTCTGCCACGGATTGAGTGTCGAGCCGCTGGCACTGGCGCCGGCTGACGGGCTGGCAGGCTATGCCAGGGCCGACGGATTTCTCGTTGTCCCCGCCGGTCTCGAAGGTTATGCCCCTGGCGCGCTGGTCGACGTCGTCACGATGCTGGGCCACATCAGCAGGCAGGAAGAACCATGACTTCGCCGGAACTGAACTCAGCAGCTCGTCATGCAGCCGATTTCGTTCGGCAGTCGGCTCGCCAGGAGCAATTTCTCTCCGTCGTAAGCCGCGACGAGGCCGAAACGCGGTTTCGTAGCCATCTCACTCTTGCGCCGCTTGGCGAGGAGCCCGTACCGCTCGCGCAGTGCCGCGGCCGCGTGCTGGCGCGCGATCTCGCGGCGGTGGTGGATGTGCCAGGTTTCGATCGCTCCAACGTCGACGGATTCGCCGTGCTTGCCTCCGATCTGGAACGGGCGCGTCCAGATGTGCCGCAGCGGCTGCGACTGAATCAGGAGGTGCTGACACCCGGCCGGGTGCCGCGCGAAACCATCTCGCCCGGTACTACAACGATCATCGCCACGGGCGGCATGATCCCACGCGGTGCCGATGCTGTGGTGATGGTCGAGCGGACGGAATTCATCGACGAAGAGGCGGTGGCAGCGGTGGACGTCGGTCAGCCGCTGGCACCTGGCGCTGCCATATCCGCGGCGGGATCGGATATCGGCGCCGGCGAAACGGTCCTGCGCGTCGGAACTGTCCTCGGTTCACGGGAGGTCGCGTTGTTGGCGGCGATCGGTGTAAGCGACGTTCCGATCTTCCGGCGTCCGCGCGTCGCTGTTCTATCGACCGGCGACGAATTGGTGCGGCCGGGAGATGCCATCCGCGCCGGACAGGTGTTCGACAGCAACGGGCCGATGCTGGCGGCAGCGGTCGAGGAATTGGGTTGCGTCGTCGTGCCTTTCGGCATCGTCCCGGATGATCCCGCCATCATGGCGGTAGAGGTCGACAAGGCGATCACCGCGGCCGACGTGGTGCTTTTGTCGGGCGGGACGTCCAAGGGTGCCGGCGACATTGCCTATCGCACAGTCGCGCGCTTCACCGACCCCGGCATCGTCGTCCATGGCGTCGCTCTGAAGCCAGGCAAGCCGCTCTGCCTTGCGGTGACGCAAGGCAAGCCGGTGGTGATCCTGCCCGGTTTCCCGACATCGGCGACGTTCACGTTCCACGAATTCGTCGCTCCGGTGCTGCGCATCATGTCCGGACTGCCGGCACTGCGTCGCGAGACCCGGACCGCGACTTTGCCGGTGAAAATGGTCTCCGAACTCGGTCGGACCGAATATGTCCTGGTCTCGCTGACGGAACGGCCGGAAGGCGGGCTCGCAGCCTACCCGATCGGCAAGGGTTCCGGGGCAGTAACGGCTTTCTCTCTGGCCGACGGCTTCTTCGCCATTCCTGCGCAGACTGAAATGGTGCCAGCGGGCATGGACATTTCGGTGACGATCATCGGCGCCGCGGCGGAACCGGCGGATCTCATGGTCATCGGCAGCCATTGCGTCGGCCTTGACTACCTCATTGGATTGCTGGCGCGCGAGGGGGTGACGGCGAAAATGCTGTCGGTTGGCAGCACGGCCGGCCTGATGGCGGCGAGACGCGGGGAATGCGATATCGCTGGCATCCATCTGATGGATCCGGCGACCGGTATTTACAATCGTTCCTATGTTGACGAGACGTTGCGGCTGGTACGCGGTTATGGCCGCCTGCAGGGAGTCGTGTATCGGCGAGATGACCCGCGCTTCGGTGGGCTTGATGCCCACGGCGCCATTATTAAGGCAAGCCCCGATCCCAGCTGCCTGATGGCCAATCGCAACGCGGGCAGCGGCACGCGCATATTGATCGACCGTTTGCTCGGCGATGCCAGGCCCGCCGGCTACAGTCATCAGGCTCGCTCCCACAATGCTGTGGCAGTGGCCATCGTGCAGCAACGTGCCGATTGGGGCGTGGCGATCGAGACCGTAGCGCAGCGCTATGGCCTCGGATTCCTGCCGCTGCAAGCAGAGGAATACGACTTCGTCATTCCCGCCAGGCGGTTCGATCGCCCGGCCGTGCGTCGCTTTGTGACACTGCTTCAGGACGTCGCCATACGCGCCGAGTTGGCGCGTATGGGTTTCGCAGGCGTGTGATGTCCCGACCGACCTGGGCGGGTGCGACGAAGGATCTTATTGAGCCGCCAGCTGGTATGGTCTGTCCTGACGGCAGGGTTCGCATGGATTGCCGAAGCAGATTTGTTACCGGCATCGCGTTGCTGTCGGGCGGTCGTTTCATGCCGCCAGTCTCGCCCGCCTCGGACCAACCTGCCAGACGCGATTACCGTGACAATGCCCTCTTGCGTCATGTGCCTGTCCTGGCAACAGCGGAGTCGGCGGCGTCAACGGTAGTGGGCGTGTCCGTTCCACCCGTTGCGTCAACAGGTGGCCCGCGACAGCCCCCCGCCGCTTGCGGGGCCAAATCACAACAAGCCGGGGGATAGGAGCAACCCCCGGCTTGTCCCGACCACCCAATCGCCGGCTAGGAGAAACCGACAACGAATCTGCGTAGCACAAGGCCGTAGCGGCTCGCCATTAATTCGCCGTTACAATGAATGTCAATGGATGGCCAGTAGGGCGGCCGACTAGGACGGCGCTATCGGCCCGGCTAGCGCCACAGACGAACAATCCAGGTTCATAACGACGTGTGCGCCGTGCTATCTAGCCGACATGTCCCGGTCATTCCTTG
>Ga0210402_10003456_pt1 | contig 14791 bp, 7 predicted proteins | sample IncBWC7MmetaG_FD_161055 | JGI IMG/M metagenome (GOLD analysis project Ga0210402, IMG submission 161055) | Forest soil microbial communities from Barre Woods Harvard Forest LTER site, Petersham, Massachusetts, United States - Inc-BW-C-7-M | ecosystem: Environmental > Terrestrial > Soil >...
GATGTCGACCCACGCACCCTGTTGGTGCAGTTCCTGCGCGAGAACCTGCGCCTTACCGGCACGCATGTGGGCTGCGACACATCCCAGTGCGGCGCCTGCGTCGTGCACGTGAACGGCAAGGCCGTGAAGGCGTGCACGGTCTTCGTCTGGCAGATCGAGGGCGCGGATGTGCTGACCATTGAGGGCTTGGCCGATCCGAACGGGCCGCTGCATCCCATGCAGGAGGCTTTCCGCGAGAATCACGGGCTCCAGTGCGGCTATTGCACCCCGGGCATGATCATGACGGCGGTGGATATGGTCTACCGCAAGGGCCACGACCTGGACGATCCCACCATTCGCCACGAGCTTGAAGGCAACCTCTGCCGCTGTACCGGGTACCATAACATCGTCAAGGCGATCGCGGCCGGCGCCAAGGCTATGCAGGGCCAGCCCAGCAAACCTGCCGCTTAGACGCTCGATGAGATGAAGGAAGGAGCCAGCCATGGGCGCAACCGGGATCGGCGCGCCAGTGCGCCGGAAAGAAGATCACCGCTTCATCACCGGTAGAGCCCACTACACCGATGACATTACCCGTCCGGGGCAGGCTTATGCCTTCGTGCTGCGCTCTCCGCATGCCCACGCCAACATCAAAGGAATCGATACCGCCGCTGCGCGTGCAATGCCTGGAGTGCTGGCGGTGCTCACTGGCGCGGATCTCGCGGCCGACAAGATCGGCAGTCTCATCTGCGGGTGGATGATCACCTCCAAGGACGGCTCCCCCATGAAGATGGCGCCGCATCCCGCCATTGCGCATGGCAAAGCCAACTTCGTCGGCGATCCGGTGGCCGTGATCATTGCCGAGACTCTCGCGCAGGCCATGGATGCCGCAGAGAAGGTGAAAGTGGATTATGAGCTGCTGCACGCGGTCGTCGATCCTGCGCAGGCGCAATCGGAGAGTGCTCCGCAGATCCACGACGTTGCTCCCCAGAACACGATTTACCGCTGGCATCTTGGAGATGCGGCTGCGGCCGAAGGCGCAATCAAGTCGGCCAAGCATGTGACCAGGCTGGAGCTCATCAACAATCGGCTGGTGCCGAATGCGATCGAGCCGCGCGCGGCCATCGGCGAGTACGATGCAGGCTCCGATACGCTTACGCTCTGGAATACGACGCAAAACCCGCACGTCGCCCGGCTTGTGATCTCCGCATTCGTGGGCGTGACGCCCGAGCACAAGCTGCGCGTGATAGCGCCTGATGTGGGTGGAGGGTTCGGCTCCAAGATCTTCATCTATCCCGAGGAAGTGATCTGCCTGTGGGCAGCGCGAAGGGTCGGCCGGCCGGTGAGATGGGTTGCCGGTCGTTCGGAGGCGTTCCTGGCCGACGCTCATGGCCGCGATCATGTTACGCGCGCGGAGATGGCTTTGGACGATCAGGGCAAAATTCTGGGCTTGCGCGTGAAGACGATTGCCAATCTCGGCGCCTACATGTCGACCTTCTCGTCGTCCATTCCGACATATCTCTACGCCACGCTCCTCTCCGGTCAGTATGCCATCCCGGCGATCTACTGCGAGGTCGATGCTGTCTATACAAATACGGCCCCGGTTGACGCCTACCGCGGGGCGGGGCGCCCGGAGGCGACTTTCGTGGTCGAGCGGCTGGTGGAAGTCGCCGCGCGGCAGATGGGCATCGATCCCCTCGATCTGCGTAAGAAGAACTTCATCGACCATTTCCCGCACCAAACTCCTGTCATCATGAGCTACGACGCCGGCGACTATCACGCCTCGCTCAAGCGGGCGCTGGAAGCCGCCGATCTTGCCGGAGTGGGAAAGCGCAAGCGCGACGCCGAGGCCCGCGGCAAGATGCGCGGAATTGGTTTCTCTGCTTACATCGAAGCGTGCGGGATCGCGCCGAGTCAGGCGGTGGGTTCGCTGGGATGCGGCGTAGGGCTGTGGGAATCTGCAGAGATACGTGTCAATCCCACGGGCAGCGTGGAAGTGCTGACGGGCTGTCATCAGCACGGCCAAGGCCACGAGACGACCTTCGCGCAGGTGGTTTCAGAGCGGCTGGGCATTCCGATCGACAATGTGAGCGTGGTGCATGGAGACACGGACAAGGTGCAGTTCGGCATGGGCACCTACGGGTCCCGGTCCGGTGCAGTCGGCATTTCCGCGATCGTGAAGGCGCTCGACAAGATCGAAGCGAAGGCGAAAAAAGTCGCCGCGCATCTCCTCGAAGCCGCCGAGGGCGACATCATATTCCAGGACGGCAGGTTCACCGTCGGTGGCACCGACAAATCCGTGGGCTTTGGCGAAGTCGCGCTCGGCGCCTATACCGCGCACAGATTTGCCGGGCAGGACTTGGAGCCTGGGCTCAAGGAGGGTGCGTTCTATGATCCGACCAATTTCACCTTCCCGGCCGGCTGTCATATCTGCGAGGTCGAGGTCGATCCGCAGACCGGCGAAAGCGAGATCGTGGCATGGACCGCGGTTGATGATTTCGGCACGGTCATCAACCCGATGATCGTCGAAGGCCAGGTCCATGGCGGGATTGCGCAGGGCATAGGCCAAGCATTGCTGGAACGCACGGTCTATGACAGGGATGGCCAACTCGTCACCGGGTCCCTGATGGACTATTGTGTGCCGCGCGCACAGGATCTGCCGGCGCTGAAGGTCGAGATGACGGAGACCAAGTCGCCGGGAAATCCCCTCGGCATCAAGGGCTGCGGCGAGGCGGGCGCGATTGCCGCGCCTGCTGCCGTGATCAATGCCCTTACCGATGCGATCGGCACCGAGGAATTGTCCATGCCTGCCACCGCACAGACGGTATGGCGCTCATTGCAGAAGGTCAGTCACGCGCGAGCAGCGACATAGGAGATCACCATGTACGCATTCAGCCAGCATCGGCCAACGACCGTGAGGCAGGCGGCCAGCCTGCTCGCCAAGGAGGAGGAAGCAAAGCTTCTCGCCGGCGGTCACACCCTGATCCCGACCATGAAGCTGCGGCTCGCCGGGCCGAAGCATCTTGTCGATCTCTCGAAAATCGAGGGCCTGAGCGGAATAGAGATGAGCGGCCGTACCCTGACCATCGGCGCCATGACGCCCCACGTCGATGTCGCCACCTCTGCCGTGCTCAAAGAGAATATTCCGGCGCTGGCCGAGCTCGCGGGCAAGATCGGGGACCCAGCGGTCCGGCACCGGGGCACGCTCGGCGGCTCGATCGCGAACAACGATCCCAACGCGGATTATCCAGCCGGGGTGCTTGGCCTTGGAGCGACCATCATCACCAATAAACGCCGCATCCATGCCGACGAATTCTTCAAGGGGCTGTTCGAAACCGCACTCGAGCCCGACGAGATCATCACCAAGGTGCAGTTCCCGAAGCCAAGCAAGGCGGGCTATGTGAAATTTCCCAACCCCGCGTCTCGCTTTGCTCTGGTCGGAGTCTTTGTGTCGAAGCGCAGCTCCGAGATACGCGTGGCCGTGACCGGCGCAGGTGCCAACGGCGTGTTCCGGGTGCCCGCTTTCGAGGAGGCGCTCAAGAAGCGCTTCGGACCCAAATCGCTGGAAGGAATGACGGTGCCGGCGGACGGAATGGCCAGCGACATCCACGGCAGCGCCGAGTACCGCGCGCACCTCATCGGGGTTCTGGCGCGCCGCGCCGTCGCTGCCGCGGTGGCGTGAGCACAGGCGGGGCTAAGCAGTGCTGTAGCCCGCATGAGCGCAGTGACATGCGGGCGCGCGGCGCACCGATAGATAGCACTAAGCGCAACTGCACCCGGTTGGAGGTGCGGCGGATGCGATCGTAATTAGTGCATGGGCAGGTTGATCGAGTTGTTGAAAAATCGACTTAACCCTGGGTTCAGCGCACTCGATTTAGCAGGGTAAGGCGAGCTGAGGAAGCAATCGGGTTCGTGCCGACATGTCTGCAGTTGGCAGGACCGGAAGTCCCCGTCCTCATGTGCTATTCGGCTTTTGACCCGAACCGGACTCCCGCTCTTCGTTGACCTAGCATGCAGAGAGCCGTAGAGCCTATGTGCCCGCCGGTGCTCGCCATGGGGGTTGCGATGCGTGCCAAGCTAATTGTTCTCTCTTCTGCTTTCTCATTGCTGCGATCCTGAGCGCACCCGCGCAATCGCTCGAAGGATCATTCGGTTGCTCCCCTCAGGCGCCAATCCACCCGCTCCCGGGTAGTATGGAAATCATTCCCTCGCAAGAGAGCTCTGTGGTCCTCTTCCTAACGGCGAAAGTAAGACGTTGGTTGCCACATCGCCGCCGGATAAGCCGGAAAAACGCATTGATGGCGAAGTGGCGACTGTGCATAGTCGGCGGGGTAGAGCGCCGCCGGCTGACCGCCGCGTCTTGAGCATGGAGGATCGGGTGGACGGCGACGAGTTCGAGGACTATCGGAAGGCTTTCGACGCCGATGTCTTCGTCAGTTACGCGCACCGCGACGATGACATGATCGGTCGCGAGCGCCAGGGCTGGATTTCCCAGTTTCACGACGACCTGGTGCAGCAGATCCGCGTCTACCTCGGCTCGGACGCCCGGGTGTGGCGCGACTGCGATATCCGCAACAACGACGACTTCGAGCGCAAGATCGTCAACCGCCTCGCCAAGACGGCCACCCTGCTGCCCATCATCAGCGCGAGCTTCGTGAACAGCGAATGGTGCCAGCGCGAGGTCAGGGAGTTCGTCGCCCAGGCAGATAAACGCTTCGGCCTCCATGTCGATGGCGAGAAGAAGCGCATCTTCAAGGTCGAGCGCATCCCGACGGACCGCGGCATCCTGCCGGACGATCTCCAGGGCACGACGACATACCAATTCTTCGTCGACGGCAAACGTCCGCTGCGCCCGAGCATCAGCGACCGGGACGGCGAGGCCTATTACGCCCGGCTCGTTGACCTGGCAGTCGATGTGGCCGAGGTGATGAAGCTGCTGGCCAGAGAAGCAAAGCGCGGCGGAACACAAGGGGATAACGCGCCGGCGCCGCCTGAGCGGGCGGTCTATGTCGCGGAGACCACTTGGGACCTGCAGGAGAAGGCCGCGGAGATCATCCGGGACCTGAAATCCCGCGGCTTTCGTGTGTTGCCGGATCGCGACCTGCCCCGCCGCGCGCAGGACTATCGCCAGGCAGTCGCGGACCTGCTGTCGCGCTGCTGCCTGTCGATCCACCTCATCGGCCAGGATTACGGCTTCGTGCCGGAGGGGGAGCTGAAGGAATCGAACCTGCGGCTGCAGCACCATCTCGCGCTGGAGCGCGCCGCCGATGCGAAATTCGGCCAACTGGTGTGGATTGCCGAAGGCGAGCGCAGCGACGAGCGTCAGCTTGCCTTCCTGAAATATCTGCGCGAGGACGAGCAGGCGAACGCCAAGGTAGAACTGCTCGAAGGCGGTATCGAGGAGCTGAAGACCGAGATCTACGATCTGCTGGCGCGGCTCGAAAATGCGGCGAAGGCGCCCCCGGCGCCACCGGTCCTCGTCACCGCGGCGCCGCAAGAAGGGCCCGCCGCGGCCGCGCCACGGGGCGCGGATGAGCCGTTGCAAATCTACGTCATCTGCGAGCGCACGGATCGCCGCGTGCCCGCGCTCGTTGCGTTGCGCCGCCATCTCATGGCCGAAGGCCATGAGCCGATGCTGCCGACCGAAGGCGAGAGCGAGCGCGAAACCATCGAGGAACACCTCGAGAAGCTGGCGTCCTGCGATGCCTGCCTGATCTATTACGGGGAGGGATCAGAGCGCTGGTTCGAGGCCAAGCTCAACGACATCCGCAAGATGCTGCGCAACCGCTCGAAGCCGGTCCTCGCCAAGGCGATCTACATCGGCGGGCCCGACCGGCCCGAAAAGGACGACGTCGCGACCAACGAGGCGCGGGTGGTCCGCGGGGGCGAGACCTTCGATCCGCAGACACTCGAACCCTTTCTGGTGAAATTGCGTAATCCCGCACAATGACGTCCGATCCATCCGAGCCCGATGGCTCCACGCAGCGGCAGAATCCGTTCCCGGGGCTGCGCCCTTTCGAAGCCAACGACACGCACCTGTTTTTCGGGCGCGAGGGGCAGAGCGAGGACATCCTGCGCTCGCTCCGCCGCAGCCGCCTGCTGGCGGTGGTCGGCGCCTCGGGCAGCGGCAAATCCTCGCTGGTGCGCGCCGGCCTGCTGCCCCATCTCCACGGCGGATTTTTCGAACAGGCAGGCTCGCATTGGCGGGTCGCCCTGCTGCGACCGGGCGGCGATCCGATCGAAGCTCTCGCGCACGCCCTCGTCGAGCAGTCCGTGCTTGCCACGAAGCCCGACGAGGCCGAGGAGATACAGCGCCACACCCAACTGATGGCGGCGCAACTTCGCCGCAGCGGACTGGGATTAGTAGAAGCCGTTCGCCTCGCGCGCCCTGCACCCGCGGAGAATGTTCTCGTCGTCATCGACCAGTTCGAGGAGTTGTTCCGTTTTGGTCATACCGCGGGCGCCGCCTACGCGGGCGATGATGCCGCAGCCTTCGTCAAGCTGATCCTCGAGGCGACGCGACAGGACAAGCTGCCGATCTACGCCTGCCTGACCATGCGCTCCGACTTCATCGGCGAGTGCGCACGCTTCCGCGATCTGCCGGAAGCGGTGGCGGCCGGTCTCTATCTCATCCCCCGCATGACCCGCGCGCAACGGCGCGCCGCAATTGAGCAGCCTGTGCGCGTCGGCGGCGGACACATCACGCCCCGCCTGGTCACGCGCATCCTCAACGACGTCGGCGACGATCCAGACCAGCTTCCGATCATGCAACACGCGCTGATGCGCGCGTGGGATCATTGGCAGGCCGGCGGCGAGCCGGCACGCCCGATCGATTTGCCGGATTATGAGGCGATCGGAGGCACGGCGAGCGCCTTGTCGATGCACGCCGACGAGGCCTACGGCGGCCTCGGCGAGCGCGACCAGACGATCGCCCGCAAGATGTTCCAGCGCCTGACCGAGAAGGATGCCGACAACCGGGAAGCACGCCGGCCGACCCTGCTGTCGGTTCTCGCCGAAGTCGCCGAGGTCCCGGTGGACAATATGGTGAAGATCGTCGACGTGTTCCGCGCGCCCGGCCGTTCCTTCCTCATGCCCCCGACACTGCTCTTGCCGGACACCACGATCGACATCTCGCACGAGAGCCTGATCCGCGGCTGGAAACGCTTGCGCGAGTGGGTCGAGCAGGAGGCCGAGTCGGCGCGAGTCTATAAGCGGCTCGCCGACACCGCCGCGCTGCATTCCTCCGGCAATGCCGGCCTGTGGCGGGACCCCGATCTCGCGGTGGCCATTGCTTGGCGCGAGCGCGAGCGGCCGAACGAGGCTTGGTCGCGCCGCTATCACGGCGGCTGGCCGGAGGCGATGGCTTTTCTCGAGGAGAGCGGGCGCGCGAGGGAGGCCGAGGCGCGCGCCGCGCGCCTGCGCCAGCGCCTGACAGCCGCGGCCGCGCTCGTGTTCCTGGTGCTGGCCGGCGCCGCCGTCTGGGAGGCGATAAAGGCCGAACGATCGGCCGACGAGGCCATTGCGCAACGCGACCGGGCGGAGCAGCAGACCATTTTGGCCGACACGCAATCGCGGCGGGCGGAGGGGGCGGCGCAACAGGCTCTGGCTTCTGCCGCGGAAGCCACACAGCAACGAGACCGCGCGGAGGAGCAGACCAGAATTGCGAAGCGAAATGAAGCGGAAGCCAAGCATCAGCAGGAGATTGCAAACAAATCCTTCAAATATGTCATCTCCAACATCCTTCATTTCAATGCTCAGCGCGCTTTAATGGCGTATCAATACAAGGTAGCAGGACTATATGATGAGATATTGCATGATCTCGAGGACTGGGAAGGCACGATAAGAGACTACACTCGGAACGATCCGAACAATTCATACTGGCTTCAACAAATTGCCTATGTGAAAAGTCAGATGGCCAGCGTTCTGGTCGCTAAAGCCGACCATCAAGCCGCGCTGGCACTCTATCTGCAAAGCCGCGAGCTGCTATTGGGCATTGTCGTCCGCGAGCCCGCCAATGCCCAATATCGCATCGACCTGCTGAACATCCACGCTCAGATCACGTCCGCGCTCATCAACTTGAATCGGCGGCCGGATGCGCTCGATGAGCTGCTCACCGCGAGAAAGACCGAGACCGAGCTGCCGGCGGACGGCTCGCGCAATCCCAAACTGCGATTTGAGCTCGCCGCCATCGACCTGTCGCTGGGCGACGAGTTGCTGGCGGCAAAACGCGACGACGAGGCGCAGGCCGCCTTCGCGGAAGCGCAGGCGTTGTTGACGGAGCTAGCCGCGCAGGATCCGACTAAGCCGGCTTGGATGCAAAAACTGGCCACGAGCGACAATCGGGTCGGCGACGCACTGTGGCGCAAGAAACAGTTCAACGAGGCCATGGCGATGTACGCCGGGGCGTTGAAGGCCTTTCGGGCAGCGGCATCCCTCGATGCGAACGAAGCCGATTACGTGTCGGGCGCGGTCGATACCGATTTCAAGATAGGAGCGACCTGGACCGAGTTGGGCAAGTGGGACGAGGCCCTGATCGCTTATGGCGACGCCCTCGCAATGCTGGCGGACGCATCGAAAAAATGGCCGGACAAGCCATACTGGAGCCGGGCCTACGTGTCGGCACAGGAAAAGATCGGCGACCTTCTGGCTCGCCAGTCCAAGCCGACGGAAGCGCTGGACGCCTATCAGCGGGCCCGCGAGCGGCAAAAGACGCTGCTCGCAGCGGCACCCGCAGATCAGAGCTTGCGTTTCACCCTGGTCAGGATCGATGACCGCGCCGGCGATCTACTGGTCAGGCTGGGCGAGATTGACAAGGCGCTCGAGGTCCGAAACGAGGTGCTCGCGGCATCGCAGGCCCTCCTCGCCGCGACCCCCGACAGCACGGATCGGAAAGACGATTTGGCCCTGAGCTACAATCTCGTCGCAGACGTACTGCTGCGCCAGAAGCACTACGACGAAGCGATCGCCAACTATCGCGAAGCGCTGAAAGTGCTTCGGGCATTGCTCGAGGCCACGCCGGACAACAAGCGCTGGCAGTCCGCCGAGCTTTCGTCACTGCAGGCAATCGGCGACGCCCTGGCCGCGAAGGGCAGCGACGACGAGGCGCTGGCGCTTTATCGCGAGGGCCTCGAGGCCGGCGCGAAGCTCATGGCGCTCGATGTTGCCGATACGGACAGCCTGCGACGGGTGGCCATGGTCGATACCAAGATCGGCGGTGTGCTCGCGATGCAACGCGACATGGACGGCGCGGCAAAAGCCTATCGGGCGGCATTGGATCTGCAGGAGAGCTTCGTCGGCCGCCACCCGGACAATATCGCCGGACGGATCACGCTTGCCCAGACCTACGGAATGCTCGGCGAGGTGCTTCGGGTGCAAGGCAAGTTGCTCGAGTCGTCCGGCGCATTCGAGAAAAACCTGGCCGTAGGAAGGGCGGCGCGGGACGCCGACGCCGCCAACGCCAGGTCGTGGCAATGGCTCACAGCCGCCGCCCGCGACCTGGGCGGGCTATCGTACGCGCTGGAATTGGCCGGCATGTTCGAGCAGGCGCTCAAAGACGCCGATCTTGCCCTCTCGATCGCGCCCGGCGAAACCTTCATCGCGGGGAAGCGGGCGCACGCGCTGATGTTCCTCGGGCGGGTCGACGAAGCGCGCTCGATCTATCTGGGTCATCGCGGCGAGCAGGCAAACGGTCAGCCTTGGGAGAAGTTGACGCTGGATGATTTCGCCGCGTTGCGCAACGTGGGCCTGAGCCATCCTTTGATGGAAGAAATTCAAATGACCTTTGCAACGAAGCTCTAAACGGGGGCGCCACGAAGGTACCGACGTATTCTCAACGAGCCGATCTAGCGCGTTGAATCTCACCATGCCTTACGGCTCTACCCATCTGCACACTCGGATTTGTTCAGCGCGTGTATGGCTTCGGCGAGTACGAAGTCATCTTCCTCATCGATATCAAGACACTCGATGCCGCACATCGGGAAGAAGGCGAGCGGCGGTATGTAGAGACAATATCCGTTGCGTTCATATTGAGCGATGACTTTCACTCGCGGTACAACGAGCATGATGAAATTGATGTACTCCAAGGCTGTAAGATCCTGCGTCCTTGGAGAGCGGCCAAAAAAGCTGAAATTGCAGGGCTGGCCTCCCATGACAAAATGCTTCCGCATTGCCGTCGTGGTGAATAAGGTGGTGTCGGACGGACTTTTACGGAACTTGGATAGGACGAGATCGATCGTTTTGGGCTTCAAAAAAGGCGCGGTCGGATTTATGACCACGAGGGTCCGGCAATCAATCGTCTTGGCGAAATCATATAAGATCTCGTCCGTCGTCACAGGTCCAGCTGCCAGCCTTGCCGCCCGCAAGTAGACCCCGATACCGATCGTTTTCGCGATGGCCGCAATTTCGGAGCTTTCGGTGTTGACGTAAACGCGATCGATCGAAGACGCACGCAGCGCAGACTTGCTGGCATAGCTGATGAGCGGGTTGTCGCCGAGCAGGCGCAAATTCTTGCGCGGAACGCGCTCACTTGCGAGTCGTGCCGGGATATAGGCGACCGTGTCGAAACCAGGAGGTTTCGCGCGGTCCGGCACGTTCGCGCCGCCGAGATGCTCAGTGGGTGAAGATAGCACGACTACCTGCAGTCCCGCCTAATAATTTCTTGAAGGTACGCTGGTTATGGTGAGGCTCCGAGCGCCCGACCGCTGCCAGCTCCTGCAAGGCCATGTCGATGTCGATGCGCGGAAACAGCTCATGGCTGCTGTGTGGACACACGTTGAATATGGGTGGCGCCGAAATGCCGAAGACAATGTCGAGAGTGCGAAGGGCAGCGGCCATGATCCTGTCTGCATTGACAGCGTTTATGTAAAATCGACGATGCGCCTCCTGCAACTGCTCCGGTTGGCCACCAAACGAGACCATGTCGCGTCTCCTGAGAAAAGGCTGCGGCGGGAGAACGCTGTCGTAATCGTGATAGAAGAAGTAGGGGCGTTTGCAACAATCAGGATTCGCGCCGCCGTCGGCTCCAAACAGGAATATGCGCCGGGGCCGGCCGAAGAGGAGGAGAGGTATGAGGAGCGAGAGCGTAGACCCCGATTCGAAATGCAACGGCCTCGTCGGAAGCGGTGCCCCACCATCAGCGACGACAAGCAGAAAGCGGTCATCGTGACGGGCAACGAATTCATCTTCGTTGATCCCAAACTCCTGGAGAGCCGACAGGGCGTAGCGTGTTATCGCGACCAGATTCTGCGAGGGCCGGTCAAGAAAAGCCTCGAACTCCCCGCGCCAGGACTGGATGCTGCCCGGATGGGTGAGGAGGAGCAGGTCAGCGCTTCGACCCAGGCGTTTCGACAGTTCGTTCTCGATCGGCGGGAAGGAATTGAGCGTTGCGATCGCAAAATCGAAATCAGCGAACTCTTGCATACGTTCTGCGAACTGCGCAAATGATGGCCCCTGCGCCATCACGAACACGTCGCGTGAGCCGACGATTTCCGAGAGATGCTGCACTCGCCCTCGGGTGCCGGGCAGATATTCGGAGCGGTCATAGCAAGGCGGCGTTCCAGCGGAACCCTCCCGAATTGACCGCAATGCCGTATCGGCCTCCTGGAATCGGCGCGCCTCCCACAAAAGCAGCGACTCCTCGCGCTTGAGCACCTGCCATGCGTCGTCCTTGCTCGCTGCAGCGAGACTCCGGCAGCTTTCGAGGCCGGCCCCAATCATCTCCACTGCTTCCGCGTTGCGCCCGCAAACATTCAGGCACACGGCATATTGCCGGCTCACGACGAAATTTTTGCCCATGGCGGGTTCGACCTGGAGCAGCCGTTCATAGCATTCGGCCGCCATTACGAAATTCAGGTCGTAAAGAAAATTCTGGGCGACAGCTGCCAGCAAACCAGCATCTTTTCCAGCCAGCTCAACGGCGCGCTGGAAAGGGGTATCCGCAAGCCAATGCCGCTCATAAGAATTGCGGGCGGTCTTACCAAGCTCGTACCAAGCCCATGCGTGCTCAGGAGCAACTGCAAGGAGTGCCTCGATTGTCTTTGCGGCATCTGCGTACTGCCGCAATTGAAATTGAGTCCGGGCGAGCACCAGACGCAGCTCGAGACTGGACGGAAAACAGCGAACGCCTTCGGCAGCTACGCTGAGTGCCTCGACATATCGCAGCCGTTCCAGCAGAAGGGCGGCAAGCGCGAGGCGGGGAGCAGAAAGGTTCGGGTCTGCCGCAAATGCCCGGCGGAGCAAATGCTCAGCTTCTTTCCAGTGCTCACGCCCATTCTCGCGGATCACAGCGCTCGGGAATTCGATCCGACGCGCTCGCTCCACCAATATGGCCGCAAGTGCGAGAAGCGCAGGAACGAGCTCAGGTGCCACTGCAAGAGCAACTCTCAGCAATCCTTCGGATTCCACCCGACAGCCGGGCCTTGCAATACTCGCTGCTGCTTTGGTCAACCGCTCCATGAGACGGGAACCGGAAAGGTTCGGGTCTGCCGCAACAGCCCGGCGAAGGAAATCCTCAGCCTCTCTCCAGCGCTTACGCCGGTTGTCGTGGGCGGGAGCGGTCTGCGACTCCATCTGACGCGTCCTCTCGACCAACACGGCCGCAGCTGCAAGAAGCGCAGGTACGTGATTTGGTGCCACCGTGAGAGCGAGTCTCAGCAAGCCCTCGGATTCAGCCGGATAGCCGAGCCTTGCAATCTCCGCTGCCGCTCTGGTCAATCGCTTCGGGCGAGCACCTCGTTCCCAGTCTCTTGGGCTCATTCTCGATAGAACTTCATAGCCCCTTCGCGCACGCTTGAGCTTGAGGCAGATCGAAGCGATCCCGAGCAGGACAACAGGATGGGATGGTGCAATCTTCAGCAGCGCGGAAAATGACCTGCTGAGCAAGGTCGCGTCCGATTGGGGAGCGGCAACCTTCCCGCTTAGTCCTGGGCGGGGCGCATCGCTGGGGTCAAGTTGAGCTGAGACCCCGGAGCTCCCTGAAGGACCGCTCCCATGATGCAGCCGGGGGAGCGCAATCGTTTTTTCGATCATCGCAGACGCGGAGTAGTCGCCCCCGCTATGGCGAGAGCTGTAAAGCGATTCGGCAGCAATTGGCGAGTCAATTCTCCGTAACCACATGAGACCGAGCCCCTCCACAGCTCTGCGGACAAGCTAATCAGCACGCTACCTTGATACCGACAGTTCTGCGCAGCTCGGGCACGGAACCCCGCAGTTTCATTGACGCTGATCGGCGCAGAGCGACCCCCCAAGGCGGCTGCGAGAGCGCCATAATCATTTCAAGCTTTCGATCGTACGCGGCGTTTTCCGGATAGGACGCGCCGAAGCTCACGGCTGAAGCATCCAAAATTCAGCACTCAGAAGTGTGAGTATGAAAGCGCCCACGATCATAATGGCAGCAATTTTGCCAAGACGGTCCAGCCAAAGTCCTGACCGAATATCTCCCATCATGTGTGGGCGCTTCGCCGAAGAGAAAATACGGGAAACTACTGGCGTTCTTCGCCAAATCGCTCGGGCCTGCCCTCCCTGCGACCACTCCAGCCAGGCGATCCGTCGTTCTCACGAGTGCGGAACTGGCCACTACGTGTCAGACGATTGAGCATCGCAAAGCGTCGTTTCTGATTCTCATCGAGACTTTTCCCACATGTTCCCCTCCCGTGCGCGCCCCAAGGTAGTACAAAACGAAAAGAGCTGTTTAGCAAATTAAAGTTCTGTTAGATTTCAGCAAATCATCTCAGTGTTATTTTACGGAGAATTGATTTCGTGTTTCACCGTTTTGCGCATAGGCTTGGATCGATAGCCCATCATCCATCCTCGCTAAGGTGCACAACAGTGCTAACCGGCGAGATGGTGCCGTCGCCTCCTTGAGGCGTTGGGAACCATTAACGTCCGCCACGTCCCGGTCGTTGCTTCGCTGAGGGCTGTGGCGCATCGGCATTCCCCTTCAGCTCGGCCGGTGTGACCTTGCAATCGCCATTCCTGTCATAGCGGGCGAACAATGGATTCGGTTTTCTGACGAATTCTTCGCGGCTGAGGCGGCCGTCTCGGTTATCATCGAAGTAGGCAAGCTCGGCCTCCTTGAAAACGGGAGTGGCCTGCTGGATCGTCTTGAATTCCGTGGCATCGACATAGCCATCACGATTGCGATCGGCCAAGTTGAAGATTCGGGTTGCGTACTGCTCCCACTCATCGCACGTGTAGGTGCCGTTGTGGTCCAAATCCCACAGGGGCGCCGAGGCTACGACGGGGTCGTTTTCGGGGACATTCTGCGCAGCAACAGGGCCAATGGCCGCGTAAATGACGAGCATAGCCGGGAGCCCATTCCGAAGGCTATTCATCATCTTCAGCATCTTTCGACGTTGTCTTCCAGGTGAAGTTGGATGCAAAATCCTGTTGTCGTGGCCGCACGCCAGGAACTTCCATTATCCCGAAACCGCACCAGGTAGCAGGCACCACGCTACAGATATAAAGTTGCCAGTGTTCCTTTGATTCCGAAGTTCGCGTTTGAGGCGCCGCAAATGCTTGCGGCCTTCGGAAGCCAAACACATTGGGCATCTCTCACCATCAGCACGGCAGCATTAGGACGGCCGATCCTACTACGTCCGGCGAACATCTCGAAGCCGCCAGCGTCCTGGGCGTCCTTCCATGCTGTCCAGGAACAGCCCGCAGACCGAACGGCTGCGGCGTTTGTGTCGGCTAGCATACCGCGGAGACAAGTCAGGCTCTCATTGCCATGGCGAAATTTCATTTCGCCCAAAGACGGCGATGCCAGAGCTGGCATTACGAATTTGTAATGTTCCTCAATCTTCTTTGGTTCTTTACG
>Ga0210402_10003457_pt1 | contig 14786 bp, 13 predicted proteins | sample IncBWC7MmetaG_FD_161055 | JGI IMG/M metagenome (GOLD analysis project Ga0210402, IMG submission 161055) | Forest soil microbial communities from Barre Woods Harvard Forest LTER site, Petersham, Massachusetts, United States - Inc-BW-C-7-M | ecosystem: Environmental > Terrestrial > Soil >...
GCTTGCCGCTGTGGCGGCGCTCTCTGGCGATCGGCGTTGCCGCGATGTTGTTTGCCTTGCCCACGATGCTGGCGAGCGCGCAATGGACGCACCCTGAAGGGCCGCCTATTCCGATTGCAGCCGTGCAAGGCGCGGTATCGCAGGATCAGAAATGGCAGGCGAAAAATCGCGAATTGACCATGCAGCGCTACCTCAGGCTCACGGGCGAGGCCTGGGGCGCCCGGCTCATCATCTGGCCGGAGGCCGCGCTGCCTGTGCTGTCGACCCAAATCCCGGATTACCTGCAGCGGCTCAAGGAGCAGGGGCGCGCACACGACGCTGATTTCGCGATCGGTCTGGTCGATTACCAACCGGCATCCAAGCAGTTTTTCAATGGCATCCTGGTGCTCGCAGCGGCCGGTGACGGCTGGTACTACAAGCGGCACCTGGTTCCCTTCGGCGAATACTTTCCGGTGCCGGCGTTCGTGCGAACGTGGTTGCGGCTCATGAGTCTTCCCTATGACGACTTCACCGCCGGCAATTCGCGCCAGCCTACTTTACACGCCGCCGGACAAGAGCTGGGACTGACCATTTGCTACGAGGACGCCTTCGGCAGCCAGCAGTTGAAGATATTGCGGCAAGCGACCTTGCTCATCAACGTGACCAACAATGCCTGGTATGGCGATTCAACCGCACCCCACCAGCATCTGCAAATCGCCCGCATGCGTGCGCTCGAGGCCGGTCGATTTCTCGTCCGTGCGGCGAACGACGGCATCACGGCGGCGATCAATCCTGAGGGCAAAATCATCGCACGCTTGCCGCAGTTCCAAGAGGGCGTCCTGCGCGCGACCGTGCAACCCATGACGGGTCTCACGCCGTATGCGCGCCTCGGAAACTATCCGATCGTCATTGGCGCGCTGGCGGTGCTGCTGATTGCGGCGTGGCGTCGGCGCCGCGGCTACGCTCGCGGCTAGCATTATCCGATCGCGCGGACGTCAATCGAACAGGGGCTCGATTCCCGGGTCGCGCGCAATGCCACCGTACAAATTGAAGCCCCGATCCAGCCAATCTCGCAGGGAGTCGTCACGCTCGAGCAGGGGTAGCGTGCCGGCACTGGCTGCCCAGTAAAATCCGCCGAGCGCGATGTAGTCGGCGAAGTTCGGCGCGCTGCCGCCGAGAAAGGGCGACTTCTGCAGGTGCGCGCGCAGCGGTGCCAGGGAAGCACGTATGGCCGGCAAGTGGGTCGCCCGATCCGCCGTAAAGCTTTCCAGGGTTTTGCCCTTCATGTTCTTTTCGCGGCTCTCGCGAAAATAGGGCCGATCCTGCGGGCGCGCGGCGTCGTGCACGTCCTTGACATAAACCCGGAACATTTTGCGCATTACCTCGTTCATGAACCAGGCATCCATGAATCGCACCAGAGAATGTTCGGCGGGGGTGTTGAACAGAAGCGGCTGCTTCGGGAACGCGCGGTCCAAATACTCGGCAATGTCCCAACTCTCCGCCAGCGCGGTATCCGCGTGCTCCAGGATCGGAACGGTCTTGAACCTGCCGCCGAACACCGCCGGGATTTCGGTGAATCCCAAGTACACGGTCTCGAAGGGAATACCCTTGTGCGCCAAGGCATAACGGATGCGCCACACGAACGGACTGGCCGAGCGGCCGTTCTCCAGTGCGAGTTCGTACAAGCGGACTTTGTTGCCGGTTGTGCTCATGCGATTTCCTCAGCCGCCCAGCCAGCGCTTCATCCACGCCTCGACGGTCGCGTACCATTGGACAGAATTCTGCGGCTTGAGCACCCAGTGATTTTCATCGGGAAAATACAGCAGCTCGCTCGGAACGTGGCGCAGCTGCGCCGCGCCATAGGCGCCCATTCCCTGATCCAGGGGCACGCGGTCATCGCGGCCCCCGTGCACCACCAGCATGGGCACGCTCCAGTCTGCCACGTGATCGACGGGATTGAAGCGCTCCACGTTCTCGGGCTTGACCCATGTGGGCGCATCGTTCTGCGATTGCTGGAAGCCCGGGACGTCAGTGGAGTAGGACATCAATCGGATGTCGAACACGCCGTCATGATTTACCAGGCACTTCCAGGGTTTGGTCCAGTTCCCGGCGATCCACGCAACCATGTAGCCGCCATAGGATCCGCCCAGCGCACAGGCTCGGTCACCGTCCAAATAGCCATAGTGTGCAAGCGCGTAGCTCCAGCCCTTTTGCAGATCCGTGAGCGGCCGATCGCCCCAGTGGCCGATGATGGACTTGCCGAACGCCTCGCCATAGCCGCTCGAGCCATGAAAATCCACCATCACCACCGCATAGCCCATACCGGCCCAGACCTGCGGATTCCAGCGATAGCTCCAAGAATTGCCGAATGATCCGTGTGGTCCGCCGTGAATGAGATAGGCCACGGGATATTTCTGATTGGGATGATAGTTGGCGGGCTGCACGACATAGCCGTGCACGGTCTCGTCGTTCCAACCGGGAAAGCTGAATGCCTCGAAGGAGGACAGAGAGGTCTGCGCCAGCATGTCTTGGCCCGCGTGGGTCAACACCCGCGGCGTTCCGCCAATTTTCTGTTCATATACCTGGGCGGGTGAATCAAGTGCGTCTCGGCTGTAGATGATCCAGTCTTTGGCCACGTCGAAGCTGCCAACATGGCCATCGCCGGTGATCGGCTTGACGGCACCCGTGGCAACGGTGATGGCGAAAATTCGGTTTTGACCGATGTCTTCCGCGCCGGCAAACAAACTCTTCGAATCTGCCGACCACGCCAGGGAATGGACGGAGCGGTCGAAGGACTCCGCGAGCGCCCGCGTGGCGCCGGTTTTCAGGTCGCGAATCATGATCTGCGCGCGCGGCGCCGTGAATATGGATCCCTTTTGTGCGAGATACGCCAGTCTGGTGCCGTCCGGCGCGACCGTGGGCGCGGTGTCGGACGTGGCGGCGGCCGGGTCGAGGCGCTGCGCCGGTTTGCTGCCGTCCGATGGCACGGAGTAAAGGCTGCTCGGGTCGCCCATGCCTTGAGCTGATCCGGAGGGGCGTGCAGAAAATATGACCGTGCCGTCGGTCGTCATCACGAACGAGGAGTCATCCCCGTCGGGCCGGCCGACAATGTCCGCTTGATAGCCGCGCGTCAAAGGGACGCCGTCTGTCGCGGCATTCTCGCCCAGACGCACGGTAAACAATCCGATATAGCGGCCGTCAAGATACGTGTCCCAAAAGCGCGGCGTTGCGGTGTCGTAGACAATCCCCGATGTCTTTTCTTTCGCCTTTGCCTCGTCCTTGGCCTTGCTGCAGGCCAAGGTGTCGCACTCGGCGTGCACATTGATCGCCGCGACCAACGCATGACCGTCGGAGGCGAGGCGATACTGGCCCACATCGAGCGGCAGCTTTGTCACCTGTGCGCTCTCTCCGCCTTGCGCTGGCGTGCGCCACACCTGGATCGAACCGGAGCGCGACGAGAGGAAGTAAAGCCAACGGCCATCGGCCGACCAGCGCGGCGACAAGGAGGATCTTTCCTCGTCTCGCACCAACCGGGGCGCAGAGTTCGGCGCGGCGCGGTCGAGAACCCACAAGGCGTTGAGTCCATGATTGCCATCCCAGTCGGTCGAGCGCACGTTGTAGGCCACGAAGCGCGCATCGGGCGAGACGCGAGGATCGGAGACTCGATCGAGAAGCGCGAGGTCTCTGGCCGTGAACGGGCGCGCCTGCGCCGTCCCTGCGACACTGATCACGAGCACGATGCAAGCCGCGATTGTTTTGAGCATCCTGAGTCTCCCTCCGTTGGTGCAGCGGGCAAGCCTGCTACGATCGGCAAATAATGTCCACTCTCCCGATCACTGCCTTCGCGTCGGATGAGGAAATTGCGGCGATCGGCCGCGGTGTTCTCGACCTGTCTTTGCCCAAGCCGCGCTGGACGCATGCCGCGCATTTTGCGGTGGCCCTGTGGCTGATCGCCTGCCGCCAAGATCTGGATGCATCGCGCGACATGCCGGGATTTATTCGTGCATACAACGAAGCAACGGGCGTCGCCAACACGGACACCGAGGGCTATCACGAGACCATCACGCAGGCCTCGCTGCGCGCCGCTCGCAGCTTTTTGCTGCAGAATCCGGGACGCCGCCTGTTCGCGACCTGCAATGCGTTGATGGCTTCGCCGCTCGGCAAGTCCGATTGGCTGTTGGCCTACTGGACACGCGCACGCTTGTTTTCCGTCGAAGCCCGCCGCGGTTGGGTGGATCCCGATCTGAAACCGCTGCCGTTCTAGAAAAACGCCGGCAGCTCGGCACCCGAGGAGCCAATTTTTGCTTCCGCAAAGCGGATCGACAGAGAGTTCAGCATTTTGGATCGCAGGGCATCGCGGCCCGCCGCATCCGTGGCCTTGAAGCGCAGCTCCAATGTGATCGCCGCGGCATCGATTTTGGTCAGAAAGCAGCCCACCACCGCGGCTTGACCCGCGATTTCCGCCGCCACGCTGAGCGCCAATTGGCGCGCCGCTTCGATATCCGCGTCGCGGCTCAAGCGAATGGTGATGGTAATCGGCCAGGGCGCGTAGGTCGTATTCAAATTGATCGTGACCTGGCTGGCCGCGATGGCGTTGGGCAAAACGATCATGTGACCGTCCGGCGCGCGCAGAGTGGTGTACCCGAGGGAAATGAGTTCCACCACGCCGATATCCGTGCCGGTGGGTGCGGTGACTTGCAGCGTATCGCCCAAACGAAATGGCCGATAGATTGCGATCGAGATGCCGGCCACCAAATTTCCGAGCGTGCTTTGCGCCGCAAGACCGATGACCACGGAAACCACACCCGCGCCCGCCAGCAGGGCTGTGCCCATCGATCTCAATACGGGTATCAGGTGAGCATACAAGATCAGCACGATCACCCAGATCAACACCGAGCCGAACTGCTGCAAGAAACTGATGGTTGTGCGATCGATGTGGCCTTTGCGGGTCATCGAACCATGCACGGCGGCGCGGAAGACGCGCGACACGAGCGACGCCAGAACCAGAAAAATGACCAGGTAAATGAGCGCGCCCCACAGCGAGTCCGGCTTCAGGAACGACAAAATATCGTGCTCGCCGACTTGCACCTCCTTGATGACGCCGGATTCGTTCATCGCGCCTCTCGGCCGGAGGGCGGCATCCATTTCTCACAATCTTCTATGCGCATGCAGCGGCATTGGAAGCTGTCGTTGAGAATGGCCTTCATCTGCGCGAGACGCTCCATTTGTGCATCCAACTCGGCGAGCTTCTTAGCGGCCAGGGCTCGCCATCGTTCGGCCGGCGTGGTGGTGAGCGGATAGCCGCTCAAGAATGTCCGCGTCTCCTTGACGGTAAAGCCGGCATCCAAGGCCAGCAGGATGACTCGGATTCGGCCAAGCACCTTTGTATCGTAGATGCGCCGTTTCGAGACTCGGGTGGGCGGCGGCAACAGCCCAACCCTTTCGTAGTAACGCAGCGCTGAAGTTGAAAGTCCGGCGCGCCGCGCGATCTCGCCAATCAGTAGTCCCACGAGTGTCTCCCAAGACTGAGGGTTAGGCGCTTGACTTGAACTGCACTTTAACTCGTACGCTTCAAGCCCGCCCATGGAGGACCTGTCATGATCAATTCAGTTCCGTATCTTGCCGCATTGATGTTTGCTGCGTTTTGCATACCGCTGTCGGCGGATGCTGACACGCAGATTCCGGCCGAGATAGCCCACGCGCTGTTGGATCCGCGGCGGCCGCCGGAGCAGGTCAAGCTCGATGCCGCGCGCAAGCCCGCCGAGTTGATGGCGTTTGCGAAAATAAAGCGCGGCTATGCGATCGCGGATTTCATGCCGGGGAATGCCTATTTCACACGAATCATGAGCGATGTCGTGGGCGCTCGAGGCCATGTGTACGCGTTTCTGCCCACCGAACAACTGGCGAATTGTTCTCCCGGCGAAGTGGCCGGTACAAAGGCGCTCGAGCACGATCCGGCGTATGCCAATGTGTCGATTTTGCGCGACCCGGCGGCAAATTTTCGCGTGCCTGAAAAACTCGACATCATTTGGACCGCGCAGAACTATCACGATTTGCATGACTCTTTCATGGGGCCAGCGGATGTTGCCGCACTCAACAAAAGATTTTTCGATGCCCTAAAGCCGGGCGGCGTCTATGTGGTCATTGACCACGTCGCCGAAGCCGGGTCGGGGTTGCGGGATACCGAATCGCGGCACCGGATCGATCCGCTTCGCTTGCGCCAGGAAATCGAGGCCGCGGGGTTCGTGCTCGATGCCAAGAGTAGTGCGCTGCGCAATCCGAAGGACGATCACACCTTGTCGGTATTTGACCCCGGCGTGCGGGGCCAAACCGACCAAGTCGTCTATCGATTCCGCAAACCTTGAGGGGAGGGCTGGCGGCTTGGCACGAAATCTGCTGAGTTCATGCTGTCTATGCAGAATTTTAATGATCTTGCGCACTTCAGCTCGTTTTGCCGCCGTGCGGGCGGCAAGATTGCGCCGCGGCGACGGGTTGCGGCAATTTGTTGCCGCTCAACCCCGGATTCATCATTTTAGAGGATCGCTTATGCCATCACTTGCAATTCCTTCGGCCGTCACGGCCACCCTTCCTACGGTGAACATTCACTCGCACGGCCACGGCCATAAGAAAGCTTCGCCGTTGGACCCTACCGCTGATTCTTCGAGCAGCACCGCCGCTCAAAATCCGGCGGGATCCACGCAGACTCTTCTAGGGAGCTTGTTCAATTCGCTGCGGCAGATCATCGGCGCGCGCGCGGTACCCGCGGCTGCCAATCCAGTTGCAGCGAGCACGAACACGGTGGCGGGCGCGGCGGCGAGCGTCGCGGCAGCCGGTTCCAAGATAAACCTCAGGGCTTGATCCCCGCCAACCCGGCATTTTTGCGTCGTAGCGCGAGAAGCGCACGGCCCAAAAATAGCAGGGTTGCGGCCAGGCACAGGTAGGCGAACAGGTTGCCGACGGCGACGAAGACCGTGTGGCTTCCGGCCATTTTCGGCGCCATGACCAATGCGCCATCGGCGCCGCGTGGATGGCGGTAAGGATCGTTGGCGTAAGTCTTTTGGACGACGCGGCCGTTGGGATCAATCAGTGCGGATACGCCGGAATTTACCGCACGCACCATGCTCACGCGGAGTTCTACGCTGGCGAACACGGCGAGCGCCAGATGCTCCCAAGGCTCGGTGTCCGCGCCGAACCATGAATCGCTGGTCAAGTTGACCAGCAAGTTTGGGCGCAGCTGCCCGACACCGCGCAAGAATCCCTGCAAGATGTCCTCATAGCAAATTACCGGGCCCAATCGCCAGGTGTCGCCGCCCGGCAACTGCAGGGAGACCACACCCGGACCCGCGCCTGCGGTAAATCTACCGGCGCCGGCCGGCAGAAATTTTCGCAGCCACGGAAATGTCTCGATGCCGGGGACGTACTCGCCAAAGGCCAACAGGCGCACTTTGTCGTAGTGGCCTGCCACTTGACCGTTGCGATCGAGCAGGATCGCCGAATTGAAAGCATCCTCGCGGGTCGCGTCGTACATTTCGGCGCCAATCAGGCTGGGTACGCTGAACCCGCGACGAATCATCGCCGGCGAATCCGCGGAGAAATCGGCGCTGAAATTCCGCGGCACGGCGATCGGAAAACTTCCTTCGCTCCACACCAGCAACTGCGCGCCTTCCTTCTCCAGGCGGCGGGACTGCTCTTGCAAGGCGGTCAACTGGCTCAATGCTTCGTCGCGGGAGAATTCACCGTCGATGGTGTAGGCAAAATTTGGCTGAACCAGGCCGATCGCGAGGTGCGGCGCCCGCGCGGCGATCTCGTCGACTTGACGCATCCGCACGGCACCGAAGATGAGCGCGGCCGCCAGCAAAACCGCAGCAGCAATCGACGGATAGCGCGCGGCGCGCCGATTCAGCGCGAGATCGTACAGCGCGCCGTTGATCATCATTAGCAGCGCGGTGACGCCTAAAGGGCCTGTCAGTTCACTCACTTGGATCACCAGCGGATTCCACGCTTGACTGATCCATTGGCCGCAAGGAAACAACTGCGGCACGAGCAGTTCGCAGCTCACCATGGCGATGGGCCCAAGCAGGGTCATGGGCACGGAGCTGCGTTTTCGGACGGCGAGCACGACCGCCGTGAACAACAAGAATATGATTGCGCGGGTGGCGCAGAAAAGCAGAAAGACCGCCGCCGCTCCGATCCAGGGGAAATCCGCGAATCGGCGCATGACGTCTATCAGCCAGTAAAATCCGCCGGCCGTCTCGACCAGTCCGGCCCACCAGCCTAAGAACAGCGCGCCGCGAAAGCTTGCCGTGCGCTCGATGGCCATGAACATGGGGACCGCGGCGATCCAGGCCAGCGCGGAGAGGTCAAACGGCGTAACAGCCAAGAACCACAGGCAGCCGCTCAAGGTGCTCAATGCCAGCGCGCCGTAAAAATTCAAGTTTCGCATTCGACCTTTGGTTAAGAGCAGTTCGCGGCCGTCGATCATCTCGGGTATTCTGAGGCCCAATCATGCAAGAAAGATACGAACCCGCCGCCATTGAAGCGGAGGCACAACATTTTTGGGACCAGCAGCATAGCTTCGAGGCCAAGGAAGACGACAGCCGCGCGAAGTATTATTGCTTGTGCATGTTTCCTTATCCAAGCGGCCGCTTGCATATGGGGCACGTGCGCAATTACACCATAGGCGATGCGCTGACGCGATTCATGCGCATGCACGGATGCAACGTGCTGCAGCCCATGGGATGGGACGCGTTCGGATTGCCGGCTGAGAATGCCGCCATTGCGAATTCCGTGCCGCCGGCGAAATGGACTTTCGACAACATCGCTCACATGAAGGCGCAGCTCAAATCCTTGGGCTACGGGCTGGATTGGAAGCGGGAACTCACGACCTGCCGTCCCGAATACTACCGCTGGAATCAGTGGCTGTTCCTGCGCATGCTGGAAAAGGGCATCGCCTATCAGAAAACCGGCGTCGTCAACTGGGATCCGGTCGATAAGACCGTGCTGGCCAACGAACAGGTGATCGACGGCCGCGGATGGCGCACCGGCGCGATCGTCGAAAAACGCGAAATTCCCATGTACTACTTGAAGATCACGGCTTACGCCGAGGATCTGCTCGATGAATTGGCGAACATGCAGGAATGGCCGGAGAGAGTGCGCGTCATGCAGGCCAACTGGATCGGCCGCAGTGAAGGCGTGCGCCTCGGCTTTCCGCACAAGATCGGCGATGGCGGCGTGCTGTGGGTTTTCACCACGCGCGCCGACACGCTCATGGGTGCGACATTTTGCGCCGTAGCGGCGGAACATCCGCTGGCTGCCTTTGCCGCGCAAGACAAGCCGAAGCTGGCGGCATTCATCGAGGAATGCAAGCGCGGACCGGCGCTCGAAGCCGAGCTTGCGACTCAAGAGAAAAAGGGCATGCCGACCGGCTTGCACGTGCAGCACCCGATCAGCGGCGAGCCGGTCCCGGTATGGGTCGGCAACTACGTGCTCATGAGCTATGGCGACGGTGCCGTCATGGGCGTGCCGGCACACGATGAACGAGATTTCGCCTTCGCCAAAAAATATAAGCTGCCGATCAAACCGGTTATCGATGTTCAAGGCCGCCCGTATTCCGTGGCGGCCTGGGAATCTTGGTATTCCGATCACGGCCGTTGCGTGAATTCGGGTCCGTATGACGGATTGGAGTATCAAGCAGCTGTCGACGCCGTCGCCAGAGACTTGCAGGCCAAAGGGTTGGGCGAGAAACGGATCACCTGGAGGCTGCGCGACTGGGGGATTTCGCGGCAACGATACTGGGGCTGCCCGATCCCCATCATTCACTGCAAGAGCTGCGGCGCCGTGCCCGTGCCCGATGAACAATTGCCGGTGATCCTCCCAACCCACCTGGTGCCCGACGGCAGCGGCAATCCGCTCTTGAAGGACGAGGCGTTCCTGAACGTCAAATGTCCAAAGTGCGGCGCGGATGCACGGCGCGAGACGGACACGATGGACACTTTCGTGGACTCGTCCTGGTATTTCCTGCGCTTCGCCTGCGTCGACAATGATCATGCCATGCTGGATTACCGGGTTCAGTACTGGCTGCCGGTGGATCAGTACATCGGCGGCATCGAGCACGCCATCCTGCACTTGCTTTACGCGCGCTTCTGGACTCGCTTCTTGAGAGAAATGGGCGCGGTTTCATTCAAGGAACCCTTTGCGCGCCTGTTCACCCAAGGCATGGTGCTGAATGAGGTGTTCTTCCGCAAGACCAACTCAGGCCATGTGCAGTATTTCAATCCGACCGACGTGACGGTCACGACGGACAAAACCACGCAACGTCCTATTGCCGTGCTGCGCGCCGACGGCAAGGAAGTCGAATCGGGCGGCGTCGTGACCATGTCGAAGTCCAAGAACAACGGCGTCGACCCGAAGCTGTTGGTGGACGAATTCGGCGCCGACACCGCGCGGCTGTTCATCATGTTTGCGGCCCCGCCCGAACAGACCCTGGAATGGTCGGACGAAGGCGTGCAGGGCGCATTTCGCTTCATCAAGCGTCTGTGGAAGGCGGTGTATGACCATGTATCGTCCGGCCCGGCGGCGCCGCTGGACAAGTCGGCCCTGAGCGATGCCCAACGTGCCCTTCGCAGGCAGTCTCACCAGACGCTCGCCAAGGTCACCGATGATATCGGCCGCCGCCGCACGTTCAATACGGCGATTGCCGCCGTGATGGAGCTCTTGAATGCCGCCGCCAAGTTTCCGCACTCCGTTGTGCAGGATCGCAGCGTCATGCAGGAGGCCCTGGAGATTGCGGTACTGACGCTTTCACCCATCATCCCGCATGTCACGCATGCGCTGTGGCGGGAACTGGGTCATCGAACTGCGCTGATTGATGAGCCCTGGCGCGCAGTCGATCCGGAGGCATTGCAATCGGCCACCGTGCAGATGGTGGTGCAGGTGAACGGCAAGTTGCGTGCGCATATCACGGTCGCGGTGAATGCGGACGAGGCCGCGGTGCGTGCCGCGGCGCTGGCCGATCCCAATGTACAGAAGTTCATCGGAACCGCGGGCATTCGCAAAGTGATCATCGTGCCGGGCAAGCTCGTGAACGTCGTGGTGTAATGCCTCGTGGCCCTCTCCAGATATTTGCTGTTGATCGCCGCCGCTTCGCTGGCCGCGTGCGGCTTCCGTTTGGCGGGCAGCGATCCGCTGCCGGCCGTCATGGCGCGGCCTTACTTGTCGCTGAAAGACCCGTACACGGACTTCTCGCGCGAATTCGAACATCAGCTCAAGTCCTCCGGAGCGTCGCCGCAGTTGAAGCGGGAAGGCGCAACGGCGGATGTGGATGTCACCAAAGACCTGGTTGAGCAGCGCACCCTCGCTGTGTCGGCGAAGAATATTCCTACCGAATACGAACTCACCTACACCGTGACATTCAGCGTCCGCGGCGGCGGCAAGGAATTGCTCGCGCCGCAGACCATCAGTCTTTCCAGGGATTTCAGCTTCGACGAGAACCTGCAGCTGGCCAAGGAGCATGAAGCCGACATCCTGCGCCAGCAAATGGCGCGGGACCTGGTTTCGATCGCCATGCGCCGGCTCACGAGTTTGAAGTAACGCTGGCGTGCGGCCCTGCGGTGCTCCTGGTCAACGGCATTGATCGAGTTTCCCTGCAAGTGCTCTTGGATCGTTATGGCTTGGCCATGAAGCTGGTGGCGCCGGACGAAGTCATTCCCGGTTCTTACTGGGGTGAACGCGAGGCGGGGCTGGTGGGATGCACGATATTCGCGCGTGTCGATACGCCGCTGCATTCAGTGCTGCACGAAAGCGCTCACTTTGTCTGCATGACGCCGGAACGGCGCGCGGGTCTCGATACCGACGCGGGCGGCGATCATGCGGAGGAAAACGCCGTTTGCTATCTGCAAATCGTCCTGGCCGATTCGCTGCCCAATGTTGGCCGGCAGCGAATGTGCCGCGACATGGATGCCTGGGGTTATACCTTCAGGCTGGGCAGCGCGGCGGAATGGTTTGAGCGCGATGCTGACGATGCGCGCGACTGGCTGATGCGGCACGGCGTGCTCGATGTTGCGAGCAACCCGACTTATGCCTGTCGATAGCGAGGGCCGCATGTCGCGCCGAACTGCGCTCGCCGGGATGTGGGCGCTCTTTTTGGCCGGATGCTCGCGGCTGGGATTTCTTGCCGCCAATGTGCCGGCGATCTTCGGCGCCTACAAGCGGCACGCTGACATTGCATTTGGGCCGCATCCGCAGCAGCGCCTCGATGTGTATGTGCCCGAGACCGCTTCCGGGCCGCGGCCGGTGGTCGTTTTCTGGCACGGCGGGCGTTGGCGCTACGGGGACAAGACGGACTATCGATTTGTCGGCGCCGCGCTCGCGGAGTCAGGCTATGTGGTCGTGGTGGCCAATTATCGGCACTATCCGCAGGTCAAAATGCCGGGATTCATGAGTGACGCGGCGCAGGCTGCGCTCTGGGCCGCCGCGCACGCAGCGGAGTATGGCGGCGCGCGCGAGCGTCTTTACTTGATGGGGCATTCGGCAGGCGCTCACTTGGCGGCGCTCGTGACGCTGGACCCGCGATATTTCGCCGCCGCCGGCGGACCTGCGCCGCGCATCGCCGGCGTGATAGGCCTGTCCGGACCCTACGATTTCCTGCCGTTGTTGGAGCCCGACGTGCAGGACATGTTTGGTCCACCGTCGATCTATGCGGAGTCGCAACCCATCAATTTCGTGCGCGCCGACGCGCCGCCCATGCTGCTGGTGCACGGCTTGGAGGACGACACGGTGCGGCCGAAAAACTCGCGCAATTTTGCCGGCGCGCTCGGCGCGCTCGGGGTGCCGGTGACCCTGAAGCTCTATCCCAAAGTCTCGCATGCCGACACGGTAGCCGCGCTGACTTCACTGCTGCGCGGCAGGGCACCCACGCTGGCTGATATCAGGGCCTTCGTCAGCGGGGGCCAGACCGCTTAGGCGGCGTGGGCGGCGGCCGACGCGGCCATGGCGTAAACCTTGCCGAAGCGATTGGCGAGAAAGGCCTTCAGGCCGATCTCTTCCTGGCGAATCAGTCCGGACTGCGGAAGCTCCCCGGCGCTCAGCATGTCGAGCACCGCGCAAATCCCGCCGGCGGTGGTGATCTGAATGGCGCTGCGAACCCTGCCGCCCATCGGGGCCGCGTAGATCTTGTTGGCGTAGGTCTCTTGCATGAGTTGACCTCCGCGCATGCCGCTGACTGTGACGAATACGATGACGACATCCTGCAGCGTAATCGGCACCGCATTCTCGAGAATGTCCTTGAGCAGCTCGCGCCGGTCGCGCAACCGCAGGTCATTCAACAGCGCTTTCATGATGGCGGCGTGGCCGGGATAGCGGATGGTGCGATAGTTCAGATTGCGCACTTTGCCGGCCAGGGTTTCGCACAGCGTGCCAAGACCCCCCGAGGTATTGAACGCCTCGTACAAAATTCCGTCGAGCGAGAACTCTTCGAGCTCCTCGAGCGGCTGCGTCTCTCGAAGCTGGCCGTTGACGATGGCTTCGCACGGCTCGCAGTACTCGTTGATGACGCCGTCGGTGCTCCAGGTCAAATTGTAGTTGAGCGCATTGGAGGGAAATTCCGGCAACGCGCCGACCCGCATGCGCACATCGTTGAGCTCATCGAATCGCGACGCCAAATCGGACGCGACGATGGTGATGAATCCCGGCGCCAATCCGCATTGAGGAATAAACGCGGTGCGCGCGCCAACGCTCAGTTGCTTGACCGCGCGGGTGCTGGCGACATCCTCGGTCAGGTCCAGGTAATGCGCGCCGCCGGCCTTGGCCGCCTCGGCGATGAGCCGGGTCGCGTGATAGGGCGCCGCCGACAGCACCGCAAATTTCCCCGCCAGCAATTTTCGCAAGGCATCGCCCTGCGTAATGTCCATCGCGGCTTTCTTGACCGGTGCGGAGGTCTCGAGTCGATCCAATTGCTGTTGGGAGCGATCGATCACGGTCACCGCGTAGTCGCCTGAGCTACCCAGAAACTCCGCAATCATGGAACCGATTTTCCCCGCGCCGACGATGACGATGTCTTTCATGCTGCCTCCCCAAGGGCGCCCATTTTTGTCCGGCGGCACTGCAAATGGTAGGGTAGTTTCGGACGTTTTTCAGGTATATTCACTACAATTAGCAGGGCAAAAACGGCGAAGTGCCATGGATTCCATTGACGAGAAGCTTTTGTCGGCGCTGCGGGAGAACGGCCGAGCCTCGACCGCCATGCTGGCGAGGCTCGTGGGGCGCTCGCGCACCAGCGTGCAGAGTCGAATTGAGCGGCTGGAGAAGCAGGGCATCATCACGGGCTATGGGGTGCGCCTGGCCCCGGAACTGGGGACCGGCGCCGTGCGGGCCCACGTCATGATCAAGGTGGGGCCGAAGGAGACCCGCGCGGTGACGGCGGCGCTGCGCGAAATCTCACAGGTGCGCCTGCTGCATTCGGTCAGCGGCGAGGTGGACTTGATCGCGGTTGCGGTGGCTGCATCGGTCGCTGAAATGGATCAGGTCATCGATCGAATTGGTGCGCTCGACGGCGTCGAGCGCACTACCTCGTCGATTATTTTGTCGACGAAGTTCGAACGGTGAGCGCTCCGCGGAAACAGGCTAGTATTCCGTCCGTCATACGGACCATGGGGCGGTAATGGACTTGCACCCACCGGGGGGACCGGTTCGCTCGGTCAAAGATTTTTTCGTGCACATCGGCGTAGTCACCGTGGGCATTTTGATTGCCTTAGGGTTAGAGCAGCTCCTGGAGGCGCATCACCGCGCCAATCTTGCCAAAATCGCGGTGG
>Ga0210402_10003459_pt1 | contig 14784 bp, 10 predicted proteins | sample IncBWC7MmetaG_FD_161055 | JGI IMG/M metagenome (GOLD analysis project Ga0210402, IMG submission 161055) | Forest soil microbial communities from Barre Woods Harvard Forest LTER site, Petersham, Massachusetts, United States - Inc-BW-C-7-M | ecosystem: Environmental > Terrestrial > Soil >...
CCGCGAAGTTCGGCGATCTCCTGATTGCGCTTCCAGGCGTAGAACATGAAAGACGCGACGACGACCACCACACCCAGTAAGAGAAATTCGTAACGCTGGGCGAAAGATCGGAGGGCGTCCCAAGAAGCCGCGACAAAAGCAACGGTCACCAGTGCCAGCAAACCGTAGTTCAGTCGCCACAACCTCCGCTGTCCCTGCTCGAACTGGGCTAGGCGGTCGCCCACGCTGGAACGAGGAGCCTCGGGAGGCCCGCTGGTGCGCGGAGAACTCTGTCGATTGTCGTCAGGCATAGCGATAAGTTGCACAGCGCGGGCTGTCGAAGGCCCGCTTCCTTATCCTCCATTTTCAGCGGTTGGGAGCCATCCGGCAACGAAAGTCAGTGCGAGGCGTTCCTGAAGAACACCTGTCCAGCGGGTCATAGCAGATTCGAGAGCGTCGCAAAAATAATGAGGGACGTGGCCAAAGCCGCGTCCCTCGTTGAATACTGGCGGAGTAACTTTGTCCGCCGGTTTGATGTTGTTTAGCCTTCGGTGGCGGCGTCGGCTTCGCCTTCGAGTTTGCCGTCGTCGCTGAGGAAGTCCAGACCAGTCCCGTCATCAGCAAGCAAGTCAGCGGTTTCGGGCAGAAGTTCCTCGACCGGAGCAGGCGGCGGCATTTCCGTCAGCAACTGCAGGCTGCGGTAGTGCTCAAGGCCCGTTCCGGCAGGAATCAAGCGGCCCATAATGACGTTTTCCTTCAAGCCGCGCAGATAATCAACTTTTCCAGCAACGGCGGCTTCGGTGAGCACGCGCGTTGTTTCCTGGAAGCTGGCGGCGGAAATGAAGGAGTCAGTCGAGAGCGACGCCTTGGTGATTCCGAGGAGCAGCGGACGTCCGGTTGCCGGACGCTGTCCTTCGGAAATGATGCGGTCGTTTTCCTCGCGGAAGCGGAACTTGTCCACTTGTTCCTCGAGAAGGAACGTGGTGTCTCCAACGTCCTCGACTTTAACCCAGCGCATCATCTGACGAACGATGGTTTCGATGTGCTTGTCGTTGATGTTGACACCCTGCAGGCGGTAGACCTCTTGAATGGCGTTGACGAGGTAAGCCTGGGTGAACTTTTCGCCGAGCACGGCCAGCAAGTCGTGAAGGTTGAGCGGGCCGTCGATCAAAGCCTCACCGGCCTTGACGTGCTCGCCTTCCTGCACGTTGATGTGCACGCCGCGTGGCAGCGAATATTCCTTGGTGGTCTTGCCGTCTTCGCTTTCGACGTAGATCTTGCGCAGGCCCTTGCTGACTTCGCCGTAGCGCACGACACCGTCGACTTCGCTGATGACCGCGGGATCCTTTGGCTTGCGGGTTTCGAACAGTTCGACCACGCGCGGCAGACCGCCGGTGATGTCCTTGGTCTTGGTGGTTTCCCGCGGAATTTTCGCGAGAATGTCGCCGGGCTGCACGTCGTCGCCGTCCTTAACCATCAAGTGAGCGCGCGACGGCATGAGGTACTTTTTCTTGACCTTGCCCGCGTTGTCGCGGATCAAGATGGCCGGCTGGTGCTTTTCGTCGCCGGGCGGCAAAGTCACAACGTCCTGCGACATGCCGGTGACTTCGTCGACTTGTTCCTCGATGGTCAGGCCGGGACGCAGATCGTCAAACTTCACCGAGCCGCCGGTTTCGGTCAGAATCGAGAAGGTGAACGGATCCCACTCGGCAAGGCTCTGGCCATGGATGACAGTGTCGCCGTCGGCCACGCGCAAGCGCGCGCCGTAGACCACGTGGTAGCGTTCTTTTTCGCGGCCCTTTTCGTCAACGATGGCGATCAAGCCGGAACGGTTCATGGCGATGGAAGTTCCGCCACGGCCCTCAACGAATTTCATGTCCACGAACTTGACGATACCGTTGTTGCGCGCTTCGAGCGTGGAACGCTCGCTGACGCGGGTAGCGGTTCCACCGATGTGGAAAGTACGCATAGTGAGCTGGGTGCCGGGTTCGCCGATGGACTGGGCGGCGATGACCCCGACCGCTTCGCCGAGTTCGACCATGCGGCCCGAGGCGAGGTTGCGGCCGTAGCACAGCGCGCAAACGCCCCGGCGGGATTCGCAAGTGAGAACGGAGCGAATGCGGACGCGTTCGATACCCGCGGCCTGCACGGAATTGGCAAGCTCTTCGGTAATTTCCTGGTTGATTTCGACGATCACGTGACCTTCGAAGTCCTTGATCTTGTCGAGCGAAACGCGGCCGACGATGCGGTCGCGCAGCGGTTCGACTTCGACGCCGGCTTCGATGATCGGCTCAACGTAAATGCCTTCGTTGGTGCCGCAATCGAGTTCGTTGATGATGACGTCTTGCGCCACGTCAACCAGACGGCGGGTCAGATAGCCGGAGTCCGCGGTTTTCAGAGCGGTATCGGCCAGACCTTTACGAGCCCCGTGGGTTGAGATGAAGTACTGCAGCACGGTGAGGCCTTCGCGGAAGTTCGAAGTGATCGGCGTTTCCATGACTTCGCCGGAAGGCTTGGCCATCAGGCCGCGCATGCCGGAAAGCTGACGGATCTGCTGCTTCGAACCGCGGGCGCCAGAGTCCGCCATGACATAGACGGGGTTGATGACGCCTTCCTTGTCGTGGTTCTCGAGAGCCTTGAACATTTCGTCGGCAACTTTTTCGGTGACGTCTCCCCACAGGGAAACGATCTTGTTGTAGCGTTCGCCGTGAGTGATGGCGCCATCGAGGTATTGCTGCTGCACCTTGACGACTTCACGCTCCGCGGCGTCAACGAGTTTTACCTTGTCGCCGGGGATGAGCATGTCGTCGATGCCGATGGAGATGCCGGACTTGGTTGCGTACGCAAATCCCAATTCCTTCAACTTGTCGAGCAGCACAACCGTGCCTTCGAGTCCGTAGTTGAGGTACGCGAAGTACACCAGTTGTTGCACGCCCTTTTTCTTGAGCAAGCCGTTGATAAACGGCATGTGCGACGGCAGATTCGAATTGAAGATAACGCGACCAACAGTGGTCTGAATGAATTGCCGCTCCATCTTTACTGGTTCGGTGTGGGTGACGTCCTGATTGTCGTAAGCGGTGACCAGGTCGATCACTTCGCCGGTGTAGCGCAAGCGGATCGGAGTGAGCAATTCGACTTCGCCAGCTTCGAGCGCAAGGACGACTTCGTCCGCGCCGCCGAACACGCGGCCTTCGCCCTTGGCGCCGGGCTTGTTCTTGGTGAGGTAATAGATGCCGAGAACCATGTCCTGCGACGGAACGGCCAGAGGCAGACCGTGCGCCGGCGACAGAATGTTGCGGGAGCTGAGCATCAAAACTGAAGCTTCAACCTGCGATTCAGGAGAAAGCGGAATGTGCACGGCCATCTGGTCGCCGTCAAAGTCCGCGTTGAACGCGGTGCAGACCAGCGGGTGAATGCGGATGGCTTTGCCTTCCACCAGCACCGGTTCGAACGCCTGAATGCCCAGGCGGTGAAGGGTCGGGGCGCGGTTCAGCAGCACCGGGTGTTCCTTGATGACATCTTCGAGGATGTCCCAAACCACCGGCTCCTGCTGCTCGACCATTTCCTTGGCTTGCTTGATGGTGGTGCAGTGGCCCTGCGCTTCAAGCTTGTGATAGATGAACGGCTTGAAAAGTTCGAGCGCCATCTTCTTGGGAAGACCGCATTGATTGAGCTTGAGCTCCGGACCGACAACGATGACCGAGCGGCCGGAATAGTCAACGCGCTTGCCAAGCAGGTTCTGGCGGAAGCGACCCTGCTTGCCCTTGAGGGTGTCGCTCAGCGACTTGAGCGGGCGATTGTTGGTTCCACGCAACACGCGGCCACGGCGGCCGTTGTCGAACAACGCGTCCACGGCTTCCTGCAACATACGCTTTTCGTTGCGCACGATAACGTCGGGCGCACGAAGCTCCATGAGCTTTTTCAAACGGTTGTTGCGGTTGATGACGCGGCGATAAAGATCGTTCAAATCGGAAGTTGCGAAACGGCCGCCGTCGAGAGGCACCAGCGGGCGCAACTCCGGCGGAAGAACCGGGATGACGTCCAGAATCATCCATTCCGGCTTGTTACCGCTCTTGCGGAAAGCTTCGAGAACTTTGAGGCGCTTGGCGAACTTGATGCGCTTTTGCAGTGACGGATCGTCCTTCATCTTGATGCGCAGTTCGTCGGAAAGCTTTTCGACTTCCACGCGCTTGAGAAGTTCCTTGATCGCTTCGGCGCCCATACGAGCGGTGAACTGGCCGGGGTATTCCTGCTGAAGCTTGCGATATTCCTCTTCCTGAAGGACCTGGCGATCCTTGAGGACGGCGACTTCGCCGACGTCCACGACGACGAACGCTTCGAAATAGAGGATGCGTTCGAGGTCGCGCATGGAAATGTCGAGAAGATAGCCGATGCGGCTGGGCAAGCCCTTGAAGAACCACACATGCGAACAGGGCGAAGCCAACTCGATGTGGCCGAGGCGTTCACGGCGGACTTTGGACAAGGTGACTTCGACACCGCACTTGTCGCAAATGACGCCGCGGTGCTTCATGCGCTTGTACTTGCCGCAGAGGCATTCCCAGTCGGTGACTGGGCCAAAGATTTTGGCGCAGAACAAACCGTCACGCTCGGGCTTGAACGTGCGGTAGTTGATGGTCTCCGGCTTGGTGACTTCACCGTGAGACCACGAACGGATTTTCTCCGGGCTGGCCAGGCTGATACGAATGGAATCGAAATCAGCAATCAAACTTGCGCGATCATAAGGGCTGCTGCGATACAAGGTTGTTTCCTCCCCCCTGGCTTTCGCCAGGGCTGCGAATCGCTTTTTAGGCGATCCGGCCGAGAACTCAAAGAAACGTGGTGCTTACATCGTGCCAAGCACCGCCGGGGCCAAAGCCCCTGGACTACAAAACCCGCCGTAATGGGCGCCCGCCGCAGCGGACGCCCCACGGGAAGACTAATCAGCTGCTTTTTCGGCTGGCTTTTGACGCTTCATTAATTCGACGTCAAGGCACAGCGACTGCAACTCGCGAACGAGAACGTTGAACGATTCCGGCACGCCCGGCTCAATGCCCGGTTCGCCCTTGACGATGGCCTCGTAGATTTTCGCGCGGCCATAGACGTCGTCGGATTTTGCCGTGAGCAGTTCCTGCAGGATGTGCGCCGCGCCGTAAGCTTCGAGCGCCCAGACTTCCATTTCGCCGAAACGTTGTCCGCCGAACTGCGCTTTGCCGCCCAGCGGTTGCTGAGTGATGAGCGAGTATGGACCGATGGAGCGAGCGTGAATCTTGTCGTCCACCAAGTGCGACAGCTTGAGCATGTAGATGTAGCCGACGGTCACCGGCTGGTCGAACATGTCTCCGGTCATGCCGTCGAACAAGTTGATTTTTCCGGCATGCGGCAAGCCCGCGACTTCCAGCAGGTGGCGGATTTCAGTTTCGCGCGCGCCGTCAAAAACCGGCGTGGCGAATGGAATGCCTTCCTTGAAGCCTTCCGCCATGTCCAGCAATTCATCGTCGTCCAGCTTGGAAAGTGTCTTCCAGATGGTGGTGTCCGTGAAAACTTCACGGAACCAGCGGCGAACCGCTTCAGCGCGAACTTCCTTGCTGAGCAAACGCTTCAAACTGTTACCCAGTTCCTTGCCGGCCCAGCCGAGGTGCGTTTCGAGAACCTGTCCGACGTTCATACGCGAAGGAACGCCGAGCGGATTCAGAACGATTTCGACTGGCGTGCCATCCGGCATGTACGGCATGTCCTCGTCCGGAACGATACGGGCGATAACGCCCTTATTGCCGTGGCGTCCGGCCATTTTGTCGCCGATGGAGAGCTTGCGCTTCATGGCGATATAGACCTTGACCAGCTTGATGACGCCCGGCGGCAGCTCGTCGCCCTTCTTCAGCTTTTCCTTGCGCTCTTCGGTGATCTTGCGCAGCACGTCGATCTGACGAGAAGTCATTTCCTCGACTTCTTCGATCTTCTCGATCAGCAGAGGATCCTTTTCGTTGAGCTTTAGGCGCTTGAGGTTGCGCGTGGAGATCTTTTCGATCAGCTCACGGGTCAGCTCAGTGCCCTTAACCAGCAGGCGCTTGTTAGTCTTTTCGTCATGCAGGTCGGCCTGGAGAATCTTTCCACCCAGCAAATCCGAAAGGCGCTTGAGGCGCTCATCGGTGAGGATGCGGATTTCGTCGGCCAGGTTCTTTTCCAGCTTGAAGACCTGCGAAGCTTCGATAGCCTTGTGGCGTTCGTCCTTTTCTCCGCCCTTGCGGGTGAAGATCTTGACGTCCACGATGGTGCCTTCGATGCCCGGCGGGCAATAGAGAGAAGCGTCACGAACATCGCCGGCCTTTTCGCCGAAGATCGCGCGAAGCAGTTTCTCTTCCGGAGTCAGCGTGGTTTCGCCCTTGGGCGTAACCTTGCCGACCAGAATGTCACCCGACTTGACGACGGCGCCGATACGGATGACGCCGCTTTCGTCGAGGTTGCGAAGGAACGATTCGCTGATGTTGGGAATGTCGCGGGTAACTTCTTCCGGACCCAGCTTGGTGTCGCGCGCTTCGATTTCATACTCCTCGATGTGAATCGAAGTGTAGTAATCGTCCTTGACCAGCTTTTCGCTGACGAGGATGGCGTCTTCAAAGTTGTAACCGCGCCATGGCACGAAGGCCACCAGAACGTTGCGGCCAAGAGCCAGTTCACCGCGGTCGGTGCAAGGACCGTCGGCAAGAACCTGCTGCTTTTTCACGCGGTCGCCCACGCGAACCAGAGGCTTCTGGTTGATGCAAGTGTTTTGGTTGGAGCGCTTGAACTTGGTCAGAGTGTAGATGTCCGCGCCCACTTCGCGGCTCAACACGCCGGAGTGGTCGGACTCGACGCGAACGATGATGCGCTCGGAGTCGACCTGGTCCACGATGCCGTCGCGCTTGCAGAGCACGACTGCGCCGGAATCGCGAGCGGTGACACGCTCCATACCGGTGCCGACCAGCGGAGCTTCTCCGCGAATCAATGGCACGCCCTGGCGCTGCATGTTGGAACCCATCAACGCGCGGTTGGCGTCGTCGTTTTCGAGGAATGGAATCAAGCTGGCCGCGACGCTGACCAGTTGCTTCGGCGAAACGTCCACGTAATCGACTTCTTCGCGGCTTTTCAGCACGAAGTTCCCAGCCTGGCGGCAGTTGACGAGTTCGGTGGTGATTTTCAACCGTTCGTCGAGCGAGACGTTGGCCTGCGCGACCACGTACTTGTCCTCTTCCCACGCGGAAAGATAGAAGCAGTACGGCTCGTAGACGACCTTGCGGCGCTTGAGTTCGTCGTTCAATTCCTCGACGCGATCTTTTTCGATGATTTCGCCGGCTTTGAATTCGCTGTCCCCGGCGTTTACCACCTGCACGTAGTCGATGATGCGGCCGCCCTTGACCTTGCGGTATGGCGATTCGATGAAGCCGTAGTCATTGATGCGCGCAAAACAACTGAGCGAGCTGATCAACCCGATGTTGGGACCTTCGGGCGTTTCAATCGGACAGATGCGGCCGTAGTGAGTGGGGTGAACGTCGCGCACTTCGAAACCCGCGCGCTCACGGGAGAGACCGCCAGGTCCAAGAGCGGAAAGGCGCCGCTTGTGAGTAATTTCGCTCAACGGATTGGTCTGGTCCATAAACTGGCTGAGCTGAGACGAGCCGAAGAACTCGCGAATCGCGGCCATCACCGGTTTGGCGTTGACGAGGTCGTGCGGCATAGCCGTCGACATTTCCTGGTACACGCTCATCTTTTCCTTGATGGCGCGTTCCATGCGGACCAAGCCGATGCGGAACTGGTTTTCGAGCAGTTCGCCAACCGCGCGAACGCGGCGGTTGCCGAGGTGGTCGATGTCATCTACTACGCCGATGTTCTTGCGCAGCTTGAGCAAATACTTGATTGCCGCGACGAAGTCCGGCGAATCGAGCGTGCGATTATCGAGTGGCGTGTCGAGACCCAGCTTGATGTTGAACTTCAAGCGGCCCACGCGGCTGAAATCGTATTTGCGCGGATCGAAGAACATTCCGCGGAAAAGATTGGTCGCGGTTTCGAGCGTCGGAGGATCGCCCGGACGCAGCTTGCGGTAGATTTCGATGAGCGCTTCTTTGGAAGAGCGAATCGCGTCCTTGTCCAGTGTGCGCGAGAGCACCACGCCGATGTCGTCGCGCTCCGGGAAGAACACATCAACCTCGGCGATGCCGCCTTCGGCAAACGCCTGCCAGATTTCAGGAGTCAGAGGCTTGTTGGCCTCCAGCAAGACTTCGCCGGTCTGCCGGTTGACCACATCGGCGACGGAATACGCGCCTTCGAGATCCTGAAGCGCCGCGCGAGCCTGCGTTACGCGAGCCTTGATCAGTTCCTTGAAGAGATTTTCGTTGATGCGCTTGTGCGCGCCGACGATCACTTCATCGGACTTGGGATTCTTGATTTCGTGGGTCAGCTTGCGGTCCATGAGGCCCGGCGAAACATTCCAGTAGAGATCCTTGTCGCGCAGCGAAATGCGCTCGACCTGATAGAAGGTGCGGAGGATGTCTTCGTTGGACTTCATGCCCAGCGCGCGCAGGAAAATCGACCCGAGGAACTTGCGCTTGCGGTCGATGCGCACGTACAGAATGTTCTTGGTGTCGTACTCGAATTCCACCCAAGAGCCGCGGTACGGAATAATTTTGCCGAGGAAGTAGCTGCGGTTGTTGGCCGATTCGAAAAACACGCCGGGCGAGCGGTGCAATTGGCTGACGATGACGCGCTCGGTACCATTGATGATAAAGGTTCCGTTCTCAGTCATCAGCGGAATATCGCCGTAGAAAACTTCCTGTTCCTTGATGTCGCGAATGGTCTTCGCGCCAGTGTCGGGATCCTTGTCGTAAATCGTGAGACGAATGGTGACTTTCAACGGCGCGGAGTACGTCATGCCGCGTTCCTGACATTCGTTCACGTCATACTTCAACTGCATGGCCACCGGGTCGCCGCACTTGTTGCAGAAGGTCGGCGTATTCTTGTTGAAGGTGCCGCACTTGTGGCAAATCACGTCGCCGGTCTGATACGGATTGGTGACCACGCTGGCGCCGCAATTGCGGCAAGTCGCGCGCAGGTGATGCAGGCCCTTCAGATTGCTGCACTTGCACTCCCAGTTGCCGATCGCGTAGTCCACGAATTCCAGCTGCGACATCTCGCGGAAATCCTTGATCGGAAACACGGAGGTAAACACGGACTGAAGTCCGCCGTCGTCGCGCTCGCTCGGAAGCAAATCCATCTGCAGGAAGCGCTGGTACGACTTCATCTGGACTTCAATCAGGTTGGGAATCTGAATCGAGCTCTGAATTTTCGCGAAATCCAGACGCTGACGTTCCCGGACGTGCTGATTGGTGTTAGACATGCGTAATGTACCTCGTTATCTGTCGGGCGAATCCAGTTGGCGCACAGAGAGACAAATAGCCGTCGCGCAGATTGACTTGCCCGAAGTCAAAGAGCACACGGCCACAGGCTGTCCCAAGGGGACATTCCAAGTTGTGGTAATACCCAGCCTCGATGTGCGTAAGAGAAGTCCTTTGGCGCGGCACCCTCGCAGCCGTTACGCATTCCCCCTCTGCAGGAGAGCCGCACCGCAATCCAATTTTCAGCCCCAAAACCCGCCGGACGCGGCCACAGACCGTTCGAGATATTTGTAGCCGCAAAACTATCCGCGCAGCACTTCGGCCAATTACTTGACTTCGACCTTGGCGCCCGCGTCTTCGAACTTCTTCTTGATCGTCGCGGCTTCGTCCTTGCTCACGCCTTCTTTCACGGTCTTCGGCGCGCCGTCGACGAGGTCCTTAGCTTCTTTCAGTCCGAGGCTGGTGACTTCGCGAACTGCCTTAATCACGTTGATTTTGTTGCCGCCCACTTCGGTGAGAACCACGGTGAATTCCGTCTTCTCTTCCGCAGGAGCCGCAGCGGCGGCTGCACCGCCGCCAGCCGCCACAACCGTGGCTGCCGCCGCCGATACGCCGAACGCTTCTTCCATCTTCTTCACCAGGTCCGACGCTTCAAGAAGCGTCAGTCCCTTGATTTCTTCCAGAATTGCTTCCACTTTCGCCATGACAGCTTGTTCTCCTCTCAAGAACGTAATGAAATTTTTCTGAACCGCTGCGGTTTAAGCCGCGCGGCTCAAAACCGGTTACTCACTAAACTTGTTGGCCTTGATGGCTTCGTTCACGGTTACCGCCAGATTGCGCGGCAAGGCATTGAGCGCACTGGCGATCCTCTGAGCCGGAGCGTTCAACAGGAACATCAGCTTGCTGATCAATTCTTCCTTCGACGGCAAATTCGCCAGTTGTTGAATTTCGGTGATATTGATGACCCGGCCTTCGACGACACCGGACTTGAACTTGAATGCCGGGACATCCTTGGCGACCTTGGTCAGCGCTTTTGCGAGGGCGACCGGATCGGCCTGGGTGTAAGCAATCGAGTTGGTGCCGCTCAAATTCTTCAGCAAGTCGGCGGCGGGAGTTCCCTGCCCAGCTCGTTCGGCCAGCGTGTTTTTGACAACCTTGTACTTGCCGCCTGCCGCTTGCACGGCGCGCCGCAATTTGGTGTCGTCCTCGACGGTGATGCCCTGAAAGGTCGAAAGAATTACAGTCGAAACCTTCGCGAGCTCGGTTTTCAGTTTGTCCAGATCCTGCTGCTTTTCACTTCGCTTTTTCATAATCCCGTTTCCGTTTTCCTTATTAAGTAGCCTGTCCAGCCCCGCTTAAGCGGCGGCTGCCAGGATCTCCGCCTCGGCCAGATCAATCGAAATTCCCGGGCCCATGGTCGAAGTCAATGTAATTTTCTTCACGTACTTGCCCTTGGCTGCGGACGGTTTTGCCTTCAATACCGCGCCAATCAAAGCGTGGGCGTTTTCGGCGAGCTTGGCGGCGTCAAATTGAATTTTGCCGATCGGGCAGTGCACGATTCCCGCTTTGTCCACGCGGAATTCCACTTTTCCGGCTTTGGTTTCGCGGATGGCTTTGGCCACGTCCGCGGTTACCGTTCCGGTTTTCGGGTTCGGCATCAATCCGCGAGGACCGAGAACTTTGCCAAGACGGCCAGCGGATCTCATCATGTCTGGCGTGGCGATTACCGCGTCGAAATCGGTCCAGCCTTCCATGATTTTCTGCACCATTTCATCGCCACCGACGAAATCGGCACCCGCTTCCTGCGCTTCGCGAATCTTGTCGCCGCCCGCAAGAACCAGCACGCGAACCGCTTTGCCCAAGCCGTGCGGAAGTACTACCGTTCCGCGAACCACCTGGTCGGAATGTTTCGGATCCACGCCGAGATTGAAAGCGAGTTCAACAGTCTCGTTAAACTTGGTGTGATGCGTCTTCTTAATCAACTCGGTGGCTTCAGCGAGCTTGTACGGACGCGCTTCCACCTTCTTGCGCGCGTTCTCGATATGTTTGCCAGCTTTCTTGCTCATACTTTCTGCCTCACGCGATCCCGCTTCGCCTCAAACTCCTTAGGCTTCCACGACTTCCAGACCCATGTTGCGGGCCGTACCGGAAACGGTACGAACCGCGGATTCCAGATTGGTGGTGTTGAGATCGACAAGCTTGATTTTCGCGATCTCCTCGACCTGCTTCTTGGTCACTTTGCCGACTTTGTTGCGGTTCGGCTCGGGTGAACCCTTGGCAATTCCCGCGGCGCGCAACAACAGCACGGCGGCAGGAGGGGTCTTGAGGATGAACGTGAAGGTGCGGTCGGTATAAATGGTGACCATCACCGGAAAAATCATTCCGTCGGGTTCTTTCTGCGTCTTGGCGTTGAACTGCTTGCAGAAATCCATGATGTTGACGCCATGGGGGCCGAGCGCGGTGCCAACCGGCGGAGCCGGCGTGGCCTTGCCCGCGGCTAACTGCAGCTTAATCGTTGTCTGTATCTTCTTTGGCGGCATGTTCCTTGTCCTTAGCTCGTAATCTCTTAGCTCAGCTTTTCGACACTGGCAAAATCAAGTTCGACAGGCGTCGAACGCCCGAAAATCGTTACGGAAACTTTCAACCGGCTGTGGTCGTTGTCGATCTCTTCCACCGTGCCGTTAAAATTCGCGAACGGGCCATCCACAATGCGCACCTGCTCGTTGCGTTCGTAAACCACTTTCGGCTTCGGACGATCCTGCGGGGTGTGCACCCGATTGATGATCGCGTCCACTTCGGCTTCCGATAGCGGTGACGGCGAAGTCGCCGAACCGACGAAACCGGTCACCCGCGGGGTGTTGCGCACGATGTGCCAGGTGTTTTCGTCCAGATCCATTTCCACCAGCACGTAGCCCGGATACGACATCCGCGAAGAAATCACCTTTTTGCCGCCGCGCATCTCCATGACGTCTTCCATCGGGATCAGCACGCGGCCGATCTTGTCCTGCAAGCTGAACGCGGCCACACGGCTCTCCAGGCTTTCCTTGACCTTCTTCTCGAAGCCTGAGTAGGTGTGAATGATGTACCACTGCATGCTCATCGCTGTCTGGTCCTCTGTGCCCTACGCGCCAAATCTCTTCAACAAGTAACCGACTGCCCGCGCCGCGCCCTGCTCGACGAAGTACAGATAAATCGCAAAAAACGCCACCGTCGCCAGAACCACGCCGGTCGTCGAAATTACATCTTCGCGGCTGGGCCAGGTGACTTTCTTCATCTCCACGCGCGTTTCTTGCAAAAAAGTACGCGTGTCAGCGAACGTTCCCGTAATCTTCTCGGGTAGGTTCGAACCCGCTCCGCCCTGAGTTTCTTCTTTGCTCATCTTCGCCGCCTGCGTCGCCATGCTTCCCTTTCCAGCCCATGCAAACAGTGTTTCTCGCCTACCACAAATTTCTGGCAGGGGAGGAGGGACTCGAACCCCCATACCCGGTTTTGGAGACCGGAGTCCTAGCCGTTGGACGACTCCCCTAAAAACAAATCCGGTCCTGCCCGAGCCAACTACCGCGCGAAAAACTACTTCACTTCTTTGTGCGCGGTCTGCTTGCGGCACGTGTTGCAAAACTTCTTGGTCTCCAGGCGTTCGGAGTGCTTCTTTTTGTTCTTGGTCGTTGTGTAGTTGCGGTTCTTACAGTCCCCGCACTGCAACGTAATAATTTCCCGCATCTTTGAATTCCTCTTCCAGAAACTTTTTTGTTAGAACCGCACCTACTCAATAATCTCCGTGACCGCGCCTGCTCCGACGGTGTGCCCGCCTTCGCGAATCGCGAACCGCAAACCCTTCTCCAGCGCTACCGGCGTAATCAACGTCACCTCACAACTCACGTTGTCGCCCGGCATCACCATTTCCACTCCCGCCGCCAGGTGCATGTCGCCCGTTACGTCCGTGGTGCGGAAATAAAACTGTGGACGATAGCCAGAGAAAAACGGAGTGTGACGCCCGCCTTCTTCCTTGGTCAGCACATACGCTTCGGCCTTGAACTTGGTGTGTGGCGTAATCGAGCCTGGCTTGCAGATCACCTGCCCGCGCTCCACATCATCTTTTTCCGTGCCGCGCAACAACAGTCCAACGTTGTCGCCAGCCAAACCTTCATCCAACAACTTGCGGAACATCTCGATACCCGTAACCACTTTCTTCTGGGTGTCGCGGAAGCCCACGATCTCCACTTCTTCGCCAACCTTGACCTTGCCGCGCTCCACACGTCCGGTAACCACCGTGCCGCGTCCGGAAATCGAGAAAATATCCTCGATTGGCATGGCAAACGGTTTATCCACATCGCGCACCGGCAACGGAACGTTCTTGTCCACCGCTTCCATCAATTCGTCAATCTTGCCTTCCCACTTGGCATCACCGTTCAACGCCTGCAATGCGCTGCCGCGCACGATCGCAATCGTGTCGCCAGGGAAACCGTAGCTCTTCAACAGTTCGCGAACTTCCAGTTCCACCAGTTCCAGCAACTCCGGATCTTCCACCATGTCGCACTTGTTCAGGAAAACCACGATCGCCGGCACACCAACCTGACGCGCCAGCAGAATGTGTTCCCGAGTCTGCGGCATCGGTCCGTCAGTCGCCGCCACCACCAGAATCGCGCCGTCCATCTGCGCTGCTCCGGTGATCATGTTCTTGATGTAGTCCGCGTGTCCCGGGCAGTCCATGTGCGCGTAGTGCCGGTTCGGCGTCTCATACTCCACGTGCGACACCGCAATGGTGATGCCGCGCTCGCGCTCCTCCGGCGCGTTGTCAATGGTGTCGAACGCCCGAAACTGTACCTTCGGGTTGTGCTTCGATAGCACCTTGGTGATCGCCGCCGTCAACGTGGTCTTGCCATGGTCAATGTGACCGATGGTCCCAATGTTCACGTGCGGCTTACTGCGCTCGAATTTCTCCTTGGCCATTACCGTTCGCTCCTCAGTTCAAGTTCATGCCAACTACTAAATCTGTTTACTTCCCGCCGCGCTGCTTCTTGATCACCTCTTCCGCCAAAGCCGGCGGCAGCTCCGCGTAATGCGAAAAGTGCATGGTGAACGTCGCGCGGCCCTGAGTGCGGCTGCGCAGGTCCGTGGCATATCCAAACATCTGCGCCAGTGGAACTTCCACACGAATGACATTGACGCCGGCGCGATTTTCCGTGCCTTGAATGGCTGAACGCCGCGCATTCAAGTCGCCGAACACCGCCGCCATATATTCTTCCGGAACCACCACTTCGACTTTCATGATCGGTTCCAGCAAAACTGGTTTGGCCTTGGCGCAGGCTTCCTTGTAGGCCATCGAACCGGCGATTTTGAACGCCATTTCGTTTGAGTCCACATCGTGATAGCTGCCGTCGGTCAACACTACCGCAACATCCACGGTCGGAAAGCCGGCAAGAATGCCGTTGTCCAGCGC
>Ga0210402_10003460_pt1 | contig 14783 bp, 6 predicted proteins | sample IncBWC7MmetaG_FD_161055 | JGI IMG/M metagenome (GOLD analysis project Ga0210402, IMG submission 161055) | Forest soil microbial communities from Barre Woods Harvard Forest LTER site, Petersham, Massachusetts, United States - Inc-BW-C-7-M | ecosystem: Environmental > Terrestrial > Soil >...
TACCCTGGTGGAAGCTCTGGAAGCCGCCGACCGGGACCCCGGAGTGGGCGCCATCCTGCTCACGGGGAACGGAAAATCCTTCTGCGCGGGCATGGACCTTCACGAAATCGCCGATGCCGACAGCGACGCTGACACCGGGGCCATCAGCCAGGTGCATGAGCAGCTTTTCACCATCGGTGCGCGCCTTGCGAAGCCCTTGATCGCCGCCGTGCATGGCGCGGCGCTGGCGGGCGGAACCGGCCTGGCAGCCAATTGCCACATCGTGATCGCCAGCCCGGACGCCACCTTTGGGCTGACCGAGATCCGTCTGGGCCTGTGGCCGTTTCTGGTCTTTCGAGCGGTGACAGCCGCCGTCGGTGAGCGCCGAACCGTCGAACTGGCGCTCACCGGACGCGTTTTTGGGGCGGCCGAAGCCCGGGAACTCGGTTTGGTCCACGAAGTCGCCGCTGGTTGGGACGCCCGCGCGCCGGAAGTGGCCAGCGCTCTCGCCGAATCCAGCCCCACGGCCATACGAAGCGGCCTGCGTTGCGTCCAGGAGGTGCGGGGCATGGACTGGAAGCTGGCCGGCGAGATTTCGCAGCGGGTCCGCCAGGAAGTATTTGAAAGCGCGGACTTCCAGGAGGGAATCCGGGCTTTTCGCGAGAAGCGCAAGCCCCGGTGGCCGTCGATTTCGGGGGGTGCGTAACCGTTATGGGAAAGTGGCTCGCTCGGCAGCCCGCCAGCGGATTAGCAATCCGCCGCACTCTCGGAAGGCGCTTGTGGAAGTTCGGCTGCGCGCCAACTCCCGGCGGGCGGGTTGCCAGTCCGCCGCAGCTTGCCAAGCTGCTTGCCAAGCTGCCCCACATAGCGCCACGGGCGACTTTTATCCTGCCCCCTGTGCGCCCGGCGCACATCGCGAACAGGTTAGCAACCTGCCCACAAGGGCTTGCAACCCGAAAAGGGCGGATAGGCGATACTATATGGAGTGGTATCGGGGCTGAGGGCACTGGATGCTGTGGTGAATATGCTTTACTTTTTCGCCCAGCGCGTTTAGTATGGTTACAACTCCCCCGAGCCAAGCGAGGTCAAGACTTTGCTGAAACTGAAACGCGTCGAACTACAGGGATTTAAGTCTTTTTGCGACCGCACCGAACTTCGGTTCAATGGGGAAGGTATCGCGGCGATTGTCGGGCCCAACGGCTGCGGCAAGTCCAACATCAGCGATGCCATCAGTTGGGTGCTGGGCGAGCAATCGGCCAAGAGCCTGCGCGGCAGCCGCATGGAGGACGTGATTTTTGCCGGTACCCGCGACCGCAAGCCGCTTGGCATGGCATACGTCACCATGACCCTGGTCGACCCGGACGTCCACGACCTCCATGCCGGCGTGGCCGGCCCCGTCCCGGTCCCAGACGGGCATCCACCGAAGAGAGGTGAAATCACCATCACGCGCCGCCTCTTCCGGTCGGGCGAAAGCGAATACCTGATCGACGGGCGCGCTGCCCGCCTGCGTGATATTCAGGACATTTTCATGGGTACCGGCCTGGGCCCGGAAAGCTACGCCATCATTGAGCAGGGCCGCATTGGCCAGATCCTGAGTTCCAAGCCGCAGGACCGGCGCAACGTGATTGAAGAAGCGGCCGGCATTACCAGGTTCAAAACCCGCAAACGCCTGGCCGAGGCCAAGCTGGAAGGGGCCAAGCAAAACCTGGCGCGCGTGTACGACATCCTGGAGGAAGTTACCCGCCAGGTGAATTCGCTCAAGCGCCAGGCGTCCAAAGCCAAGCGCTATACGGAGCTGAAAACCGAATTGGAGACGCGGTTGCGCGTGGTTCTCTCCGGCAAGTACCGCCTGCTGGAGCGCGACGCCGCCGAAACCGCTATCCAACTCAGCCTGGCCAACACCTCACTGAGGGAACTGGGCGATCAGGTGACCGAAAAGGAACTGGCCCATGAACGCCAGCAGTCGGTCTGCTACGAAGGGGAGCAGCAGTTGACGGCGGCGCGGCAGCAGCTTTCCGGCCTGCAATTGGAGGCTGAACGCACGCGCGGCCGGTTGGAGTCGCAGGTGAAGGAGTCGGGCGCCATCGAACAGCGAATTGCGCATTCGGAAAAGGAATCGCAGGAACTGGAGGCGAGGCTCAACGCGCTGGATGAGGAGATCGGCAGCCACCAGACGACCGTGGAGGCGCTGGAAGCGCAGATCGCGCAGGCACGCGGGCGCATGATGGAGACTAACCAGCAGCGCGAGCAGTTGCAGATCAAGGTGCGGGAGCGCGAGCGCGCCATCGAACAAGCGCGGCAGGTGATTCTGCGGCTGCTGGGTGAGGCGTCCACGCTCAAGAACCAGTTGGCGCAGATTGACGAGTACCTGGCTGGAATCGACCGCGAAACGGCGCGATCCACGCGCGAGGAGCAAGTGTCGGCGGCCGAAATCGACCGGCTGGATCAGGCCCGCAAGCAGCTTTCGGAGACGGTTGCCGAGCGGCAGCTTGAACTGGAAGCGGTGACGGGAGAGCGGCGCCGCACCGAAGAGGAACTGGCCGAACGCCGCCGCACTTCGGTGGAATTGCGCCGCGAGATCGATGGCCTGAAGACCGAAGTTTCGCAGATCCGCGCCCGTAAGGAATCGCTGGAACAGGTGCTGGCGCACCGCACCTACACTACCGAATCGGTGAAGCGGCTGTTCGCATCGCTCGAAAAAGGCAAGGCCGGCGACCTGAAGCCCATGGGCGTGATGGCCGACTACGTGGAAGTGGACCCGCAGTTCGAAAAGCCCACGGAAGAATTTCTGCACGAGGAACTGGAATACGTGGTGGTGGAGAACTGGCAGCAGGCTGAGCGGGGCCTGGATTTCATTCGCGCCGAGCTGGAGGGCCGCGCCACTTTCCTGGTGCATCCGGAAGCCGGGACGAATGGCCGGGCGCATCTGCCTGAGCCCGCCATCGGCCCGGAGACCGGCATTGCGGCTCGGCTCAGCGAGTCGCTGCGGCTCACCAACGGTTTCCGCGACCGCGCGGTGGACCTGCTGCCGCGGGTTTCGCTCTGCTTCCTGGCCGAAGACCGCGCCGCCGCCCAGCGCCTGGCGGTGTCCTACCCCCACCTCTACTTCCTGTTGCCGGATGGCGTCTGCTACCACGGCCACACCGTGACCGGCGGCAAGAAATCGGGCGCCGGTCCGCTAGCCATGAAGCGCGAAGCGCGCGAGTTGACGGTGAAACTGCAAGGCCGCCAGGCCAGGCTCGATGAAATGCTGGCGCGGCTGGATAGTCTCAATCAAGAGATCATTGGCCTCGAAGCCGAACTGGAGCGGTTGCGCGCCGCGCAGCAGGCTCGCGAGAAGGACCGCGTGGCGTTGGATCACGACATGCGCAAGCTGGGCGAGGATATCTCGCGCGCCAACTCGCGCCTTTCGGTGGCCCGTTTGGAATTGGAGCGCCTGCGCCGCGACGCCGGGAAATCAGCCGAACAGCGGGAGCGCAGCCGCGCCGCGGTCTCAGAGAAGGAGCGGCTGCGCGCGCAGAGCGAAGAGGCGCTGGAGGCGGAACGCCAGGAACTGGAGAAACTGGAAGGCCAGGCGGCCACCATCGCCGAGGAGCATGCCGCCAGCCGGGCCGACCTGGCGGGCCTGGAAGAACGCAACCGCGGCGAGCGCTCCGCCATGGGGCGCCTGCAGCAGCAATGGGACGAGACCACCAAACGGCACGGGGCCATCGCGCCCGAAATTGCCCGCTTGGGCGAACAGCGCGCGCGGCTGCTGGCCGACAATATCGAACTGGACCGTAAGGCCGCGCTGCTGGCCGAACAGATCAACAGCCTTGAAGCGCGCGTTAACGAAATGGCGTCCGAGGAAGCCGGCATGCGCGAGAATCTCCGCGCCGGCGAGGAAGAGCTGAAGTTCTTGCGCGCGGCGGTGCAGGAATGCCACGAGAAGCGCACCCAGGTGGAGATCGACCTGGTGCGCAAGCAGGCGGAACTGAAATTCCTGGATGAGACCAGCCGCAAGGAACTGAACTGCCCTGTGGTGGACCTGGCCTCGGCCGACGACCCGGTTCCCGACTCCGATGCCATCACCGAAGCCGAGCAATCGGCCAACGAGGTGCGCCACCGCATCGAAGGCTTGGGCGCCGTGAACGCGGCGGCCATGGAAGAGTATCAGGAGGCACAGCAGCGGCAGGACTTCCTGAGCGCGCAACGCCAGGACCTGATCGATTCCATCCGCGATACCGAGAAAGCCATTCAGGAAATCGACCAGGTGTCGCGCCAGAAATTCGCCGAGGCCTTCGAAGCCATCAACGCCAATTTCCGTGTGGGCTTCCAAACGCTGTTCGGCGGCGGCACCGGTGAAATGCGCCTGACCGATCAGGCGAACATGGCGGACTCGGGCATCGACATCGTCTGTTCGCCTCCCGGCAAACGGCTGCAGAACGTGCTGCTGCTTTCGGGCGGCGAGAAGGCGCTGGCCGCGGTGGCGCTGCTCATGGCCATCTTCAAATACCAGCCGAGCCCCTTCTGCATCATGGACGAAGTGGACGCGCCGCTGGACGAAGCCAACATCGGACGGCTGACTAAGCTGGTGAGGGAGATGTCCGCCGAGACCCAGTTCGTGGTGATCACGCACTCCAAGCGGACGATGGAAGCCGCGCAGGCGTTGTACGGCGTGACCATGCAGGAGCCGGGGGTATCGCGGTTGGTGAGCGTGAAGTTCAACGCCAATGAGGCGGCGGCGTAGGGGCTACGCGACGTTTAGCCGTCGCCGCTGGCGGCCGTGTTCGCGGAGCCACTCCATCCAGGATATGGCTCCAGCGTTGCGATAGAATGCGTAACTGAAATGTTCCTTTGGCAATCGCCTCTCCTTCCCGCGGTCGCGCTCGCCGCCATGGCCGCCATCCCTGGCCGAAGCCAGACTCCGGCGGCGTACACCGCGCGCCAGGCAACCGATGGTCTTGCCGCGTATCTGAATAACTGCGCAAGCTGCCATCTCCCCGACCTGGCTGGCCGGAACGAAGCCCCGCAACTGGCCGGCGGCAATTTCATGAATGCCTGGGGATCGCGCGCTGCCGCCGAACTGATCGGGTACATCCAGGCCACCATGCCGCCCTCGAATCCGGGAGGGCTGAGCGAGGAGACGTACACGAACATTGCCGGCTTCTTTCTGCAGGCGAACGGGGCTCCCGCCGGAGACCGCCCGCTGGCCGCCTCGACGACGGTCCGTATCGGCTCTGTGGCCAATGGACAAATGCCTCCGGCGCTACGTGAGACGCTGGCGAAAGCCGCTATTGCGGATCAGTCCTCGGCGTCCCGCACCCCTGCGCCTAAAGGCCTCACCGTCTCCGGTCAGGTGAAGAACTATATCGCAGTCACGGACCAGGCATTGCGCAATCCCAATCCCTCCGACTGGCTGATGGCACGCGGTAATTACCAGTCGTGGAGCCACAGTCCGCTGACCCAGATCACTCCCGAAAACCTGGGGCGTTTGCAACTGGCCTGGGTTTGGGCTATGAACGACGGCGGCGCCAATGAGCCCACCCCCATCGTCCATGACGGAATTATTTACCTGACCAACACCGGCAACACACTGCAGGCGCTGAATGGCCGCACCGGGGACCTGATCTGGGAGAATCGAATTGGTCCGGAACCCACCCGCGCCTACGGCGCCACGCGCACCCTGGCGATATACGATGACAAGCTGTTGCTTACCACCACCGACGCCCGCCTGTACGCACTCGATGCCCGCACGGGCAAAATTGTTTGGCAGACCGCCATTGCGCCGGAGAAGAAGGGATACAGCAACACCTCCGGAGCTATCGTCATCAACGGCAAGGTTCTGACAGGCATGACGGGTTGTGGGCGCTACGGCGCCGACTGCTATATCAGCGCCTATGATGCCCGCAACGGCGAGCAGGTCTGGCGTTTCAGCACCATTGCGCGGGAAGGCCAACCCGGTGGCGACACGTGGGGCCAACTGCCCAATCTGTTGCGCGCGGGCGGCGATACATGGATCGCCGGCAGCTACGATCCCGGGCTCAACGTCACCTATTGGGGCGTGGCCCAGCCCAAACCCTGGCTACGCGTCAGCCGTGGCGCCAAGCCTGGCGATAAGGCGTTGTTCACCAGTTCCACGCTGGCGCTCGACCCTGATACGGGCCGGCTAAAGTGGTACTTCCAGCATGCGCCCGGCGAGTCCTTCGACATGGATGAGGTGTTCGAACGCGTCCTGGTAGATCTCGACGGGAGCAAGCTGCTGTTCACCATCGGCAAGCCCGGAATTTTGTGGAAACTCAATCGCGAAACCGGCCAGTTTCTCGGTTCCAAGGAAACGGTCCACCAGACCCTTTTCACCAATATCGACTCCAAGACCGGAGAGCCGACATACCGCAGCGATATCCTGGAGCAACAGATTGGCCAGTGGTTTCAGATCTGTCCCAGCACCGAGGGCGGCCATAACTGGCAGGCGATGAGCTACCATCCGGAAACGTCGCAACTGATCATCCCGCTGAGCCAGAGTTGCATGGCCATGTCAGGCCGCAAAGTGGAATTCAAGGAGAATTCGGGCGGCGGAGCGGGAGACCGCCGCTTTCTTGAGATGCCGGACACCCACGGCAACATTGGCAAACTGGCGGCCTACGACGTGCGCACTCTGAAAGAGAACTGGTCAATCGAGCAGCGCGCACCGTTCCTCACCGCTGTGCTCTCCACGGCCGGCGGAGTCGCTTTCGTTGGCGACCTGGACCGCTATTTCCTGGGAGTCAACGTGAAAACCGGCAAGCTGCTTTGGAAAACACGGCTCGGGACCTCAGTCCAGGGTTATCCAATCACGTTCGCTATCGACGGCAAACAATACATTGCCGTCACTACGGGGTTGGGCGGCGGAAGCCCACGCGACGTGCCCCGCGTGATCGCGCCGGAGATCCACCATCCAGGCAACGGCAACGCGCTCTACGTATTCGCCCTGCCGGACGACCGATAACACACTCGATCCAACAGATTGGCGGGCGCCGGACCACGTGGAAGTTCCGAACCCGATCTGTGGGTCACAAACGTGATATGATCCGCTACGCCAATTGCTGTGACCGGACAGAAGCGATCAGACGCTCCGGCAAATCAGGTTTATGGAGGCTTTGTATGACCAAGCGGGAATTCCTCACGGCCAGTATCGGGACTGGCTTGGCCCTGGCGAAAGGGACTGCTGCCTTTTCGCAGCAATCGGTGGCCGCCGCGCGAAAAGACGGCGGGCAACCGAATCCGCGGTCTTCGTCCCGGAAGGCGAAGACAACGAAACTATTCAAGAGCCCGGAAGGATTTCCCAACGCCATTGCCGTCACGCCGGAGGGCTTATGGATTGGCGAGCAAAAGCTGTCGGGACCCCAAGCCGCTGTGTATCAACTGCCCGAACCGAAAAACCTTATCGAAGAGGCCTGGCTTGTCGATTGGAATGGCAAGCTGCTGAAGACGGTGACGACGGGTTCCAGAAACACCAGCGGGATGGCCGTGGGCGGCGGGTATGTCTGGATGGTCGCGAACGCGCCTCCGGAGGGCGTTTTTCAGGTGGACATGAACTCGCGGCTGGTTAGCCACCGTCAGATCCCGCTCGGTCCGGCCAACGATGGCGGCGGTTGCCACGGCGCCCTCTGGCAAGACGGCAAGCTGTGGATCGCGTCTTTGCGGCTGCGCGGTAATCTTCGTGTTGACCCCAAGACTTGGGAGCCGGAATTCATGATCCCGTTCTACCAGGCTCCGGATCGGGTACGTTACCACGGCATCGCATGGGACAACGGCAGCATCTGGCAGGTTGTCGGCAACGACTGTAAGCGCTACAGTGACTACCGGCCCTGTCTGGCGAGGTACGACGCCGCCACCGGCAAGGTGCTGGAGACGGTGGACTTCGTTCCGAACTCCTGCGACCCGCACGGCCTGGCGATGTTCGACGGCAAGCTGATCAGTTGCGATGCCGGCATCCACCCGGGCTGGCCCAACAACGATAGTCCAACGGCGGGCTGGATCTTCCAAATCGATTTCATCTGAGGAGAGGGTCGCGCAACTCCCGCCCTAGTCCGCCTGGCGTCGATAGATCGCCGTCTGCCCGGTCCGGCTCACTTCCTGGTAACTCGTGAACCACTGGCGCAAGTCGGGATAGTTACCGATCGCCAGTTGCGGGTTGTAGATGCCCAACCCATCGAGCACAAATGTGGGGCGCGAACGGGCCAGATCCGCGCGCCGGGCGTGGGCCTGCGTGGTTTCCACCGGCGCCGATTGCGTCAGATGCCGGTCCGCCGGGACACCGGTGAGCGGCTGCGAATCCAGGAACATAGTAGCCGCGGGAAGTCCGGCGTAAACGTAGATCTCCGGACGGAAGCCCCAGACCAGCAGGGTATCTCCCGGTTTGGCCAGTTGGCGAACCAGCGCGGCGGCGGCGCGGCTGTCGCGGTCCATGGCGGTATCGCGCCACTCGCGGTTGCGCCAGGCGGTGATGTACGGCGGCCCGAATCGCACCGCGGGGATCAGCAGCAGCAGCATGGCCAGGATGCGCGTCTGGCGGCCGGCCACGGTGAAGCCCCGGGCGGCCAATAGGACCAGGATCGGCAGAAGCTGGAAGTAGTAGCGCGGAAAGAAGCGCAGCCCGAGGGCGACGGCGACGAACGAAATGGCCAGCCATGTGAGCCAGCGGTAGTTGCGAGACTCAGCGTGGTCGCGGCCCTCTGGGTCACAACCGGGCTTCGCGACCCTGAGGGTCGCGGCCACTAGAGCTGCAATTACCAACCCCGAGTGAAACCCCAGCCAGGCGAGCGTCCGCATGACACCGTTCCGCACCGGCGATTCGACGAACGTCGCCGCCGCATAGAGCCGCCCCCACCGCCACACCTCGTCCCAATAGGCGCCCAGCGCCCCCGCGCTCCACAGCCACGCCGCGGCCGCGCTGCCCACCGCCAGAAAACCCGCAACCATAAGGGCCGCGCCTGCCGGGTACCACACCACGCACGCGGCCAGTACAAACACCGCCTTCGGGCTGGTCAGAAGCGCCACGCCCGCCACGGTGCCGCACCAGAACGGGCGGCGCCGGTATGCCAGCCAGACGGCTGCCATGTGCGGCGCCAGCATCAGTAAATCGGCCGCTAACGGAATTGCGGCCGAGGGCATTTCGAAAATCATAAAGAATCCCGAGAGGCCCGCCGCCCACAGGCCTTCGCGTTCGCCCCACAGGTCGCACGCAAACCGGAATGCGATCCAACAAGCCAGCAGCGCGTAGAGGGCTCCCGCCAGGCGCAGCCTCCAACCGATGTCCAGCCTCCAAGCGGCGCCCAGCGTCCAACCGGCTGGTGCGCCCAGCGCCCAGTCGAGCGCCGGCGCCAGGGGCGGCTTATCGAACCAGATGTCCCGGTAGAGGACCTTGCCGGCGTGCATCTGCCGGGCGGCGGCCAGCGGCAGCGTTTCCTCGGCCCAGAGAATTCCCAGATGGCACATGCGCGCGCCAAGCAGCGCCAGGAGCAGCAGCGCCGCGGCCATCAATTGGCGGCGCTTGCTCAAACCGTCACGGCCGATTTCGCCAGCAGGCGTTCCAGCGCACGGCGGAAATCGGCGCCGTATAACGGGTCGGCCAGCGCGAACTCCACGAAACTTTCGAAATAACTCGGGAAATTGCCGATGTCGTAGCGCTTTTCCTGCGGCGTCAATTTCACCGCCATCACGCGCCGGCCTTCCTCGCACAGGAACTGGATGGCGTCGGTAAGCTGGATCTCGCCGCGTCTGTCGGGTTGCACGCGGCGGATCATGTCGAAGATCACCGGAGAAAATATGTAGCGGCCGGCGATTGCCAGGTTGCTCGGCGCGTCCTTCGGGTCGGGCTTCTCCACCAGGTTCACAATCCGGAATACGTCGTCCGCGCCGGCGTCGGGTTCCACGATGCCGTAATGCGACGTCTGTTCGGGGGCCACCTCTTCCACTGCGATTACGCAACTGGCGTGCTTGGCGTCAAAGACCTCCGCCATCCGGCTGACGGCCTGTGATACGGCGTTCAGCCCCAGAATCGAATCGCCCAGCGCCACCAGGAACGGCTCTTCGCCGGCGAAGTTTTCGGCGCACAGGATGGCGTCGCCCAAGCCCTTCTGCATGCGCTGGCGGGTGTAAAAGAAATGGGCTTTCAAAGCATCGAAATTCAGCTCCCGCAGCAGGTCTTGCTTGTTCGCCTGGGTGAGGGCGGCGAAGAGTTCCGGGTCGTCGTCGAAATGATCTTCGATGGACGCTTTGTTGCGCCCCGTGACGAACAGGATCTGCTGGATTCCGTTGGAAACCAGTTCTTCCACCACATATTGCACGATGGGTTTGCGCGCCACCGGCAGCATTTCCTTGGGCTGCGATTTGGTGGCGGGCAGCAGCCGGGTGCCATGCCCGGCCACCGGAACGACGGCGCTTTGAATCACCTTTTGAATATAACAAGGCTTCAGCATGTGGGGCAGGTTAGCAACCAGGTTGCTAACCTGTTGGGGATTGGCAATCCGCCGCTCACACGTGCCGCTCAAATCCCCCAAACGCGGCTCGCTGCCGCATCGCGCGGGCGGATTAACAATCCGCCGCAGGTTGGCAACCTGCCCCACAACGTACGCTGTTCACAACTACTTACTTACTTACTTACGACTCGCGGATTAGAACTTGAGCCGCAAATTGAATGTAAGCTGCCGCGGCGAGTTCAATTGACCGGTGGTGGGGCCGGTGTTGTTGGAACCGAGTACGCCGAAATTTGCCGGATCGTTCAACGCCATGCCTGGATCGCCTAGAGCGACGTGATTGAGCACGTTGATGAACTGGAACGACATGGTCATAAACACCCTCTCCCGGAACAGACGGAAGTCTTTGGCAATGTTCGCATCCATGTTCCAGTTAGGCAATCCGCGAATGTTGCCGAACGATCCGCAACTGGTGTCAAAACCCAAAACGCAAGGCCTGAACTGGTTGAAGACCGCCGCCGGATCCTTGAACATGTTCATGTTGTTGCCACCGTTTGCGAAGTTCGAATTGACTCCCGCACCCGATGCGCTGTTCGGAACGTTGATGTTGTAAATGGCCGTGTTGCCGCCAGTAAACTTGCTGGCGAGGACCGCGCCGTCCTGCGTGCCGCTGCTTTGGGTCTCACCGAACGACTCGGCGCCGCCATTGAGGTTGCCCACGGCCAAGGGGGCGCCGCCACGCGCGGTGAAGATCGGCGCGATCCTCCATCCGGCAAGCAAATGTCCGAGGATGCCCCTATTGCCCTTGAAGAACGGCTCGGACCATAGGAGAGTTTGCGAATAGAGGAACTTGTAGTCGAACTGTTGGGGACCGTACATGGATGTGCGTACGTCAAATGGGTTCAGCGCAGTGTAACCCGACGTTGCCTGAGACTGGCTGCCGGTGCCGAGCGCGCGCCCCCAGGTGAAGTTCGATAGCGTGGTCAAACCATGCCACTCCCGCATCGTGAACGTGGTGTACAGAGCGTTGTAATTACCCGAGCCGGAGCTATCGTCGGCGTTGACCGACGCCAACTGGCCCGAGGGAAGTGCGGCGCTTTGGCTGCTCGGAATCGTGCGGCCGAGCTTCCAGGAAGAAGTCTGATTTAGAGCCGACCAAAACTGGAAAACCTGCGTCTGGCTGATGAAGTTGTTCATGTTGGCGTTGCCGACAACCGCCGCCGTGCAACTGGCGAAGCCCTTGCAGAAGGACGAGCCCGCGCCACCGAGCGCCGCTTCAAAAAACGGTTGCGGAGCGGGCGTGCCGCCGGCCGCCACGGCAAAGTAGGTATTGGCGTAAGCGTTCGCAAAGCTCTGGCCGCCCAGCGTCATCATGGTGGGAACCGCATTGAGATCGCGCTGCTGAAATTCATTGGTGATTTTACGCCCGATGTAACCGACTTCAAACAGAACGTTCCGGCTGACTTCGCGTTGGATGCTGAAGTTGAAGTTGTACGTCGCGGCCGGCCGGAAGCTCGGATCGAGCACCGAGGCCGCGCCCGCCGCCGCTTGCCCGTTGAGACCGGGAAATACCGGTTGCGGCAGCGTCTGTGACGGAGTTGGTACCGGGGCGTTCAGACCATCGGTCCCAATCCGGAACGCAGTCGCCGGAGTCACACCGCCGGTACCCAGGCACTGGCCAGTCCTAGAAGCGCCAATACAAGATACCGGTTGGCCGAGACCGACTCCGAGCAGCGGAAGCAGCACCAGACCGACGCCATTCAGACGGCTATAGATCTGGCCGTAACCGCCCCGGACGACGGTCTTACCGTCACCGAAAACCTTTCCCAAAATGCCGTCAGTGAACTTGGGATTCCAGGCAAGCGCCGCCCGCGGGCTGACGCCGCCATAGAACGGATTGAATGGATATTTGTGGCTCGCGCCAGAGACATTCCCAACGGTGGCAAAGCCGATCGTAGGGTTATACACCTGACCCTGCAACGCCATCTGCTGTGTGGTATTGAAATAATTGGTGAAGTTGATCGGGTGGCCCGAGGAATCGACCAGCACCACTTGCTTGCCATTCGCCTCGACCGGCGGCATCTCGATCTGGTAGCCGAGACCGTAGGTTAAGGTGAGGCTCGGCTTGATGTGCCAGGAATCGGTGACGTAAAGGTTGTAGAAGTTGATCGTGCTCTGGTCGAACATCGGCGTTCCCACCGGGTTCAACGTGAGGTTGGACCCGCTGCGGGTGAACAACTGTTGCGGCTGGTTGACGATACCCAGGACCTCCGAATAGTACTTGTCCCAGTTTCCGGTCTGGCTGGTGGGGAGACCCACCGGCCGGGTCGCCGCCGAGTACTGGATGCCTGAACCGTTCAGGATCTGGTACACCGGCGAGGTGTTGATGCCCTGGCCGTTATCGTTGCGCAGGTGGTAGTCGTAGTTCCTTTGGTAGTTTCCGCCAAACTGAATGACGTGACTTCCCTTGATCTTGGTCACATCGTCCTTGAACAGCGAGTCGTGCCCGTCCCAGAACCGCTGGCGCGTGTTCTGATTGTTCACGTTGTACGGGATCAGCGCGTTGGAGGTCTCGCCGCCGATTTCGAGCGCTCCACCGAGGCCGGGCAGTTGCGGCGGCGCCGCCGACGTTGCCCATTGCCACCAGATTTTCGAATAGTTCCAATGGAAGTCGTTCGTCAGCGTCGGGCTGATGTTCGTCGTCAATCCGGCCACCAGGAATTCCGGCTTTTGCGGACGCGGAGCCCGCGACGCCGGCACACCGAGCGTATCGCCCGGCAACGCGCCGCCGATATCGATCTGATTGGTGGTTGCCTGCTTGAGCGCATAGTAACGATAGCTGCTCATAAGGCGCCACTTTTCGCCGAAATCATGGTCGACGCGGCCTACCAGGAACTTCGAAGTCTCCGGAAGCGACACCTGACCCTGGAATCCCGCCACGTTGTGGGCGTCGCCCGTGTTGAAGTTGTTCGGCTCCGGCATGAACTTGTTCCAGATCTGCGAAACCTGGGAATTGATACCGATGCCGCGCGGATCGCAGGCGCCGCCGCCGCAGGAGGCCGGCTGATAGGTGATTCCATTCACCGTTACCGCGAAGGGATTGATATTGAATGGCACGTAGGTGCCGCCTTCGTTGATCTGAATGACGCCCGCGCGCAGCGTGTCGGTCGGCACCGGCTTGTTGATAATCTGCGATTGCGGGAAGTTGAAGCCCTCGTAGCCGAAGAAGAAGTATGTCTTGCCGCCCCAGAACTTCGGCAGCATCGGACCGCCGACGGTAAAGCCGTATTTATTGTTATGGGTGATCGCAATAGGCGTGTAGCCGAGGTTTCCGCTGGGGGTGTGGTTGTTGTCCCAGGAGTTGGCCCCGCCCACGTCGCTCGATTGATAATAATAATACGCCGAACCGTGGAAATCGTTGGTGCCGCGTTTCGTCACCGCACTGATCTGCGCGCCAGAAGCGCCGTTGAAGTCGGCCGTTTGTCCGGCGGTGGACACCTTGAATTCTTCGATCGTGTCGACCGGTGTAGGCAGCAAACCGCTGGGAGGGTTGCCCATGCCGCCATAGGCATTGTGACCGTAACTCCCCGTGTAGTCTTTCATGCTGCCGTCCATGTCGTTCGAATTGTTCCCGCCGTCCAGTTGGAACGTGTTCTGGTCGTAAAACGATCCGGCGACCGAGCCTTCCGGCGAAACGCCCGGCTGGTAAATCGCCAGACTCGAGGCGTCGGAGCCGAAGATCGGAAGATAGGTCAGGGACGGTCCGGAAACAGTCGTACCGACGGTGGCATTGACCGTCTGCAGCTCAGCGCCTGGCGACGTGTTGACTTCGATCACGCTATTCACCTGGCCAATTTCGAGGGTGGCGTTGATAGTCAGGATTTCAGCCACACGAACGTCTTGCCTGTCCACCTTGCGCGTCGAGAACCCGGGCTTGGCGAAAGTGATGTCGTAAGCTCCTGGGCCGACGTTGGCGACGATGAAGCGCCCAGACTCGTTGGTTCTGGTCGTGTGCGTGATGTTGGTTGACGGCTCAGTCAACTTGACGTCCACGCCCGGCATGGCGGCTCCTTGTTGGTCAGTGACTTGACCTGCCACGGTGCCTGATCCCGAGGACTGCGCCAAAGCGGAAACGCTGCAAAGGGCCAGCAGAGCGGCGGCCAGGCAAATCCCAAACAGCCCAGAGAACCGGAATAGACCTCGGTGTCCGAGGCCATTCCTAAAAAAACCGAGTGTAGTACTCCCTTTCATGTGTATCCCTCCTGAAACGTAGGTGCAACTTTCCGTTAAAAACGGAAGAAAACGGCTTGGGGGGGATTTTAGAGCCTGGAGAGGCCGGTGTCAAGGGGTTAATTTACTGCTGAC
>Ga0210402_10003461_pt1 | contig 14779 bp, 14 predicted proteins | sample IncBWC7MmetaG_FD_161055 | JGI IMG/M metagenome (GOLD analysis project Ga0210402, IMG submission 161055) | Forest soil microbial communities from Barre Woods Harvard Forest LTER site, Petersham, Massachusetts, United States - Inc-BW-C-7-M | ecosystem: Environmental > Terrestrial > Soil >...
CGCTCTGGTGTGCGGAAGATGTTCTCCAGTGCGAAGCACGGCTCTCACGGGTTTGTGCGTTCGCTAGACTCAAGTTACCCATCCCTGACGGCTTCGGCTGTCGGGGCGGACAGATTCTGGCAGATCGATCTTGGTTGTCACGAGAGTATAAGAATACGAACGAAGGGCCGTCCGCCATTGGCGAACGGCCCTTTTTGTTTTCATCATTCTTTCTTGCAGACGCGGACACAGTAATTGCTGGCGCGTTACCGGGGCTGGACTTACTACTCGGTTGATTCACCCATCAACTTCAACGATTCAACTTCTATCCGAACGGCTATCTGTCTTCGTGTGGATTCAGAACTGTTACAACCATCCCTGGAATTACACTGCTATTGAGATCAAGAAATTGCTCGATAATGCTGAGAGCTTGATCGTCGACTGGCGCTTGTTGCAGGGCGGAACGAGAAATAGCGTGCATCCAGGTCTGAGGTCGATACCGAACTAATGAACTGAGAAGAAATAGGCCGAGATAGTGAAACGAGAATTCGGAAATATAGCGTCCTCTGATTGGAGAAATCGCGTAAGTCCCTCTTTCTCCGAGTGGATCGAGTCCCGTTTCCAGAGGAAACGGGGCGTCCTGTTCATCGATTGGAGTTGGTGATTCGAAGTTCCCATCTTCATTTACGAGATACGTTTCAGAGAACTCATCAATTCCCGAGTTGGACGTGTTGCGAAACTTGAGTTCAGTCCGGTTATACGCGCGCTGCGCCGAAGCCAATCGCCAGTTTCTTAAGAAGGGGAACTTTGCTCGCCATCGGGAGACGATCAGTCTGAGGGATTCGCGGTCGGTGAACAGTTCAGAATCGCCGACATAAACTAAGAATTTTGTATCATTTGGATAATCAGTTGCTAGTCCGATATACGCCGTCTCAGGTTCTTCAGCAAAAGTCATTTTGTAAAGTGATTCAAGCCTTGGAATGCGGCTCAAGATCTCTTGAAGAGACATCTCTGCATCATGGAGTTGCTCGGACTTAGCCGAAGGGAGCAGAACGGTGCATGGTTTCGAGTAGTTATCGGTGTAGTGCAGGAGCGAGAGTCCTGCTACTACATCGTTGAAGTCTTGGAAAGTGCCAGCATTCCCAATTCTGATACGGAGTTCGGCGATTCGAGAATTATGTGCCGAGATATCCTTCAGTCCGTGTTTTTGCGTGAGAGTAGAAAGTGACCGGCCCTGATGTGCTACAACCAATGCCTTCGAAAACCCCACCATCCCGTAGAACAGTTGTAAAGGGCGGATATCCAAAGGAGATTTTGCGGCCGCCTCGTAGAAGAGACGACCCTGCTGTAAGCATGCAGCAATCTCCCGCGCGACTGTAGTTGAGGGTTCTCTGCCGAAACGTTTTTGCACCAGCGGCTTGAGATTCTCACTGCTCTCCAAGAATCTGCATTTGTGCCAATCAACGTCGCCCATAGCACCTAAGTATAGTCACTGAAGTGGGCCTTTGTAATCCGGGTACTCTATGGAACAGGCCACCTTCTACTTAATTAAGATCTGCCCAAGTTAGAACTGGTAGAAGTATGGCAGGATGGTGCCATGCGCATTACGATCGCCATTCCAGACGGGCTTTACGGGGAGCTAACGGCCAAGGCGGCCAGGGAGAAGCGCTCCATCAAAGAACTGATTCTCCAATGCGTCGAAAGAGGGTTGCGTCTCCCCCGAACGAAAAAGGGACGCCGCGTCACCCTTCCGCTAATTCGCTCGAAGCGACCCGCCTCTTTGCGACTCGACAACACCAAGATCTTTGAAAGTATTCCATTTCCTTGATTGCAGTCGCCGGCGGGGCTAATCGGCCCAGGCTAGATAGCCCGGCATAAGGGCACCGAGCACGGGGACGATCAGGAGGACGCCCACCCAACCGGGCTTGCCGCGGGCCTCGGCCACGGCCATCCAGACCATGATAAAGATGATGATGTTCACCAGGGGAATCAGACATAGCACGATCCACCAGATCGGCTTTTTGGCAATATTCAGCAGCAGGATGAGGTTGGCGATGGGAATCCAGGCCAGCCAGGGATTTTCGGTATTGGTTTTTTCCGCGATGGTTTTCACCGCAAGCGCCGTATAAACATATACCGCCAAGCCGACTAACAGGAAAAATACTGCCGTCCCGCCGGCCATAGCAGGGGAAGCGGGGGAGCGATACTCCTGGGCAAATGCTCCGCTGGCGGACAAAAGTGCGGCCGCCAGGATCGCAGCCCATTTCACAGCGAAAAGGAATTTCATCGAGAGGTTCATGAGAGGTTCCTCCATGGGAAACCAAGGAGCGAAGCGAGCTTGTCGCGACTGTAATCAGGCATGCCGCGAGAGTCAAAGCATTTCGGAAAGTTGGTTTCCAGAAAGAACGTTTGTTCGAGGCTGAGGGTGGCTGCGGGAGGCCCGGAGCCCCTGCGTGTGTTTTATGTCCGGGGCTTCGCTTTCTTGGCGAGAATTGTCTCTACCTGCTCCAGGTGGTTGATGTCATGGCCCGCCATCATGGTCAGCAATCGCTCCACGCTCTCCTCGCCCCGCTCCGCGTGCATTCCAGAGTGCTTCCACTGTTCAGGTGTGAGGCTTTTCAGAAGCACAAGATTGGCCTCGCGTAAGACACGGAACTGCTCCAGAGACTTGCGGGAGTCGCGTTTCGAGTAGTGCCCTGCGGCAGCCCAGGCGTCCTGGTCAAACGCCTGGATCGGCGTGCCCGGCGAGCCTAGAATCGAGCGGATCCGCCATCCGGTCACGATTTCCACATCGGCCAGATGTGCCAGGATCTCCGCTACCGACCACTTGTCCGGCGCCGGCCGCTTGCGGAGCTTCGATGGCGTGGCGCGCTTCACCAAGCCGCCCAGCTTTTTCACAGTCGCGCTCTGGACGCGCAACGGGTCCCTACCCGCAATTTTTCCCTGGATTCGCTGAATGTATTGCTGAACAGTTTCCTTCATGGCAGGAGCCTCTCTTCCCTAGATGCGAAGCCGCAAGAATTGTAACAAATGGCGGGTTGCCCACCCTTGACCCTCGGCCTGGAAAAGGATAGCCTCGCACCCAACTCTTCCATTCCATTGCAAAAGAAAGAGGTCCGCCCATGCTCTTCCTCGCCGCACTTTGGCTCCCCATTCTGCTGTCCGCGGTCATTGTGTTCATCGCCAGTTCGATCATGCACATGGTGCTTCCGTACCACAAATCTGACTATCGGCAACTACCCGACGAGGACAAGATTCTTGCCTCCTTGCGTCCCGCCGGCCTGCAAAAGGGTCTTTATGTTTTTCCTTACTGCACGCACAAGGAAATGAATTCCGCCGCGATGCAGGAAAAATACAAGCAAGGACCCGTCGGCTTGCTGACCGTATTCCCCAGCGGCCCGCCCGCGATGCCAAAGTTTCTCGCTATGTGGTTTACCTATTGCCTAATCATCGGCATTGTTGTCGCGTATCTCATCGCGCACACTGTCGCGCCCGGCGCCCCCTATCGGCATGTCTTCCGCGCAGCGGGCACTGCCGCATTCCTGGCCTACGGCGTGGGCAACATTAGCAATGGAATCTGGAAGGGCCAACCTTGGAGCAATGTCCTCAAAGAAGTCGTCGATGGACTCGTCTACGCGGTGCTGACAGCCGGCACCTTTGGCTGGCTCTGGCCGCACGGGTAAATCAGGCATCGGGTTCTCCTTGCTCGGGGGTTCCTGCGTTGCAAGGCACGTAATTTGGGAGTAGTCTCTCCCCCAAGCGTTGCCGGCCTCCCATCCGGGCCCGCTCCCTCGCCGCAACGGCTCCTCAAAATCCGGGACGCTCGCGTTCCTGGGGAGGAAGGCGCCATGTCCGTCTGCCAGGCTCACAAAGAATTGTTCGGACGCCTTTATCATTCCATCTGGAATGAACGGCGGATGGAATTCATCGAACTCGTGATTGCCGACACCCACGCTATCAGCGATCCTACGATCGCCGGCGGAGCCGTTGGCCCGTCCGCCTATCGCCGCCAGGTGGAACGCTTTCTCACCGGCCTACCCGACCTGCGCTTCGACGTCGACGACACCATCACCGAGAAGGATAAATTGGTCGTCTACTGGACCATCACTGGAACGCATCGTGGCGAATTCCTTGGCGTCCCCCCGACCAACAAGAAAGTCACCTTCAGCGGCATCACCATCAATCAGATCCGCAACGGCAAAATCATCGAGTCCACCGTCATCTGGGATGGTCTCGGCCTCCTTGAACAATTTGGAATCGAATTGCCGGTCCGCTACGAGATGCTGGCGGCTTCGGCTCGCTGATTTGTCCCCCGCCTCACCGTGCCCGGGACTTTGACTCATTGGCATCAATACCCGCCAATTCCATTGAGCCCACATTTCCTTTTTAAACTCTGAGCAAGTGGTTGTATGATCGGCCCAACGCCAGTGTTCATGCGGTTTTGAGAGCACAACGAACTCTACGGAGGCTCGATCTGGTGGTGAGAAACAAAATCAGCCCTTTCAGCTCTCGTTTAAAGTGGCGGAATATTGGCCAATTTCCGCCGGTGCTGGTGCGGATGGTAGACCGGTGGGAGTGCTCCCGATGAAAATTGTTTCACACTGTCGAGAACAGGCGCGTTGGGTGCATGATCGGTGCTGTTTTTGAACCAAAAAGGAGATTCCGGTTGAGGCTTGTTGGAGCTTTAAAGCCGTCCAAGACTTCTTAATTCAGGGCGATCTCATGAGAATGGCAACACTGGCCGACGTGGATCTGATCAAGAATATTCTGCTGGTATCGTTTAGGAATGACCCACACGTGACCTGGCTTCTGGAAGAAAGCAAGAACAAGTTTAAGCTCAAAGTCTTAATCGATTACGTTGTGCATCGGACCCTTCGGCGGGGTGAAATATATTTGAGTGACGACAATAACGCGGTTGCGTTGTGGGATTTTGAGCGAAATGAAAGAATGTCATTCCATTACATTTGGCGGAACTTAGCTTTCCTTATCCAGATCGGCATAAAGTCCGTGGTAAGAATTGTGAAATCAGAAGCTCAAGTTCACAATAATTTTGGCAGATATCCGCGTTATTGCCATTTGAATATGATTGGAGTCTTGCCAGAAGAACAAGGAAAGGGATTGGCAAGCGCATTAATGAATCCGATGATTCAGAGGATGAAAGAAAAGTCGATTCCTGTATTTCTTGAGACGGCAAACCTGCGTAATGTCGATATATACAAAAAGAAGGGCTTCAAGATCTTCAAAACCCTGACTATCGGGGATCAAAACTTATTTCTGATGTCCACCGAATCACAGAATGCCGGGTCAATTGCTCCCGCGTAGTCGCCAACTCTTCCCTCAACGCTTAACTTTCTTACTGGTGTGTTGAGCTTCCCGCCCGTTAGAAAGTGAAACGTGCGTCCAGTTGAATCTGACGCCCAGCGCTGACAGTAGTGAATATTCGGCACTAAATGTCTTCAAGGTCGATGTCGTCTTGGTGTTCAGCGCTTTGCTGGAACCGGCGTAGTCACTCCAAAAGGTCACGCGGGTAACTCAGATTCTCGGAAGTAGTCGCAATTGTGGCGTGTTTTGTGACGTAACCCTACACTTCTTTGCACGAAAAAGCATATTCAGCTTGAGTTCCCTGTCTTGCAGTTTCAGTCTTTGGCGGCAGCCCATTTAGGAACGACACGCAGCCAAGCAGAAGCAAAACGATGCCATAAAATTTCGTTCTTGTTCTTCCCGGGCATCGCGTATGCTGGAGACTGACCTGCCCGAGGAGTGTCTCATGTTCTTTTCCCCTGCGCGGCACGGAAAATTCTCCTGGGCAATTCGAATCTTCTTGTTTCTAGTTTTGACCTCAGCCTTCGGAATTTCTCGAGGCTTTGCCCAGGCGCGACCCACAGAATCTCCTGTGGCCTCGATTCCAATTCTCGTGAGCGATTTTGAGTTATTCGCCGTGCCCTCCCCGGCCCCTCCCCCCGGCACTCCCGCGGCCGCGCCGAATAACCAAAAACCCCCATCGCCAGCCGTCAACGGAGACACCGACTTGCCGTCTGTTCAAGCCCGCCGCCTGACGGATTTCTTCTCCGCGACTCTGCTGCAGATCCTGCAGAAAAAGGGCTACAACGCTACCCGCGCAAGCGGGCAAAATCCGTCCAGCGGAGCGCTGCTCCGGGGCGTCTTTGCAGAAACTGACGCGAAGAATCGCATCCGCCGCTCGCTGTTCGGAGGCACCTCCGCCAACTCCCGATTTTTTCTCTACGTAGGTATTTTCAATCTGGCTCGGCCTGACCAGCCGCTTTACCAACTCGCCTCGGAGCAGCCTGCGAACAGCCGATACGGGCCTGTCATCACGCTTAACAACTACATCCCCTTGGCTAAGTACGAACTCGACAAGAATCCGACCGAAGAAGATGTCCGCAAGATCTGCGCCCAGATTGCCGCCAGTCTGACACCTCTTTTGGACGCCAATTCCAGCGCATTTTCTGAATAATTTCCACTCAAAATGCCATCCTTGCCGCTGCCAGGAGCATCTATATCGTTGGGACCCGGGTACCATTCTCTTCTTGCGCCATTCCTCTTTGTAGACAACAATTGGAAAGTAGACCTACTTGCTGATTGGCGCTACCGCTCTCTTAAAGGTGGTACTTTGTTCATAGGCAGCACAACACGGTCGGCGGATTTCCGGCGAAGTCGCCGACTGGCCACGTGCGTCGCCTTCTCGCTCGCGCTGGTTTCACTATTCTTCCTCCTGCAGGTCGTTCCGCACTCACATGCCGGCGGCCATAACGAGCCAAACTGCCGGCTCTGCCAGGTGGCCCACCTCGGCATTGCGCCGTCAATTTCTGTCACGCTCCTGAGTCTTGTTCTGTTGTACTTCGGCGAAATCCTCGCGCCGCTGTGCGTGCACTTCACCGAAGCGTTTTGCGCGCAGTCTCCTTCCCGCGCGCCTCCCGCGCTGATCGCTTAATTCACAGCTCTGGTGAGTCCCCGAAGCGCGACCCTACAGGGTCTCGCAACCGCCGTTATTCCGGCGGGCCTGCCATTGCACCCACAACTTAAGCCCGAAGTGGCTAGGAGAAATTATGAGGATTGTCGTTCGAAGTTTTGTTGTTCTCGTTACACAATTGGCTTTGCTGGCGTTTGTTGCCAGCGCCCAGTTGGGGAATTCCGGCTCCATCGAGGGAGTGGTAAAGGATCCTTCGGGGGCCGCGGTGACCAATGCTACGGTGGAGATCAGCTATCCCGTAACCGGCTACAAGCGAACGACCACGACCTCCGGCGACGGATCATTTCGATTTACCAACGTGCCGTTCAATCCGTATCACCTGACCGTGACGGCGGAGGGTTTCGCGATTTTCTCACAGGATGTAGACGTACGTTCGACGGTGCCGGCCAGGGCGGATCTCAGCTTGAAAGTCGGAACCGCGGTGACGTCGGTGACCGTGGAAGCAAACGGCGGGGACCTTGTGGAGAAAGATCCCACTTTTCACACCGATGTGGACACCAGCCTGACCGATAGGCTGCCGTTGGAAAGCCAATCGTCTTCGGTAAGTTCCCTGGTTACGCTGGTGTCTCCGGGCGTGGTGGCGGATTCAAACGGGCTGTTCCACGGACTTGGAGATCACGCCGAGAATTCCTTCTCCGTGGACGGCCAGCACATCACAGACCAGCAGAGCAAGGTGTTCTCCAACCAGATTCCCCTGGATTCTATTCAGTCCCTGGAAGCCGTTTCGGGCGGTCCGCCGGCGGAATATGGTGACAAGACCAGCTTGGTGATCAAAGTGACGACGCGATCCGGGCTGGGGGTCACGCCGCCTACCGGGAGCTTCACGACCTCTTATGGAAGCTTTGGCTCGGTCAGCGCCGGATTCCGAGTGGCGTTCGGCGGCAAGAAATGGGGAGATTTCTTCGCTGCCAACGGCTTGAACACCAGCCGTTTCCTCGATCCGCCGGAACTTCAGGCCATCCATAACAAGGGCAACGAGGAGAATCTTTTCGATCGCGTGGATTACCAGATTAGCAGCGCAGATTCGATTCACGTAAATTTTCAGTACACGCGCTCCTGGTTCCAGACGCCCAATACGATTGACAACCTGAACCTGGGAATCCCGGATCCGGTTACCGGGTTGCCATTACCGCCGGCGGATCAGCGCGCTCTCATCAAGACCTACAATATTGCGCCGGTGTGGACGCGCCTGATCAGTTCGACCACTCTGCTTACGGTCGGGGCGTTTGTACGGCACGATCAGTTCAACTACTACCCGAGCGGAAATGTTTTTGCGGACGGCACGGGATTCATTCCCGGTGGATCCTCGGCGACCCTCAACCAGAATCGGAAACTGACCAACGCGGGTTTGCGGTCCGACCTGTCCTATGTGAAGGGCGCGCACAACATCAAAGTCGGCGGCACGTTTCAGCACACTTTCCTGACCGAAGATTTCAACTTCGGAATCACCGATCCGAATTTCCTTCCATCACAGGTGGACGCCGCAGGTAACCCGTGCTTCAACAAAGTCACGAATAGACCCATAGCCGCCCCGTGTACGGACCTTTTCCCCTTCGACCTGACACGTGGTGGCGCACTATTTCCTTTTAACGGCCATACCGACGTCAAGGAACTGGCGCTCTACGCCCAGGACACTATCACTAAGGGCAATTGGGCGTTCAACCTGGGGATTCGCTTCGATATGTATCGCGGCATCGTCCACGATTGGCAGCCTGAGCCGCGGGTGGGCCTCGCCTACAACATCAAGAAGACGAACTCCGTGCTCCGCCTCTCTTATTCCCGCGTCTTGGAGACGCCTTTCAACGAGAACTTGATTCTGGCCAGTGTGGGAGCGGCGAACCCTGTCATCACCGATGTCATCGGCGGCCAGAGCCTTCAAGCGCCGATACGTTCCGGCCAACGCAACCAGTTCAACGCCGGCTTTCAGCAGGCATTCGGAAAGTACGCGGTGGTGGACGCCGACTACTTGTGGAAGTACACGCACAACGCGTACGACTTCTCCACGTTCGGCAACACGCCGATATTTTTTCCCATTGCCTGGAAGAACTCGAAAATCGACGGGCCTTCCGTGCGCGTGAGCATGCCCAATTTTCATGGGCTCACGGCACTGGTCGTTCTTGCCCACGTGCGTGCGCGCTATTTTCCGCCCCAGATCGGCGGATTAGGCGCCACTATCAACGGGGGCGGGGTTTTCCGCATTGATCACGACCAGGCGTTTAACCAGACCACGCACATCCAGTATCAACCCTACAAAAGCTTGCCCTGGATCGGTTTCAACTGGCGATTCGACAGCGGCCTGGTGGCCAGCAACCCGAATCTTGACAATTTCGGCGATGCTTCGAGTTTCCTTGATGCCGATCAGCAGGCAGCCGTCGGGCTCTTCTGCGTCGATGCCGGTGGAGTGATGCACACAGCGACGTTGTCCACTCCGCTCGCCTTGGGTGCCGGGACCATTTGCGGCGCGAATCCGCTGAGGACAGGCGCAAAGCTGATCAATATTGCCGGCCCCACGTTTAACACGGACCGCAACCCCACGCGCGTCCAACCGCGCAACTTGTTCGATGTAAGCGTTGGCGAGGATAATGTCTTCCGAGGCGACCGGTACAAGTGGAGTTTGCGTTTCACGGTCATCAACCTGACGAACAAGACCGCGCTGTACAATTACCTGTCTACCTTCAGCGGAACGCACTTTGTTACTCCGCGAACCGAAACCGTCGAGCTCGGCTTCCACTTTTAGCAATCGAGCCATCCGCCGCGGAGCCCTGCAAGAGCCAGCGACACTCTCTTGCGGGGCTCTTCTTTTGCCTTTCCCCGATTCCTCCCCGCTCTCGTTATCTGCTACTCTGTCCGCCGGAGGTCATCGCCTGATGTGCAGTGTGCCTGCGCAGGTCCGCAATATTTCGGACACGGCTTTGTGGGCTGCCCATTTCCGCGCTGAAGAATCGCGGCGTCCCGACGCATTGTTTCGCGATCCCTACGCGGAAAAGCTCGGCGCGCAGCGCGGCGGAGAAATGGCGCGCACCCTGCCGCAGGGCTTAAGCCACGCCTGGGCATGGGTGGCGCGCACCTATTTGTTCGACCAGCTCCTGCAAAAAGAAATCGCCGAAGGCGCCGACCTGATTGTGAATTGCGCCGCGGGGCTAGACGCGCGGCCTTACCGCATGCAACTTCCTGCTACTCTGCAGTGGATCGAAGCCGATTTGCCAGAGATCCTTGCCTACAAAAAAGAGCGCCTCGCGGACGACAAACCGACCTGCCAACTCGAGCGCATTGCCGTAAACCTTGCCGACGTCAACGAGCGGCGCCGCTTTCTCTCCGGCATTGCCAATCGCGGCAGACGCGGCATCGTGCTCACCGAAGGACTGCTGATCTATCTGGCCGCGGACGAAGTCGCGCAGTTTGCGGAGGATCTCTCCGGCGTCGCCTCTCTCCAACGCTGGATTCTCGACATGCACTCGCCGCGCCTGCTGGCCATGATGCAGCGCCGGACGGGCAAAGCGCTCGAAAAAGTGGGCGCGCCTTTTAAATTTGGCCCCGCCGAAGGCCCGGATTTTTTTCTTCTGCATGGTTGGACGCCCACCCAGATCGAAGGCATGCTCCACACCGCCGCGCGCTTCGGAAGGCCACCCCTTCTTCTGCGCTTGTTTGCAAAATTTGCAGACGTGCGTAGTTGGAAAGCGAATCGGCCCTGGGCCGGCGTCTGCCTGCTGCAAAAGAACTCCACGTCGAAGGATGGAAAAGGTAAAGCCTCATGAGCGGTGCCTCGTCTGAACTTTCAGAGAAAAAACTAAGAATCGGTGTCGATCTCGGCGGCACGAAGATCGAATTCGTCGCCCTCGAATCCGATGGACGAGAACTGCACCGCAATCGCGTGGCGACTCCGCGCGGCGACTACGATGCCACGGTGAAAGCGGTTCGCGACGGCGTCCTGCAAATCGAAAGAGACTTGCAGCGCAGCGCCACCGTCGGCGTTGGCATTCCCGGCACCATCTCCGGCATCACCCACAACGTTAAAAATGCAAACTCCACCTGGATGAATGGCAAGCCGTTCGACAAGGACTTGAGCGCCGCGCTCAGCCGCGAAGTGCGTTGCGCGAACGACGCCAACTGCCTGGCGGTCTCCGAAGCCACCGACGGAGCCGGCGCCGGCCACCACATTGTCTTCGCCGTGATCCTTGGCACAGGTTGTGGCGGCGGAATCGCCGTCGACGGCCGCGTTCAAAATGGACACAACGGCGTGGCCGGCGAATGGGGGCACACCACGCTTCCGTGGATGAAACCCGGCGAATACCCGGGCCCGGATTGCTACTGCGGCTACAAAGGCTGCGTTGAAATGTGGATTTCCGGCACAGGCCTCGAAGCCGATTACGAGCGCGCCACAAAAACGAAAATACTCGGAAAAGACATCGTCGCGCGTTCCGAAACCGGGGAAACCGCGGCGCTGGCGTGTCTTGAACGCTACGAAGACCGCCTCACGCGCAGCCTCGCCCAAATGGTTAATATACTCGACCCCGATATTATCGTTTTGGGCGGCGGAGTTTCCCAGGTGCCGCGTCTCTATCGCAATGTCCCGTCGCGATTAAAGGAATACGTCTTCGGCCGCGAAGCCGATACTTCCATCGTCGTGGCAAAACACGGAGACGCGAGCGGCGTTCGCGGCGCGGCATGGCTCTGGCCGCTTGAGCACCGCTCACCGTGATTCGTGTAGCTCACCCCTCAGGGCAGGGTTTTCGTAACCGCGGCAACCATGCCACCACAAAGGAAAACCCTCAGGCCTGAGCTACAAGTTCAAAAAAAATGCCCTCGGCAATGGCCGAGGGTGTTCCGAAAAAACTGTGAACTGTGTTACGTCGTCAATGCGCCGCGCCGCATCAACCGCACGCAAACCGCCAGCATCCCGCAGATCAGCAGCGCCAGCGTTCCTGGTTCCGGCGTCTGAACAATGAACTCCTGCACCTGCCCGGTCAGCATCAGCGGCCCGCAATTCGTGACAATTTCAAAATCGCTCAAATTGATCGTGTCGTAATTCTGGCTCGCCCTCATCAGCCAGGTTTGCACATCCATATCGCCACTCCCGCGCGCGCCGGGATTCATGATGTCCCACAGAGCATATTGCAGGTTCACCAGATCACCGGGGTTGGAAGCAAACTGCGTCGTCAGCCAGGCGGCTTCCTCATAAGCCATTGTCGCGTTGCCATACACCGCCGACGTGGTCACGCCGCCGTAGCGTGTCTGAGAAAAATTGTTGGTGTTCACCGCCGTGGCAAGATTGGTGACGTTCGCGTCCCACATCTGCCCAAAACTTACTTCGTTGATGATGTCGTCGCAAAAGAGCGTGACCGTCTGGCCGTTCATCGTTCCAAAGTACGGGCTTACATAATACTGGCCGTCATTCGCGCCATTCACACCGGTAAATACCATCGATACCGTGCCATCCGCGTAAGCAAACGGCACCAGAAACATTCCAAACACCAATAGCCCAAGCAGCCTGGCAAATTTCATCCGTGTCTCCCCATGGTCTAAGTGCAAGGCTGCGGGCCCTGCGATGAGGATATGTGCAAATGAAATGCCAGAACTAGAACTGTTGGTTTTATTGAAAATAAAGAGATTATCTCGCTTTGGAAGAAGGATTCTCCAAAGAAGTGCAAGAACTTGCCCTTGGAGGGCCTTAAACCGGCAAATTTGCCGCTAAGATAATCATAATAATGCAGATAACGGTACTAGCGGCGCTAGGAATAGCGTACTAAAACTCCCTTGTTGTTTCCTCCACTTCGAGAGTTGGGAGGCCAGAAGACAACCCCACCTGGCCTCCGCTTCTCAAACGACCCCGGCTACTTGCCGGCCGCCTTGCTCATTTTTGCGGTGAACGCCTCCGAACGCTTCTTCATTTCCTCTGGTGCCACATCCTCGATATGTTGAGCAAGTCCCCATCGGTGGCCAAAAGGATCGCGAACCTTCCCGTAGCGGTCCCCCCAGAACTGGTTCTCCAGCGCCATTTCCACCTTGGCGCCCCCTTTCACGGCTCGATTGAAAACGGTGTCAACATCCTCCGTGTATAGGAACAAATTGATCGAGTTCGGAGCATCGGCCGGCGGCGCGCTGGTCATCCCGGGAAACTCGTCGCTCAGCATCAGGATTGAATCGCCAATCGCCAGCTCGGCGTGCATGATCAGGCCGCCGGGCCCCGGCATGCGCAGCTTCTCCTTGGCGTGGAATACCTCCTTGTAATATTCGATCGCCCGGGCCGCACCCTTGCAAACGATTGCCGGAGTAATGGAATGAAATCCTTCAGGAATTGCTTTAACAGCACACATGGTGCCTCCTTTAGATTTTTCGGGTTGGGCGCGCAGGGAGGTTGAAGCAACGGGAGGGAACTTCACAGTTCACTCTGCGCGTGGAATTCCTGAATACTCCCCGGTTGCGGCCAAGTCAAGAAGGAAATCAGCGTTCAAAATTAAATTAATATTCTGGACTGCCTGGGGTTCTCGAGCATCCAATCGGCCGTGCGACTTCCGGAGGTGCTTTGTGCGTTATGACTTTCTGTTGGAAACCTACGCCACGGAACGAGTCAAGGTTCTGAGTGTCTGGAGTGAATTTCGCGACACGGATCTGGAGTTTCGCCCGAATCCCAACGATCCCCGCGGCCGCAGCGTCCACGAGCAGATGGTCCACCAATGCGTCAGCGAAGATTTCTGGCTTCGCACCATGCTCGCCGTCGACGTCTCCGCGCCGCCTCTGCCCGCGCAGGAAACGCGCGTCGAATTCATCCGCCGGTATGCGGAAGACAGCGCGAAACGCCTCGCCGTCATGCAATCGCGAGACGAATCCTGGTGGGAAAGTGAAACCACATTTTTTAGCGTGAAACGCTCCGTCGCCTGGGTCATGACTCGCCGCATCGCCCACACCGCGCATCACCGCGGCCAACAGATAGCCATGCTGCGCATGCTGGCCCGCGACCTGCACAGCAACTATGGGCCAACCGCGGACACTGGCGGCTTGATGCAGCAGCACGCGCCAACAATCTACGCCTATCCGGGCCTCGATGAATTGCTTCGCGATTTACCCGCAAGCACGCACAAATCGCCGCTCCCCGGCGCGCAGGGCAAGCCGATTACGGAGCGTCCCACAACAAAGTAAACCGAACCGCGGTTTGGATCAGTATTCCTTGTAAAGCTCGGGGAACTGCTTTTTCAGGTTTTGAATCTTCGGCAGGTCGTTGATTACGATGTACGGATTGTCGGTGTGGTGCTTCAGATAGTCCTGGTGATATCCCTCCGCGGGATAAAAGCCGTTCAGCGGCACCACCTGCGTCATGATCTTGCTGGAATAAATCTTCGCCGCATTCAATTGCGTAATATACGCCTCGGCGATTTTCTTCTGCTCCGGGCTTCCATAAAATACCGACGACCGGTACTGCGTTCCCCAATCCGGCCCCTGCTTGTTGAGTTCCGTGGGATTGTGCGCCACCGAAAAGAAAATCATCAAAACCTGGCCGTAGGTAATTTCCGAAGGGTCAAACACCACTTTCACGCTTTCCGCATGGCCCGTCTTGCCGCTGCTCACCGTCTCGTACTGCGCCGTATCCGCCGTCCCGCCTGTGTATCCGGAGGTCGCGGAAATCACGCCTTTGGTGTGCTGATACACGGCTTGAATGCCCCAGAAGCAGCCTCCCGAAATCACGGCCACTTCCTTGCCTTTCGTCGCCGCCACCGGTTGATCGAGCGCCGGCTTCGGAAACGTAGAATTCGCGCGGGGCGCTTTGGCTCTCGAGTTAAACGCCGCAAACATCACCAACGCTGCTGCAATGAT
>Ga0210402_10003463_pt1 | contig 14771 bp, 11 predicted proteins | sample IncBWC7MmetaG_FD_161055 | JGI IMG/M metagenome (GOLD analysis project Ga0210402, IMG submission 161055) | Forest soil microbial communities from Barre Woods Harvard Forest LTER site, Petersham, Massachusetts, United States - Inc-BW-C-7-M | ecosystem: Environmental > Terrestrial > Soil >...
CCCCCAGAGGGGGGCGGAGGGGGAAGGCCCCACAGGCGATCTCGGAAATTCCCGATCTGAAATTTGCAGGTGCCTCGACTGCAGCTTTCCCCCTCCGGCCCTGCGGGCCACCTCCCCCGTAAGCCGGGGGAGGCAAGGGAGGGCTCGGTCAGGGCTTTTCCCCGACGACGATCCGCACCGTGTGTTCGTCGAGCTCGATCGTACGATCACTGATGACGGCTATGCGGGCTGCCATGAGCAGTCTTCCGACCGCGTCGACCATAGTGTGATCGGGGTCAGCGTCCTTGCCGAGGACGAGCACTACCCCCACGGGCAGGACAGGCATCCACTCGTCGAAATCCGGCGTCGCTCCGCTTCCGGCCTTTACGGCATCGACCATTTTCAGCGCCAGGGCATAGGCCTCCCTGTCACCGCTCGATGTAAGTACTTCGAATTTGACGGCCGGGAACTGGCCTATGGCTTTGCCGAGGGCGGCCTGCTGGGCCGGCGTCAAATCGCGATCGGCGTTTCGCAGCTTCTCCGCCCGCCACGTCAGGGCAACACCGCCGATCACCACCAGGGTGAAAAGCACGCCCAGCGATCGCTCCAGGACGCGGCGACCCACGGGAAAGAAGAAGAGGGATACCGCGCCGACCAATCCAAGGACGATCAGCCCCCGGCCCACGTCATTGAGGAGAGAAGGCTCGGAAAAAAGGATCATCGCCGCTAGACCAGCCGGTAACCGACGCCGGGCTCGGTCAGGACATGGCGCGGCGAGGCCGGGTCGGCCTCGATCTTGTGGCGAAGCTGGCTGACATAGACCCGCAGGTACTGCGGATCGACCGCCTCGTCGCGCCACACCTCGCGCAGCAGATGCTTGTGGGTCAGTACCTTGCCGGCATGGATCGCGAGCTGCTCCAGGATATCGTACTCCTTGGGCGAGAGCTTCACGTCCTCGCGCCCGCGCCGCACCAGCCGCCGCACCAGATCGACGCTGAGATCGCCGCTGGTGAAGGTCCGCTCGGCGCCCTGCTGCGCCAGCCGATGGCGCAAAGCGGCGCGCAGGCGGGCCATCAGCTCGTCGGCGCCGAACGGCTTGGTGACGTAGTCGTCGGCGCCGGCGTCGAGCGCCGCGACCTTGGCCGCCTCGTCGCCGCGGCTCGACAGCACGACGATCGGCACCGGCGAGAGCTCGCGGATGCGGCCGATCAGTGCCTGGCCGTCGAGGTCGGGCAGGCCGAGGTCGAGCAGCACCAGGTCGGGCCGGTGATGACGCAACGCCGTCAGCGCCTCGGCGCCCGTCGACGCCTCGAGCGTGCGGTGCTCATGGGCGGCGAGCGTCGCGCGCAGCAGCCGGCGGATCGGCGGCTCGTCCTCGACGATCAGGATGGTGGCGGCATCGCCTGTCATTTGCGGGGCATCCTGTCAGGAAATCGGAAAGCTCACGGTGAACTCCGCGCCGCTGCGGTCGGAACGGTTGCGCGCGGCGATCGTGCCGCCGTGCGCCTCGACGAAGCCCTTGGCGATGGCGAGCCCCAGGCCGGTGCCGGCGCGGCGGCGGTCGCCGTCGTCGGCGCGATAGAACTTATCGAAAATCCGGTCGAGCGCCACGGCCGGAATGCCCGGTCCTTCGTCGCGCACCGCGATCTCGACGTGCTGGCCGACGCGCCGCGCGTCGACCTCGATACGGCCGCCCGGCGGCGAATATTTGCCGGCATTGTCCAGGATATTGAACAGGATCTGCTCGGCCAGCACGAAATCCAGCGACAGCGACGGCAGGCCGGGCTGGATCGACGGGGCGACGACGTGATCCTTCAAGAGCGGCGCCGCGCGGCGCAACGCCGTGGAGACGAGGTCGCCGACTTCGACGACCTCGCGCTTGGGCACGATGGCGCCCGCGTCGAGCCGGGTCATGTCCAGGAGATTGCCGACGAAGCGGTCGAGCCGCTCGGCCTCGCTCAACGCCGTGCCGATAAGATCGGCGCGTGTCGCCTCGTCGTAGCGGTCGCGATAGCTGCGCAGGCTCGAGAGCGCGCCGATGATGGAGGCGAGCGGCGTGCGCAGGTCGTGCGATACCGAGGTCAGCATGGCGGAGCGCAGCCGCTCGCGCTCGGCGCCCAGGCGGGCCTGGTCGATGTCGTCAGCCAAAGTCAGGCGCTCGATGGCGATGGCCGCCTGGTTGCCGACGGCCTCCAGCAGCCGACGCTCGGAGGCGCTGAGCTCGCGGCCCTCCTTCAGCGGCAGCACGCCGATCACGCCAACGCCCGAGCGGCTGGTGCTGATCGGCACGAACAGCCAGCGTCCGCCGGGCAGGGTGTCGGTGCCGCGACCCGTCGGGTGGTCGGCATCCCACGACCAGCGCGCCGCCGCGAGGTCGGCGTCGCTGAACTCGCTGTCGGGCGGAAAGGCGGCGCGCGGGGCGAGCTTGCCGTCCTCGGGGCCGTTCTCCGGCATCAACATCACGACCTCGGCGTTCAACAGCCGGGCCAGATGGGTGACCACGATCCACAAGAGATCGTAGAGCTCGATGACGCCCGCGATCTTGCGGCTGAAGGCGTATAGCTCGGCGGTCGTACGCGCCTCGCGCCGCGCCGCCTCGGTCTGCGAGCGCGTGCGCGCGGCGAGCGCGCTGGCGGCGATCGCCACGAACATGAACAGAACCAGCGCCACGGCGTTGGCGGGATCGGCGATCGTGAATTCGTAGAGCGGCGGCAGGAAGAAGAAGTTGAAGCAAAGCACGCTCAGGCCGGCAACCCAGAGCGAGGGCACCAGACCATGGCGCGCCGCGGCCACCAGCACCGGCACCACGAAGATGAGCGAAACGTTGGGTACCGTGATGCTGGCATCGATCGCCTTGCCGAGCGCCGTCGCGACCGCCGTCGTCAGCGCCCCCTCGAGGTAGGGGCCCGGGGTGAGCGGCACGGTCAACAGCCAGTCGGTCGGGCCGGACGGCGCCGGCGCGTCGCCCGACGGCGCCACCTCGATCGCCAGACCCGAGCCGCTGCGCACCAGCTCGTCGACCACCGAGCCGTGGCGCAGCTCGAACCAGCGCGAGCGCCGCGACTTGCCGACCACGACCCGCGTGGCGTTGCGCGAGCGCGCAAAGGCCAGGATCTCCTCGACCACCGAGCGGCCCGGCACCGTCACAACCTCGGCGCCGAGCTGGGCGGCCAGCCGCATGGTCTCGGCGAGGTGGGCGTGCTCGGCCTCCGCCAGGGTGGCGTGGCGGTCGGTCTCGACATAGAGCGCGATCAACTCGGCATCGAGCCCGTCGGCGGTGCGCTTGGCGGCGCGCACGGCATTGGCGGCGGCAGGGCTGGGATCGAGGCAGACGATCACGCGCTCGCCGGCGGCCCACGGGCCGGTGATGGCATGCTCGCGCATGTAGCTCAGCATCTGGTCGTCGACCCGCTCGGCGGTGCGCCGGAGCGCCAGCTCGCGCAGCGCCGTGAGGTTGCCGGGCGAGAAATAATGGCGCAGCGCGCGCTGGGCCTGCTCGCGGACATAGACCTTGCCCTCGCGCAGCCGTTCCATCAGGTCGGCGGGGGTGAGGTCGACCAGCTCGACCTCGTCGGCGGCATCGACGATGCGGTCGGGCACGGTCTCGCGCACGCGAATCCGGGTGATGCGCGCGACCACGTCGTTCAGGCTCTCGATGTGCTGCACGTTCATGGTCGAATAGACGTCGATGCCGGCCGTCAGCAGCTCCTCGACATCGAGATAGCGCTTGGGGTGCCGGCTGCCCTCGGCGTTGGTATGGGCGAGCTCGTCGACCAGCACGAGCTTCGGCCGCCGCTTCAGGACGGCGTCGAGATCCATCTCCTCGAGCGTGCGGCCCTTGTAGTCGACCACCCGGCGCGGCACGAGCTCCAGCCCGGCGAGCTGCGCCTCGGTCTCGGCGCGGCCGTGCGTCTCGACCACGCCGACCACGACGTCGATGCCCTCGGCCTTGCGGCGGCGCGCGGCCGACAGCATCTCGTAGGTCTTGCCGACGCCGGGCGCGGCGCCAAGGAAGATCTTGTGCTTGCCGCGCCTTTCCCTTTCCGCCGCCTTCAGAAGCGCGTCGGGCGAAGGGCGTGTTTCAACGGGAGCTCCGGCCATCGAAATGCAAGGATGTCACCGCTCCTTCAAAGCGTCGAGCGCCATGTTGAGCTTCAGGACGTTGACGTGCGGTTCGCCGATCACGCCAAGAAAGCGCCCTTCTACAGATTGCGTGACGAGATCCCGGACCTTGGCCTCCGGCAGGCCGCGCGCCTTGGCGACACGCGGCACCTGGAAGAGCGCGGCGGCCGGCGTGATGTCCGGATCGAGGCCGCTCGCCGACGTCGTGACGAGGTCGACAGGAACCGCGGCATTGGGATTCTCGGCCTTGAGCTTGTCGACGTCGCCCTGGACGCGCTCGATCAGCGCCTTCGAGGTCGGACCGGCGTTGCTGCCGCTCGAGTTGGCGGCGTTGTAGGGCGCCGGAACCGTCTTGGTCGGGTCCTTCGGGTCGGTGTCCGTCGTGGCCGACGGACGTCCGTGAAAATACTTGTCCTCGGTGAAGTTCTGGCCGATCAGCTCGGAGCCGATCACCTTCCTGTCCTTGTCCTTGCCCTGTTCGATCAGGCTGCCATTGGCCTGCCGGGGAAAGACAAGCTGGGCGATGCCCGTCATCGCCAGCGGATAGGCAAGCCCCGTCAGGACGGTGAACAACACCATCATGACGATGGCCGGGCGGATCTCTTTCAACATGTCGAAGTCCTCACGCAAGGCCTACAGCGGTGATGGCCATGTCGATCAGCTTGATGCCGATGAAGGGCACGACGATGCCACCGACGCCGTAGATGAGCAGATTGCGCACCAGCACCGCCGACGCGCCGACCGGGCGGTATTGCACACCCCGGAGAGCCAGCGGGATCAGCGCGATGATGATCAGCGCATTGAAGATGATGGCCGACAGGATGGCGCTTTGCGGCGTCTTCAGATGCATGAGGTTCAGCGCCTGGAGCTGCGGATAGAAGGCGACGAACATCGCCGGGATGATCGCGAAGTACTTGGCGACGTCGTTGGCGATCGAGAAGGTGGTGAGCGCGCCTCTTGTCATCAGGAGCTGCTTGCCGATCTCGACGATCTCGATCAACTTGGCCGGATCGCTGTCGAGATCGACCATGTTGCCGGCCTCGCGCGCGGCCATGGTGCCGGTATTCATGGCGACGCCGACATCGGCCTGGGCGAGCGCCGGCGCGTCGTTGGTGCCGTCGCCGCACATCGCCACCAGCTTGCCCTGCGCCTGCTCCTGGCGGATCAGCTTGAGCTTGGCTTCCGGTGTCGCCTGGGCCAGGAAGTCGTCGACGCCCGATTCGGCGGCGATGGCGGCCGCCGTCACCGGATTGTCGCCGGTGATCATGACGGTGCGGATGCCCATCTTGCGCAAGGTGGCGAAGCGCTCGCGGATGCCGCCCTTGACGATGTCCTTGAGGTGGATGACGCCCAGAAGCTTGCCGTCCTTGGCGACCGCCAGGGGCGTGCCGCCCGACTTTGCGACCTTGTCGGCGGTCGCCTCGATCTCGCGCGCAACAAGCGGCGCGGTTGCCGCACCCTTGACCTCGGCGATGATGGCATCCACCGCGCCCTTGCGGATCGAGGAGCCATCGACGTCGATGCCGCTGATGCGGGTATAGGCCGAGAACGGGATGAACTTCGCATGCAGCGGCGCCATCTCGCGGCCGCGGATATTGTACTTCTCCTTGGCCAGCACCACGATCGAGCGGCCCTCCGGCGTCTCGTCGGACAGCGAGGCGAGCTGGGCGGCATCGGCCAAATCGCGTTGATCGACGCCGGCGACGGGAAGGAACTCGGTCGCCTGGCGGTTGCCCAGCGTGATGGTTCCGGTCTTGTCGAGCAGCAGCGTGTCGACGTCGCCCGCCGCCTCGACGGCGCGGCCTGACATGGCGAGCACGTTGAAGCGGACCAGCCGGTCCATGCCGGCGATGCCGATCGCCGACAGCAGCGCGCCGATCGTCGTCGGGATCAAGGTCACGAACAGCGCCACCAGCACCAGCACCGTCATCGTGCCGCCGGCATAGGCGGCAAAGCTCGGGATCGTCGCCACCGAGAAGACGAAGATGATGGACATGCCGGCGAGCAGGATGTTGAGCGCGATCTCGTTCGGCGTCTTCTGGCGCTCGGCGCCCTCGACCAGGGCGATCATGCGGTCGAGAAAGGTCGCGCCCTGCTGCGAGGTAATGCGCACCTTGATCCAGTCCGAGATCACCTGGGTGCCGCCGGTCACCGCCGAGCGATCGCCGCCGCTTTCGCGGATGACGGGCGCCGATTCGCCGGTGATCGCCGCTTCGTTGACCGATGCGACACCCTCGATCACCTCGCCGTCGGACGGGATGAGATCGCCGGTCTCGACCAGCACGACATCGCCCTTCCTGAGCTGGGTCGCCGGAACGGTCTGCCACTTGGTGTCGGAGACGTTCGCCAGCCGTTTGGCGACGGTTTCGGTCTTGGCCTTGCGCAGCGTCGCGGCTTGCGCCTTGCCGCGACCTTCGGCGACCGCTTCGGCGAAGTTCGCAAACAGAACCGTGAACCAGAGCCAGAGATTGATCTGGAAGGAAAAGCCCAGCCCGCCGGGTCCCGCTCCGACGACGAGGTCGCGGATGAAGAGGACCGTCGTCAAGGTCGCCACCACCTCGACCGTGAACATCACGGGGTTGCGCGCCATGACGCGCGGGTCGAGCTTCCGGAAGGCGTCGAGGACGGCGGGACCGAGGATCTTCGGGTCGCCCAGAGTGGAGACGGCCGTCCGCCGCCGCTGCTGTGAAAGGGTGAGTTCCATGGTCTGTCCTCAACTCAAAACAGGGTTCCGGCGTTCATCGCGACCTGCTCGACCAGCGGACCAAGTGCCAACGCCGGAAAGTAGGTGAGGCCGCCCACGATCAGGATCACACCGACGACCAGGCCGACGAAGAGCGGGCCGTCGGTCGGGAAGGTGCCGCCCGACGCCGGCACGATCTTCTTGGCGGCGAGCGATCCTGCGATCGCGACCATCGGCACGATCATCAGGAAGCGGCCGATGAACATCGCGAAGCCGATGGTCGTGTTGTAGAACATGGTATTGGCACTGATGCCGGCAAACGCCGAGCCGTTGTTGCCGGTGCCCGAGGTATAGGCGTAGAGGATCTCGCTGAAGCCGTGCGGTCCCTGGTTGGCGGGACCGGCGAGGCCTGCGTCGACGACCGTGGCGATGGCGGTGAATCCCAGGATCGACAGGGGAAGGATCAGAATGGCGAGCATTGCCATCTTGACCTCCTTCGCCTCGATCTTCTTGCCGAGATACTCGGGCGTGCGGCCGACCATCAGCCCGGCGACGAACACCGCGACGATGGCAAACAGCAGCATGCCGTAGAGACCCGCGCCGACGCCGCCGACGATGATCTCGCCCAACTGGATGTTGAACAGTGGCACCAGGCCGCCCAACGGCGTGAAGCTGTCGTGCATGGAATTGACGGCGCCGCAGGACGCATCGGTGGTGATCGTGGCGAACAGGGCCGAATTGGCGATGCCGAAGCGGACTTCCTTGCCCTCCATGTTGCCGCCCGCCTGGAGCGACGACGCGGCGGTGTCGATGCCGAGCGGAGCAAAGGCGGGATTGCCCGCAGCCTCGGCCCAGTAGGCCGTGACGGTGCCGCCCAGGAACAGGAACGCCATGACCGCGAACACCGCCCAGCCCTGGCGCTGATCGCCGACCATGCGGCCGAACACGTTGGTGAGGCTGGCGCCGATCGAGAAGATCAGCACGATCTGGACGAAATTCGTGATGCCGTTGGGGTTCTCGAACGGGTGGGCGGAGTTGGTGTTGAAAAAGCCGCCGCCATTGGTCCCCATCATCTTGATGACTTCCTGCGAGGCGACCGGCCCCTGGGCGATCACCTGCTTGGCGCCTTCGAGCGTGGTGGCCTCGGTGTAGGCGCCGAGGTTCTGCGGCATGCCCTGCCAGACGAAGAACAGGCCGACGACGATGGAAAGCGGCAGCAGGATGTAGAGCGTGCAGCGTGTGAGATCGACCCAGAAATTGCCGATGCCCTTGGCCGAGCGCCGGGCGAAGCCGCGGATCAGGGCGACCGCGAGCGCGATGCCGGTCGCGGCCGACACGAAATTGTGCACGGTGAGCCCCGCCATCTGGACGAGGTAGCTCATCGTCGTCTCGGGGACGTAGGATTGCCAATTGGTGTTGGTGTCGAAGCTCATCGCCGTGTTGAAGGCGAGGCCTTCCTCGATCGCCGGCTGGCCGGCCGGGTTGAACGGCAACATCGCCTGGAAGCGCATCAGCGCGTAGAGGCTGGCGAAGCCCGCCAGGCTGAACAGCAGCATCGACACGGCATAGGTCAACCAGTTCTGGTCGCTCTTCTCGTCGACGCCGCTCAGCTCGTAGAAGGCGCGCTCGAGCGGGCCCAATACCGGCGAGAGAAGAGTGCGCTCGCCCGTGAAGACACGCGTCATGTAGCCGCCGAACGGCTTCACGAGCAGAACGATGACCACGCAGTACAGCGCGATCTGAAGCCAACCGTTGAAGGTCATGGAAGGAGATCCCCTAGAAGCGCTCCGGGCGCAGCAGCGCGTAGACCAGATAGACGAGCAGGCCGAGCGTAACGGCGCCGCCGAGGGCGTATTCGATCAGCATGGTTGGCTCCTCACAGCCGGTCGCAGGCATAGGCATAGGCGATCGCCACGGCGAAACAGCCGCAACCGACCGCGATCAGGATGACATCGAGCATTGAACGCTCCCCATCAAACGGGACGGAAAGTGCCGGGCGAAGGTCCGAGCGCCTTCGGGAGATTGAAGCATTTGAGCCTCGCATACGACTATTACCGTCGCCCGTCCTTCCGCAACGATCGGTTGCAAAATGAACGCGCTATTGGCAATCGACCCTTATGGGATACCGAACGCCGGAAGGGTCAAGGTGATCGCCAGCGCCACGGCGAGGTGGATCGCCAGCAAAAGGCCAATCTCCGTCAGCACCTCGCCGGGCGCCGGAAAGTGACTGGCAACAGGCGACTCCTGGCGAGGAGACGCAGCCCGCGTCGCGCGCGCCGCGGAGCGCCACAAATAGCGAAGGGACAGTCTCATAGCGCCGCGAAAGTGGACCCGAACCGCGTAAGAATTCGACGGCGGAAGAGCGGCGCCGATATATGAATCTCATATAATCGGGCGGGTCCCTGCTCATGCACGGGGCGAATCCCGCGAACGAGATCGGCCGATGTCAGGTTGTTGTAATTATTTACAGACCGTTGACGTGATATAGGAAACGCGTAGGATTTTGCAGTGGTCTGCCGTCTTCGGCAGCGGACCTCGTCAGATGAGCGACGATCTCGTCTCGCACTGTCGCTCACCGCGCACCTCCGCCGTCGACAGATTGTCCGATCGGAAGGAGCGAACCATGAAGACGCTTTATGCCTGTCTGATTGCGAGCGTAGCGTTCGGTCTGCCGTCTTTGGCGTCGGCCCAGTCGCCCGATGCCAAATATTGTTCGGCGCTCGCTAACAAATACTCAGGCTTTCTCGCCGCGACGAATCAGCAGCGTGCGGCGGACCCGCAAACGGTGAACGCCCGCGCTGGAATTGAGCAGTGCCGGGCCGGCAATACGGCCGTCGGCATTCCACTTCTCGAGTCGGGTCTGCACAATGCTGGCCTCGACTTGCCGCCGCGTGACTCAGCGTGGACCTTTATCGGTGTGACGCACGGACCCAGGCGCTGAAAGGGCGGCTGAGCGGCCGAGCGCTTGGGCAACGCCAAGACCGACGAGGCCTTGGCGCGCAACCTCGAATTTTCACATATGGGTTTCCTATGCCCGCCTCTTGCTTCATACCGGCTGCGAAGCACACAGCCTGTGAGAGGTCGACATGCGGCGCGCATCGCTATTGGCGACAACGGGGCTGGCCGCAGGATTGATGATCGCGGCAGCGGATGCCAGCGCCGACGACAAGGACCAGTACAATCTCTTCAATCCGACGCCCGTCGACAAGATGCGCGCCTTCAACACCGACCGACCGACGAAGTCGAACGTGCCCTACACGGTCGATGCCGGGCATTTCCAGTATGAAGGCGACCTCTTCATCTATGGCTATGACAACGTATCGACGCCCGACACCAACATCACGAGTTGGACGATCGGTAACCCGACCTTCAAGCTCGGCCTCCTGAACAACGTCGACTTCGAAGTGAACTTCTCCGCCTACAACAACGTCCGAGCGGCGACAGTCAGCACCGGCGCATCGACGACCCTTAGCGGCTTCGGCGACACCTTCACGCGCTTCAAATGGAATCTGTTCGGCAACGACGGCGGCGGACCGGCCTTGGCGCTGATCCCCTATGCCAAGTGGCCCACGGCCCCGATGGCGCCGCAGGGCGTCGGCAATGGCTACATTGAAGGCGGGCTCATCGCGCCGTTCGCCATGCCCTTGCCTGGCGGCTTCACGGCCATCCTGATGGGCGAGATGGACATCGCGAAGAACTCGTTCGACAGCAACTACCGCGTCAACATTCCGGCGCTGCTCAACATCAGTCGCCCGATCTTCGAGAACGTGACGGCCTATGCCGAAATCTTCACCAACTGGTCGACCAACCCGCAGGCGCCCAATATCGTCACGGCGGACTTCGCGGTGGCCTGGCAGCCCAAGCCAAACTTCCAGCTCGATGCCGGAATCAATATCGGCCTGAACTACGGGGCAATTCCCTACCAGATCTACGTGGGCATCGCGCAGCGCTTCTGACGGCCACCTAGCGTACGGCCGGTCGACCCAGCCGGGCCGTGCGGTTGGTGGTCGGTATGAATGTACGAAGAACACCGCCGTGGCGAAACAGGCGCAGGGCCCGCCTAGACAGCTTTGGGGGCAATTAGGCGGGCCCCTTGGCCTGTCTGGGTGCTAGCCAAGCCAAAGCCGGCGACGAGGTGCCGGTCGCGACTGAATGGTCGTCCTTTAGACAATATGAAATCCAGGGAAGAGAGCGGTCGCCTCCATAGTTGCGACATATGAAAGCGATCGGCCGCGCCAGACTTATACTTTAGCTCTTCGCGGAAACTACATAGGCTCGTCGCCACGCCACCTTGACTTCGCGTTCTCGATGCTCCGTTTCCATTTGGCGAACTCGGCGCGTTGATAGGCATCGAAAGCGGCCGGCTGCATCTGCTCGGGCGTCGGGATGTCCTGGCCGAGATCTTCCAGCTTGTGGCGGATCTCGGGGTCCTGCAGCGCGGCGACGGCGGCGGCATTCAGCCTGGCGATGATCTCCGGCGGTGTACCCTTGGGCGCCCATAGACCCTGCCAGATCACGACTTCGATGCCGGGGAAGCCTGCCTCGGCCGTGGTCGGGATGTCGGGTGCTGCCGTCGACCGCTCCCTCGAGGTCACGGCATAGGCCCTGATCTTGCCGGCGCGCACCTGCGGCAGGGAGTTCGACGACTGGTCGATCATGACCTGGATCTGGTTGGCGACCAGGTCCTGCACGGCCGGGCCGGTGCCGCGATAGGGCACGAGCCGATAGCTGGCGCCGGTCGCAGCGTGGAAGGCCAGCGCGCCGATATGGGAGGCCGAGCCCATGCCGGCAGTGCCGCCCGACACCTTGTCGCCGTTGGCCTTGAGATAGGCCACCAATTCCTTCAGGTCCTTTGCTGGCACGTGATTGGAGCTCACCACCAGCAAGGGGTTGGACGGCAGGCGAGCGATCGGCACGAGATCGTCCAGCAGATTGTAGTTCAGGTCCTTGTAGAGGATGCCGTTCACCACGTTGGTGCCGAGATGGCCGATGCCGATCGTGTAGCCGTCGGGCGTTGCGTGCGCGAGCCTGCCCATGGCGATCGAGCCGGCCGCGCCGGTGACGTTGTCGATGATGATCTGCTGGCCGAGCTCCTTGCTCATGCGCTCGCCCACGATGCGCGCCGTGAGGTCGGTCGGACCGCGCCCCGCGAACGGCACGATCATGGTGATCGGTTTGCTGGGATAGGACTGAGCGAGCGCCGCGCCGGTCAGAGCGAGGGAGAGCAGAGCAAGAGCTGATCTACGCAACATCGACATTCCCGGTGATTCTGTGTTTGGCCAGCCTCGCCAGGGGTTCATTCGAGCCAGCAACAGACCGAGTCCGGCGCCCCGAAGAATCGAGGCGTCGGACAGATGTGGTTACGGTATTCGTAGAGAAACAGCTCCAGTGAGAGGCGGCCGGCCTACGTCTACTGGATGACGATCTCGACGCAGCGGTTCTGCGGCTCGCGCACGCCGTCGCAGTCGGCACCAGCAGGCCCTGCTCGCCGATGCCGATCACAGAGATCGCCTGGGCCGGCACCCCGTCACGCACCAGCGCGTCCGTCCTAGGCGAAGTCTCGCTAGAAGTGGATAATGGCGTCCATAGCGAACATAAACGTGTCGTTCTTCGTGAAGCCATTGAAGGCCGGGGCGCCCTCGGAATGCCAATAAGAGATCTCGGGCCGGATTACAAATTGCGGCGAGAACCAGTGCTGCCAGCCGAGCGTAGCGTCGTAATAGCGAACAGGAGCGCCGGTGCCAGTCCGCCAACCCATCGGGTCATCATAGATCTCCGTGCGAAGTGAAATGTTGTTCAATCGGTCCGGAGAGTAGTTGAGATAAGCCAACGCGCCGATCGAGTACGCAGTGCAAGAGAGCGCATTTATATCAGGGCAGTAAGCCTGATTGGGCGGGTTGAACGAAATATACTGCGGAGAGAATGGCGTGCCTCCGTTAGCAACGATCGCTTGGGCGTTGGGATTCCGGAGGTTAGGAACTCCGTTTTCTGATTGGTAATAGAACTCAGTGGAAAGGTGCCAGTGCTCGTTGAATTTGTGGTAATAAGTTAATCCGTGCCACTGGAGATTATTATACCCCCAAGCTCCGGTGTTTATGCCGTTGATGCACGGATAAATGGAATCATTGCCGCTGTCGCTCGTCCAGCGTACACAAGCGGTCAGGGTGGGTTGGTTGCCCGGATCCACCAACATTGTGGTGTTGGGGTACAAGGGATTCGGGAAAGGGTTTGGCATCGTCCTGCCGGCGTTCCATATGGGTGTTTCCGTGCCGTCGGCGACGCCCACCTGCACGATCCAGTTTTTTGTCGCGGCTATCGTGAAGAGGATGCCGGTATTGGTGTAGTTGTCGTACGTGTAGGTCAACGAATGCGTATAGGTGTAGTTGTTCGGGGCTAGCTGCGCTTCGATGTCGGGAGGCGAAATGTAACGTCCGATCCGGATATTCATGCCTTCGAAGATTTGCGGAATGTATATGTCGGCATAGAGCATCGGAAAATCAAAGCCGTAGACCTGGTTGTTCCCATTGAACTGGTTGCTGAGGAGGCCGTAGGAGTTGGTGTAGCGGTAGTTCTCGCCATAAAGCGCCGACAAGCGAAAGCCCCAATCGATGTGATCCTTTTGCACCGTGTCGGGAAGCCGCTCGATATAAAGGACGGCTTGGTCAAGTTGAGCGGTGTTGGGGGTGTAAGCGTACCCGATAGGGGAGTTGCCGGCAGGCTGCAGCTGATTGGTGCTCAGGTTGAAGCCTCCATTGACCCAGCCGTAAATCTGGATGTGGGCGTCCTGCAGCAATTTGCCGAGTCCCGTATTCGCGATCGCCACCATGAACGGGCTGTCGACCGAGTTGGGCCGGGTAGTCCCTATAGTAGGGGAACCACCGTAGGGCCAGTCGGAAAAAGGCATCGGCGGAACCGATTGCGGCGATTTCGGCCAGACGGCGGCGTCGCGGGCCGACGGCGGCGCATTCGGATCGCTCGGCGCGACAGCCTTGCCCCATTCAAGCTGGTAGTAGCGAAAAAAACGCGTGAGCACATCGTCGCCAAGATAAGTGTCGAGACATTTGTAATCGAGGTACGGATCGCACTTTCCGCTCGCCGCCGCCGCGGTCTGCGCCGCTTTAATCGTGGCTTCGCTAGCCTCGCAGTTGTAGTCGACGAACGGATTGCAGGCATCGCCGACCTTCGACCCATAGAAGAACGGAAAGATTATCCTTCCCTCCGTACTCGTCAGTTGACCTTGTACTGAGCCGGATGTTTGCGCATGGCCTTCGAGGCCGAAGCCGATGACGAACGCGGCAGTGACCAGCAGGACACGAAAAAACGCGTGAAGCGCGAAAGCACGAATACTCATTGTTGCCCCCGAACCGGCGAAAGCGCGCCGTAATTTGAACGCTATCCAGTCGACCGATTAGAAATCCATATGGATCGGGAACGATCTCCATAGGGGCTGCATAGAAAAATGCGCGGACGTTGATCGAGTCGATGTGATCGGTCTGATAGGTGTCCGGCCGGATCGCGTGCAGGTTGAATTGATGAAGGTTGATCGCGTTCGGCTGCTGCGCATAGAGATAGGGCGCATTGCCATAGAGGGCACCGCTTGTTGCGCCGGGGCTGGTTCTGCGACGAGCTGAGATTGCCGCCGATCTCGATCCAGCCGGACAAATGTCACGACACTTCTCCCACCAAAGCCGAAACCGGCCGATCATGGCTTTATCGCGGCAGCGGATATAAATTCCATGCATGCGGTGGCGTGCCCATATAGGAAGCGCATAGGCAATGCAGATGCGGAAACACGCCGATACCGCGTATAAAGGCGCGAAAAATCCAATTGACCCCGCCCCGCCGGAGGGCCAGAAGCGCGGGCCGTCTCCCGGCTCTCTGGGACCCGGCGGAAAGCACAGCGTTACAGGTAGATGACCGGGGCCGCGATAACACAACCGGTGGGGCGCTCACGCACGGCGGCCCTCACATTGGCGGCGCTCGGCGT
>Ga0210402_10003464_pt1 | contig 14768 bp, 11 predicted proteins | sample IncBWC7MmetaG_FD_161055 | JGI IMG/M metagenome (GOLD analysis project Ga0210402, IMG submission 161055) | Forest soil microbial communities from Barre Woods Harvard Forest LTER site, Petersham, Massachusetts, United States - Inc-BW-C-7-M | ecosystem: Environmental > Terrestrial > Soil >...
TCCGCCGACGACCGGGTCTTCCATGTTGAAATAAGCCCACCAAGTGTTCGGGCGCAGCAGAAGCTCGTGCTTGATTCCCAGCGCGGCGAGCGCCGGGCGAAGCTCGCCGTCGACGAGCGCTTCGTCGACGAAATCCTCCGGCAGCCGTTCCAGGATATCGAGCTCGCGGTTGAGAAATGCGAGCCACCGTGTCTGCCCCTCCTCCATGACGCTGATTTCGATGTGACCGGCGAACGGCAGCTGCCGCCCCTTGAGCGACGACGCGATAGCCTGCGATTCCACGGGAATCGGCCCCGATGGTACGTACGACCATCCGCGAAAACCCGGGTTCGCGTCGAGCACGATCTTCGAGCTGCGGTTGTAGGCGCCCAGCATGTAAGGGCCGGTGCCGATCGGATGCGCACCGAAGTCGGCGCCGTAGGCATCGACGACTTCGCGTGCGACTGCCGACACGTTCGGGACGGCGAGCACATAAATGAAGCGCAGGTCAGGCTGCGACAAGCGGATCTTTAACGTGTACCGGTCGACGACCTCGAGTCCTGGCAGCGCCGCGTCATAATCGAAGCGCCCCGCCTTCGCGGCTTTGGCGATCGCTTCCGCGCTTCCGGCGATCTTGCCATCGACGAGCCAGCCCCAAGGACTTTTCACCGCCGGGTCGAGCAGCCGCTTGATCGAGTACGCGTAATCGGCCGCGGTCAGCTCGCGCGGCCTGCCTTTGAACGCCGCATCGGCGGTGAAGAAAATACCTTTGCGAACGCGGCAGATATAGGTTTTCCCGCCATCCTCGACCACCGGCATCGCTTCCAGCGTGCGCGGCACCAGCTTCACCGGCCGCGCGAGATAATCGTAGTCGAGCATCGCCTCGTAGATGTTTGCGATGACGCTGTCGGAGGCGGCGTCGGAAGCGAACTGCGGATCGAAGCTGGTCTCGGCGATGGAGAAGACGACACGCAGTGTCTTGCCGGGGTCGGCGGCGGAGCTCGACGTCGCCGCGAATGCGAACGCGAGCCCGGCGACGAACATCGGCCAAAACGATGGCCGCTGCCCATGCCGCCGCCGCTGCGTCAATCTCACATCGTCCCCGCTCGCGGGCCGATTTCCGTGCCGCCCGATGCCATGTTTATAATCGTACATTCGCTTTGATTCGCATTCTCGGCGGCGGAGACAACGGGCAAGAATGGGCAACCACGGCCAGTCGCGCTGCCAGCGCCACGTATCGCCATGGAAATGAAACGCCTGTCTGGAGGCAATCTGCGCGCCGCCGGCTACGATGACAAGAACCGCGTGCTGGTGGTCGAGCTCACGTCCGGCACTTTTCAATACACGGGAGTCACCGCCGAAACGTGGCGGCGCTTCGCGGGCGCGTCGTCGCCGTGGAGCTTCTTTCGCGACAACATCGACGAAGAATATCCCGCCAAGCGCATTCGCTAGGCGAGCGCTGGGTACTGGCTGCAGGGATGGGCGTCATTTCGATGAACTAACGCCGGCCGCGGCGGCTGGGCCCCGGCGCGGCGTAGCGTTTGATCCAGCCGAAGAACTCGCGATACCAGAGCCGTGAATTCTGCGGCTTCAGAATCCAGTGGTTCTCGTCCGGGAAATAGACCAGCCGCGCTGGCACCTTCCTGGCCTGAAGCGTGTTGTAGTACTGCAGCGCCTGCGTTGCCGGCACGCGATAATCAAGCTCGCCGTGTATGACCAGTGTCGGCGTCTTGAACCGGCGTGCGTAATGGTGCGGCGACTGCTTCATCACCCGTGCTGGATTGTCCCAGTGAAACGCGCCCAGCTCCTTGGCGAAAAACAGATAGCCGTCGGTGGCCATCATACTCACCCAGTCGTAACAGCCGGCGTGACACACGTAGGTCTTGTATCGATCGGTGTGACCGTTCATGTAGGCAACCATGTAGCCGCCGTAGCTCCCGCCGCTCGCCACCAGGCGCTGGCGATCGATGTATCCCTGGCGAAGCATGAAATCGGTCGCGGCCTCGATGTCGGCCAATTCCTTGGTGCCGTAGTTGCCGGTGATCGTCTCCAGCCAGCGCTGGCCGAAGCCGGACGAGCCGTGGTAGTTGACGCCCACGACGACGTATCCCTGCGCGGCAAAGGTCTGCATGTTCCAGCGGAAGTGCCAGCCGTCGGTGTGCGCCGAATGCGGTCCGCCGTGAATGTTGTTCAGGAGCGGCCACTTTTTCGCAGGATCGAAATTCGGCGGATAGGTCACCCATGCCTGGACCGGCTCGCCGCCCCAACCCTTGACGTTGAGCTCACGCGTGGCACCCAACGCGACGCGGGACATCCATAGCCGATTGGGCGAGTAGAGCGTGCGCTCACCTTGACCGTCGCGGCCGGTCGAGAAGAGAGCCGGCGGATACGAAAGCGCCGAGCGCTCGAAGACCACGCTCCTGCCGTCGAGCGATAGCGCGAAACCGCCGATGGTCCCGCCGCTTGCGATCTTTCCCGGCATCGCATCGGTCAGGCCGAGTCGAAAAAGCTCGTGCCGGCCGCGGTCCTCGATCAAGAAATAAAGCGCCGCGCCATCGGGAGACCAGCTGTGACGGGTCGTCGCGCGATCGACACGCGGCATCAGCCGTCGCGTCCGTCCGCTCCTGCGCTCGAGCAGTGTGAGATGTCCCTGATCGTTGAACGCGCGCTTCAGGTTGTACGAATGCCACGCGAGATGCGCTCCGTCCGGTGAATAGCGCGGGTGCTCATCCGAAAAGCCGCTGTGCACCGTCAGGACGCGATACCGTCCGGTATCGACGTTGACCACCGCGATGTCGGCCGGGTTCATCATTCGCGGTTCCGGCGCCAGATCGACGGTCACGGCGAGCTCGCGTCCATCGGGACTCAAGTCGTAGTGCTCGGAGGTCGGGTCCCACGGCTGCAGCGCGAGCCCGGTCCCGGCGAGCAGATCGCGGGCGCGGCCGGTCGCGACGTCAGCGGCGAAGACGTGCGGTTCGCGTCCGTCGGTGAGCCAGTGATCCCAGAACCGATACTCCGCGCGCTCGGTGAGATGCGCCTTGACCTTGGAATCCTTGCGCTCCTTGCTGCGAGCCGCCTGCTCCTTGTCGGTCTTCAGATCCGGCCAGACCCAGGACACGAGTGCGACGCGCTTGCTGTCGGCGAACCAGCGCAGCGCCATCGCACCGGTGGCCAGCGTCGTCAGCCGCATCGCCTCGCCGCCGTCCGGTGCGATGAGATACACCTGCGGCTCTTCGTCGTCTTTTCGCTTGGCGGCAAACGCGATCCACTTGCCGTCCGGCGACCACTGTGGCTCGGAATCCTTGTCGCCGGCGGTCAACCGGCGCGCCTTGCTGCCGTCGATCGGAAAAAGCCACAGCTCGGTGCGGCCTTCGTTCTTCTGCATGTCGTAGACTGTCACCGGCGCGCACGCCGAGCGGCCGTCCGGCGAGATCGTCGGTGTGCCGACGCGTTTGAGCGACCAGAGGTCTTCGATGGTCAGGGATTGTTTTTTGCGCGGCATGCCATGGTCCGGAATAGAGTGATGAGATGTGAGTCGGCGGCCCGACCGGCGACGCACGACCCGCGCGATTGTACCCGCTGATCCGTCCGGGCACCCGCTGCGATGCGGTAGAATACGCGCTTCTCGGCGCGTTCACGGCGCTACGCTTGTACTCCGAACATTCAGCGAGGCCACAATGAACTACCGCCGGCTCGGCAACTCCGGGCTCAAGTTGAGCGAGCTTTCGTTCGGCTCCTGGGTAACCTACGGCGCGCAGCTCGGTGACGACACAGCCCGTGAATGCATGGCCGCCGCGCACGATGCGGGGGTGAATTTTTTCGACAACGCCGAGGTTTACGCCAAGGGCAAGTCCGAGATCATCATGGGCAACGTGCTCAAAAAACTCGGCTGGCGACGCGAGTCGTACGTCGTTTCGACCAAGTTTTTCTGGGGCCTCGCCGACGGCCCGAACGAAAAAAACACGCTCAATCGGAAGTATCTGATGCACGCCATCGATGCGTCGCTGGCGCGCCTGCAGCTCGATCATGTCGATCTCGTTTTCTGCCACCGCGCGGATCCCGATACACCGATCGAGGAGACGGTCTGGGCGATGCACGACATGATTCGCGCGGGAAAGGCGCACTACTGGGGAACCTCGGAATGGAGCGCCGCTGAGATCATGGCCGCGTGGCAGATCGCGGAGCGCCACCATCTGGCCAAGCCGGTGATGGAGCAGCCGCAATACAATCTGTTTCACCGCGAGCGCGTGGAGAGAGAATATGCGCGCTTGTACAGCGATATCGGGCTGGGCACCACGATCTGGAGCCCTCTCTCGTCCGGGCTCTTGAGCGGCAAGTACAACGATGGCATCCCGAAGGATTCGCGCGCCACGCTCAGGGGCTACGAATGGCTGGCCGAGCGCATTCTCGATCCGGCCAAGCTGAAGCAGGTCCGACTGCTTGCCCCGCTGGCCGCCGATCTCGGCTGCACGATGGCACAGTTTGCTCTTGCCTGGTGTCTGAAGAACCCGAACGTGAGCAGTGTCATCACGGGAGCGAGCCGCCCGTCGCAGGTCATCGAGAACATGAAGGCGCTCGATGTGGTACCGAAACTGGGCGCTGACATCATGTCGAAGATCGATGCGATCGTCGGCGTGCCCGCGTGAGCTGGCGATAAGAGGGTCAAGCAGCTTCAATTGGCAATGAGTCGCCCATGAGCAATCCGCTCGAGAGCTGGACCGAGGAGCAGCGCTCCGCGTACCTTTACCGGGCGTGCGCCGACGCGGAGGCCGGCACGCCCCGCGCCGATCTGTTCACTCGCCTGGCCGGAGAAGCTGAAGCGCAGGCGGCGATCTGGCGCGCGCAACTTACCGCCAGCGGGAAGCCCGCGCCCAAGCCGTTCGTGCCGGAGCTACGCACGCGCCTGGTCGCGCGACTGGTGGCCTTGTTCGGACCGCGGCCCCTGCGCGCGATTCTTGCCGCGATGAAGGTGCGCGGCATGGTGATCTACAGCGGGCGCGAGCCCGCCGCCGGCCACGTCAACGCGGCCGTCGGCAGCATCGAGCGGCGCCACCGGGGACTGAGCGGCGGCGGCAATCTCCGCGCGGCGGTATTCGGCATCAACGACGGTCTGGTCTCGAACGCGAGCCTCATCTTCGGCGTCGCCGGCGCGAGCAGCGACGCCGCGGTGGTTCTGCTGACCGGTGTGGCCGGGCTCACCGCCGGCGCGTTCGCGATGGCCACGGGCGAATTCGTCTCGGTGCGCTCGCAGCGCGAGCTCTTCGAGTATCAGATCGGACTCGAGCGCAACGAGCTCGAGGAATATCCCGACGCCGAGGCGCAGGAGCTGGCACTGATCTACCGGGCAAAGGGCTTAGGCGTGGTCGAAGCCGACCGCGTCGCCAAGCAACTCATCGCGGACCCGGAGCACGCACTGGACACCCTCGCCCGCGAAGAGCTCGGCCTCAATCCGGACGAATTGGGCTCGCCGTGGGGTGCGGCGGTGTCCTCGCTGCTCTCCTTCGCCGTCGGCGCGGCGGTCCCGCTGCTGCCTTTCGTTTTTGGCGCGGGCGCGCGCGCATTGCCCATCAGCGCGCTGCTGACGGCGCTGGCGCTTTTCGCCGTGGGCGCGACGCTATCCCTGTTCACCGGACGCAGAGCCTTTTTCTCCGGCGCACGCATGATGCTTCTCGGAGGTCTTGCCGCGGCAGTCACGTTCGGCGTCGGCCGCCTGTTCGGCGTCAGCGTCACCTGACGTTTAGCTATTGAGCATTACGAAAATGCGTGAAGCTCGGATCCCCAATATCGTCATTCCCGCGGAAGCGGGAATCCAGTGTCGTTAGACGAACGCCGCTGGGTCCCCGCGTCCGCGGGGGACGACATCAGTCTTTTGGAACCTGTCACCCAATGCGGTAATCCTCGGTAAGTTGACATGAAGCAAGCGCGCCACGCCGGCATCGGGGGCGCGCCACATACTGCCTTCGCATTGTCATGTTTCCGGCCGCACGCTGCCGCAATCGATCGGCATGCTGTTTGTAACCGCGCCCGTCGATGATCCATCGCGCCGCTTTTCGCCGGCGCGGTCGCTTGCCGACTCGCTGCGCGGCCAACCGGACCGCGGAGGCTCTTGCGATGACGAAATATCCCCTGCTTGCGAAAACCTTGTCCTTGATCTTTCTCGGCGTATTGCTTTGGATACCGCTGACCATGATCAGCGGCAAGATCGGCGAGCGCAACAGGCTGCAGCAACAGGTCGAACGCGAGATCGAATCGACAGCCTTTGGCGCTCAGCGCGTCATCGGCCCGATCGTGGTGCTCGCGTGCATCGAAGACTACGTCGAGGAGACCGTGCCCGCGGGCCATCGCGACGACACGGTTCGCCGCGAACGCAAGTCTCGGCCGTGTCCGAATTCTTATGTCTTTCCCGACGAGTTGACCGTCACCGGCGAGCTTCCGACCGAAGTGCGTCGTCGCGGCATTCACGCGGTGCGCCTGTACCAGTCCTCGCTCGCCTTCCGCGGCAGCTTTCGCCTTCCAGACGAGCCGAAACAGGTGCCGAACGCGACCCGTCGCTGGAGTGACGCCGCGTTGTTCGTCGCGGTCGGCGACCTGCGCGGCTTGAAGAATGTGCCGACACTGACTCTGGGAAATCGCCGCATCGCCTTTCAGCCGGGGACCCGGCTCACGGAGGCAGGCAGCCCAGGCATTCACGCGCCCATCGATCTGCCCGCGGCGGGAACGGCTGCGGATCAGACGTTCGCATTCACGATGCAACTGTACGGCATGTCGCGGCTGGCATTCGTTCCCATGGCCAAGATTTTTACCGCCAACCTGCAGTCGCCCTGGACACATCCGAGCTTCGACGGCCAGTTTCTTCCCGACACCCGAACGATAGGTAACGACGGTTTTCGCGCGACCTGGACTGTCAACCATTTCGCGGCTGGCGGCACGGCTGCGTGGTCGGAGACCCTCAGAAGCGGCAAGCTCGACAGCGCCAACGCGTTCGGCGTGTCGTTGATCGATCCGGTGAACGTATACTCCCAGTCATATCGGGCGGCCGAGTATGGGATCCTGCTCGTCGGCCTGACGTTCGCGCTGTTTCTGCTGCTGGAAGTCGTCAAGCGCTGGCAGGTCCACGCGGTGCAATACGGCTTGATCGGCCTTGCCCAGGCGGTGTTCTTCCTTTTGCTTCTTGCGCTGGCGGAGCACATCGGTTTCGCGGCAGCGTACTTGATCGCTGCGTCCGCGTGCGTCGGGCTGCTGACGTTTTACATCAGGTATGTCGTGGGATCGGTTCCGCGCGCTCTCGCATTTGGAGCCTATTTTGTCGCACTCTACGGTACGATCTACGTGATGCTTTCCTCGGAAGACGCGGCCTTGCTGCTCGGTAGCCTGCTGGTATTCGCCGTCCTTGCGGCCACGATGATCGCCACCCGGCGTCTTGACTGGTTCTCCTTAAGTGCATCGCTTAGGGCCGCTTCCGCGAAATCGTGATGCGCATCCCGCACACGGCAGGGAAAGCCAAACCATGGCCACCCGACCGTGGGTGACAAAGCGGCACGCGGCCAGCACCCGATGCCGCTCGCGCGCGTGACCTTGCAGCCCGGGCGCGAGAAGTCGCTCGCGCAGCGGCATCCATGGGTTTTTTCCGGCTCCATCGCCACCGTCGACGGAGCTCCCGCCGCAGGCGACACGGTGCTTCTGCACGCGTCCGACGGAACGCCGCTGGCCAGCGCCGCGTGGAGCCCCGAATCGAAAATTCGCGCGCGGGTGTGGAGCTTCGATCCGCACGAAGACATCGATGCCGCTTTTTTCACGGGACGCGTCGGCTCCGCGGTCCGCGTTCGCGACGAATTGCTCGACAGCACGCACAACGCGTGTCGGCTCATCCATGGCGAGTCGGATGGCCTCCCCGGTTTTGCCGCCGATCGCTACCAGGACGTCGTGGTGGTACAGATATTCGCCGCGGGTGCCGAGCGATGGCGTGGCGCACTCATCGATGCGCTGGCCGAGGCGACGGGGTGCTCCGCGATCTACGAACGCTCGAACGTCGACGTGCGGACGCTCGAAGGCCTGGCTCCGCGCGAGGGACCGGTGAGAGGCACGACGCCGCCGAGAGTCAAAATTGCCGAGGATGGTCTCAACTTCATTGTCGATATCGCGCACGGCCAGAAGACAGGCTTCTACCTCGATCAGCGCAACAACAGAAAGCGCGTGCGCGCGCTGGCTTCGAATCGCGACGTGCTGAATTGTTTTTGCTACACCGGCGGCTTTACCATCGCCGCGCTGGCAGGAGGCGCAAGATCGGTGCTGTCGATCGACAGCTCGGCCGAAGCGCTCTCCCTCGCCACCGAGAATGTCGCCGCCAACGCCTTCGATCCGGCGCGTGCCGAATGGCGCGACGCCGATGTCTTCTCCGAGCTGCGCAAGCTTCGCGATGCCGCGCGGGCATTCGATCTGATCGTGCTCGACCCGCCGAAGTTCGCCCCGACGGCGCAACACGCCGAGAAGGCGGCACGGGCCTACAAGGACGTCAATCTGCTCGCGCTCAAATTGCTTCGGCCCGGAGGCTTGCTGGCCACGTTTTCATGCTCGGGCGGGATCTCGGCGGAGCTGTTTCAGAAAATCGTCGCCGGTGCCGCGCTGGACGCTCAAGCGAACGCGGTGGTCGTCGAGCGTTTCGCGGCGTCGCCGGATCATCCCGTGGCTCTGAATTTTCCGCAGGGCGATTATCTGAAGGGTCTGCTGGTGCGCAAGAACGCCTGACAGAGCGACGGCCCGATGCTCGCGCCGCGGCGGCGAGATAATCGCCGACGCGCGCGGGCCACGTGGAACGCGCAAGCAAGTCGGCGAGCACATGACCCGCCGCTTGCTTGCTCGTGCGCCTCCCCCTACGCCTTCTTGGCCGACAGGCAGGTCTTCATGAGCGCCTTGCGCTCGGCGCCTTTCTTGCCCGTTGCCTGCTTTGCGCAAAGCCGCATCTTGTCCTGCTGCGAGACTTTTACCGGCGCGGCGTCCGTGGTCGCCGTCTGTGCCTTGACGGTTGGAGCCTTGTTGGCGACGGGCGCTTCCGCCCGCGCGACCGCGCTCGACATACCCAGCATGCTTGCCAGTACCAGCATTGTCAGAACTTTCATTGCCATCTCCTCGATAAGAGTTGCGTTAAGTGAGCTTCCATGCGGCCGGACGGGATCGTCCGCGACCACACCGTCATTAACGCCGGAGGAAACTGCGCGTCGTTCAGACGCATGGATGATGCAGAAGTTAGAGCCACGATCGAACGCGGCGCGAAAGCGGCCTGCAAGCGTCAGCCTGCAAGACTCAAAGCGGGACCCAACGGCTGGCGGATAAAACGAGGCGGCGACCGGATTGCTCCGGCGCCGCCTCGTCAGTGCGGCCGGGTGGACAGGAGGTCACCCAGCCGTATTCAGCAACTCGCGGGCGGTCAGCCCTTCATGCACTCACTTTGCGCCTTGGCGCGTTCGTCGGCTTTCATGCCGGCGGTCTTCTTGTTGCACATCGCCATCTTGCTCTCAGGCTTTTCCGCAACCGGCTTAGCTTTTAGACAATTGTTCACATAATCCTGACGAGCCGTGCTTTCGAGTTTCTTTTCGGTCGCCTGAGCCTGACAGGTCGCCATCTTGCTCTGCTGCGAGTTCATTTTGGTGTCGGCGGTCGCTGCGGTACCGACGGCCATTTTGCTTTCCGCCGTAGCCGCAAACGCCTGGCCGGAGGCAAACAAAACGGCAAGACCGAGGGTCAGAATCTTTGTCATGGGAGTCTCGCGGGAGGGGTTTGTTGGGGTTTGTTGGAGTTTGTCGAAGAGTGGGTTCTTAGCCAGTCTACGACACGCCGATTGTCCGAAGCAACGATTTCGGCCATCAACCGGTACACGGTGTCGCATATTTCGATCATGCAGTGCAACATACGCTGCAACAGTTTCGCGGTAAAATCACCCAAATTTTTGAATTTTCACGGAAAAGCCCATTTCCAGCCGACTGCCATGATCCTCATACTCGAACCGAACGCCCGTCCGGAAAGCAGCGAGTACAAGGTCCTGACCGGCCACCTCGACCGGCTTCCCGGGATCTCCTACCGGGTTCACCGGGAGGTTGGCGCCGAGGTCACGCTCACCGAGATTTACCTTATCGGCAACACCGCTGCGCTGACGCTGGAGCAGATGCAGGTCCTGCCGTGCGTCGAAAAGGCGGTGCGCGTTTCGGAGACCTACCGCGTGCTCGGCCGGCACAAGCAAGGCGACGACCGACCGTCGTCCTTCGAGTACAACGGCGTCAAGTTCGGGCAGGACAGCCTCAACGTTTTCGCCGGCCTTTGCGCGGTCGATTCGCCGGAGTCGGTCGACGCGATGATGAAGGCGCTCCGCGATCATGGCCAGGTTTGCACGCGCATGGGCGCGTACAAACCGCGCACCAGCCCGTATGCGTTCCAGGGGTTCGGGGCCAAGTGTCTGCCATACGTGTTCGAACTCGCCGGAAAGTACGGCATCAAAGTCATCGCCATGGAGGTCACGCACGAATCGCACATCGACGAGATTCGTGCCGCCCTGCAGGCGACGGGCAATCCGACCGGGGTCATGCTGCAGATCGGCACCCGCAACACACAGAATTTCGAGTTGCTGAAGCTCGTCGGCAAGCAACAGGAACTTCCGGTTCTGATCAAGCGCGGGTTCGGCATCACGCTGGACGAGTCCTTGAACGCCGCGGAGTACCTCGCAACGGAGGGCAACCGCAAGGTGATCTTCTGCCTGCGCGGGATGAAAACGAATATGGGGGACCCGCATCGGAATTTCGTCGATTTCTCGCACGTGCCCGCGGTCAAGAGGCTGACCCGCATGCCCGTGGGAATCGACCCCTCACACTCGGTTGGAAGCCGCTCGGCAGCTCCCGATGGCATCCTCGATTTGTTTCACGTCGCGGCGCAGGGCGTCGTTGCCGGCGCCAACATGGTACTGGTCGACTTTCATCCCAATCCCGCCAAGGCCTTGGTCGACGGCCCTCAGGCGCTGCTCCTTTCCGAGCTGCCCCATTTTCTGGAAGACATCGCGCTGGCACGGCAGGCATATCTGCAGCGTGCTGCTCTCGCGGTCCGCCACCGGACGCCGCAGTAAGCAAGTTCACGCTCACGGACCGGAAAAGCCGACGCAATCATGGTTGCGGAAGTAGAACTGAAGCTCACGATCGATCCCGCGTCGCTGGCGCGGGTGCGTGAGCATCCCGCGATCGCCGCGGTGCTCCGCGGTCGGGCCCATACCTCGAAAGAGGTCAGCACCTACTATGACACCCGCTCCGGGGAATTGCGCAAAGCCGGGGTCGCGCTGCGCATGCGCAGGAGCGGAACCCGCTGGCTGCAGACGGTCAAAGGCGCCGGAGATCGGGTCGGGGCGCTGCATCGGCGACCCGAATATGAATGGGCGATGCGCAGCTCGCGCATCGACGCCCGCAAGCTGTCGACAACACCGTGGCGCAGCGTGTTCGAGGCGACCGCCGGGCGGCTGCGCCCGATCTTCGTCACCGAGGTCGACCGTACCGCGCAACCGCTGGCATTCGCCGACGGCACGCGCGCGACGCTGTGCCTCGACGCCGGCGAGATCCGCGCCGGACGCAAGCGCGCGCCGCTGACCGAAATCGAGATCGAATTAGTGCAAGGCGAGCCGCGCCACCTGCATGAGCTTGCGCTGTCGCTGGCCGCGGATCTTCCAGTGGCGATGGCACAGACGAGCAAGGCAGAGCGCGGCTATGCGTTGGCGAGCCCAGCGCCGCGGAAGCCCGTGCACGCACGCAAGCTCACGCTCGACGCGGATGTTTCCGTCGGCGAAGCGCTGGCTCATTTTGGCAACGATTGTCTGGCGCAGATCGGCGCCAATGCGAAATGCGTCGCCGCGGGTGTCGACGGCGAATTCGTGCATCAGGCGCGCGTAGGCGTGCGCCGGCTGCGCTCGCTGTTGCGGCTCGTTGCCAGGTTGATCGGCCCAGAAACGATCGCGCCCATCGTCGCCGACCTGCAATGGTTCTCGACCTCACTCGGCGCTGCCCGCGATTGGGACGTCTTCGCAAAGGAGACGCTCGCGGCGGTCAGCCGCGCGCTCAAGCATTCGCAATCGCGACGCGATGTCGGCATCGTGCGCGGTCGCGTCACCCGTCTCGCGCATGCGCATTTTGTCGAGGCCGGCGCCGCCGCCGCGTCGCCGCGACTGCAGCGTCTGTTGCTCGCTGTAGGCGCGCTGCTCGCAGCCCTGGAATCGCCCTCCGCCGACCCGACGCTTCGTGCGACGGCACGAAGTCTGGCGAAAAGCACCCTGGAACGGCGCGCTCGACGTCTCGACAAACGCGGCAAGCATCTCGAGCGGGTCTCCCCCGCCGAGCGCCACCAGGCTCGGATCGCGGCCAAGAAGTTACGCTACGTCGCCGAATTGTTCGCGCCGCTATTTCCGGTCTCCCGCGCCAAGGAGTATCTCTCCGCTCTCGGCAAGCTGCAGGGGGCGTTGGGCCACCTCAATGACCTGGCGACCGGCGAGCGGATTCTCAACGAGCTTGAGCCTAATATCCGCACCGGGCGGCTTGTCCATGGTGTCGGCATCGTGCGCGGCTGGCTCTCAGGTGCCGAGGCATCGACCCTGTCCGATTCCGATCGCGCCTGGCGCAAGTTCGCCAAGGCCAAGGCGTTCTGGCGCTGACGGTACGCGGGGGAGAACCCATGCTCGAATCGGCGGAAATCGGTCACAAGATCTCGAAGCAGACCTATGTGCGCAAGGAGCCTAAGCTGCGCGAGGCGTTGTTGAACGCGCAATTCGATATTTCCCAAACCAGGCGCGGCCCGGTTCTGATCATTCTCTCCGGCGTTCAGGCCGCGGGCCGCGGCGAGACCGCGAACAAGCTGACCGAATGGATGGATCCGCGCCATATCCGTGTCGTCGCGTTCGGGCCGCGGACGCCCGAGGAAGCGGAGCGTCCGCCCGCGTGGCGGTACTGGCAGGCGTTGCCGCCCAAGGGCAAGCTCGGAATCTTTTTCAACGCCTGGTACAACGAGGCAATGGACGCTGGTGTGCAAGCCAACATCGACGACGAGCATGTCCATTCGCACGTTCAGTCGATTCGCGCGCAGGAGCAGATGCTCACGGACGAAGGTGCTGTGCTGCTCAAGTTCTGGATCCATCTCTCCAAGGCCGAGCAGAAGGAGCGGCTGAAGGCGCTGGAGGAGGACCCGCACACGCGATGGCGCGTGACTCGCGCCGATTGGGAGGCCTATCGCATCTACAACAAGTCGCACGCGCTGTGGGAGCACTTGCTGCGCGAGACGTCGACCGGCGCGGCGCCGTGGTATGTCGTCGAGGGCGCCGACGAGCGCTATCGCAATCTCACCGTGGGCAAGATCCTTCTCGATGCGATGCAGTCGTTCGTCAAGGCGCCGCCCGGCGCCGAGAAGGCACTCAAGCATCCGGTCGCGCCGACGCCACCTTCGGTGCTCGACAACGTCAAGCTGATCCGCGACCTCGACTTGTCGAAAAAGCTCTCTCGCGAGGACTACAAGCGCGACCTGGAAAAGTACCAGGGCAAGCTTGCGAGGTTGTCGCGCCACAAGCGCTTCGCCCGTCATTCGCTGATCCTCGTCTTCGAGGGATCCGACGCCGCGGGCAAGGGCGGCGCGATCCGCCGCGTCACCGGTGCGCTCGATGCACGGCAATACGTCACCATGCCGGTCGCCGCGCCGACCGAGGAGGAGCGCGCGCAACCCTATCTCTGGCGCTTCTGGCGCAATGTTCCCCCGCACGGTGGGATCACGATTTTCGATCGCTCCTGGTACGGACGCGTGCTCGTCGAGCGGGTCGAGGGCTATTCCACCGTCGATGAGTGGATGCGTGCCTACAACGAGATCAATCAATTCGAGGAACAGCTCACCGCCGGCAGCGCGATTGTTGTCAAGTTCTGGCTGCAGATCAGCAAGGCGGAACAGCTGCGGCGTTTCCGGGCGCGGGAGCACACGCCGTTCAAGCGCTTCAAGATCACCGCCGAAGACTGGCGCAATCGCAAGAAGTGGAACCAGTACGAAGCTGCGGTCTGCGACATGGTCGATCGCACGAGCACCGAGATCGCGCCGTGGACCCTGGTCGAAGCCGAGGACAAGAACTACGCACGGATCAAGATACTGCGGACCATCGCCCAGCGGCTCGAACGCGCGTTGAAATCGTGAGCGTGGCTTACCGGGCGCCGTCGTGGCTCGTTGGATCGCACGCGCAAACGATCTATCCGGCACTGTTCAAGCGGCCGGGACCGCCGTTGCGCCGCCAGCGCCTGGAAACCTTCGACGGAGATTTCATCGATCTCGACTGGCTCGACGCCCCGGCTGCCCAGGCGAGCGAGCCTCCGCTGATCGTTCTTTTTCACGGACTCGAGGGCAACTCGTCATCGCATTACGCGCGCGCCTTGATGCGTCACTTGCAGACGATCGGCTGGCGCGGAGTGGTGCCCCACTTTCGCGGCTGCAGCGGCGAGCTCAATCAGCTGCCGCGCGCCTACCACTCCGGCGACTACGCCGAGATCGGCTGGATGCTCTCGGCGATCCGCGCGCTCGAGCCGCCGGCGGCGATGTACGCTGTCGGCGTTTCGCTCGGCGGAAGCGCACTGCTGAACTGGCTCGGCCGCGAAGGGGCCCGTGCCGCGTCGTTGATCGGCGCCGCGGCGGCGGTGTCGGCACCGCTCGATTTGACGGCCGCGGGTGTGGCCATCGGACAAGGCTTGAATCGCATCTACACCATGCATTTTCTGCAGACGCTCAAGCCGAAGGCGATGGCG
>Ga0210402_10003465_pt1 | contig 14768 bp, 11 predicted proteins | sample IncBWC7MmetaG_FD_161055 | JGI IMG/M metagenome (GOLD analysis project Ga0210402, IMG submission 161055) | Forest soil microbial communities from Barre Woods Harvard Forest LTER site, Petersham, Massachusetts, United States - Inc-BW-C-7-M | ecosystem: Environmental > Terrestrial > Soil >...
GAAGATCCTGCGGCTGGTGACGGGAACGAAGGGCGAGAGCATCACGGCGGCCAGGCGCACGCCCTCCGCGGCGGCCGAGAGGACTCGGTGGAGCCGTGGCGACTGCGTTCCCTCCTCCTTGCGGATTTTCCACGGTTCGCGCGCCACGACGTGGCCATTGACCGCAGTCAGCAGCCGCCAGATCGCCTCGAGGGCGCGGTTGAACTGGCATTCCCTCATGGCGGCCCGCCATTCGCCCTCGGCCTCGCCGAAGGCGCGCGCGACCTCGTCGTCGGTGGAGATCTCGTTGGGCGTCCCGCCGAAGGACTGCCGGCACAGCGCCGCGACGCGCGACACGGTGTTGCCGAGATCGTTGGCGAGGTCGGCGTTGAACCGCGTCAGGAACGCCTCGTCGGAAAAGTTCGCGTCCTGGCCAAACGCCATTTCGCGCATCAGGAAGTAGCGCAGCGCGTCGGGGCCGAAATCGGTGACGAGCTCGTCGGGCCGGACCACGTTGCCCACGGACTTCGAGACCTTCTTCGCGTCGCGCAGCCACCAGCCGTGCGCCCACACCGTCGTCGGAAGGGGCAACCCGGCCGAGAGCAGGAACGCCGGCCAGTACACGGCGTGAAAACGCAGGATGTCCTTGCCGATGAAGTGGACGCGCTCGGCGCCCGGGTGGTCCCAGAACTCGAGGTACCGCGCCTCGTCCTCCCCGCCGAAACCGAGGGCCGTGATGTAGTTGGCGAGGGCGTCGAGCCAGACGTAGACGACGTGGCCGGGGTGCCCCGGAAACGGAATGCCCCATCGCACCTTCGACCGCGAGACCGAGAGGTCGTTGAGCCCTCCCCGCACGAACGAGACCACTTCCGCCAGCCGGCTGTCCGGCCGCACGAAGCCGGGGTGGCTCTCGTAGTGCGCGAGCAGCGGCGCCGCGTACTTCGAGAGCCGGAAGAAGACGTTCTCCTCGGACTGCCAGGCGGCGGGGGTCCCGTGAACCGGGCACCGCTTCTCGGCGTCGAGCTCCTTCTCCGTGTAGAAGGCCTCGCAGCTCGAGCAGTACCAGCCCTCGTGCTTGGCCGTGTAGAGGTCACCGGCGGCGGCGATCCGGGCGATGAGTGCCTCCACGCCGCGGCGGTGGCGCGGCTCGGTGGTCCGGATGAAGTCGTCGTTCTGGATCTCGAACGTCTCGTAGAGCTGGCGGTACCGCTCGACGACCCGGTCCGCGAGGGCGAGCGGCGTGATGCCCTGCGCCGACGCGGCTTTCTCGATGTTCTGGCCGTGCTCGTCGGTGCCGGTCAGAAAGCGCGTCGTCTCGCCGGAGAGCCGGCGGAACCGGGTGACCACGTCCGTCACCACCGTCGTGTAGATGTGCCCGATGTGGGGCAGGTCGTTGACGTAGTAGATCGGCGTCGTCGCGTAAAACGTCTTCATCGGGAGGGCGAAAGATACCTCAGAAGAGGTCGAGCTCGATGCGAGCCGCCGCACGGGTGCGCTCGAAATCCCGGCCGCGCGTCGGCGGCGGCGCTCACAACAGCCCGGCCTCCCGGAACGACACGCAGCCCTCCCGCCCGACCACGATGTGGTCGAGCAGGCGCACGCCGACGGACTCGGCGGCGGCGGCGAGCCGGCGCGTGAATTCGCGGTCCTCGCGCGAAGGCGTCGGGTCGCCGGACGGATGGTTGTGGTACAGGATCACGGCCGCGGCCTTGCCGACGAGGGCACGCCGCAGGATCTCGCGCGGCTCGACGACCGCGCGGTCGAGCGTCCCACGATAGATGTCCGGATCGTTCTTCAGCAGCCGGTTGCGGGCGTTCAGGAACAAGGCGCCCGTCCTCTCCTGCGAGTCGTCCGCCTGCGCCTGGCGCAGGAACTCCTTGACCAGGCGCGGCTCGTTCAGGAGGTCGCGGCCCGAGAGGATCTGCGCCGGCAGTCGCCGGGCGATCTCGAGCGCGGCCGCGATCGCAGAGGCCCGGGTGGGGCCGACGCCCCGCTCGCTCGCGAGCTCCGATACCGTGACGCCGGCAAGCCCGATGAGGCCGCCGCGCGTGGCCAGAAGACCGCGCGCGAGATCCAGGGCGCTCTGCCCGGGGATCCCCGTCCGGAGCAGGAGCGCCAGCAGCTCCTCGTTGGTCAGAGATCCGGGGCCGAGGCGGAGCAATCGCTCGCGGGGCCGCTCCTCTGCAGGCAGGTCACGGAGACGGAAGGCACGCCGCGCAAAGGGTTCGGTCATGGTTGGCCGCCGTCGAGAACCGACCGCGACCCGGAGAGGACCAAAGGATGGTAGCCGATTTTCGACGCCGAGGGTCCGGATCTTTTCAGTCTCCGTCCGGTCCCTCCGCCGCGACGCCCTCCGGCACGAGCACGATCTTGCCGTGCTGGCGCCCTTCTTCCATGTACGCGTAAGCCGCGGCCGCCTCCGGAAGCGGAAACACGCGGTCGATCCGGGGCCGGAGCTTGCGCGCGGCCACCGCGGCGTAGAGGGCGCGAAACTCTGCCTCGTTCGCCATCGTCGAGCCGAGGATCGAGAGTTGCTTCCAGAAGATCAGGCGAATCTCTTCGCTGGGATTCGGACCCGACGTCGCGCCGCAGGTGACGATGCGCCCGCCCTTGGCCGCCGCCTTGAGGGAGGTCATCCAGGTCGCGGCGCCGACCATGTCCACGACGACGTCCACGCCCCGCTTGCCGGTGTGCTGCCGCACCGCCTGCGCCACGTCCTCCTTGCGGTAATCGATGACGAGCTCGGCGCCGCCGTCCCGGGCGTGGCGGGCCTTCTCGGCGTCGGACGTCGTCGCCAGAACGCGAGCGCCGCACAGGGCCGCGATCTCCAGGACCGCCCCGGCGACCCCGCCCCCGACGCCGTGGATGAGCACCGTTTCACCCGCCCGCACGGCCCCGCGCCCGACCACCATTCGCCACGCCGTCTGGTACGCCAGGGGGAAGGCCGCGGCCTCCGCGAAGGAGAGCCCGGGAGGAATCGGGAAGACGTTGCGCCGCGGGACGACGACCCGCTCGGCAAACGTCCCCGGGACGTGCTCCCCGAGAATCCGATAGGTGACGCAGAGGCTCTGCTCGCCGGCGAGGCAGAACTCGCACTGGGTGCAGGAGAGCCCCGGCTGAAGGAGCACCGGGTCTCCGGGAGCCACGCCGGTCACGCCCTCCCCCACCGCGTCCACGACGCCGGCGCCGTCGGCGCCCGGAATCTGCGGCAGGGGGACGCCGGGGATCCCGTTGCGGGCGAAGACGTCGAGGCGATTCAACGCCGCCGCACGAATCGAGACTCTGACCTCGCCTGTGCCCGGAATCGGATCGGGGCGCTCGCCGTACTGGAGCACCTCGTTGCCGCCGTGCCGGGTGAAGAAGATGGCTTTCATGGTCTCGAGGCCGCGGATTCGAGCCGAGAAATTATCACTTCAGGTACCCGAGGCTCCTCAGCTTCTCCAGGTACTCCCGATCGCTCTCCGGCGCGGAAGCGGCGACGGGCACGACCCGCGGGCCATACGTCGCCACGGTCGCGGTCTCGAGCGAGCCCGGAGCAAAGAGCGCGGCGACCGGCCCGCCCCCGAGGTCCCGCGCCGCCGGCACGCCGGCCCTCGCGAGGATGGACGGCGCCGCATCCTCCGGGCGAATGCGGATGATCGGGGCCGCCGCGCCCGCATCGAAGACGATCATGCGGCCGAGCGCCCCCGCGGTGCGCGTGTGGCTGTCCGCGGCCAGGACCACGAGCGCACACTCACCCTGCGCCGCGCGGGCGATCCACTGCGCCAGGAGCGTCTCGATCGTCGCCACGGCGCCGGCCCGCGCGGCCGCGTCGTCGCGGGCGATGTCGCAACCCGGAAGGTACACCGTCGCAAGCCCGTAGCCGGTGCGCAGAGCGTCGTCGAAGATGGCGATCGCGACACGGTCCGCGTCCGCGCCGTTGCGAGAGCGACCGAGGACCGCGCGGTTCTCGACGACCGTCGCGCCGGGCCATGGTGCGGCCGCCCACCAGCCCACCGAAAGGCTCGGGATCCCGGCCGAGGCCGACACCTCCCAGAAATCCAGGCGCCGGCGGTCGGCGCCCGAGACCGGCGCGTTGGCGACGAGGCCGAGCGCCGGTCCCACGCGGCGCAGGGCCCACGACGTGCCGAAGGGCGGCCTCAGGGCGACGGGTGAACCGAGGGGGCGAACGCGGGCCAGGGCACGCACGCCGTGGCGGGCCGCGGCCTCGCCGGTCGCGAGGTCGGTCCACACTTGCGGCGGCGACAGCGTCTCGGCCGGCCACCAGCCGGTGGCGCCGGCCGCGAGCAGACGGGCCGCCTCCGGAGGTCGGCCCGGCCCGTCGAGGTCGAGGCCGTCCACGGCCAGGACGACGATCGGTCTCTTGCGCGGGGAGACGTGGGGCGCCTGCGCCGCCGGGGCCTCCCGACGCGACGCGAGGAGCAGGAGCGCCGTCACCAGGCCCGCGGCCGCGGCCGCCGCGAACACCCGCCGCGCCGCGCCGCGCGGCAGGGAGCCCGAGCGCGCGAAGGCGCGCGCGAGAAAGCCGAGGCGGACGGCAGCCGCCAGAACGAGCGCCGCAACGGTCACTGGAACGCCCCACAGGAGCGAGTGCGGCGAGAACTCCCGCGCGAGGCCGTAGGTCCCGGCGATCCAGAGCGCGAAAACGCCCGCCGCCGCCGCCAGGCCGGCCGCCGTCGCGGCGAGGCCGGGCCGGCTCGATCGGTCGGCCAGCCACCCGAGCCCCAGGGCCAGCAGGCCGGCGGGCGCAAGGTCGGCGACGAACACCGATACGAAGAGCGCCGCGACTGCCGACAGCGAGGCGCCGAACCCGGGCTCCGATGCCTCGACGCTTCCGACCGCGGCCAGCGCGGCGGCGAGGGCGCCGATGAGGACGGCCGGCAGGAACGCGCCCCCGCGGCCCTCGAAGACGGACCGGAAGAGCATTCGCTCGACACCCGCGTCGAGGTAGCCGAGCTCCCTGAGGCGGGTCCGCGCCTCCTCGAGCGTCGGGCGCGGCGGCGTCACGACCGACGGTCCCGGACGACTCGGGAGAGGTCGGCGAGAACCACGCCGCGCCTCCCGAAGCCACCCAGGGCCTCGACCGCGGCTTCGAGCAGCTCGTCCACGAGCCGGTGCGCCGACGGCGCTCCGAGAACCGTCGCGAAGTTGGCGCGGTGGCCGTCGCGCCCAGCGTCCTTGCCCATCGCCGCGGGATCGCCCTCGAGGTCGAGCAGGTCGTCGGTGATCTGGAAGGCGAGGCCGAGGTTGCGGGCGTAGAGCGTGAGCGCGGTCAGAACGGCCTCCCCGACTCCGCCCCCGATCGCGCCGCAGCGGACGGCGGCGACGAACAGCGCCCCCGTCTTCTGCGCGTGGATCGCCTCCAGATCGTCCAGCCGCACCGTGGCCGGATCGGCGGCGAGATCCGCGGCCTGGCCGGCACAGCAGCCCGAGGCGCCCACGGCCGCCGCGAGCTCTTCGACCACGCGCCCCCGCGCCGCGGCCGTCATTCCGGGGGCCCCGGCGGCCACCTCGAAGGCGCGGGCGAGCAGCGCGACGGCCGCGAGCTCCGCGGTGGCGACCCCATGGACCAGGTGGAGTGCGGGGCGCCCGCGACGACGGCGGGCGTTGTCCATGGAAGGCAGGTCGTCGAGGACGAGGGAGGCCGCGTGGACGTACTCGACGGCCACGGCGACGGCCATCGCCGCCTCGGGGGACGTCTTGACGATTTCAGCCGCGGCCAGCGCCGCCAGGGGCCGCAGCCGCTTGCCGGGAGAGAGCGCCGCGTCCGTGATGGCGCGCGCGAGGCCTCCCGCCTGGGGGGCGGGAGGCGGCAACTTCAGGGAGAGCGCCTGTTCGACCGCGGGGAGGTTCGCTGCCGCGAAGCGGTCGAACGGGCCTCCCCCCGCGGCGGGACCTTTCAGGACTCTCGCCTAGCCGCGAAAGCTCGCCAGCGCCTCCGACTCGGATTCGTATACGTCGAAGACGGTGATGAGCTGCGTCACGGTGAGCACGTCGTTGATCTTGGGCGGAAGGTGGAGGAGCTTCAACTTCCCGCCCTTGTTCGTCACCGACGTGTAGCAGCCGACGAGCTCGCCGATGCCGGACGAGTCGATCGTCGTGACCTCTTTCATGTCGACCAGGATGTGCTTCTTGCCCGAATCGACCAACTTGTTGATGGTCTCGCGCAGCTGCACGTCGCCGGACCCGATCGTGATCTTGCCCTTGAGCTCGACGACCTGCACGCCGCCGGCATCACGCACGTTGGTTTTCATGCTGGTTTCCCCTCCTTCTCGTTGACCGCGCCCAAATTCTTCTTCAAGACGATTTCCATGCCTCCGCTGGCGTGACGCTGGAAACGCACGTCATCCATGAAGGTCCGCATGTAGAAAATTCCCCGACCCGACGTCTTCAACCGGTTCTCCGGCGCCAGCGGGTCTGCCACCTCTTCGGGATCGAACCCCGGGCCCTCGTCGCGGATCGAGATCGCGAGCGTGTCGCCGACGATGTCCATCTCGAGGTGCACGTGCTTGGTCTGGTCCTGCTGGTTGCCGTGCTTGATCGCGTTGGCGAGGCCCTCGCGCAGGGCCATCAGGATCCAGTGCCGCAGCTCCTCCGGGACGTCGCGCCCCTCCAGCAGCTTCGAGCACAGGTGCTGGACCATTTCGATGTTCTCGAAACGGCTGGAGAGAGACATCCGGATCGGGCCGGCTTTGCTGGTCGGTCGCAATGCGCTCATTCACGGACTTCTGGAGCCCGGCGGATCTTAGTCCAAAGGCCCGCCGGAAGGAAGGCGCGATTGCGCCATGTTACCCTCGGTCATGGCTCGAAAACACCTCGCCGGCGCTGCCCTTTTCGCCCTTGGAGCGGGCCTGCTCCAGGCCGCGACCGATCTTCTCCCTCAGCGCATTTCCGAGGTTTCGCGCCAGGTCGAGGAGGTCCGGGGCCGTCGGTTCGAGCGGCCGGTCCCGGCCACGGAGATCGACCCGGCCGAGGCGCGCCGGATCCTGCGCTCGAAGATCCTCGAGGGGTTGCCGGCCTCGGCCGAGGAGTACCTCCACTCCCTCGCGATCCTCGGCCTGATCGAGGACGGCCCGGGCTCGCTCGACCGGCTGGTCGACTTCTACGCGTCGCAGGTGGTGGCGTTCTACGACCCCGAGCCGCGCCGCTTCTTCGTCGTCAAGGGCGCCGAGGGCCTCGTCGCGGCGTCGGCGGACATGGCGGGCGTCGCCCAGAATCTCATCTACTCGCACGAGCTCATGCACGCCCTCCAGGACGAGTCGATGCGCCTCGACAGCCGCACGCGCGCTCTCAAGGACAACAGCGACCGCGGCTTCGCCCTCCAGTGCCTGCTCGAAGGAGAGGCGACCTTCGTCATGATCCGTGTCGCCCTGAAGGACATTCCGGGCGCCGACGCTCAGGCCGAGGAGGAGCTCGGACCCCTGCTGACGTCCGGCGGCCTCGAGCGCGCGAACGTGCCGAAGGACATCCCGGCCTACTTCGTGGACCAGCTCTTTTTCCCGTACTCCGAGGGCACCGAGTTTGTCCGCGCCGCGATCAAGAAGGGCGGCTGGCCCGAAGTGGATCGCCTCTGGAGGGATCCTCCCGATTCGAGCTCCGAGATCCTCCACGGCGCTCCCTACCCTCCGCCGGTCGAGGGCCTCCTGCCCGCCAACGCCGCCGCGCTCTTTCCGGGCCAGCGGCTGGTCTACATGGACACGCTCGGCGAGTGGACGATGCGATTTCTCCTCGGGCGAGCCCTTCCCGACGACGAGGCGGCGAAAGCGGCCACCGGGTGGCGCGGCGACCGCATCGCCTTCGTGTCGTCCGGCGGCCGGATGGGCTACCTCTGGCGCATCCGTTTCGAGGACGGCCTTTCCGCGGCCCGGTTCGAGGCGGCGCTCCGCAAGGCCCGCGCCACGCGGCCCCTCCCGTCGCCCGAGACGATCCAGAGAAACGGAAGGGACATCGTCCTGGCGACCGGACTCGCGAAGGTGCCGGAGCTGCCCTAGGGCCGCGGTCAGGTCGCCTCGATCGACGGCGCCATCTCCACCCGGTTCTTGCCGGCCCGCTTGGCGCGGTAGAGGGCCTGGTCCGCCGAGGCGACGAGGGCCTCCGGAGACGAGGCGTGGCCCGGCGACGTCGTGGCGACACCGAGGCTGATCGTCACGACTCCGCTCGGCGCGCCCGGGTGTTTGGTCGCCAGCGCCTCCACGCGGCTGCGCAGCATGTCCGCCACGGCGTGGGCGCCGCGCGCCGGCGTCGACGGGAGGATCGCCGCAAACTCCTCGCCTCCGTACCGCGAAACGAGGTCGCCGGGCCGGGTCAGCGCCTCCCGGATCTCGGAGGCGACTCGGCGCAGGCACTGGTCGCCGACCTGGTGGCCGAACGCATCGTTGAAGGCCTTGAAGTAGTCGATGTCGATCATCACGAGCGAGAGCGACAGCTCGTCGCGCGTCGCGCGGCGCCACTCCCGCGCGAGCGTCTCCTCGAACCGCCGCCGGTTGGCGATGCCCGTCAGCGCATCGACCTCCGAGAGCTGCAGGAGCTTGCTGTTGGCCTCTTCGAGCTGGAGCGTACGTTCCGCCACGATGTGCTCGAGCTCGCGCTCGCGCGCCCGGGCCCGGGCGGCCCGCACCCGCGCGGCGCCGAAACCGGCCAGCAGCAGTCCCACGGCGCACAGTCCGTAGAACCAGCGCGTCTGGCGGAAGTGCGGCCGCAGCCAGAAGCGCACGGTGGCGTCTCTCTCGCTCCACACGCCGTCGTTGTTGGCCGCCCTGACCCGGAAGGTGTACCGGCCGGGAGGGATGTTCGTGTAGAACGCGACGCGGCGCGATCCCGCGTCCACCCACTCCCGGTCGAACCCGTCGAGCATGTAGCGAAAACGGACGCGGTCCGGATCGACGAACGACAGCCCGGCATAGTGGAACTCGAGATCTCCGCGGCCGGGCGCGAGCTCGGCCTCCTCGGCGAGGGGCATCGGGCCCCGGTCGACGAGAACCTCCTCGACCACGACGGGGGGCGCCAGCGTGTTCGTGCGGATCCGGTCCGGGTCGATCACGACGGCGCCCTCGATCGTCGGAAACCAAAGCTTTCCGTCGCGCGTCTTCCAGCCCGCCGGCTGGGTGAATCCCGAACACTCGGCCGAACGCATGCCGTCGGCGCGCCCGAAGGACTGCGACACGACCGCGTCGCGCTTTCCCTCGGCGAGATCCTCGAGATCCCCCCGCCGCACGCGAAAGATCCCGCGGCTGCAACTCATCCAGAGGTTGCCGCGGCCGTCTTCGAGGATCGCGTACTGCACGTCGTCGAAGAGGCCCTGCTTGCGCGTGAACCGCGTGAACTTTCCATCCTTCAGGCGATTGAGGCCGCCACCGTCGGTGCCGATCCACAGGCAGCCGTCCGCGTCTTCGTAGAGCGCGAGGACCGTGTCGTCCGAGAGGCCGTTTTTCGGCGTGAACACGGTGAACTTGCCGTGCGAAAAGCGGTCGAGCCCGCCGCCCTCGGTGCCGAGCCAGAGGTTGCCGTCGCGGTCCTCCAGGATCGCGAGCACCGTCGCCCCGGAGAGGCCGTCGCGGGTGCCGTAGACCGTGAACTTGCCGCCGCGCTCACTCACGAGGCCGCCCGAGTCGGTGCCGATCCACAGGGTTCCGGCGCGGTCCCGGTACAGGCACCGCACGATCTCGCTCGGCAGCCCGTCGCGGGCGTGAAAGGCGCGGAAGCGCCCGCCCTCGAGGACGTCGAGGCCGTCGCCCCACGTGCCGACCCAGAGCCGCCCCGCGCCATCCTCATAGACCGACCGCACGAAGTCGCCGGAGAGCCCCTCCTTCGGGCCGAACGTCGCGAAGACGCCGCCGCGGTAGCGCGACAGCCCGCCACCCCGCGTCCCGAGCCAGATGGAGCCGTCGCGGTCTTCGTAGATCGTGCGGACGCGGTCGTTGACGAGACCTTCCTTGTGCGTGAACGCCGTGAACTTGCCGTCCTTCAGGCGATTGAGGCCGCCCGCAACCGTGCCGATCCAGAGGCTGCCCTCGCGGTCTTCGAAGGTCGACACGACCGTGTCGTCCGAAAGCCCGTCGGCAGGCGTGAAGCTCGAGAGCTTGCCGTCCGTCAGGCGCGAGATCCCGCCGCCCTGGCAGCCGATCCAGAGATTGCCGTCGCGGTCCTCCTGGATCACGTTGACCGTGTCGCCGGCCAGGCCGTCCTTCGTCGTGAAATAGGTGAACGCGCCGTCACGCAGCCGGGCGAGCCCCGCGCCGTCGGTGCCCACCCACACGTCCCCCCGACTGTCCACGAACACCGCCAGGACGATTTCGGCCGTCAGGCCTTCCTTCTTGCCGTACGCCGTGACCGTCCCGTGCCGGAGGCGGTTCAACCCGCCGCCGTCGGTTCCGATCCAGAGGCCTCCATCATGGTCGTCGACGATCGACCAAATGCGATCGTTCGTGAGGCCGTCCCTGGTCGTGTAGGCGGTGATCTTGCCGTTCTTCAGCCGGTTCAGGCCCCCGCCGCCGGTTCCGATCCAGATCGCGCCTTCCCCGTCCTCGCAGATCGCCAGCACGCGATTGTTGGTCAACCCGTCCGCCGTCGTGAAGCTCGTGGCCTGGCCGTCCTTGAAGCGGTGAAGGCCGCCCCAGGTCCCGACCCAGAAGTTGCCGGCCCGGTCCTCGTAGAGGGCCTGCGCATTGCTGTTTTTCAGGCCGGGCGTGTTGCCCTTGTCGAAGACGGTGAACTGGACGCCGTCGAAGCGCACCAGACCGCGCTCGGTGCCAAGCCAGATGTAGCCGTCGCGCGTCTGGAGGATCGCCTGGATCGAGTTCTGCGGCAGGCCCGCGTCGGTCTTCCACACCTGATGCGCGTACTGCGTGATCGCCTTGCGCGGGTCGAGGCCTCGGCACGGGGCGCGCCCGAGGAAGGTGAGCGCAGCGCAGGCCGCCAGCCGGCCCAGGGCGCCCGGGCCGACTCGCCCGGTGCGAAGACGAATCATGCTCAAGTCTAGCAGGCGCGCGCGCCCCCTCGGCTCAGCCGGCGCGGACCTGGCTCAAGTACCAGGGAATGACGACGAACATCTGAATGGCGTCGAAGACGCCGTGGGCCGCGATGCAGGGCAGCACGTTGCGGTACCGCGCGAAGGTGACCGAGAGCACCGTCGAGATCACGAGGATTCCGACCAGCATCAGGGGCTGGCCGTAGGCGCCGTGAGCGGCCGTGAACATGAGCGTCGCCGCGACCGCGCCCACGCGCGTCTGGAGGAAGGAACGGAAGAACAGTTCCTCGACGACCATGGCCGATGCCACGATCAGGAGCTTCACCGCCAGGGGCCGGGACACGAGCCACACGATCGTCGGAGAGATTGCTCCCCCGCCCGTGTCGCCGCGAAGCCGATGGGCGACGACGTACCAGACTCCGATGAGGACCATCGCGGTCACGATCGTGAACAGCCACCCGGCGACCCCGATCGCCGCTCCGCGGGCGAGGTCCGCGGCCGGGCGTTCGCTCTTCAACTTGAGAAATTCGGCGATCGAGTGACGGCCGGAGAGCGCGTAGTAGCACGCGAGGAAGAAGAGGAGCATCGCGTGGACGGCGAAGACCGACACGAGCGAGAGCTCCTTGGTCTCCGGCTGTGCCCCCGCGAGGCCGCCCGCGAAGGGGATCGCCACCGCCAGAAGCAGCACCCCGGCGAGCAGCCCCATGGCGACCGCCCGGCGCCCGGGCTCCTCGAACCCGTCCTCCTCGAACACCGCCCGCGAGCGCGCCTGGGAAAAAGACAACAGCATGCCCAGACTGCCCGCCACGACGAGCAGGACGAACGTCACGGAGCTCATGGTGTCATCCGGGGCAAGCGGCGCAGATTAACTCAGGTGCCTGAAGGCGACAAGATGGCGCTCAGATTACCGCAATGCGAATCGGCTAGGATGTTGCCGCGATGGCGGGCAGCCCTCTTCCTCTCGAGATCCGAAGCCTCTCCAAGTCCTTCGGAGAGCGCCGGGCCCTCGACGGGGTCTCGCTCGACCTCGCCCCGGGCGAGATCCTCGGCCTGCTCGGCCCCAATGGCGCCGGCAAGACGACGCTCGTCCGCAGCGTTGCCGGCCGCGTCGTGCCGGACGCCGGCACCCTGCGCGTCCTCGGCTTCGATGCGGACGACGACCGCGCCCGCGCCGTCCGCGGCTGGGTCCCTCAGGAGATCGCCCTCTACGCCCTCCTCTCGCCGCGCGAGAACCTGTGGACGTTCGGGCGTTACCAGGGCCTCTCCGGCGGCGCCCTCGAAGCCGGCATTCGGGCGAGCCTCGGTTGGATCGACCTCGCCGACCGCGAGAACGAAAAGACCGACAGGCTCTCTGGCGGCATGAAGCGCCGGCTGAACATCGCGGCCGGGACGATCCATGGGCCGAAGGTGCTCCTGCTCGACGAGCCGACCGTGGGCGTGGACCCGCAGTCACGCGAGCGTATCTACGCGATGATCGGCGAGCTCAAGGGGCGGGGGGTGTCGCTCGTCTACACGACGCACTACATGGAAGAAGCGGAGCGGCTCTGCGATCGCATCGCCATCATCGACCACGGCAAGATCATCGCGTCCGGGACCAAGGACGAGCTCGTGAGAAAGACCGTCGGGACCCGGCAGGCCGTGGCCCTCGACGCCGCCCAGGCGATCCCGCCGGCGCTCGCCGAGAAGCTCGGCCGCCTCGGCGCCGCGGTGGACGGGACGGGGGTCCGGTTGTCGGTCGAGGACCCGGCCGGAGAGATCCGGACGCTGCTCGAACTGTTCCATGCCGAAAACGTGCCCGTGCGCGACCTGACGTTGAAGACGCCGACGCTCGAGCAGGTCTTCCTCCAGTTGACGGGGCGGGAGCTGCGCGAATGAGCATGGTCCTCGCCGTCGCCAAGAACCGGCTCATGAACCTGAAGCGCGACCGCGCCGCGTTCGTGCTGGCCTTCGTCCTGCCCGTCGCCTTCTTCACGATTTTCGCCTCGATCTTCGCCGGTTCGGGCCGCGCGACGACCCGAAAGGTCTCGGTCGCGATCGTGGACGAGGACGGCAGCGAGACCTCGCGCCGCTTCGTGGCCGGCCTGAAAGCGGAGCCGGGCCTGTCCGTTGGGCTCAAACCGGGGCCCGAGAACGATCCGATCGGCCCGTTCTACACGGCCGCCCAGGCCGAACAGGCCGTGCGCAAGGGCGAGGTCCCGGTTGCGCTCATCATCCCGAAGGGGTTCGGCGAGAATGCCATCGGCTTCGGCCCGGGAGCAAACCGCGCCCGGCTCCAGATCCTCGCGGACAGCTCGGACCCGGTTGCCCCTCCGATGTTGAACGGCCTCCTGCAGAAGGTCGCGATGACGTCGATGCCCGCCGCCATGGCGCGGTCGGGACTGGCCGAGCTCGAGAAATGGAGCGGCGGCCTGACGCCGGAGCAGAAGGCGCGGATGGATCAGGCCATCGGCGCGATCGAGAAGCCGTCCGACGACGCCGAGCCGTCGGCCGGGAAGGCGGCGGGAGGCGGCGGCCTGGTCGCCGTCGAGACGCGCGACATCCTCGGCGAAACGAAGAAGAACCCGACCGTGACCTTTTATGCCGCGGGGCTCGGGGTGATGTTCCTGCTCTTCTCCGCGGCCGGAGCCGGGGGCGCGCTCATCGAGGAAGCCGAGAGCGGCACGCTCGACCGCATTCTCGCGACGCGCGTCTCGATGACCAGGCTGCTGCTCGGCAAGCTCCTCTATCTCTCCTGCGTCGGGGTCGCGCAACTGACGCTCATGTTCGTGTGGGGAGCGATTCTCTTCGGCCTCGAGCTCTGGAGCCACATCCCGGGCTTCGTGATCATGGCGCTCGCGACGGCGCTGGCGTCGTCGGCCTTCGGCCTCATGCTCGCCTCGGTCTGCCATTCGCGCATGCAGCTGGTGGCCCTCTCGAACCTGTCCATTTTGCTCATGTCCGCCCTGGGCGGGAGCCTCTTCCCGCGCTTCCTGATGTCCGAGAAGCTGCAGAAGATCGGCCTCATTACGCTCAACGCATGGGCCCTCGACGGCTTCCAGAAGATCTTCTGGCGCGACGAGCCCCTCTGGGCGATCTGGCCGCAGGTGGCCGTCCTCGCCCTTCTCGGCGCGGTGTTCTTCCTGATCGCCCGCCGGGTCGCCCAGAAGTGGGAAAGTGCGTGATCGGACTCCAGGGCCCGCTCGCCCGATCCTGACTACTCGTAGACCCGCTCGTTGATCGTCAGCCGCTCGAGGAAGACGGTCTCGCAGGAGCTGGGGCCCTCGTCCAGTCGCGAGGTGCTCGTGCCCCAGTGAAAGCCGGCGTCGCTGACCCCGTCCACGTCCACGAGCCAGCCTTCGAGGCGCACGTCGTCGCCCGTGGACACGCATCCGATCGCGCGGCGCAGGATCGTGTCGGCAGGGATGATGTGGGTGTTGGCGGCGTGGGAGACGATCGTGCCGCGGTCGAGCGCGCCGTTGCGCGTCCTCCAGAAGAAAAAGCGGGAGCCCTGGCTGTACGCGATCGCGCCGGCGTAGGGCGGGGCCAGCAGCGGCCCCCAGGCGAGGGCGAAGTCCTCCGGGATGAGAGCCCCGGCTGCGCCAAAACGATACGGTTCCTCGCCGACGACCCGCGCCGACTGGTCCCACCGAAACCGGGGCGTGATCCGGAAGCGGTGGCCCCGCGCCGTGAAGTCGAACGGCGCCCGTTCCTCGGCGATCTGGGCGGGCTCCCCGCGCACGTCGGGACGGGGCGCCGCCCGATGCTCCAGCAGGCGCAGCTCCAGCCGGTGCCATCCAAGAAAGAGCGCGAGGGCCGCGCCCGCCAGGATCGCCGCGGTGCGGGT
>Ga0210402_10003467_pt1 | contig 14757 bp, 10 predicted proteins | sample IncBWC7MmetaG_FD_161055 | JGI IMG/M metagenome (GOLD analysis project Ga0210402, IMG submission 161055) | Forest soil microbial communities from Barre Woods Harvard Forest LTER site, Petersham, Massachusetts, United States - Inc-BW-C-7-M | ecosystem: Environmental > Terrestrial > Soil >...
CGCCCTGAGCCATCCAAATGCGTTTTTCGAGCAAGGCGTCGGCGAGGGCGTATGTCCAAACGGGAATGGCGCCTTCCAGACGGAAACTTTCGAGGTAGAGAAAGCCTTGCGGATCGACGGCGCCGCTGGCCCATCGATGGGTTGCGAGGACATACGTGGCGCCGAGATAACGAACGGTTTCATCGAGGGAGGCCACAAGTTGAGTGCGACCGAGAGGCGGTTGAAGAGCCGCAATGAGGAGGCCGTGATAGCGGCGCGTCATGCAACCGGAAATGGTTCCGGAAGCAAAGCCGCCGATGCCGTTGGTGACCAGCCACTCCCGCGATTCGGCGGCGGGAAGATTGCCGCAAATTTCGCGCCCGAAGTGAACTTCGGAGAGAACTGGTTGCGGCACTTTATTCTCCGCTCTGCTCGATCAATTTGGCGACGAGGCCGGTCCAGCCGGTCTGGTGATTTGCGCCAAGGCCGGCACCGTTATCGCCGTGGAAATATTCGTGGAAGAGAATCAAGTCCTTCCAGTACGGATTGCTCTGGAAAAGTTCGATGCCGCCGGAGACAGGACGGCGGCCGTCCTTGTCACGAACGAAAATATGCACTAGGCGGCGGGAAATTTCGGCAGCCACTTCCCAGAGGTCCATTTCGTTGCCAGTGCGCGCCGGACATTCGGTCTTGAAGTCCTCGCCGTAATAGTGGTGATACTTCTGCAAGGATTCGACGAGAAGGTAGTTCAAGGGAAACCAGATTGGGCCGCGCCAGTTCGAATTGCCGCCAAAAAGTCCGCTGGTGGATTCTGCGGGGTCGTAATTGACGCGGCTGAGGTGGTCATTCACCTGGACTTCGTAAGGGTGGTCGAGATGGTAACGGGAAAGTGAGCGCACACCGTAAGGAGACAAGAATTCCGTTTCGTCGAGCATGCGGCTGAGAATGCGCTTCAGTTGTTTGCGATTGGCGAGGGAGAGGAGGCGGCGCACGCCGCGCGCGGAACGCTGCGTCATTTCGATGTGTTCGGGGACATCCGCGTGATTGTCAATGAACCATTGCATGCGGCGCTTGAAGCCGGGCAAGCGATCGACGATTTCGGGCTCGAGAGTTTCGACTGCAAACAGTGGAATAAGGCCGACCATGGAGCGGATCTTCAGGAAATGATCATCGCCGTTCGGGAGATGCAGGACGTCGTAGTAGAAGCCGTCTTCGTTGTCCCACAGCGCGATGCCTTCCGTACCCATGTCGTTCATGGCGTGGGCGATGTTGACGAAGTGTTCGAAGAATTTGCTGGCGACGTCCTCGTAAGCGGGATCTTCTTTGGCCAGCTCAAGCGCGATGGCCAACATGTTGAGGCAGTACATGCCCATCCAACTCGTGCCGTCGGATTGTTCGAGATGGCCGCCGGTGGGGAGAGGAGCGGAGCGGTCGAAGACTCCGATGTTGTCGAGGCCGAGAAAACCGCCCTGGAAGATGTTCATGCCGTCGGGATCTTTTCGATTGACCCACCAGGTAAAGTTTAGAAGGAGCTTGTGGAAGACTTTTTCCAGAAAGCCGCGGTCGGCGACGCCGCGGACGCGCCGCTCGATTTTGTACACGCGCCAGGCGGCCCAGGCATGGACGGGAGGGTTGACATCACCGAAGGCCCACTCGTAGGCAGGCAGTTGCCCATTGGGATGCATGTACCACTCGCGGAGAAGGAGGATGAGCTGCTCCTTCGCAAAATCGGGATCCACGAGCGCAAGAGTGATGCAGTGGAAGCCCAGATCCCAGGCGGCGTACCAGGGATATTCCCATTTGTCCGGCATGGAGATGACGTCGTCGTTGTAGAGGTGGGTCCACTCCCTGTTGCGGCCTTTCCAGCGTTCGGGAGGAGGAGGGGGCCCGGCAGGATCGCCCTCAAGCCACGTACGGACGTCATAGTGATAGAACTGCTTGGACCAAAGCATGCCGCCAAATGCCTGGCGCATCACGTTTTTTGCGTCATCGGATAATTCCGAGGTGGCGCGCGAGGAGTAGAATTCGTCGGCTTCGTTCTGGCGGATCACAAATAGGTTGTCGAAACCTGCGCCGAAATCATTTGCGGGCGGGACGTCTTCACCGCGCTCGGCGTGGCCGGGCGAGGTGATGGTGCCGACGATGCCCAAACCACGGTCCATCGTAGCGAGAGGCTCCATGTCGGTTAGGCGCAATTTGAGTGTTTGACTCTGGCCGGGACCGAGTTGCAAGGGATAGTACGCGGCCATTTTCGTCCCAGTCTGCTGGGGGTTAACAACGGACTTGTTTCCCCGGATCAAATATTCGTGGAACGCGTCTTTGACATAGGGTGTGCGGTTCTTGCTGTTGAAAAGCCGAACGTAATTGGTTTCATTTTCCGTGAAGAGCAGCTCGGGCTGGCCGGCGCAGAGAAGCCAGCGCTTCCCATATTTCCAGTGGCCAAGCTCGGCGCACACGCTCTCGGGAACGCTGGTGGCTCTTTGGACGCTGGGCCTGCGCAAGTCCTTGCCCCAGGACCAGGTGTTGCGAAACCACAAGGAAGGGAGAACGTGTAACATAGCTGCCTCGGGCCCGCGGTTCACAGCCGTGATCTTGATGAGAATGTCTTCTACGTCGGCCTTGGCGTATTCGACGAAGACATCGAAGTAGCGATCCTCGGCAAACACACCCGTATCGAGAAGCTCATACTCAGGTTCCTCGCGGCCGCGCCTGCGATTTTCAGCCACCAGGCCATCATAGGGAAATTCGGCCTGCGGATATTTGTAAAGCATGCGCATGTAACTGTGGGTAGGGGTCGAGTCCTGATAGAAGTAATACTCTTTGACGTCTTCGGCGTGGTTGCCTTCGTTTCCCGAGAGGCCGAAGAGCCTTTCCTTAAGGATGGGATCGCGGCCATTCCAAAGCGCGAGGCCGAAGCAGATCATCTGGCGACGATCGGAGATTCCGCCGATGCCGTCTTCACCCCAGCGGTAGGCGCGCGAGCGCGCGTGATCGTGAGGAAGAAACTCCCAGGCCGTACCGCCGGGGCTATAGTCTTCGCGTACCGTGCCCCACTGGCGCTCGGAGAGATACGGTCCCCAGCGCTTCCAGTATTTTTTTCGCGTGCGATCTTCCTCGAGCCGCTTGTCTTCCTTGGATTGGAGTCTGGCCATGGTCTAGGGCCCCTCTAAGAGAGTAACCAGATTATGTTTTATGGTCACATCCTTTGCGAGCGTCAAAGGCGGCCGATGAAACATGCGTGCCAGTTAGCACACGCCCAACGGATGCAACAGATACCCAATGAATCCGATGTGCCTCCCCAAGCATTGTCGCAAAGAAAATGCAGAAATATTTGAAGAGGGTGACGGACGGGAACCTTTTTGCATGGAGGACCACCGGCTTCCTCTGAGATGGCGTACGGGCGAATCCGATGAATACCAAGGGTATCAGAGTGTGTCGGTCGGTTTAGAGCACGTTCGCAAAGATTGAGCGCAAAATGCTCGGGCACGCTGGCACCTGGCTTCTCGCTGGACCATGCGCGGTACAGTCAGCGAAGGAATTCTAAGATTCAGGCGAAGTCGAGCTGCCTGGACGCTTCGGCAACGATTTCCTCGGGAGAATCCCTGGCATCGAGGGTAATGGCATCCCCCGGCTCTTCCAAATCCGCGAACTGGCTGGCGAGCAAGTCTTGCTTGGCAAAATGCCCCTTTCGCGCGAGCACTCTCTGCAAGAAGAGTTCGTACCTGCCCTTCAGATAAACAAATTTCACGTCGGCGCCGGCGCGTAGTTCGTCGCGATAGCTCTGTTTGAGCGCCGAGCAAGCCAGAACGACATTGCGCTGCTCCGAGCTCCACTGCACAATTTTGTCGTGGAGAGATCGCAACCAAGGCATGCGATCGGCATCCGTCAGCGGAATGCCATGCTTCATTTTCTCGACATTCGCGGGCGGATGAAAGTCGTCGGCGTCCGCGAACCCCCATCCAAGACGATTGGCGAGCAGGCTGCCAACTGTGGTCTTGCCGGAACCAGTCGTGCCCATCACGATCGCGATCATGGCAGCCTCATACGGGGTTTGCGGGAGTAAGCCGTCATCGGCGCAAAAAAAGATTGGCTGGGAGACCTGGACTCGAACCAGGATAGCCAGATCCAGAGTCTGGAGTCCTACCAATTGGACGATCTCCCAGCCGATGGGAGGAAGAAAAACGAACCGCGGCAGGTTCCCGCGGATCGGGAGAGCCACGATTCTACTTATCTAATTTAATCGGGATTCGCTAGGGCGTCAACCGGGAGCGGACGTTGGCTGAAGTCGAATCCGCCGATTCCAAAGCTGTTAATGGCACCATCTGTCCCTTTCGCATGGTGTACTGTTGGCCGCCCCAGGTGATGCGGTTGGAAGCAAAGCTCGCGAGCCAGACAGCCGAATAAAGGGCGTCGCGCAGGGGCACGAGCCAAAGCTTTCGGCGGAGCACGTCGTCGCCAACTCCCCACACTCCGACGGTCCAAGCCATGACGAACCGCAACACAAGATAGGCAAGCAAGTAAGCTGCGCCGATCCACTTCATGGGTGCGACGAGCGCTGCAAACACAGCCCACGGTAGACCAAGCGTGAAAATCAACCCAAGATAGGAAAGCGGGCGGCAAAGACGAACGGTCCGCGCCCAGCGTAGCTGATGGTTCCAGAAGCTCTTAGCGGTTTGCGCGGGGTACACGGTCCAAACGGACTCGCGCGAAAGAAGAACGCGTCCGCCGGCTTCGGCGATTCGTACGCCCAGCTCGTAATCGTCCGCAAGCGCTCCGGCGAAAGACTCGAAGCCGCCGATTCTGGAGAGCCAGCGTTTGGTGGTAACGATCGAAGCACCCAAGGCGAAGTTGATGCCTTCCGTCCACTCGGCCATCAATACTCCGGAAAAAAAATCGCTGGATGCACCGATAGCTTCGAGCTCCGCGCCAAGATTTCGCTCGGCAATGCCGCGATAGAAAGAGGTCACCGCTCCCACGCTCTCCTCGACGAAGGGAGCAACAACTTCGCGTAAGTAGTTCGGGCCGACACGCACATCCCCGTCGGTGAGCACAAGGATTTCGTGCCGTGCCTCACGGGAGAGGCGCGCGAGTTTGTTGACCTTACGATTTGCGCCGAGATTTTCCGCGCCCACGAATATACGGATTTGACAGGCGGGAAATTCAGCGATCAGACGACGGATGAGCGGAACGGCTCCATCCTCGGCCTCGTTCACGGCAAACAGGATTTCGTAGTCGGGATATTCTTGACGGCAGAAGCTTGAGTAGTTTTCGTAGGAGGCAAAATCGGTGCCACGGACTGGTTTCAGCAAGCTCACGGAAGGGGTGTAGTTTCGCAGTATTCGCTTGCGTTCGCGGCGGAAGAAGCGCCATGCGGCAAAGGTGGCGGCGGCGTAATACGCGAGTGGCGCCGCTGCCAGTAGAAGCACCGCATCGCGCCATCCTGAATGAAAACTCGTCACGCTGAAGTTCACTTCCCTTTTGTTAAGAATCCCTGGATTGACGGGTTGAGCGCCGCGCTACTAGCTTGCCACAAAGCAGCAGACTTCGGTATTTCCCATGAGTGGATTGGAGCAGAAAAACGCACGCGGAGGGAAAGGCAAGGAATGTCAATTGAAACAGCCACCGGGCTGTCGTAGGTTCCAAATACCCAAGACCCGCCGGCTCCGCGAGTTTCTAGTGCGCCCCTTCCCTGCTTATTACAGGAATGAGCAAACCCTTTCTCACGCGATACACAGACCCGCGCCAGACAATCTTGTTGAAAAAAAACCCGCCAACCCAAACCAGGAAACTGATCGCGTCGCGCAATGGGACGAGGATCAGTTTTCTTGCTATCCGTGTATTGCCGAGCCCCCACGCGGCTGTCGTCCAAACCAGGCCGAAACGGAGAACCAAATAGGCCACAAAATACCCAACGGCTAGGCCGCTCCATCCCGCGGAGATTGCCACGGCTCCCGCAAGGAGGGTCCAAGGTAGCCCGTGCGTGAATAGCATTGCGACATAGCCCACCGGACGAACGTTGCGTAAACCAATGGACCATCGCAGTTCATGTTTCAGGAATTCGGCCAAGCTTTCGTCCGGAAGTACCATGCTGACAGGCTTTGGCATTAGCTCGACCCGGTAGCCTAGTTCGGAGATGCGGTTGCCCAACTCGAAATCATCCGAGTGATGATTCACCATCGATTCGAAACCACCGATTTCCGAAAGTAACTTCTTCGTGGTTGCCATTGTCCAGCCAAACGCAAATCGCATGTTGCCTTCGAGTTTGCGCGCAACCAAAGCCGCCGGCGCCGAGTCCGTGTACATTCCCAAGTCTTCCAGTCCGGAAGCCAGGCTGCGCCCTGGAATCCCGCGATACAAGGCGGTAACCACTCCCACTTTTGGATCCGAGAAAGGCCCGACCACGTTGCGGAGATAATCAGAGTCAACGCGCACGTCGCTGTCGCTCATGACGATAAGCTCGTACTTGGCCGCCTGAACCAACTGGCAGAGGTTATTGACTTTGTTGTTCGCACCCAGGTGGGCTGCCGCCGTGACGAGCCGGATGGAGCAGGTCGGGAAGTCCTGTTGAAGTTTCCGGATAACAGGGATCACCGGATCTTCCTGTTCCGCGACGGCGAAGACTATTTCGTACTCCGGATAATCCAAACGGCAAAAGCTAGCGAAATTCTCGTAGGCTTCCCGGTCGACGTAGCGAACCGGCTTGATGATGCTTACCGGAGGCGTGAAGGAACGATCGACGGAGCACAGCCTCCCAGGCCCGCGAAAAAAATCGAGAACGCAATAAAACGACAACACATAGTAGGCCAGGGGAGCGACGGCCATAATGAGAAATGAGAAACGAAGAGTTGCCAGCACGGAGTGCCTCCTCGAGCTCTCTTCTTAGTTTTTGTTGGCCTAATTCCGGGACTCCGTCAAGAATCGCAGGAATTATTGAAACCGTGAAAGGTGCGCAGATATGCAAAAACATGGTTTCTTGACCAGGACGCACGGTTACTGCACGGTGCCTTGATTATACTGATGCAAGTCGCGGACGCAAGGATGTTCTATACAGATGAGCATAGTTCTCAACTACGTCCCCAGGTGATGATCCCCGGCAGTTCAGCGCTTTCCGAGCCACACCAGCGTGACTCCAATGCACACAAGCAGGACTCCCGCCCAGCGGCGAGGCGTCACACGTTCCCCGAGAAAGAATTTTCCGCCGAGCGCCCCTGCGGCGTAGTTCAGAGCGGTCACGGGCACTACGAAACTGACGTTTTCAATGGAAAGTACGGCCAACAACGAGAAGAAAGCGAGCGCCATCATGGCGATGCCGATCCACATCCACGGTACCTTGATCGCTTGTAAAATGACACGGACAAGCGCGAGTGGCCGAAAATCCGTCACTTCGCCCACGTGTTTCATGGCGCGCGTTACACAAATCTCTCCGCCCGTTCCGCTCACAACGACGAGAAATAGGAGCAAAGCTTCGCGCATGCTCAGCGGACCTCGGTGGTACGCGGTGGCGTATTCCCAACGACGAAAACACCAAGACAGATGACCGTGATGCCCGCCCAGTGCAGCGGTGAAATTCTCTCGTGCAGGTAGAAATAACCTAAAAGGGCGACGACCAGTAGGGCGACCGAGGAGGCCGGCTGTACGTAGCTGAAATCAGCCCAAGAAAGTATGAGCATATAGGCGACGAAAAATGTGAGCAGTGAGGCGACGCCGAGCCAGATGTAACTCGACGTGAAGACGCTCAAGACGATATGAGGTAGTTCCGAAGGCGCCCAGGCCACCGCCGAACTCACATTTTTCATGCCTCTGCCGAGCAGCACGTTTCCCAAAGGTCCGAAGACGACCATGATCAGAATCATGCAATAAGTTTTGAAGTGCAGGCCGGGAGAAGAGGTCATGCAGCAGGCGCGCCAGAACTGAGAATAAACGGCCGATAATGTCGGATATGAAACTTGGACGCACAGTTCCGCGGGTCTAGTGATCCCAGATGATGCGGAAGAGTCCTCATAGTGGCAAGTTCAAATCCAACCTAGAGCTTTCTTCATGATTATTACACGATTTTCGCGAGCATCCCAGCGACGGCCCTGCGGCGCCAAAATCTGATTGGGCCGCGGTCAAATTGGGGCACGTGGGAATCGAACTCTCAATCATGGCGCGTGAGCCGCTTTTCGCAGAGTGAAATTCGCAGCTATTTGCTATGCTTTTGGGGCGCGCACTATACTCCGCAAATATCCTGAAAGGAACGGCTGCTAAGAAGAGAATGATTGCCGCCCTGACCAAGTTGTCTGGCTTCCCGCTCCAAGAGCCTGTAGTCGAGATCGTAAACGCCGGTCAATGTGTCGCGCAGGGTTGGCCAAAGAAGTCGGACCTATACGCCGTATGTGGGGGCCGTGATGACAACGAGTAGCCTACTCTATGTCTTTCTGGGCGTCGCCGCCATTCCTTTCGTCTATTACTTCCTTGCGCTTTATAGCTCGTGGCAGTTCTTCCGGCAGGCGAGAAAATCGAGCCAGAATTTGGATTACACCCCTCCGGTGAGCAATCTAAAGCCGATTCGTGGACTGGATTCGGAGGCCTACGAAAATTTCGCCAGCTACTGCAATCAGGACTATCCGGATTATGAGCTGCTTTTTGGCATTGGCGATGGCGACGAGGCTGTGTTGGAAGTCATCGAGAAGCTGAAGCGCGATTTTCCACAGCGGCGAATTCGAGTGGTCCACATCTCCGGCCACACCGCGCCAAACGACAAAGTGGTGAAGTTGGCACGGCTGGTGAGTGAGGCGCAAAACGAAGTGCTGGTCATCAACGATAGCGACGTTCGCGTTCGGCCGGACTATTTGCGTTCCGTGGTCTCGCCTCTCCGCGACCCAAAAGTGGGTGCGGTTACCTGCCTGTACATTTCAACGCAGGAACACACCTTTCTCCAGAAGCTCCAATCCATCGGCATGATTTGCGATTTCTACCCTGGCATTCTGGTGGCTCGGCAGTTGGATGGAGTCAAGTTCGCGTTCGGACAGACGATTGTCACGACGCGAAAGCATCTCGCGGGATTCGGCGGCTACACAGCGATTGAAAACCGCCCGGCGGACGATCTACTTGTCGGACGCTTGGTTGCCGAACAGGGCTTTGAAGTGGCGCTTCTGCCCTACGCGGTGGAGACGGTGGCCGATTTTCGATCTCTTCGTGAATTTTTCTTTAAGCGGCTTCGCTGGATGACGGTAATGCGCCATATGCGCCCGTGGGGGCATTTTGGACTGATTTTTACGCAAGGCTTGGCGTGGTCGATGGCAGCGGTAGCCGTTCACCCTACGACAGGAGTGGCCCTTGTTTATCTCGGCGGATATCTCTGCGTTCGCGTTGCAATGACTTGGTTGATAGGCGTTTGGGGCATGAAGCAACCTGGCATCTGGAAAAAAATGGCGCTAGTGCCGCTCTGGGACGCGTGGGCTCTGCTGATCTGGCTCCTTAGCTTCGGGCGCCGTAGTATTCGCTGGCGGGACATTGAGTATCGTATCCGCGAAGGTTTGCTCGTTCCGGTGGCTCCGCCTGCCCCGCAAAAATGAGGCCTCGGGAGAAGTCTTGCTCCTTCTTTATGTTCCGATCTTTTGGGGAAGTGGTTTTTTCGCGTAAAGGAAAATACTGAAGAGGATTATGGGAGCGAAGATTGCTGTAGCTGGAGCAGGCATCTATGGCGCAACTGCTGCCATCCGCCTGGCGGAACAGGGACACCAGGTACATCTCTTCGACCCGCTGGGCGTGTTGCGCGCAGCTTCCGCGATCAACCAGTACCGCGTTCATGCCGGCTACCACTATCCCCGCAGCCCGGAGACGATCAACGAAATAGCGGAGGCGCGCGCTGAATTTACGCAAGCTTTCGCTCCCGCCATCGTTCGCAATAGCCGCCATTACTACGCGATCCCCAAAGAGAATTCGCTCACTCCCCCGGGGTTATACGAGAACGTGATGAGTAAGCACGGCCTCCCGCTTCGGGCTTGCCGTCCGGACTGGATGGATTTCGATTTCATTGACCGGTGCTACGAGGTCGAAGAGAACATTTATGATCCCGATGTGCTGCGTGGCCTCGTAGAAACTCGACTCGCAGTGCACGGCATTCGCCTGCAGCCGTGCGAATTCACTCCGGAGACGCGGCCCGATTACGACTTTGTGGTGTGGGCTACTTACGGTTTGGGTCCAAGCCTGGGATTCTTTAAATCTGCAAAATACCAGGTCGCGGAAAAAATGCTGATCGAACTTCCAACGGCGTTGCAAAGCATCGCGCTCGTTGTAGTGGATGGACCGTTTACCGCCTTCGATCCCTACGGCAGCTCTTCGCGTTCTCTCTTTGGCTCCGCAAAGAATACAAACCATTGGACCACGACAAGCTCCAACGAGCCCATCCCAGAGCATTACACCGCGATACTCAATAAGTCTGAGTTTGCACACGTCCCTTTCACGCAGTTTGCCGCCATGCGCGCGGATTGTTGCCTCAGCGTTCCGGCAGCGAAGGACGCGGTTTACATCGGATCGCGGTTCACAATCCGCGTGGTGGAAGATAATCCGAAACATGATCGCAGAATCCTCCAAGTTCGAGAAGGCGCGCCGGGCGAGATTCACCTTTTTTCAGGCAAGGTCGTCAGCGCGGTGAAGGCGGCTCGCCTCGTTTGCGATATGGTTGCAGGAAGGCGCGATGCCTGACGGACCTGCCTACGTGATCCTCGGCCGAGGACGCTGGGCGGGAAGGATGCAGAGCATCCTCTCTTCGGAGAACCGCCGCGTCACCTCCATTCCCGATGCACGGCGAGTTCCCGGCGAAAGCGATTCTGCATATAGGTCGCGCCTAGCCGAAGCGATGAGTGCGAGCAGCGTCCAGATCGCGTGGCTCTGCGTACTGCCCGGGCCTCATATTCCTTTGATGATCGAAGCCGCGCTGGACGCGGGCTTGCACGTTGTGGTGGAAAAGCCCTGGGTAGGCTCGAAAAGTGTGACTGAGTCCCTTGTGACGAGGGCATGCTCGTTGCGGCGCCTCATTGCTGTCCATTTCGAGTACTGCCTTCTCGAAGAAGTCGAGAAGTGGCGCAAAGATTTCCATCCTGGAGCCGGATTTCGCTTCGGCGGCCATTTTTTTTTAGGGAGGCCTGATCACATGGGAATTCCCGCGATGGAAAATCTGGGCTCGCATTTGCTGGCGATACGCTCTTACGCGGCCCCGCGATCCGAGGTGCGGGAAATTCGCTGCGGTTATGAGCTGCCGGATGAGCGTTCTGTCTGGCTCGAGAAACAGGACACCCGCGTGGCGTTTATCAATCTTCTGGCAAACAAGGAGCCCATCATTCAGCGATTCATAGCCAAAGTGGAAGCCTCGCTCGAAGGAGCAGACTTCCCTCTTGATCTGGAATTTGCGTTGGGCGTTTCTAGCGACGCCGAGGCTCTCGCCTGAGAGCCATGGTCATTCCACGATCGAAAAGCTAGCGATGAGAATGCTTCTTGGTTTTTTCCACGGGTTCGCCCGCAGTTTGCAATCGAGATGTCCCTAACGAGTTTCTTGCCGTCTTGCTCATCTGCAGGCGCCGGTCATTGCGCGGTTCGCGCCAGTTTACCTGTGGCAGCATCAATGAGGCGTCCGCGCGGTCGCGGTACTTGACCGCAATGTTCATGAGCGAATCCAGCAAGGAATCGGAAAGCAAGTGCGGCTTCAGCCCCAGGTCGATCAACTTGGAGTGCTTCGCGTTGTAATAGTGCTCCTCGGCTTCGACACGGGGATCCTGCAAGTGATCGACCTCGACGTTTAGGCCGAGCTTTTTGCCGGCGGTTACAGTCATCTTTGCGAGATCGCGCACCGAGAACTGTTCCGTGAACTGGTTGTAAACGCGGCACTCTCCGCGAGCGGCCGGATTCTCGCAGGCAATCTCGATGCAGCGTACGGTGTCGCGAATATCCAAAAAGCCTCGCGTCTGGCCGCCCTTGCCATAGACGGTCAGCGGCTGACCGATGGCAGCCTGAATGCAGAAGCGGTTCAGGACCGTGCCAAACACGTCGTCGTAGTCAAACCGATTGATGAGCGCCTCATCCATGGCTGTTTCTTCGGTCATCGTTCCGTAGACCACGCCCTGGTTAAGGTCCGTCGCTCGCAATCCCCAAATCTTGCAGGCGAACATGATGTTGTGGCTGTCATGCACCTTCGAGAGGTGATAGAAGGAACCTGGCTGCTTCGGAAATGGCAGCACGTCTTTGCGGCCGTTATGCTCGATGGTGATGTAGCCCTCTTCAATGTCGATGTTCGGAGTGCCGTACTCGCCCATGGTTCCGAGCTTGACGAGGTGGCATTCGGGCCGGTACTCGCGGAGCGCAAAAAGCAGGTTTAGCGTGCCCACGACATTGTTGACTTGCGTGAAGACCGCATGGCTCCTGTCGATCATCGAATAAGGAGCGGAGCGCTGCTCGGCGAAGTGTACTACCGCGTCCGGCTCGAACGCGCGAAGTGTGGAAGCAAGAAATTCATAGTCGCAAACGTCGCCGTAGAAAGACTCGATGGTCTTACCACTAACCGCGTGCCAAACGCGCAAGCGGTCAGAGAGTGGGCGAATGGGCGTCAGGGTTTGCGCATTGAGCTCGTGGTCCCACAGTCGGCGGACAAAATTGTCAACGATGGCGACGGAATGCCCTTGCTTCGACAAATACAAAGCAGTTGCCCACCCACAATAGCCATCTCCTCCAAGCACAGCAATCCTCATCGCTCCTCCTTAAAGAAGTTCCCTGTGTCGGTGGCCGCCTCGAGCGGCGCGTTTTCTTACGCCAGCATGAGCTGGACAAAAAGGTGAGCGAGCTGAGAGCGCTCTACCTTACTCTCCGTCGTTAGTTTCTAGGTACAGTATACGTGATTAGGGCCATATTCCGCCCCTTTCTCTTTCGAAAAATCCATGACGGATTGCGGAACTAGTTAGGCGTGGCAAGCTTTGCTCTTCTACGCGCAAGCCACGGCAAACAGGGCGGCGAAACGATGCCGCCAAGGTAAATGGCTCCCGCAAAGAGCAGGACGGCTAAGTAGAGATACTGGTTTTTTGCTGTGTCCAGGATGCCGGCGCCCGAAGAGGCGCCGCCTGAATTCGCCATTTTTTCATCCATAGGAAAAGAAGCAGCAGACCCCATAAGTGGTAACCGATATTTTTGCGGCGCTCCAGATGCAGGCGCACCAACTCCTGAACCATGCCTGGCCGGAAAAGTGAATCGCGTTCGGCGAGCCCTTCTCGCAGTGTATCTAGCAGCAGCTCGCGCAACGGACCGCGCAGCCATTCGTGCGCGGGAATATCGAAACCGACTTTCTTGCGCCGCAGGATCATCTCGGGAAGTTTGTTCTTCATCAATTGCTTGAGAACGATTTTCTGGCGCGAGCCTTGCATCTTGTGTGCAGCCGGCAGCTTGGCGGCAAACTCCACAATGCGGTGATCCAAAAATGGTGGACGGACTTCCAGCGAATGCGCCATGCTCATGCGGTCGACTTTGTTCAAAATGTCGTCAGGAAGAAAATATTTTTGGTCCCACCAGAGATAGCGAGACACTCCGTCCTTGGCCGCCGGGGAATCGCGCAACTCCCCAAGCGCTCTATCCAGCGAACCTGGCAAGGGAAACGCCGAGAGAGAACGCGCCTCAGCTTCGGAAAAGGTTCCGTTCCAATACACGTGCGCCTGCTCCGGCGGCTGGAGGCTGCCTTCCAGAAAGCGCTTCACCATGTACTCGCGGCTGATCTTGTCATCAGAGACAGGCCAAAAGTGAGCGAGCCCAAGCGCGGCTCGAAGCGACCACTTCGGCAACCGTCGCATCGGCCGCGCAAGTTGATTCGCGCGGTACGTCAGATAGCCGCCAAAAAGTTCGTCTGCGCCCTCCCCGCTCAGAGCGACCGTCACCTCCGCTTTGCTCATCTTGGAGAGAAACCATACCGGCAAAGCCCCTGCGTCCGAACTGGGTTCGTCCGAGTAATAGGCGAACTCCTCGATGGCGCCGCGCAGATCAGCACCGGGATTCAGATCAAATTCGGTGTGCTCACTGCCATACTGCTTCGCGGCGGCCCGGATGTACGCCGTCTCATCGAAGCTTCTTCCAAGAAAGGAAATGGAAAGAGTTTTTATGGGCTTTGATGATGCAGACGCCGCGTAGTGCAGGACCGTCGAAGAATCGATGCCGCCGCTCAGCCAGAGCCCAAGGGGAACGTCCGAAAGCAAATGCTCGCGGACGGATTGCTGCAAAAGAGAGTCCAGTTCCTCGCAGGCCGACTCGAGCGAGCGCTCGCGAATCGGCCCTGCAGGTAACTTCCAGTAGGACTCAACGCGCACATTTCCATCCTGCCATTCAAGCCAATGCCCCGGCGGCAGCTTTTCGATGCCCTCCACCAGCGTCCACGGGCAAGGAATATAGTTGAGCGACAAGTAGCATTCGAGGCCTGCGAGACTCACGCGCCTCTCAAATTCCGGATGCGCGAAGATAGTCTTCAGCTCGGAGCCGAAGAAAAGATCTTCCCCACGCCGTGCGATATAAAGCGGCTTGATGCCCATGCGGTCGCGCGCCAGAATGAGCCGGTGGGACGACTTGGTCCATAGTGCGATCGCGAACATGCCCCGCAAACGCGAAAAGCTTTGCGTGTCCCACTCCACGAACGCATGTAGAACGGTCTCCGTATCTGAGTGTGAGTGAAACCGGTGTCCCAACTTTTCGAGTTCGCCGCGGAGCTCGAGATGATTGTAGATTTCCCCGTTGAAGACTATCGCGGTGTCGCCGTCATCGGTGACGATG
>Ga0210402_10003468_pt1 | contig 14753 bp, 13 predicted proteins | sample IncBWC7MmetaG_FD_161055 | JGI IMG/M metagenome (GOLD analysis project Ga0210402, IMG submission 161055) | Forest soil microbial communities from Barre Woods Harvard Forest LTER site, Petersham, Massachusetts, United States - Inc-BW-C-7-M | ecosystem: Environmental > Terrestrial > Soil >...
CGCTGGCTCCGTCGTTCGTCCAGGCCGGCGCGACGGTGTCGGTCTCGCCCGGCTCGAAGATGCCGTTGGCGCCCGGAGGGGGGGTCGCGGAGTCGTCGATGACGAGAGCCTCGGCGACCACGGCCGCCGGCTCCGGCTGGCACACGGCCGAGCACCCGTCGCCGTCCGTCGTGTTGCCGTCGTCGCAGCCTTCGAGGCCCTCGATGATGTTGTTGCCGCACGTGGAGGAGGGCGGCGTGCCCGTCGCGCCGGCATTGTTCTTCGGAGCCGGAGCCGCGAACACGAAGTCGTTGGCGCTGTCGTTCGTGTCATCGCAGGCCTCGAGCGTCGTTGCGCCCATGCAGATGTCGAGGCGGCGCGTCGTCGCCTGGCCGTGCACGAGGCCGACGGGGGAGTTGAAGGGCGTGCCGACGCCCACCGTGGATCCGTGGTAACTGCCCCACGAGACGCAGTCGATGGTGTCGTAGCAGACCTTGCCGCCCGTCAGGGGCAGGACGGCGGTCATCGTCAGGTCGGCGGTGACTCCGAAGAGCGTGGCCGCCTCCGCCGTCGCGATCAGGGTCGTCATCTGGTCGGCGCCGTTGGCGACGGTGCCCGCGAACGTGAACGGAGACCCGGCGACCTCGGTTCCTGCGGCGTCGTAGACGTGGATCTTGTGGGATCCGAGGAAGTTCTGTCCGGCGGCATAGGCCTGCAGCATGATGTACTGCGCGTTCGGCGACGCGACGGTTCCGGGAAAGACCGCCTTCAATTTCGTGAGGTGAAACGACGCCAGGGCCGGCGTCGCGGCGGCCAAGGCGGCGAGGACGAGGACCTGGATTCGCGAGCGCATGGCCGCCTCCGGACGAGTCCCGCGCCGGCGGATCCCGGCGCGGAAGTATGCGAATGCTACTTCTGCTCCCGGGTCCGCCGGGTCCGCCTTAAGGAGACCCTAATCTCGTCACTGGAACTGGAGGCCGAGCGCCTTCGCGAGAAAGACCGCCATCTGGCCGCGCGTCACCGGGTTGTTGGGACAGTAGTTCCCGCCGCCGCAGCCGGCCGTGACTCCGGACGCGACCAGGGCCTCGACGAACTGGAAGATCGGGGCGCTCGTCGGCACGTCCATGAAGGTCGCGGTCGCGGGTGCCGGGCTGACCTGGAGCCTGTAGCCGACGACCGCGCCGGCGAGGCCGACGACGGGACCCGGGCCGGCGTTGGTCATCGTCGCCACCAGCCAGTAGTGCTTCGTATGGTTATCGATGGTCAGCGCCAGGCCGGTCAGGTCTTCCGACGGGGTCTGGCAGCCGGTGTTGTTGGTCCCGAGCGTGACGGAGGCGGCCGAAAAGTTTCCGAGCGCGTCGCTCGCGACCAGCGTCAGCTCGATGGCGCCCCCCGCGGGCGAGTTGTCGCAAGCGTCCAGTTCGAGCGATTTGAGGAGGGCACCCGACGGAATCTGTAGGGGAGCCGAGAAGTAGTTGGCGCCCGAGCCGCCGACGAGCCGCAGCATCTGGCCCGAGAGCCCGTTGTTCGAGACCGCCGTCACGTTGGCGGAGCTCTGAGAGATGAAAGCGACGCCCGGGATCTGGACGTAGGTGTCGGCGGTCGTTCCGTAATTCGGCGCCTGCGCCTGGGCCGAGGCCATGCCGGCCATCGAGAACGCGGCGAGCGCGGCATGGGCAAACCTGCGGAGAGAGATTGGCGTGCGGGTCATGGAACCCTCCTTCGTTGTCGGGATCCTATGCTCGATCTCCGCGCACCCGAGCAAGGAATGGACACCCCGTCGGGGCGCGGCTAGTGGAGGAACTTCTTCCGATTCCGGATGTAGTCGGTGAAGAGGAACTCGGCGAGGTTGTAGGGGGAGGCGTAATAGGCGCGGCCGCGGTTGATGCGGGTCAATTGTCAACGAATTCAACGAGATACGTGTCGGTTGCGATCATGAAGGTGGTGATCGTGATCCCGTCCCGGCGGCAGGCGTCGGCTTCCTCCAGCGTCCGGTTGACGATTTTCAGGTCGAGGCCGAAGGGGTTCTTGTAAAGGCGGCCGCGCTCCCAGATCGCCGAGGGCTTCCCGTCGGTGATCAGGAAAATCTGCTTGTTCGGGTTCTTGCGATGGACCAGCAGCTTGCGGGCGAGGGCGAGGCCGGCCTTCGTGTTGGTGTGGAACGGGCCGACCTGGGTCTTCGAGATCTCGGAGAGGGGAACGCGCTTGGCGTCGTCGCCGAAGAGCAGCACGTCGATCGAGTCCTTCGGGTACTTGGACTGGATGAGCTCGACCATCGCCAGGGCGACTTTCTTGGCGGGCGTGAAGCGATCTTCGCCATAGAGGATCATGGAGTGCGACACGTCGATCGTGAGGACCGTCGCGCAGGAGGTCAGGTGTTCCTCCTCGTGGACCTCGAAGTCGTCGGGCTGGAGCGAAATGTCCTCCGCGTCCCGCCGCACGGCGTTGCCGATCGTGCGGATGCCGTCGATGGCGCTCGGGCTGTCGCCGAACTCGTAGGCGCGGGTCTCGGGCAAGAGCTCGCCCCCGGACCCGGCGCGCGGCACCGCGTGGTACCCCGAGCCGGCCTTCGAGAGCGACGTGAAGATCTCCTCGAGGGCCGAGCGGCGGATGCGGCGCTCGCCGGCGGCCGAGAGCGAAAGCTCGCCGCCGCGGTCTTCGACGATCTCGCTCTCGCGGAGCGTCTTGCGGAACTCCTCGAGATCGATGCCCGGATCGATCATGCCGCGCTCCTGGAGATAGCCCATCCAGCGCAGCGCCTCTTCGACGTCGCCTCCGGCCTGGAGCACGAGCTGGAGGAAGAGTTTGATCAGCTCCTGCATCGTCAGGAGCTGGCGCAGCAGGTCGACCGGGTAGTCCTCGTAGCGGTAGCGCATCGTCTACCCCTTGCCGAGCGCGCCGCGCCACGCCCGGGCGGACTGCGAAAACAGCGCCCGGTCGCTCGTCGTAAAGACGCTGTAGCCGAGCTCGCGCAGGGCCGGGATCTCGGAGACCGCGCGCAGCATGATGCCGGCTGCCTTGCCGTGTGCTTGGGCGGTGGCGCCGACGCGCTCGACCGCGGCGCGGTAGCGGGGATCCTCGTAGTGGCCGGGCACACCGAGGGCCTGGGACAGGTCGTTCGGGCCGACGAAGAGCAGGTCGACGTGCTTCTCGGCGGCGACCTGCTGGAGCGCGTTCAACGCCCCAGCGGTCTCGATCTGGACGAAGACGGTCGAGCCTTCGTTGGCCTCCAGCACCCAGTGGTCGAAGGGAACTGCGCCGTAACGGTTGGCCCGCACGCCGGCGAGGCCGCGCTTGCCGACCGGGGCGTACTTGACCGATTCGACGGCGGATCGCACGGGCGCGTCCGACTCCGCGCGGGGAAAGAGAACGCCGCAGGCGCCGGCGTCGAGGGCTCGCCCAGCGTCCGCGCCTGCGAGACAGCTCGGGACGCGGACGATGACGGGAAGCGCCGCGCCCTCCGCGGCACGAACCATCCGCTCGACCGACTCCGGGTTGAAATAGCCATGTTCCGTGTCGAGCACGGCGAAGTCGAAGCCGGCGAGCGCCAGCAGCTCGAGCACGCCTTCGGTCGGCCAGGTCACGAAGCAGCCGAGCAGCGGTTCGCCGGCCAGGACGCGGGCGCGAAGGCTCTCGGCCATCCGCTCAGTTCGCCCGGTTCCTGACGAGGTTGAACTTCAACATCTCGGCGTACGAGACGCGCGAGTCGAGGTCCTGGCGGGCGATCTTCAGGTGCTGGGTCAGGCCCTCGAGCACGAGCTCCATTCCGATCGCGAGCTCCTCCTTCGACGCCGGCGAGAAGTGCTCCTCGACGGCCTTCTTGAGCCCCGGTATCGACTGCAACGCGGCCAGGTGCTCGCTGAAGGGCGTGTCGTCGGAGATGGTGACGCGGTTGTCGGCGGCGAACCAGGCGACGATCGGCTCGTAGAGCGGGTGCATCTTCTCGGCCGGGGGAGCCGGGCGCGCGCGGCGGACGGGGCCCGTCGGTTCCTCGTCCTCGTCGAGCTCCTGCCGCCGGCGCTCCGTGGGCCGCCCGGCGTCGGGCGCGGGGAACTTCGCGTCGAAGAGCTTCTTGACGGCCGTCCCGATCAACTTCTTGGCGATGACCTCGGCGCCCTGTTGCTCGCCCTCGTAGACCATCTCGACCTTGCCGGTGATGGCGGGCAGCGTGGCCGGCAGGTCGCAAAGACGCGGCGCCACGCGCGCCTCGCCGTTGCCGAGGCCCCGGCGCTCGAGATTCGACGCCAGGATCTCGAGGGCGGAAATGGGCATGCGCGCCGAAACGCCCGAGGACTGGTCCACGAACTCGGACGCGCGCGCGGCGAAGGCGATTTCCTCGACGAGCTCGCGAAAGAGCGCCGGGATCTCGATCACGGGTCCGCCGTCGCGCTCGACCCACGCCTCCTGGGCCGTGATCTTCGCCGCCGTCTTCACGTCCTCCGGGTAGTGCGTGAAGATCTGAGAGGAGATCCGGTCCTTGAGCGGCGTGATGATGTTTCCGCGGTTGGTGTAGTCCTCGGGGTTCGCCGAGAAGACGAGGAGGATGTCGAGCGGAATCCGGATGGGGAAGCCTCGGATCTGCAGGTCACGCTCCTCGAGGATGTTCAGCAGGCCGACCTGGATGCGCGGCTGCAGGTCCGGCAGCTCGTTGATCGCGAAGATGCCGCGGTTGGTGCGGGGCACGATGCCGAAGTGGATGACCTCTTCGTCCGAGTAGGACCGCCGCTCGGTCGCCGCCTTGATCGGGTCGATGTCGCCGATGAGGTCGGCGATGGTGACGTCCGGCGTCGCGAGTTTTTCGCGGTACCGCTCGGCGCGCGGAATCCAGGCGATCGGCGCGGCGTCGCCCTTCTCCGCGAGGATCCGCCGGCCGTACTTCGTGATCGGCGCGAAGGGGTCTTCGGAGAGCTCGCTGCCGGCGATCGCCGGGATCTCGTCATCGAGCAGGTTCACGAGCAGCCGCAGCAGGCGCGTCTTCGCCTGGCCGCGCAGCCCGAGCAGCAGGAAGTCGTGCTTGGAGAGGATGGCGTTGGAGATCGACGGCAGGACCGTCCGCTCGTAGCCGTGGATGCCCGCGAAGGGGCTGGTCCCGCGGGAGAGCGCCGCGCGGAGATTCTCCCTCAGCTCCTCCTTGACGCCGCGCGGCCTGTACCCCGACGCCTTCAATTCTCCGAACGTTTGCGCCTTTTTCACCGTGCCTCCATGGAGTCCAGGTTCGTTGGTTCGAAAAGATTCCGGTGACCCTTCCGGCTACCTAGCCGGCGTTGCGGGAGCCTCAGCCCGGCTTGAGGGCTGGGACCCGCTCGTGCCTCTGAAAGAGCGGCGTCGGGGCGCGGCCTGCGAGCGCGGCGGCCCGGGCGGCGAGCCCCTCCATCCGCGCGCGGTCGAACCCCACGATTGTCTCCGCGATGGCGCCGCCCCGCTCGACGCGGAAGAGCGTGGGGACGTTGGCGACGCCGAGCGCGTCCGACGCGGGCCAGGGCTCGGGGTCGTAGACCGTCTCCACGTCGACGCCGAGCCGCTCGCCGAACTCGCGGGTCGGCCCTGGCGGGTCCTGCGAGACCGCGACGACCCGGAGGGCGCCGCCCTCGGCGGCACGGCGGATCCGGTCGAGGTACGGCCAGGTCAGCTCGCAGGTCGGGCAGGTCGTCTTGAAGACGACGAAGAGCGTCTCGCCCGAGGGCAGCGGGAAGGGCGCGCCGCGCTCATCGCGCAGCGCGAGCGGCGGGAGCGTCTCTCCGGGCTCCAGGACGGACACGCGGCGATTATAGACTTGCGGCCGTGGCGCGGCGCCGGGGCGTCGTCGAGGTCGCGCGGAGGCAGAGCGTATGAGGGACAAACCCGGTCGCCGGCTCTCGCGCCGCCAGTTCGTCAAGGCCGCCGGGACCGCGCTCGCCGCGGGCGCCCTGCCGGGACTGGCGTGCGCTCCCCGCGGGGGCCCGCGCGCCGCCGCGAAGAAGACGCTGCGCATCCTCCAGTGGAGCCACTTCGTGCCCGGCTACGATCGCTGGTTCGACGGGGTGTACACCAAGGAGTGGGGCGCGAAGAACGGTATCGAGGTGATCGTCGACCACATGACCTCGACCGAGGTCGCCGCCCGTGGCGCGGCCGAAGCCGCGGCGAAGAGGGGCCACGACCTGTTTCTCTTCAACGCGCCGCCCGCGTCTTTCGAGTCGCAGGTCATCGACCACCGCGAGATCGTCGAGGAGGTCGAGCGGCGGCACGGCAAGATGATCACGCTGGCCGAGAAGTCCACGCTCGATCCGATCACCGGCAAGTACTTCGCGTTCTCCGACTCGTACGTGCCGGATCCGGGCAACTACCGGATCGACCTCTGGAGCGCGATCGGCTTTCCGGAGGGACCCGACAGCTGGGAAGACCTCCGCGTCGGGGGCCGGAAGATCAAGGAGAAGTTCGGCAACCCCGTCGGCATCGGCTTCTCCCAGGAGACGGACTCCAACATGGCCCTGCGCGCCGCGCTCTGGTCGTTCGGCGGCGCCGAGCAGGACGAAAAGGGCAACGTCGTCCTTGACTCGAAAGCGACGGTCGAGGCCCTGAAGTTCCTGCGCGCCCTCTACCGGGAGACCGAGACGGCCGAGGTCTTCACGTGGGACCCGGCGTCCAACAACCGGGCGATCCTCGCCGGCCGCGCCTCGTTCGTCCAGAACGCGATCTCCGTGACGCGCGCGGCGGAAAAGGACAACCCGGCGATGGCGAAGAAGATCGGCCTCGTTCCGGCCCTCCGGGGGCCCGTCCGCCGCATCGCGGCCGAGCACGTCATGAACTGCTACGTGATTTGGGCGTTCGCCGACAACATCGAGGGCGCGAAGCAGTTCCTCTTCGACCTCATCGGCAGCTTCGGCTCGGTCTTCAAGGAGAGCGAGTTCTACAACTTCCCGTGCTACCCGACGACCGTGCCCGATCTGGCACAGCAACTGGCGAACGATCCGAAGGCCGACCCGCCCGGAAAGTACAAGGTGCTTTCGGGCGTTCTCGACTGGGCCACCAACGTCGGGTATCCGGGGTACGCGACGGCCGCCATCGACGAGGCGTTCAATACCTTCCTGATCCCCACGATGTTCGCCCGCGTCGCCCGTGGAGAGGCGACACCGCAGGACGCCGCCCGCGCCGCCGATGCCGAGCTGCGGCGCATCGCCGATCGGCGCCGCCGTGGCTGACCCCGCGGATCCGGCCGGTGCCCCCGGTCCCGCCGTGCCCGGCCTCGCGGAGCCGGCCGCGCTCGGGCTCGAGCGGTTCTCGATCCGGACTCGGGAGAGCTCCGTGACGCAGGCCGGCTGGCGGCTGTCGGTCGTCGCGCGGGAGGGCGCGGGCGCGATCGTCCTCGTCGAGATTCCCGGCGGCTCCGCCGTCCACCGCGGCGACGGCGTCTTTCTCGGATGGTCCCAGGAGCGCCTCGCGGCAGCGTTTGCGGCCCTCACTCCGAAGGACACGGACCCGCCGTTCGAGACCGCTCAGCTCGGGTAGGCCGCCTTCCTCAGACCGTCGGCGCCGCCGCTCGCAGGGCGTCGAGCTCCGCGGCCGTCAGCGCCGGGGCCGCGGCGGGATAGTAGACGCCGAGCATTTCGGCCTCGTGCGCGTCGAAACGGCGGGAGAGGTTCTCGACGAAGCCGAGGATGTCGCCCAGAGGCCCACGCTCGTCGAACTGCAGGCGCACGTGGCGCGTCAGCTCGCGCAGCTGGACGTACTGGAGCCGCACCTCGCGCTGCGGGTCTCGCCCCGGAAACTCGAGGCGCTGGAGCGCCGGCAGGAGGGCCGTCTCCTCGGCTGCGAACCAGACCTGAAGCCGCTCGTGGAAGTCGGCGAGCGCCATCCGGCACGCGGCGTCGTCGCGGCGGCCGAGCGCGCCGCGAAAGTCCTCGAAGCGGTTCCGGAGGCCGCGTTGCGCCGACTGAAGGACCGCCAGCGCGCCTGGGGCCGCCACCTCAGAGGCCTGCCAGGCCGGGCTCGATCCGCGTCCAGCCCTGCTCGGCGGCCCAGAGGTCCATCGACCACGACACGAGGTCGTCCACCTCGGGGATCGGCCGGGCGTCCTCGGACAAGTCGATCGACTTGACGTACCGGCGGCACGTCTCGCACGCCTCGACCCGAACGGTCGGGTGCGGGTCGCTCCGGAAGACCGGGAGCTTGTACGGGTCCTCCTCGAAACAGGACGGGCAGACGATCCGCTGGAACGGCCACTCGAGGCCGCAGAGGGCGCAGCCGAGGTGGCGGTGCGCGCCTTCCATCTCGCCGGCGTCGCGGCGCGCCCCGATCCAGGGCGGCCCGCCGCAGAAGGGGCATTGGCCCCGCCGGTGGATGCGATCCGGCGGCTTGCCGACGTGCCGGAGGGTCTCGGCGTACGGCCGCAGGATCGCCCGGGACAGGTAGTCCTCGGAGGCGGGCCGGTCTCCCGCCCAGGCCACGAGCAGCCGCGTTCGCGCGGTCGCCGGGAGATCCTGCTGGCGAGCCCGTGCCTGCCCCGCGAGATCTTCGGGGCCCTCCTCCGCGGCGTACCGCAGAACCGAGCCGATGCGGCCGAGCAAGCGGTCGAGGTCCGCCTCGAGGCTCCCCGAGAGCGGCTCGTCCCCGTGCGCCTGCTCGAGATCCTGTGCCAGGCGTCCCTGGACGCGGTAGAGGCCCGCGGCAAACCGGAGGGGATCCTGTGCCGCCGCGGCGCCGCGCGCGAGCAGGTCGGCCCGCGCGGCCCGGCGTTCGAATTCGGAGACGTTTTTCGAGGTCTTAGCCGCGGCGGGGTTTTTCACCCGTCACCTCGCGGTACCAGCGAGGGTGGTGGAGGCGCGCCCATGGGCGCGTGACCGTGCCGCGCGTCATCGATCCGAAGGTCCCGGGCTCGGCGGCGGTGCCGAGGTAGATGTGGAACACGATCATCACTCCGAAGAGGATGAACGTGAAGTCGTGGATCAGGTATGCGAAGGCCATGAGCGGGCGCGGAATGAGCTGCGGGAACCACATCATCAGCCCGGACAGCAGCAGTCCGATGGCGCCGAGCCCCGCGGCCCAGAAGAGCAGTTTCTGCCCGCCGTTGTACTTGCCGACGTCCTCGTCCTCGGTCTCGTAGCGAAGGTACTGGAAGAGCTTCGGGCCGAGCCAGCCCCTTTCGTTCGGCTCCATGTGCATGTCGGAGACCCATTGGAAGAACATGGCTCCGGATGCGAGGAAGAAGGCCAGGCCCGCCCACGGGTGCACGACGCGGCAAACCGAAAGACCGCCGAAGAGGTGGGCCATCCAGCCGAAGAGAGGCGTCCAGATCGGCATTCCGGTGAAGACACACAGAAAGAAGAACGCCGCCACGGCCCAGTGGATCAGGCGAGACCTCCGGTCGTGGCGCACGATCTCGTCGCCGACGACGATGTTCTCGCGGGTCTGGCCCGCGAGAACGGCCGGGTCCACCGGTCGGTGAGGAGTGACGGCGCTCATCGATGAAGCCCCCTCTCTGGCATCCTGCTAGGCGTCGGGGAGATTCCGGTCCTGCGAGTCGGTCCCGCGGACCTCCTTGCGTCCGAACTTGGTGTAGTGCGAGAAGGCGCCGACCACCGCACCGAAGAGGGCGACGACGCCGATTGGCCGCAGGACGCTCTTCCAGAGCTTGACGAGCAGCGGAACGTGGGGATCGGCCGGAAGGCCGTACCACTCCGGATGGTCGCCGTGCCCGAGGACCGTGACGACCGACGTGCCGCCCACGCCCTGCGGGTCGTAGAGAACGGCATTGGCGAACCCGGTCTGCTTGAGCTGCGCGACGCGCGTGTGCCCGAGCTCGACCATGTCCTCCTTCGTCCCGAAGTGGAGGCACCCGGTCGGGCAGGACTTGACGCACGCGGGCTCGAGGCCGACCGTGACGCGGTCGACGCAGAGCGTGCACTTGGCCATCTTCCCGGTCGTCTGCGAGAAGCGCGGCACGTCGAACGGACATCCGGTCTCGCAGTACTTGCAGCCGATGCACTGGTCCGGGTTCACGTCGACGATGCCGTTGTCGTACTGGACGATCGCGCCGGGCGCCGGACAGGCTGCGAGGCACCCCGGCTCGTCGCAGTGCATGCACTGGTCCTTGCGCATCAGCCAGACGATCCCGCCGTCGAAGTCCCGCTCGTTGAAACGGATCAGGTTCCAGTATTCCGGGTTGAGCGTGGGCAGCGTCTGGTAGGTGCCGACCTGCTGCGTCGCGACGGGCTTCAGGTCGTTCCACTCCTGGCAGGCGACCTCGCAGGCCTTGCAGCCGATGCAGGTGGTCGTGTCGATGTACTTGGAGACGGTCGGGACGCTCCGCATGCCGGAGAGGCTTCCCCACACCGAAGCGGAGGAGCGGCGGATGTCTAAGCCGTGGGCCATCGCACCCCCCTCAGGCCTTCTCGACCTTGACGAGAAACGACTTGAACTCGGGCGTCCAGGTGTTGGGGTCCATCGCCGTCGGCGTCAGGAAGTTCGCCAGAGGGCCGGTGTGGCCGGTGTCGCCCGCGGCGTAACCCCAGTGCAGGGGAAACCCGATCTGCCACATCGGCTTGCCGTCGATCTTGAGGGGATACAGCCGCTTGGTGACCATCGCGACGCCCTCGATCGAGCCGCGCGCGGAGGTGACCCGGACCCGCGAGCCGTTGGCGATGCCCTTCTCTCCCGCCAGGGCCTCGGGAATCTCGACGAAGAAGGCGGGCTGGAGCTGGTTCAGGACCTGCGTGTGCTTGGTCCAGTAGTGGTAGTGCTCGGTCAGGCGGTACGTCGTGCAGACGACCGGGAAATCGGCGCGCGACCCGTAGACGTCCAGGTCGGTCGAGAACCGCTTCGTGACCGGGCTCGAGGTCACCTTCGGGTGGAGGAGGTTGTCGATGGGCGCCTCGATCGGCTCGTAGTGCTCCGGGAACGGTCCGTCGTTCAACGACGGCGCGAAGAGCCGGCCGACGCCCTCGGCGTTCATGATGAAGGCCCCGAACTCGCCCGGAGGAGAGTCCGGCTTGATGTCCGGGACGTCCCCGACCCACTTCTCGCCGTTCCAGACGATACCCGGCCGCTTCGGGTCCCAGGCCTTGCCCTGCGCGTCGGCCGAGGCCCGGTTGTAGAGGATGCGGCGGTTGGCCGGCCACGAGAAGGTCCAGTTGTGGTACATCCCGAGGCCCGTCGGGTCCGCCGTCGAGCGGCGCTGCGCGTTGTTGCCGGCCTCCGTGAAGACGCCGGAGTGGACCCAGTTGCCGCACATCGTCGAACCGTCGTCCTGCAACTGTGCGAAGCCGTCGAGCTGCTGGCCGGCCGTCTTCAGGACCTTGGTCTTGTCCTTCGGGTCCGGGATGTCCGCGAGGGCCTTTCCGTTCATCTCCTTCAAGACCTCGCCCAGGTCCGGCGCCGCCGGGTTCGTGTAGCCCCAGGAGACGTTCAGCACCTGCTCGGGCAGGGCGCCGCCTTCCTTCTTGTAGAGGTCGCGGACGGCGAGGAAGATGCGCGCGATGATCTCCTGGTCGGACCTGCACGTGGACGGAGGATCGAGGGCCTTCCACTTCCACTGGAGCCAGCGCGCCGAATTCGTGAACGTCCCATCCTTCTCGGCGAAGCCCGATGCGGGCAGCTGGTAGACCTCGGTCTGGATCTTCGAGGGCTCCGGTCCGCCGTATTCCTTCGGCGCCTTCCAGAACGTGGCCGTCTCGATGTCGTAGATCTCTCCGACGACGAGCCACTTGAGCTTCGAGAGCGCCGAGATCATCTTCTTGACGTTCGGCCCGATGCCCACCGGGTTCATGCCGAAGGTGATGAGGCCTTCCGGCCCCGGCTCCTTGCCGCCCACGCGTGTCGAGGAGCCGCGGTACATCTCGTCGAAGATGTACATCCAGGAGTAGTTGCCGTCGGCCTTGGGGAGCCACTCGTAGCCGAAGTCGTTGTCCTTCGTCGCGGCCTTGCCGTAGACCGCCTTCAACAGCGACACCATGAACTTCGGGTAGTTGGACCAGTAGTTCATCGAGGCCCAGGCCACCTTGTTGAGCGTCGTCGGCGTCGCGGATTCGAGGTAGTCCTTGAGCGTCTGCTGCGGGCCGGCCGGCGTCTTGAGGTACCCGGGCAGGATGTCGAAGGTGCCCGCTGTGTCGGTGGCGCCCTGGATGTTGGAGTGGCCGCGGAACGCGTTGACGCCGCCGCCCGGCCGCCCCACGTTGCCGAGGAGCAGCTGGAGCATCGCCGCGGCCCGGATCATCTGGACGCCCGTCGAGTGTTGCGTCCAGCCGAGAGCGTACGTGATGGTCCCGACCCTTTCGGGCGTGTAGGTCGACGTCACCGTCTCGCAGACCTTGAGGAAGGTTTCCTTCGGTGTGCCGCAGATCCTCTCGACCATCTCCGGCGTGTAGCGGGAGACGTGGGCCTTCAGCAACTGGAAGACGCAGCGGGGATTTTCCATCGTGGGGTCGACGGCGTAGGCCTTGGTCTTCGGATCGGCCTCATAGCCCCAGGTGGCTTTGTCGTAGGCCGTCGTGGGGGCGTCGAAGCCCGAGAACAGGCCCTCGTCGAACCCGTACTTCTCGCCGATGATGTAGGTGGCGTTGGTGAAGAGCTTGACGTACTCCTCGTGGTACCGCTTGGTCTCGAGCGCGTACCGGATGATCCCGAGGAGGTACGTGATGTCCGTGCCCGCGCGGATCGGCGAGTACTGGTCGGCGACGGAGGCCGTCCGCGTGAACCGCGGATCCACGACGGCGAGCTTCGCGCCGCGCGTCTTCTTGGCCTCGATGAACCACTTGAACCCGCAGGGGTGGTTTTCCGCCGGATTGCCGCCCATGGCGAGGATGACGTCGGCATTCTTGATGTCGACCCATCCGTTGGTCATTGCCCCGCGCCCGAACGTGGCGGCCAAACTGGCCACCGTGGGGCCGTGTCAAACCCGGGCCTGGCTGTCCCGGTACGGCACCCCCAGGGCCGTGATGACCTTCCACTGGAGGAAGTTGAATTCGTTGGTGTCGGTGCAGCCGCCGATCATGGCCATGCCGGGATTGCGGTTGACGACCTGGCCCTTGGCGTTCTTCGCGACGAAGCAGCGGTCCCGCGTGTCCTTGATGTGCCGCGCGATGCCGGCGATCGCGTCGTCCCAGGAGATGTCCTCCCAGTGGTCCGAGCCCGGGCGGCGGACCTTCGGCGTCAGGAGCCGGTTCGGGTTGTTGATGTCGTCGCGCAGCGTCGCGCCCTTGGGGCAAAGCGTGCCCCGGTTGATGGGGTGATCGGGATCCCCCTCGACGTGCACCACGGCCGCCGTCGCGTTCTTCGCCTTGTCGCCGAGGGTGTGAATGATCACGCCGCAGGAGACTGCGCAGTACGGGCAGGTGCTGCGCGTCTCGGTCGTTCGGGAGATCTTGAACTCGCGCATCTCGGCCTGGGCCTTCGAGACGTCGAATCCGAGGGCGATCGTCGTGCCGATCCCGGTGGCCTTCAGGAATCCACGACGCGTGACTTCCATGAGCACCTCCCCGGACGCTGTTTGCGCCGAAAAGAGGACGACCCCGAGTCGAATTCAAATCCCGAAGCGGGTGGTTGTCAAGAAAGTTTGCGCGCGCCGGGGCGACCGGAGAAAAAAAGAGGCGCCGGATGTGCCGTCCAGCGGGCACATCCCGGCGCCGGGAATCGTGCGCCTTGCGGTCGTCCAGCGGACCGCGTCGGCGCGGAGGACCTGTTCTAGAACTGAGCGTTTTCGGTCGAGTCGGCGAGCGCCGCCGTCGAGGCCTGGCCGGCGGCGATGACGTTGGCGACGTCGTCGAAGTAGCCAGTCCCGACCTCGCGCTGGTGCCGGGTGGCCGTGAAGCCATGCGCCTCGCTCGCGAACTCCGCCTGCTGCAGCCGCGAGTACGCGGTCATGCCTTCTTCGCGGTAGGCCCGAGCGAGCTCGAACATGCCGTGGTTCAACGCATGGAAGCCGGCCAGGGTGACGAACTGGAACTTGTAGCCCATCGCCGCGAGCTCCTTCTGGAAGCTGGCGATCGTGGCGCCGTCGAGCTTCTTCTCCCAGTTGAAGGACGGCGAGCAGTTGTAGGCGAGCAGTTTCCCGGGGAAGCGGGCGTGCATCGCGTCGGCAAAGCGCTTGGCCTCGAAGAGGTTCGGCTCGGATGTCTCGCACCAGATCAGGTCCGCATACGGAGCGTAGGCCAGGCCGCGCGCGATGGCCGCGTCCAGGCCGCCGTTGAAGCGGAAGAAACCCTCGGGCGTGCGTTCGCCGGTCAGGAACGGCCGGTCCCGCTCGTCCACGTCGCTCGTGATGAGCTGTGCGCTGTTGGCGTCGGTGCGCGCGACGATGAGCGTCGGCACGCCCGAAACGTCGGCCGCCAGGCGCGCCGCCGTGAGCGTGCGGATGAAAGCCGAGGTCGGGATGAGGACCTTGCCTCCCATGTGGCCGCACTTCTTCTCGGAGGCGAGCTGATCTTCGAAGTGCACGGCGGCGGCGCCCGCTTCGATCATGCCCTTCATGAGCTCGAAGGCGTTCAACGGGCCGCCGAAGCCAGCCTCGGCGTCGGCGACGATCGGCGCGAACCAATCCACGCCGTTCTTGCCCTCGGCCACGTGGATCTGGTCGGCACGCTGCAGAGCCTGGTTGATCCGCTTGACGACGTGCGGAACGCTCGTCGAAGGATAGAGGCTCTGGTCGGGGTACATCTGTCCAGAGAGGTTGGCGTCCGCCGCCACCTGCCAGCCCGAGAGGTAGATCGCCTTGAGGCCGGCCTTGACCTGCTGGATCGCCTGGTTTCCGGTGAGCGCCCCGAGGGCCGCGACGTAGTCCTCGCTCCGGAGCAGCTGCCAGAGCC
>Ga0210402_10003469_pt1 | contig 14749 bp, 7 predicted proteins | sample IncBWC7MmetaG_FD_161055 | JGI IMG/M metagenome (GOLD analysis project Ga0210402, IMG submission 161055) | Forest soil microbial communities from Barre Woods Harvard Forest LTER site, Petersham, Massachusetts, United States - Inc-BW-C-7-M | ecosystem: Environmental > Terrestrial > Soil >...
AGCCGCAAGCTTGTCGTAAAGCGGCGTGGCCGGATAGGGGGTGAGGAGACCGAAGACGGGCAGGCCCGGCGGCCAGGAACGGATCTGTTCGAGGGTCCGCTCCGCAACACCCGGGTGGTCGCCGTCCATGCCAAAAATGAAGGAGGTGATGGCGTACAGGTTGTGCCGCGCGAGCCGTTCCAAGACGGCCGCATATTCAGCGGGCTTGTTGAAGTCTTTGGCCACGCTCTTTAGATTTTCGGGATCGATCGATTCCAAGCCCATGAAAATCCATATTCCGCCGCTTTGGGCGATGAGAGAAACCAACTCCTCGTCGCGGAGCAGGTTCATGCTGATCTGCGCGATCCAGGGAACCTGGGCCTCGCGGGCGATGATTTCCCGGAGCAGCGATTTCGTGCGCCGCAGGTTGATGGCGAAGTTGTCGTCGATGAAGAAGACGGCTATTTTCCCCTTTTTGCGCTTCTCAAGGGACTTCAGCGCTAAAAGCTCATTGACCACACTTTCGTTAGAGCGGAAGCGAATGGAGTCGCCGAAGAAGCCGGTCACGGTGCAAAACTCGCAGCCATAAGGACAGCCACGGCCGGACTCGATGGGAATCAGATGAAAGCTTTGCCAGGTCATGCCCAGGGCGTTGCACACGCGGCGGGCGAGCTTGGGAAAGTGAGCGATCATGTCGAACTGATCGAGGTCCATGCGCTCCCAGGGGATCTCCGGGTAGCGATCGAGCGAAGGCTTTTTTTCTTGGCCGAAAGCGTCTACGGGTGCGTAGATTTCCTGGAGGGCGCCGCGCTCGGCGTCAGCGACGATCCGTGGCCAGGTTTCATCGGCCTCCCCGATGGCGATGGCGTCGGCATGACGAGTCCCCCCCTCGCGTCCCAGGGCTTCGTTGGGCATCTCGGTAACGTGCGGACCTCCCATCACCACGGGAATGCCCGCAGCACGCAAGGCATCCGCCACCCGGTAGGCTTTGGCGGCCATGCGGGTCATCGCGCCGATACCTACCAGGCCGATTTGATTTTCCCGCGCGTACTCGACGAGTTGCTGCTCGTTCATCCGGCGCGCGTTGCCGTCGAGTAAGAATACCTGGTGTTCGGATGGCGTGAGCGACCTCAGCAGGAACATCCAGAGGTGCGGCATGAAGTTGTTCGTAACTTCGTTATCTGGGTTATAGAGTAGGATATTGATAGTGTTCCGCCATCCGCCGCGCCGAGATCGTCTCTTTCGAGACAACCATTGTACCTCTGACGCGAGCTGCAGCCAGGTTCATTCAGGCCGACACGGACGAAAGGAGTAACCAAGCCGCCACGTGAAGGAACAAACGCTCATTCTCGGCCAAGCTTATACTGAGGTTAATCTATCAGTGGTCTTATTAAGTAATGCTTAACTCCGCGCGTTAATCAGGCTCGATTCGTCTGCGGAATGCCACTTGTAATTACCCGACGATAGTGTAATTTCCGTCTGTCTCACCCATGAAGGAGATCACACCCCAATGGCCACAATGTTGGCAACAATGTTGAAGATTGGCCGGTTCGTGAGGATAGAGTGCCTCGCCCTTCTGTTCGCGATCGTATGCGCGGTGGGCGTTGCCGTGCGCGCCCAATCGAATGTGACGGCGAATGCGATAACCATTACTTTGACCGGGCAGTCGATGATCAGGTCGGATGTCCGTACGACCACCCCGAGAGCCGTGCCGGTGATCCAGGGACTGCTGAAGGGCGACGTCATTTTCACCAACCTGGAATCGGCGGTCGCCGAAAAAGGCGAGACCGTCCAGGAGGGCAGGGGCTTTCTCACTCCGCCTGAAGCGCTCGATGCGCTAAAGACTTTCGGTTTTAACTTGGTGGCGTTATCCGGCAATCACGCATTCGATCTGAAAGTGACGGGCATTCAGAACACGCTCCGCGAGGCGGCCAAGCGGAACATCGTTCATGCCGGAACCGGAAACAACCTGGCCGAAGCTGCAGCGCCGGATTATCTGCACACGCCGAAAGGCACCATTGCCCTGATCGCGAGCGCGTCAGGCCTGATTACTCCCGGAGGAAGCGCTACGGCGGATCGTCCCGGCGTGAATGAGTTGCGCGTGGAAGCCGGCGACAAAGAAAATGAGGCCACGGCCGATTTGCCTGGCGCGCCCCCGAACACGCCCAATCCGGAAGATGCGCGGAGAATCCTGGAAAGTATTCGTGATGCCCGCCAGCACGCTGACGTGGTGATCGTGTACCAACATAACCACGTGTTCGCAAATCATTCGTTCGCGACGATTTTTACCGAAGGAATGCCGGAGCGGCTGGCCCCCAACGATTGGCTGAAGAAGTGGACGCACGAGGAAATCGATGCAGGCGCGGACATCATCGTCATGCACGGCGCGCCTCTATTGCACGGCGTGGAGATTTATCACGGCCGGCCCATCTTCTACGACCTGGGCAATTTTATTTACAACACGCCGCCGACGTTGACCTACATCGACGAACCCATGAGCTGGGAGAGTGTGGTCGCGACCGTCGAGTTTCAGGGCCCGTCTCAGTCCAGGTCCGTCAAGTCCATTTCGCTTCGGCCGATCGCCTTAAATGTCATCGGCGAGGGCCAGCCCGATGTTCACAGCGAGTACACCAATAACCAGTTCCTCGACACACGCGGCTTGCCCGCGCCGGCCGCGGGTTCGAGAGCGGGATACATACTCCAGCGCCTGGCCGACGCGTCAAAGCCCTTTGGCACCAGGGTTGAAATAAAAGGCGAAACGGCGGAAATCAAGCTGAAAGCCGGAAGCTAACGCTGCTATTCCTTGCATGGGATTACGAACATCCCGATTCGCTCGGCCAGCCGATCCCGGCGGAAGTAATTTGGCAAAATGGGAAGGAATTTGGACAAGTGCGCCTAGTCCAATGGCTCCGCGTCGGGAGGTATGCTCGCCGTTACCTTGCTACTCGACCTGTTTGCTCGCTTCATTGCTCCTCTTCTTCATGACATATTCAAGCCGTAACTGGAAAAAGTTTGGTCGCGCGGTAATAGCCTGAACATCGAGCCAGGGCCGAGAGCCGAGGTCCTTGTACTCACCTACGGCTGTTTACTGGGGACTTCATCAAGATGACACTTTCCGACCCACGCAATTCAATCGACGTCACCGCTTCTGCTGTTGTGCCATCGGCTTTAAGAGGGTAGTAAGCACCGCCTAGAGGGATAGGCCTCGAATACGTATCCAATTCAACATCTTTTGTCCGGTATTGCCGATCACGATAGAGCACTATGGCTTTGGTAAAGTCTCGGCGGTGAAGACTCGCACAATTTCCATTTCCGCTGTTGTCGCAATCGTTGGCCCGTTCGCCCCTGCAAGATAGTCCCGAAATGCAATCCGGCGAACCGCCTGTCTTATACGGCATTGTCCGCGTCCCAGCGTTATATCCGTTGGGATCAGGCGCACCGATATCCACTCCCAAGGCTGGAAACCATGTCGCCCAAGCATATACCGTCGACGCTGGGGGAGGGTTTGCCAACTGCGATTGATGCTGCAACTTTATGCACCGGGCAGGAGTTCCGGAGGGATAGGCGTTGTAAATCCTATCTATCGTGGTGAAAATCGTGCCGCTGATTGTCCCCAACACTGTGTCTCCGTTTGCACCGATCGATAAACCTGCCTGCGTGCCGTTATTAAGAGCTGTGTTGAGACAACCGCTGGCGTTTGCCACGAAGATCTTCTTGGGGTTGCTGGTCGTATCGCTGCTCAAATCTGCCGTAATCGTAGTGGCTGGTGCGTAGGTCCAGACTTCATCGGTTAGAGCATAAAAGAATCCCGCGCCTTGAGTGTGGTAACTGATCCCCGCGTTTCCGTTCCAACCCATGTAGTGCTGGGCCAAGCAGTTCATCGGGCCACGATTACCTCGATCCCAATAGTGCCAAGTCGTAATCGTACTGTCTTGTCCCGGAGGCAGATATGAAGTGGTGCTTTCGTAGCACAAAAAGTAGGCTTTAGTATTGTTGGTGTTGCCATTCGCTGGGAGCACCGCATCGTAAGTAAGCTGGTGATAAGTATTGTCAACGAGAAGGGACCCGCCAGAGTCTCCAGGAAGCGCCCAACTGCTATACAGCACGCTTTCCTCGAAACACCAATTAAGGTAGTAGCAATTTGAATCGTGGGTCGTGTTTCCCCCCAGCGAAAAATTCGAGCCGTAAGCTGCGTGCATATCGCTCTGTAAGGTCGAGGTCAGCGCCTGGCGAGCAATTAACCAGGCAGACTGCGTTGGCACTTCCGTGTGCGGCATCACACCACGGATGGGGAAGTTCGTTAAATCGTCTAACATCACTCCTTCGGGGGAGCCGTTACCTAGCGTTTCGAGCCATGTCGCGATTGTCAACTTGCGAGACTGCTTATCGACAGGATTTAACCAGATGTAGTTTGCCGCCCAACCATCCGTCGCTCGGCTTTGCCAACGAAAATGAGCGGTCGAAGCCGCTGGCGGATTCGCGTTATATGCCAGTCGGGTACCGGCATTGATGATGCATGAGGATCCGTTCGGTGTATTTCCTGGGCAGGCAGGTTGCGTGCCATCCCATCCTCGTCCGTTGGTGCCGCCGGAAGCATCAGCGATGTTGTCACCCTTGAGCGTCGAATACACTGGAGAGCGTGATTGACCGCTAACCACAACGCGTACCCAATACTTCGTATTTGATCCGTTTACCGATCTCTGTGTCCAATCTGAAGGGGGATACCAATAGACTTCGCCAGTACCAGTAACAGTAAGGCCAGAAGTTCCGTCCGATCGCGTTTTGAGTGTGGACCACGCGCCATTCCAATACTGATAACTTACCGAGCCTCCAACACGCGCGGTGGCGATCACGAAATTCATTTGGTCGAACGGCTCAATAAATCCTACATAGAGCATGTTTGAGATGGCGACTGAGGCTCCGTCATAGCTCGATACGCTGACATCCGTATAGGTTTTGTGGTCATAAGTCAGGACTCCGTTGACGGCGTTCGCGACATTGTCAGATGCTCGGTCAAAGGCATCGAACTGATCCATGTGGGACCACGCGAAGGAATAACCAAGGTCAACGTTTCCATGTAGGAACATATTCTCCAGCACCCAGCCATTCCTGTTCGCCAGGGTCTGCATCGCATATGCTTGGTAGGGCCGGACCGTAGAGGCTTCGATATAAAGCGTGCAGTAAAAATGTCCATTCGGCATGGGACATGCTGAGTAGCTAACGTCATAATCGAAGCTGTTGCCCATCCAAGCTTCGATGTCAGCCTGTAGCCCTCGGGGTTCTAGATTTACAGCGCCGTAGATAGCGCTCATGGAAGAGATGTTTGGATTGTGCCGAGTATGAGGTGGAATCTGAGCGAAAGCCACGCTGGCCCAACACAGAGCGAAAATCACGGCTGACAAAATCTTGCGCACTCTATCTTGAGACCGCCTCTCAGTGAACCGCTAAGTAAGCAATGCTGAAGGTTTTTCTTGCGCTAGCTTTGGTGAACATCACCCCAAACTGAGCAACAGCGCTACCGGTGTCCGTGGAGTCTATCGATTCGCAACATGCAATCCCTCGGTTTAAGCGTCGTAGCGACCGCGTAACAGCCATCCTCTCCTGAACGGGCGCTTCAGAGACCTAAAGTCCCTAGGGACAGTTTCGTAGCCGGAACCTTAACTGTCCCTTCGTCCAGTATTTGTTTCCTTCCCCGTTGATTGTAATGGCGTTGAGGCTAAATGACATGTGGAAGTTCTTCGGGCTTCAGCTCGATTCAAAGCCCCTATTGATTCCCGCTGTCCTTATGCTCCTGCTGCACACCAATGGCTGTACAGGCCTAGCCTCGAAATCCGGTGGTCTGACGACGTCAACCGCACCGATAAGTTCGGCGGGTTCGGCTGCCCCAACAAGTTCAGTCGTTCCTTATAAAGGTCACTTCTCGCATATCTCATTGTATTTTCCGAATTGGAACATCGCCAACGTTCAACCTACGTCGTTGCAGAGTCAGATCATGCAATTTGTAGCCGACCGCTTCGACATCATCTCCGGAGGCAGCCTCGATCCGAGGTCTTGGAACGCCTACACAGCATGGGCGGTCTACATCGAACACGCCGCGGAGTACGTTACATCTTGGGAAGGCTACATGAACGAAGCGTCAACTCTCGGTTTCAGTGATCCCGAGGGAATCGCCCTTCACTCGAACATAGACTACGCAGCCCCCGGAAGTGTTAACTGGCTTTATACAGATGGTTTTGATGTGTTCGACCAGCCGGGCAACGGAGGCGTAGGGTCGTACACGAGTTTTCGGAACGGAGTGTTCCTAGTTGACTCGGGCAACAATTATACTGATAAATCAGTGGCCGCTTACGACCGGAATTCGTCTGATGTTGCGATCAATAATGTCATCCTGATTGGCTATAGCGAGAAGTTCGATGAAATAAATTTTCTGCTAGCTACTCCCGCCTCCGGGTGCTCAGTGCAATGGTCATACTGGAACGGCGTGTCCTATGCGGCTCTGACACTTACGAGCGACGGCACCTCTGGCCTTACGCAGACGGGACGTATCAACTTTGCTCCGCCTACCAACTGGAATGTAAAGTCGGAAAACGGCTCGGCAACCAAGTACTGGGTGAAAGGCACCGTGAGTGGATGCAGCGCATTACCGGTTGCCTCACGTATTTATGGAGCATCGTGGTACCGGGTTGCATTGGCTAATAACCGTGTCCTTGGCGACGATGCACCATTCGGGGCCATTCACGTCGAACTCGCCGTTCCTGCTTCTGGTTTAATTGTCACTTGGCAATACTGGAATGGAGCATGGCGGCCGCTAAATCTCGCCAGCGATGCCACCCACGGTCTAACTCAGAGCGGCCAAATCACCTTTACTCCCCCGCCCGACTGGATACCATCGTCCCCTTCCAGCGCGGATGCCAATAAGTATTACCTGAGGGTTCAGCTGTCTGGCACCGGAGTTACGCCCGTTGCCTCAACGGTGAAAGATGATCTGTATTGGAATCTTTACGCGGATTCGTTTACAGACCTAGGCTATCTCGAAAGCGATCCACACGCCTCCAACGGTTACAACCCCATTCCTCCAGCCGGATCTTCGGCCCGATGGAGATATCAGAGTAGAGTGACCGGAACGTGGGCACATGACATGATTTTTGGTAACCCAAGCTATGTTGAGAACGGCAACTATGCTTGGGGCAAAATCAACATCTACCTAATACAGCAAGCCAAACTGACAAATAACTATGACGGAGTGCTATTTGACAGTGGAGGAGATGCGCCGGCGTTTGTTCAGCAAGCCAATCTCGATGTCCGGCAAGACCAGACATGGTCGCAACTCGAGAACACCCTGTATGATTTTGAGCGCACCACGCTACACAACCTCTATTCCAGTCCTGGATTTGCGGTAGGTTCAAATGCCAGCAACTATTCCTTCAGCGTCCACGGCGATTGGGTCGGCAATGAAAACGCCTACTTTTCGTTTGTCGGTCCACCTCAGTACAGTGCGAATGGTGACTGGAGTTTTGATGGCTACCTCGCGGTCAACAATCCACAAGGGACTAAGGCCTACGGGATGTGTATGGATCAAGTACGGCAATTGACCCCTGGTTTCGTTACAAATTCGTGGTTTTATTGGGATCAAGGCAATAGAACACCAATTTTGTGCTTAGCACAGTATTACATCGGAGCAAACCAAAACACCGGGTTTAGCTATAACACAGACGGATTCTTTTACGTTGACTCGGATGATTACTATTATTACTCGGCCCCTGCGCAAACCACCGGTTCGGTCGCCATAGGATCGGGGGCCACATTCAACGTTACTGGCGGCATTCCGGTCGGCTGGACCAGTGGAACTATTCGTCTGGGGGACCCTTCGGCGACCAGTGGCGACAAGTTCTCCGTTTCAGTGAGCGGAAACACGATGTCCACGTCTGCAACCATTTACAACAGTTACTCTGCAGGTACAAATGTCTACTTCGTTCTGCATAGCCACCAATCGACAGATCCCGTGCCGACGGCATCCAATGTCGACCACTGGGGATTCTGGTTCCCCGCAATGGGGGTAAATGTAGGCGCGCCAGCGGGGAACCGGAATGAGCATTGGTTGACAGGTCCCAACATCAGCGGCCAGCCGAACGCTGCCACTACATGCCAACATTCTTCCTATGTGTGCCCGGATATCCTGCGCCGCGATTACGCGAATGCAATCATGCTGGCCCGACCTAATATTGGTGTAGCCAGAGGGATGATCGAGACGGAGCTCATTACTCCGTCGCAAGTATTCTGTATCCAGGACGGGTCAGCTCCACCATGCGCTTCCACCACACTTTACTACCCATTGCGAGCGGATGGCCGCACGGGTGCAGGCGTCACGTCTTTTCAGTTGCAGGCCGGCGAAGGCGCGATACTGATGAAGAATCCAACACCATAACAGATCAACCGGGAAGCCGCGCTACTTCGCTCGTTCCGCCGCGCGCGTCAGAGAAGTGAGACCGCTTTGAGTTACGCGGCTTTCGCTTTCATATCCTTTGCGGCGTTCGGTGTCCGACTCAGTGGCTCGTGGCAGCAGCCATTCGTTGCCGGCGGCAAGCAGATCACCGATCAGTCCGGGCGCAACACCGTTTGCGAGGACCGCCAGCTTGGCGGGCAGGCCAATAACAGCTTCGCTCTCCCCGTTCTGACACGCCCGGACGATCTGTCTTGCGGCCCGCTCGGCACTTATGGATGCACCGGGCAGCGAGTCGGTGAAGGTGAACCAGGGGTATTCCTTTTCGTGATCGCCCTTGCAATCGGCATTCCGCGGTCTGCCTGTTCTCATCAGGTTAGGAACTACAGTGGTCACCCAGATTTCATCCTTGGCTAATTCCGTTCGCAGCCCTTCGCTGAAACCCACCAGTGCGAACTTGCTGGCCGTGTACGGCAAAAGGTGCGGGAAAGCCACTTTGCCACCAATCGACGTGATATTTACGATCCTCCCCTGGCGACGCTGTCTCATGCTTGGCAAAACTCCCAAAGTGGTGTGCACGGCGCCCCAGAAATTGATGCGCATGACTTCCTGGAAGTCTTCGATCGTCATGTGTTCCATCGGACCGACAAGGATCGTTCCCGCGTTATTGACCAGCACATCTACATGGCCAAACTTATTTTCGACGGACGCCAGCATGGTTTGGACCTGAGCGCGATCCGAGACATCGCATAGCGTGGAGAAGAAGTGGTCTCCGCGCGAGGCGAATTCCTCGCGCACATGACGAAGGTCCTCTTCGTCGCGTGCGCAAATGGCGACGCGCGCACCATTCGCGGCAAATTCTCTGGCGAGCACGAGCCCCAGTGCACGCGAGCCGCCGGTAATCAATACGATCTTGCCATTCAGGTCCCAGTATCGTGATTGCTGCAAAATCGCCTTTGCCAAAGCACAGCCAACAACAAATCCCGACCAGCCCAAAGCTTTCACGAGTTTTCCCGCCACAAGCATCCTCCTGATTGATTTCCTCATTTGTTTGATTACGCCAGCACGAAATGGGCGCGGACGAATTAGAGAGTTACAGCTTGTTGTCGCGCCGTTGACTAGCAGGAAACCGATCGATGTAGAGCTGATTGCTCGTTGTTGGCACAGAGTGTACTGTGACATCACCCCTTCAATTTGACTTCCGCGCCTCCCTTCCTGCGCGCGCGAGGCATTGTGACAATAAGACTTCGGGTGTGGTGGCTCAGACAGCCCATGCTGTTCCTTCTCTCGTTGTACTTTGCGATTCCCCTATTTTCACAGCAGCCGAGCGGAAAGAACCTGGCTCAGGCGAGTCTCGAAGACCTGCTGAATATCGAGGTCACCTCGGCGTCGAGGAAGGAACAGAAGCTATCCCAGGTGCCCGCCGCGATCTTTGTCATCACGCAGGAAGATATCCGCCGCTCGGGAGCGACGAACATTCCCGATCTCCTGCGCATGGTCCCGGGGTTGGATGTAGCCCAGATCAACGGGAATACGTGGGCCATATCGGCACGCGGTTTCAATTTACAGTTCGCCAATAAATTGTTGGTTTTGGTGGATGGCCGAGCCGTCTATACCCCGCTTTTCGGCGGGGTTTATTGGGACACGGTGGACGTGCCGCTGGAGGACATCGAGCAAATCGAGGTGATCCGCGGCCCAGGCGGGACAGTGTGGGGCGCAAATGCAGTGAATGGCGTGATCAATATTATTACCAAGAGTGCTGCAGACACGGAGGGCGGCTTGGTGACGGGTGGCGGGGGCACGCAGGCGCAAGGATTTGGCACGATACGTTACGGCGGAAAAATCAAGGAAGACACCAATTATCGAATCTTCTCAAAGTACAACAATAATGACCATCTCCCTGATCTAAACGGGCAGAACGGAGAGGATGGTTGGGATCTGCTACACGGTGGTTTTCGGGTGGATACGACCCTCTCCGCGAGAGATTCCTTGATGACTGAAGGAGACGTTTATCATGGGAAGGAAGGCTCGATCTTCGTGCATTCCACCTTCTCCCCTCCTGACGATATAAACGTACAGGGCCGCGCCCTATTATTGGGAGGCAACGTACTGAGCCGCTGGACCCACATTTTTTCAAGCCGCTTCGACACCACACTGCAGTTTTATTTCGACAATTACGATCGAGACACTCCGGAAATCGACGACTTCCGCGATACTTTTGATCTTGACTTTCAAAATCACATTGCCCTCGGTGCCCGTCAGGATCTTATTTGGGGTGCAGGATATCGCCATACTGCAGACAAAACTGTTGGTACGGTTGACGAGGCCTTTCTTCCAGCCAACTTTGCGGGCGACTTGTTCAACGCCTTTCTACAAGATCAAATAACACTGAAGTCCGACCGCGTGAGCTTGTACTTGGGATCGAAATTCGAGAACGACTATTTTACCCATTTCGATCTTGAGCCGAGCATTCGTTTAGTGTGGACTCCAAGTAATCGCCGCACGTTCTGGGCCGCTATCTCACGTGCCAACCGCACTCCCACGCGAAGAGACGAAGGCCTGAATGCCGCACTCGCGGCATTGCCCGGGCCAGCTGAAATCGCCGTGGTGGGCAACCCGAACATGAAATCTGAACACGTCATAGCATATGAACTGGGTTATCGAGAGGAGCCCACGGACTACCTTTCTCTCGACGTCGCGGCGTTTTTCAATACCTATCAGGGGTTGGAGAGCTTAGATCCGTCTGCTCCATTTTTCGAGTCGAACCCCGTTCCAAACCTTCTGGTTCACCCTATCGTTTTGGGCAACACACTGAACGGGACGACGCAAGGGGTGGAAGTCTCTGTAAATTGGAGAGTAACGCGTCGTTGGACGGTCAGCCCGGGATATTCGTTCTTGAATATGAATCTCCACACGGACCCCACAAGTCTGGATACGGTGAGCGTGGCGAACACGGAGGGCTCAAATCCAAACCATCAGGCTCAGCTCCGGTCACACGTCGAACTGCCTCGAGGCTTCAGCTGGGATGCAAATGCCTATTTTGTCGATAGTTTGCCCGTGCAGCCCGTACCTTCATATACGCGGCTCGATACGCAGGTGGGCTGGAGGCTTGCGGAACGAATCGAACTGAATCTGGTGGGACAAAACCTTCTGCAAGACCACCACGAAGAGTTCAACGATATCTTGCAGAGCGTCAATTCATCACTGGTCAAGCGCAGCGCCTATGCCAAGATCACTTGGCAATTTTGATTGAGCAGCCAGTGGAGGCAGCGTTTGCTTCCGCAATCATCTTCTTCAGTTGAGGATGGATCGGCTGCACTAACTTAAAAGTACGGCAGTAGACACCTTCACGCGGACGTTTTGGCGCTGCCGAATAAAGTCAACGTCACTGCGCCTACCAGCATGGCGCCGAGCAGTACGGTCGGTCGGAATCCTAGCCAGCTCATCGTTGCGCCGGCGGGAAAATCTCCCAGCGGCCGAACGCACATGATCAGCAGGGTATTCAGGCTCATGGCACGCCCTCGCATCTCGAGCGGAACACGCATCTGAAGCAGCGTGATGGTGGTCGCGCCCGCCACATTTTGCGCTGCTCCGAGAACAAACAGGGCGGGAAGCGAAACTCGCAAGCTCCCACTCCAGCCAAACGCTGCAAGAGCTACGGTCCAGAGCAGGATTGACCCAAACACGAGCCGTCCTTTGTGGATGGTGTCTGACAGTGATGCCAAAATCAACGCCCCGACGACCGTGCCGGCGCCAATGGATGAAAACAAAAGGCCGAGTTGCGTCGGTCCGACGTGCAGAATTTGTTTGGCAAACACTGGCAGCGCCAACGATGCGGAGGGCCCAAAAAACAGCAGCGCTGCGTATGCCGGGACGACCGTAGGCAGCACGGCATCGCTCCTTACGAATTGGAGCGCCTCGCGCACGGAATCCAGTAATCGTCCGCTCCGCCTGGGAACGTTTTCTGCTTTCGGTATACGCAAAAATAGAAGCGCCGCAAGCACTGCGAGAAAGCTCGCCGCGTTCAAAAAGAAATTTCCGGAATAGCCGATTTTGCTTAGGCTCAACCCTGCCAGAGCAGGTCCCAATATCGAAGCGCCATTGAACACGGCGGATTGCAGCGAGACGGCATTCATCAGGTGCTCTTTTGGGACCAGAGAGGTGATCAGCGCATTACGCGCCGGCTGGTCAAAGCTCAGCGTGGAACTGCTCGCAAAAGCCAACAAAAGGATCATCCAGAAGCGGATCAGCCCGGTCAGCGTCAGAACGCCGAGCAGAACAGCAAATACGATCAACAGGCACTGCGTTACCACCAGAAGACGCCTTCTATCGAAATGGTCTGCAAAGCTTCCGCCTATTGCCGCAAACAGGAGGAATGTCAGAGCCTGCGTCAGGGAAACGATTCCTAATGCTATTGCCGAGCCATGTGTCAGGTCGAGGACGAGCAGGCTCAGGGCAACAATTTGCATCCACGTGCCAACCGCGGACACGGCTAATCCCGTCCATAGCAGCCGAAAATCGCGATATTGGAGTGCCCGAAACGTGCGCAGGGTCGAGCCGCTGTCCGCTTCCAGGGGCGGAGCGGTCCCCTCCGCTTTGGTGCTTGATTGCATTGCCTTCGGGCTGATATTATATGCGCCAGTAGCAACTGGCTACTAACAAGGGTGGACCTATGGAATGGGAAACTCCGCAAGTTGAAGAGATTTGCCTTAGCTGCGAAATCAATTCTTACAGCAACGGCGAGCTGTCCTAAATAGCCGATCGCACGGCTGTAACGCTCGTTGCAGCTTCTGAAGTTATCGCCGCCACGCGGTTATAGTCTGCTGCCCTCGCAATGCGAGTAAAGATACTCGGCAGCGCTGCGGGCGGTGGATTTCCGCAGTGGAATTGTGCCTGCACAAACTGCCATCGGCTGCGCCGTGGCGGCTTCCTCGGTAGTGCTCGTACGCAAACTCAGCTTGCCTGGAGCGCAGTTCCGGGTCAGTGGAGTCTCCTCAACGCCTCCCCTGATCTTCGCACGCAAATTGAATCAACCTCCGAACTTTGGCCTCGGGACGGAGGGCGCGAATCGCCTATTCGTGATGTAGTTCTCCCAAGCGCTGAACTGGACCAGGTCTTGGGCCTGTTACTTCTTCGGGAATTTCACTCCTTTCGCGTGCATGCCACGCCATCGGTTCGCAAAGTACTTACTGAAGACAATAGCTTGTTTGGCGTTCTGGCGCGATTCTCGGGTCAGGTGAACTGGCAGGACATTCCGCTCGATCAGCCGTTTTCCGTCGGAGGTGCGCGCTTCCAGGCTTTGCTGCTCCCCGGCTCCTTTCCGGGTTTTGTAGGCGCATCACGACAGACGGAATTGAATCCCCATGATGCCGTGATCGGCCTTTTGATCTCGCCGGACTCGCGGGCTAATTCAGGTGCGGATTCCGATCAAAGAACGCTCGCATTCCTTCCTGGGGTCGGTTGCGTCTCGGATACTCTGCTTGGAACACTGCAGAATTGCGATATCCTGCTTTTCGACGGGACCTTCTGGAGCGACGACGAACCCTTGCGCATTCCAGGCATAACGCGTACGGCGCGACAAATGGGGCACCTGCAGCTTTCAGGACCTGGGGGCAGTCTCGAACTTTTCGCGACTCTGCGCCGGCCGCGCAAGATTTTTATTCACATCAACAACACCAATCCGATCCTGGACGAAGAGAGCAGGGAATACCGCATGGTCCGTGAAGCCGGCTGGGAAGTGGCCCACGACGGTATGGAGTTAACACTGTGACAACTGTCGCCGAGCTAAGGCCAGCCGCGCCGGTTGGACTGGAAGCCCGCCTGCGCGCCATCGGCCCGGAGCGATACCACCATCGCCATCCTTTCCATCAGCTGATGCACGAAGGCAAGCTTACCCGCGCGCAGCTACAGGCCTGGGCGCTCAACCGGTACTACTATCAGAGCGTCATTCCTATCAAGGACGCCATCATCCTTTCGCGAACGGATGACGCCGCCTTCCGCCGCGCTTGGCGCAAACGGATCATCGATCATGATGGAGATGGCACTCATCCAGGAGGCATCGAGAAGTGGATTGCTTTGGCGGAAGCCACAGGCCTCAAACGCGAGCAAGTCACTTCTTTGCGCGGAATTTTGCCGGGCGTCTATTACGCGGTGAACGCGTACCTGGATCTGGTTTCGAAGCGCAGCTTTCTCGAAGCCGTAGCCTCTTCACTTACCGAACTATTCTCCCGGGATTTAATCGCTCTTCGAATCGATCGGCTGCGCGAGCATTATCCGTGGTTAAGCGGCGGGCTGGCCTATTTCGACGCGCGCCTTACGCAAGCGCCGGAG